>CDZQ01011113.1_pt1 | contig 11448 bp, 4 predicted proteins | sample 554831 | NCBI WGS metagenome assembly CDZQ01 (sample SAMEA3182112, study PRJEB8094) | gut metagenome | biome: human; feature: gut; material: Stool; isolation source: human stools | place: Canada | collected 2013-05-06
ACCACCAATGAGGACGGCTATGCGGAAACCATAGGCCTTCCTGTTGGTGAATACAAGGTCAAAGAGGTCACACCGCCCGCGGGCTTTGTCCTCTCCGATGAGGTCAAGACCGTGACGCTCACCACCGAGGACAAGGAAACAGCGGTGTTTGAGTTTACCAACAGGGCAAATGAAGCCAAGGTGCGCAAGCTCGACAGCCACACCGGGCAGCCCCTCGCAAACGCAACCATCAAGGTGACGGATGCAGGCGGCAAGGTGTTCTTTGAGGGCAAGACGGGCGCGGATGGCTACATCACCATGAAGGAACTACCTGCAGGCAAGTACACATGGCAGGAGATCGCCGCCCCCGATACCTACTCCATCGACCCCGCCCTATATTCCTTTACGATAGACGCATACGGCAAGGTCGCGGGCGATGTTGAGTTTGCCAATACCCCCATCACGCTCGAAATTTTGAAGATGAACACCTATACAGGTGCGCCGATGGCGGGCATCACGTTCACCTTGCAGGACGCAGAGGGTAAAACCGTGAAAACCAAGCTGACCGAGGGCGGGTATCGCATCCCCGCCGAGGACGGCGCGGAAACCTTTGTCACCGACGCAAACGGCAAGGCAGTATTCAAGTATCTTAAAGCGGGCAAGTACAAGCTCGTGGAAACCGTACCGACTGGCTATATCGCTGACGGCACGACGGAAATCGAACTGACGGGCAAGCACAGCGAAACCGCGCCCTGCAAGGTGACGGTGAACAACTGCCCTACGGGGATGAAAATCATCAAGCTGGATGCGAAAACGGGAAAGCCCCTCACGGGCGCGGGTTTCCGTATTAAGGTCAAGGATGGCACGGGCTTTGCAACGCTGTCCTTCACCAAACAGGAGGACGGCAAGTATTTCTTTGATGAGAACGGCAAAGAAACGGATCTGATGGTGGACAAGAATGGTGAGGTGGTCATACTCGGCTTGCCTATGGGCGCTGTATGGATCGAAGAATCCGTCGTGCCGAAGGGATATTTCCCTGTTACTGCTCGAAAAGCGGAAATCACAAAGGAAACCTCGGCGCTGTCGCCCATGGTAATCAAAGTGCCAAACAGTAAGAGCGTCAAGTTGGGGCTCGATAACGACTGGTGGGAAATCCCTGCCATGATTGCGGGAGCAGTGCTGCTGCTTGGCAGTGCGGCGTTCCTCGTAATCAAGCGCAAAAAGAAAAGATTGGGGGATTAACCGATGGAACTGAAAACCATTCTGGCAATCGTGCTGTGCCTCGTCGTTGTAGGAGCGCAGCGTTTTTGTATGTGCGGAGAAAGAATAAATAAGAAATAGCAAAAACATGCGGGAGGGCGGAAAACGCCCTCCTGTCCATGAATATCGGCTTAATATGTTTGCCATGTGGCAGTTGCATCTCGCCATCGCAGGCAGCGCAGAAGAAACTGGAATCATTAGCGAAGCAGCATGAGGAAAGACACCATAACTACGAGATAACAGTAGCGCGTGAAAGGTCATGCGCTCTTTTTTATATACGAATACGGGAAAAGGAGAAAGCCATCATGACTGAGAAACTGAAAAATGCCGGCTACACCATCATTGAGAGGTTTACCGTGGGCGAACAGGGCTTTGCGCTTGGGCATAGCGAAACAGCGCCCGCCCCTTATGTCACATGGCAGTATCGTGCCGCTGCTCCCAATCATTTCTTCTGGGGGCATTATGTGTCCACAAAAGAAGCGGCATATGAGGATTATCGGAACAGAATCAACAGCGAGATAGAACACGTTTCGAAACGCATACAGCCGCGGCGCACAAAGAAGCGCGACGAGCCGGGGCGATAAGGAGGTATAATTGTGGCAACAAAACTGCAAGTCGTGTCCGAGTTTGCGGCGCAGGCAACGGAACGGCTTACCCAATCCGTTGATAGCTGGAAGAGCTTTCTCGATTCTGCGGCATGGCTCTACAAGTACCCGTTCCATGAACAGGTGCTGATTTACGCCCAGCGTCCGGACGCAAAAGCCTGCGCGCCGATCGAGCTTTGGAATAGCAGATTCAAGCGTTGGATCAACAGGGGCGCAAAGGGCATCGCACTCATAGATGACAGCGGACAGATGCCTGCACTTCGGTATGTGTTCGATGTGTCGGACACCAACACCCGCTACGATATTCCCTTCCAGCTTTGGCAGATAAAGCCCAAATATGAGGCGCAGATCATCGAGAAACTGCAAAACCACTTTGGAGAAACGGGTACTGAGGACATAGAACTTTCGACGGCGGTGTTAGGCATTGCCATCAACGCCGTATCGGACAACTACCGCGATTACTATGCGGAACTTCTTAAAGTTGTGGACAACAGCGCGCTTGCCGATATGAGCGAAGATGAGATAAGCTCCACCTTTATGTTGCAGCTCATGACAAGCGTAGGGCATACGGTTCTGGTGCGCTTGGGTATCGATCCCGCAACCATATTCCATGGCAACGAATACGACAGCGTTATGCTCTTTGATTCGCCCGATACCATAGCCCAACTTGGCGCGGCGACAAGTGATATTTCTGAGATGGTCTTGCGGCAGATCGAGCACACTGTCAGGAGTATCGAGCGGCAGGAGCGCGGCATACTTGTAAAATCACAGCAGCTTATGCAGAATGAAGATAGAAAAAGCGAAAGGAGTGATGAATATGGAACTGAGTTACAGGCAGAACGGGGATTATCTGATTCCCGATATCGAGATGGACGATCAGTTGGCGGGGATGATCGGCAAATACGGCAGGATGCGGAAAGTGTTTCTCAAGGAGCATCGGAACGGGACTTACAACTCCCTGCTGCTTCAGAACAGGCTGACGGAGCATCTGTTGGAGATCGACAGGACGGCGCGGGAACAGGTCGAACAGACGATGGCGCAGATGGCACAGACCGAGAAAGTGAACGAGAAGCTGAAAGCGGAGAACCAGATGCTCTGGGTTCAGCGGATGAACAACATTCGGCAGAGAGCCGAGGAGATGGTATTGAACGATCTGATCCACGCATAACAGCACAAGGGAGCCTTTTCCCCACATTAGAAGAACAGATACAGCATATCGAAGAAGCGGAAGCACAAAAGCTTACCGCTTTTTCTGTTTCTCAGGCGGACATCGATAATGAGCTTTGCAGACACGGCAGCGGTTTTTCGCAGGGGAAATTCCGGATACATGCCTTCTATCAAGAAGAGCCCACTGCGGAAGATGCAATCAAGTTTCTGAAAAAGGAATACGGCATTGGCGGACATTCGCATACCTATCTCGATGGCAGCAACGGGTTTGTTGACCATGACAGCAAGGGCATCCATTTCTCCAATCGTCATTACAGAGATAAACGGACCATCCCATGGAAAAACATTGAACGCAGACTTCGAGAACTGATCGCACTTGACCGCTACCTGACCGAGAAGGAAAAGGCGTGTCTGCCGACATACGAACAGGGGCAGGCGGAGAGGCGTCTGCAACAGGCGGAGGAAACGGTGCCAAGAGAAGCGCTTAGAGCAGCAGCCGCTGCCATGGATGAAACGCGCAAGAGCGCCGAATATCGTTTTTCCCTTGGCGATGAAGTACAACTTGGAGCGCAGACCTATACCATTCTTGGATATGACGATGAAACCGTCATGCTCTCCAACCCTAAATATCCCCTGCTATATGAGGATATGCCCCGCGAGGTGTTCGAGCGCCGCTTGCGGGAGAGCGAGGCGAACGACCACTTGATTCAAGTGGAGATGCCAAAGGAGACCGAGGAGAGTCCCTATCAATATGCGGTTGGCGATACGGTATATCTCGACGCCACTGCTTTCCGCATTACGCAAATCACGGATAACGAGGTTCAGCTGCTTGACCCAACACTGATTTATCCTATCTTCCGTGCGGAAAACAGGGAGACCTTTCACCATATGCTGGAGCAGGACGAGCGAAACGCTGGACACATCATCAGCATGCCATACCGGACAATCACGCAGCCGAATCTGCGTGAGGATGCAGCGCCCAAGGAACAGGGCTCATCCGATATGGAGCAGCTTGAACGGGACGAAGCATTACGGATGTTTGACGAGGGCGAGATCATTTATTTGTATGATGCTGAGGGAGAATCGGAAGACATAGCGGAAACCCGCGAGGATATCGAACCCTTTAGTGGCATTACCGCTATGGGCAGGGATACGGACGAGTCGCAGCCCGAACAGCCTCTCGTCCCCGCATGGGAACAGCCGCAAGAGTCGAAGCTCAAAAGCATTGTTATCGACCTTACGCAGCCCTGCGCAGAAAAGCACGATTTCCGCATCACGGATGATGAGCTGGGCTACGGCGGCCCAAAGGCGAAGTATCAGATGAACGTGGCGGCGATACGCACCTTGCAAAACATCGAAGCGGAACATCGCCTTGCCACACCCGAGGAGCAGGAAATCCTCTCCCACTATGTGGGCTGGGGAGGCTGTGCAGATGCTTTTGATGAAACCAAAGAAAACTGGCGTGCCGAATATGCCGAACTAAAGGGCTTACTGACCGAAGAAGAATACGAATCTGCCCGTTCATCTACGCTCAATGCCTATTACACAAGCCCCACGGTTATTAAAGCCATATACAAGTGCATTGAGGACATGGGCTTCACTACGGGCAATGTACTGGAGCCGGCCTGCGGTGTTGGTAACTTCTTCGGCTTGCTTCCCGAGAGCATGGCGGGGAGCAAACTATACGGCGTAGAGCTGGACTCCATCACAGGCAGGATCGCCAGGCAGCTCTATCAGAACGCCAACATTGCCGTGCAGGGATACGAGGATGCCAATTTGCCCGACAGCTTCTTTGACCTCGCTGTTGGCAACGTTCCCTTCGGCAACTACGGCATAGCGGATAAGCGGTACGACAAGAACAACTTCCTCATTCACGACTATTTCTTCGCCAAAACGCTGGACAAGCTGCGCCCGGGCGGTATCCTCGCTTTTGTTACCAGCTCCGGAACAATGGACAAGAAGAACCCAGCCGTCAGGAAGTATATCGCCCAGCGGGCAGAGCTTTTAGGCGCTGTACGTTTGCCCGATAACGCATTTCTGCAAAACGCGGGGACACAGGTTGCTGCGGATATCCTGTTCCTGCAAAAGCGGGACAGGGCCATTGAAGTCGAACCTGACTGGGTGCATTTTGGTAAGAGTGCCGAGGGCATTACCATCAACCAATACTTCGTGGACAATCCCGATATGGTACTGGGGCAGCTTACGGAGGAAAGCACACAGTATGGCAGACAGGAATGTACCTGTGCGCCTATTCCCGATGCGGACTTTTCCGAACAGCTACGCGATGCAATGGCGAATATCCATGGCTCGATTGTCGAGTACGACCGCGAGGAGGATGCACTTTCCGAAAGCAGTACCGAGAGCATCCCTGCAGACCCTGATGTGAGGAACTTCTCCTTTACCATCGTGGACGGGCAGATATACTACCGGGAGAACAGCTGTATGAACAAGGTCGAGGCCTCTGTCACGGCGGCAAACCGCATCAAGGGCATGATAGAACTGCGGGATTGCGCCCGTCGATTGATCGAATACCAGCTGGAGGGCTATCCGGATGAGGCTATTGCGGAAGAACAAAGAAAGCTCAACGCCCTATATGACAGCTTTACGGGAAAATATGGGCTTCTGAACAGTCGCACCAACAATATGGCCTTCTCGGATGATTCCGCTTATTGCTTATTATGTTCCCTTGAAGTCATTGATGAAAACGGCAATCTGGAGCGCAAGGCGGACATGTTCACAAAGCGCACCATACGCCAACAGAGCGTGATCACGTCGGTGGATACTGCATCCGAGGCTCTTGCCGTATCTATTGCGGAAAAAGCCAGGATTGATATGCCGTATATGGCGCAGCTGACGGGCAAGACGGAGGAACAGCTTGCAGACGAGCTGACGGGCGTTATCTTTCTCAATCCCACAACGAAGCAATACGAAACCGCCGACGAATATCTTTCCGGCGATGTGCGCAGGAAGCTGCAACTGTTAAAGGGGATCGACGATCCCCAATATACAGTGAATATGGCGGCGTTGGAAAAGGTGCAGCCCAAAGATCTGTCTGCTTCGGAGATCGATGTACGCTTGGGTGCAACATGGCTGCCACCGGAGGATATTGAGCAGTTCATATATGCACTTTTAAGCACAGCGTACTATCTTCGCAATCGCATCAAGGTGCATTATTCGCCTATCACGGCGACATGGAACATCGAGGGCAAGAGTGCGGATGGCGGCAACGTGGCGGCAGGCGTCACCTACGGCACAAATCGCATCAATGCCTATAAAATTATAGAAGAAACACTCAACCTCAAGGATGTGCGTATCTTCGATACGGTTATTGACGACAACGGAAACGAAGCGAGGGTACTGAACAAAAAGGAAACCATCCTCGCGCAGCAGAAGCAGCAGCTCATCAAGGACGCTTTTCGCGACTGGATATGGAAAGACCCGAAGCGGCGCGATAGGCTGACCACGCTCTACAATACCAGATTCAACAGCATACGTCCCCGGGAATACGACGGCAGCCATATCCGGCTCGTGGGCATGAATCCTGAAATCACCCTCAGGTCCCATCAGGTGAACGCCATCGCCCGTATCCTGTACGGCGGCAATACCCTGTTGGCGCACGTTGTGGGTGCAGGCAAGACCTTTGAAATGGTTGCTGCGGCGATGGAATCAAAGCGTCTGGGGCTGTGCCAGAAAAGCCTGTTCGTCGTGCCGAATCACTTGACCGAACAATGGGCGGCGGAGTTTTTGCAGCTCTATCCTGCTGCCAATATCCTTGTTGCAACGAAAAGAGACTTTGAAACCCGCAACCGCAAAAAGTTCTGCTCCCGTATCGCTACCGGCGATTACGACGCTGTTATCATCGGCCACTCGCAGTTTGAAAAGATCCCGTTGAGTCTGGAGCGTCAGCGGGCGGTGTTGCAGGAACAGCTGGATGAAATCATAGACGGTATTGCCGACGCCAAACGCGCCCACGCGGAGCGGTTCACGGTGAAGCAGCTAGAAAAGACCAAAAAGCAGATTAAGCTGAAACTGGATAAGCTGAACGATCAGAGCCACAAGGACGATGTTGTGACCTTTGAGGAATTGGGCATAGACAGATTGTTCGTGGACGAGGCGCATTTCTACAAAAACCTGTTCCTGTTCACGAAGATGCGCAATGTGGCGGGTTTGTCCCAAACAGAGGCGCAGAAATCCTCCGATCTCTTTATGAAGTGCCGCTATCTGGATGAATTAACGGGCGGGCGCGGCATTGTATTTGCCACGGGTACTCCTATATCCAATAGCATGACTGAGCTGTACACTATGCAACGCTACCTGCAATACGGCCTCTTGAAGAAAAACGACCTGACGCACTTCGACGCATGGGCGTCTACCTTTGGCGAAACCATCACCTCCATTGAGCTGGCGCCCGAGGGTACGGGTTATCGGGCAAAGACGCGCTTTGCGCGGTTCTACAACCTGCCCGAGCTGATATCCATGTTCAAGCAGGCGGCGGACATCCAGACTGCCGATATGCTGAACCTTCCCGTTCCAACAGTCAGCTACCACAATGTAGCCATGAAGCCCTCGGCGCATCAGAAGGAGATGGTCGTCTCTCTTGCGGAACGCGCCGAGCGGGTACGCAACGGCATGGTGGATCCTACTGTCGATAATATGCTCAAGATCACAAACGATGGCAGAAAGCTGGCGCTGGACCAACGCCTTGTGAATGGTATGCTGCCCGACAACGACGAGGGCAAGGTCAACGCCTGTATGGAGAACATCTATCGGATATGGGAGGGGAGCAGGGAAAAACGGCTGACACAGCTTGTGTTCTGCGATCTCTCCACACCCCACAACAAGATGAATTTTGCTGCAGGCAAAAGAGAGGGTCCCCTAGGGGGTGACGGTGCGTTCAATGTATACGATGACCTGAAGAACAAGCTTATGGAGCGAGGCATACCTGCGGAGGAAATCGCGTTTATTCATGACGCGAAAACAGAGGTGCAAAAGGCAGCGTTATTTACGAATGTTCGCAGAGGCAATGTCCGTATTTTGATCGGCTCAACCGCCAAGATGGGTGCGGGAACCAACGTACAGCGTAAACTTGTTGCGGAGCATCATCTTGACATCCCATGGCGGCCCAGCGACATCGAGCAGCGGGAGGGTAGGATGATCCGGCAGGGCAACACAAACGAGAGCGTGGAGGTGTTCCGCTATGTGACCGAAAACACCTTCGATGCGTACATGTGGCAGACCATCGAATCCAAGCAGAAGTTCATATCCCAGATCATGACGAGTAAAAGCCCTGTGAGAAGCTGCGAGGACATCGATGAAACCGCCCTGTCATATGCGGAGGTCAAGGCCCTTGCCACGGGCAATCCGTATATCAAAGAGAAAATGGATCTGGAGATCGACGTTTCGAGGTTAAAGCTCTTAAAGGCCAACTACCAGAGCCAAAAGTATGCTATGGAGGACAAGCTGCTCAAACACTTTCCCCGGGAGGTCAAGCGCACGGAGGAATGCATTGCGGGCTACAAGGCCGATATTGCGCTGTATAAGCAGCACAAGACCGAGGATTTCCCGGGTATGGTGCTGTGCGGTATGAACTACGCCGAGAAGAAAGATGCGGGTATTGCACTCATTGAAACCTGCAAGGCGCAGACTTCGCCGGAGCCAAGGGAGGTTGGCAGCTATCGGGGCTTCACCCTCCTGCTATCCTACGATACCTTTGGCAAGACTTTTCAACTGACGCTGAAGGGTACGCTTTCCCACACAATAGAACTGGGCAGCGACATTCATGGCAACATCCAGCGCATGGAGAATGTGCTTGAGGTGTTTCCCGCGCGGCTGAACGCCTGCGAACAGGCGCTTACCAATCTCCATATCCAGATTGAAAACGCCAAAGCAGAGATGGAAAAGCCCTTCACGCAGGAGGATGAGTTAAAGACAAAATCGGCACGGCTTGCGGAGCTTGATTCTATGCTGAACATGGACAAGCGGGAGAATGACATGCTGGACGCTGTGCCAGAGCAGGAGGAAAAGGAACATGTGAGAAGATATGACCGCGAAAGATGAAATCATTGTTGTAAATCTCACATTTATTGGGTAAAATAAATGTGAGGTGAATACACTATATGGAACGAAAAATAATCGAAGCCTTAAAACGCTGGAAAGCCAGCCCGAAACGAATGCCGCTTTTACTCGGCGGAGCAAGGCAGGTGGGGAAGACCTATACGGCGTTGACGTTTGGCAAGCAGTATTACAAAAATACCGCTTATTTCAATATGGAGGATTCTTCCGAGATCATATCCATTTTTGAACGGGATCTTGACCCTGCCCGCATTGTAAGTGAGCTTTCTGTAAAATTGGGCGAAGCCATATACCCGGACGATACGCTCATCATATTTGACGAGATACAGGCTTGCGAACGTGCGCTGACCAGCCTGAAATACTTTTGTGAAAAAGCGCCGCAGTACCATATTATTGCGGCGGGCAGTTTGCTGGGCGTTGCTCTAAAGCGGGAGAAGTATTCTTTCCCTGTTGGCAAAGTGGATATGATGACGCTCTACCCGCTGGACTTTGAGGAGTTCCTGTGGGCGACGGGACACGAAAAGCTGTGTGCGATGATACAGGACAGCTTTTCAGGCTTTACTCCGCTTTCGCTGCACGATACAGCGCTTGACCTGTATAAGACATACCTTGTTGTCGGCGGTATGCCGAAGGCAGTGAGCGAGTATGTGGAAACAAAAGACTTTGACTTCGTGACCGCCGCGCAGAAAAGCCTCAATGACGCTTATATCGCTGATATGGCAAAGTACGCTACTCCCCAGGATACAACGCGCATCATGGCGGCATGGGGCAGCGTTCCGGTGCAGCTTTCAAAGGAAAATCATAAGTTCCAGTATAAGGTTATCAAGTCCGGCGCAAGGGCGTATGAGTACGAAACCGCCATAGACTGGCTGAAAGCAGCGGGTATGGTCAACATCTGCACGCGAGTTCGTGAAGGGAAAATGCCGCTGGCCGCCTTTGCCGACAACGATTCCTTCAAACTCTATATGATGGACACTGGGTTGCTGTGCTCAAAATTCTCAATCGCTGCAAACGTGGTATTGCACAGCCCTCACAGCTTTGATGGCTTTAAAGGTGCGCTTGCTGAGAACTACATCATGCAGGCGCTTACCGTAAATGGTTTCGAACCGTTTTATTGGAGCTCACCGGGAAAGGCTGAACTGGACTTTGTCATACAGGATCGCAGCGGGAACATTTTACCGCTAGAGGGCAAGTCAGCGGGCAACGTAAAGGCGAAGAGCCTGCGTACCTTCGTATCGCTGTACGAGCCTCCCTACGCAATCCGTGTATCGGCCAAAAACTTTGGCTTTGAAAACAATATCAAAAGCATACCTTTATATGCGCTGTTCTGCTTAAAGCCGTAAAACAGGACGAAGCGAAAAGAATACTATAAAGAATACTATAACAAAGAGCGTCGGAGCTATCCGGCGCTTTTTATAACAAAAAAGGGAAATGAATATGGAACATAGACGCCAGGTGTCAAAAGCAGAGATCGAGCAGGCGCGCAAGCTCGATCTGCTTTCGTATTTACAGCAATATGAACCACAGGAGCTTGTAAAGGTCGCTTCTGGTGTGTACTCTACCCGCAGCCACGACAGCCTGAAGATCTCGCATGGCAAATGGTACCGGTGGTCAACAGGCGTAGGCGGCGTGAGCGCACTGGATTACTTGGTCAAGGTGCGGGATATGCATTTTGTGGATGCGGTGCTGCATCTGTGCGATTGCCTGCGCTTTATGCAGCCCATCCAAGGAAATACGTCAAAGGCACCGAAACGATCTCCCTTTATTCTGCCAAAGCCAAACCGTAATAACGACAGAGTAATAGAATACCTTATGCGTCGCGGTATCGGCGCTCCGCTTCTGCGCTATTGTGTCAATACGGGCAGGCTGTATGAGGATGAACGGCATAACTGTTGCTTTGTGGGCTTTGACACGCAGGGCGTCCCCCGTTACGCCATGCTCCGAAGCAGCGACCCCGCCTCCACGTTCCTTCGGGAGGTTGAGGGCAGCGACAAGCGATATTCTTTCGGTCTGCCACCGCAGGAGCGTTCTCACAGGCTGTTCCTGTTTGAGAGCGCCATAGACTGCCTCTCTTTTGCGGAATTGCAGCGCATGGGTGGAAACGACTGGAAGATAGACAATTACCTTTCCCTGTCGGGTGTCTACCAACCGAGGAAGGAGCTTTCGGAAACGCCGCTCCCCATCGCACTTATGCAATTTTTGCAGGATAACCTACATATCAACCACATTACTCTGTGTCTGGATCATGATGACGCGGGCTTAAGAGCGGCGATGGCAATCAACGCCTTATTGCCCAAACGCTATACTACGGAGCTGCTGCCGCCGGAGGTCGGCAAGGATTACAATGAGCAGCTCATGGAAACGA
>CDZQ01056362.1_pt1 | contig 11440 bp, 9 predicted proteins | sample 554831 | NCBI WGS metagenome assembly CDZQ01 (sample SAMEA3182112, study PRJEB8094) | gut metagenome | biome: human; feature: gut; material: Stool; isolation source: human stools | place: Canada | collected 2013-05-06
GGCGCCCGCCACAGGGCCGCAATTCTGCTCCTGCGGCGGGTACTTCTCGCCCTTAACGGTAAATACCGACCAGATTTGGTAGAGATTGTCGTAGTCTTTGTAGCAGGTGTCGAAACTCTGCTCGTACGCCACGCGGGAGAACAGCAGGATACTCATCGTCAGGCTTAATCCCAAGGAGATTATCTTGATGATATTCGAGCCGCGTCCCCGAAGCAGGGTTTGAATGACATAATAGATTTGTTTCATCGTATACTAATTTATAATTCGTAAACCTACAGTATCGGAAAACATGGCTTGCCGCCATGTTTTCCTGCCTATAATAATGCAGAAAGCGTGCCAAAGGAGTTATGATTTTGATTATCAGGAAATCCCGCATAAATGTTCCATATACAGGTGTCTAAAAATTAGACACCACCCGTCCAATAATTAGACACAGCCTGCCGAATAATCAAATACTATCTGCTTAATTCCTGCCTACAAATCAGATAAACAGACATTTATTCTTTGCAACCCCTGGCCTGATTAGCCAAATCATCACTTACAGAACAGAAAAACGGAAAATAGGACAACTTTTCTATCGAATGAAAACTTTACCTTTGCCCTCAGTTTCCATAGATATATACTGACAGATAATTCAACTTTCATAGATATAGACTATATAGAGTTATTATGATAAAGCCATATAAACCTTTACTCCTGTCATTCCTCTGCCTGCTTATGGGCAGTTGCGACATGATAGACTATCATCCGTATGATGTACGCATCAACGGTGAGACCGATGTAAACGCCCATAATATTGCGGAGATAGAGCAGAAATGCAAGGACAAGACAACGATTAAGTTCGTGACCATGGGCGACTCGCAACGCTGGTACGACGAAACGCTGGACTTCGTGGGAGAGATAAACAAGCGCGATGACATCGACTTCGTTATCCACGGCGGTGACATGAGCGACTTCGGCGTGACGGACGAGTTTCTGTGGCAGCGCGACATCATGAACAAGCTCCGTGTGCCCTACGTAGCCCTGATAGGCAACCATGACTGCCTCGGCACGGGAGAAGAAACATACCGCGCCGTATTCGGCGACCCTAACTTCTCATTCATTGCCGGACGGGTGAAGTTCGTATGCCTCAACACCAACGCCATGGAGTTTGACTACTCCCGCCCCATTCCCGACTTCACGTTCCTCGAAAAAGAGCTTACCGACCGCAAGGACGAATTCGACAAAACCGTTGTGTCCATGCACGTACGTCCCTATGCCGACCAGTTCAATAATAACGTGGCACGCGTCTTTCACCGCTACGTAACCGAATTTCCCGGCATACAGTTCTGCACTGCCGCCCACGAGCACCACGTCTTCGAGGAAAACCTCTTTGAGGACGGCATCATGTACTACATGAGCGACTGCATGAAGAACCGCAACTACTATGTATTCACCATAACACCCGAAGGATATGAGCGCGAAGTGGTCTATTTCTAATCTGCCGGCACTCGCCGCCATCTGCCTGCTGTTGCTGTGGTGCAGCCCGCTTTCCGCACAGGAACGGGATACGGTGATTATCGTAAAGCACGATACCGTTTACCTGCAACGCAAACCCGACACCGTCGTTACCGGCCGTACACGCCACAGCCGTTACGACCGGCGCGTGCACCGCTACCGCAAACGGTGGGAAGCTTTGATTCCGACACACACCAAGATACAGTTTGCCGGCAATATGGGACTCCTCTCGCTGGGCACGGGCTGGGATTACGGCAAGCGCAACCAATGGGAAACGGATGTTTTTCTGGGTGTCCTGCCCAAATATCAGTCCGACTGCACCAAACTGACATTTACCTTGAAGCAGAACTACATCCCCTGGAGCCTGCAAATCAAAGAAAGCCGGTTCTCGGCAGAACCCCTTACCTGCGGTATGTACTTCAACACCGTGTTCGGCGATGAATTCTGGGTGAACGAACCGGATCGTTATCCGAAAGGCTACTACGGTTTCTCGTCCAAAGTACGCATCCACGCTTTCCTCGGACAACGCATTACGTATGATATCGACCCGCGCCGCAGATTTACGGCAAAAGCCATTACGCTGTTCTACGAAATCAGTACCTGCGACCTGTACATCGTAAGTGCATTCACCAACAAGTACCTGAAGCCGAAGGATTACCTGAGCTTGTCCTTCGGAGTGAAGCTACAGTTGCTGTAAGACATGTCTTTCAAGTGAAATTACAGTTACCGCAAGGTTGCCGGCTGTATCTTGCAGTGGTACGAAATGTATCCCACGGTGGTACAAGAAGTACCTCGCTATGGTACGGCATGTACCCTGCGGTGGTACAGCATCTACCATGCCGTGGTACAACGTATACCACACCGTGGTATGACACCTACCTTGTCGTGGTACGGCATGTACCCTGAGGCGGAACGTAGCGCAGCCCCTCTTCTGCTACTGCTTTTGTTACTTCCGCTCCTTATAAAAAACATCCATGTGTCTTGCCGGGCAGCAAAGCCCAATGAAAAAGTCCCCGAATTATTCCTCTCCTTTCCCTTCTTTCTCGGGAAAATAGAATATATTTGCCCTCACAAATATAACAAGACATCGTTCTGCCATGAAGAAATCCGGAAACATTCTTATCGTTGATGACAATCGCGGCGTACTCACCGCATTGCAATTGCTGTTGAAGCCTTATTTTGATAAAATAACCGTCCTTTCTTCACCGGTTACCCTTCCCGCCACCTTACGCGAAGACACCTGGCAGGCAGTGCTTCTCGATATGAATTTCACATCCGGCATCAATACCGGAAACGAGGGGCTTTATTGGCTGCACGAAATAAAGAAACAATATCCGGCGCTCCCCGTAGTGCTGTTCACCGCCTATGCCGACATAGACCTTGCCGTACGGGGGATAAAGGAAGGAGCAACGGATTTTATCGTCAAGCCCTGGGATAACGGAAAGTTAGTGGAAACCCTGCTGAATGCCGCACAAAACGCCCCTGCATCCGGGAAGAAAACGGCAACCACGCCTGCAAGCACCGCTTCTTCCATGTACTGGGGAGAAAGCCCCGTCATGCAGCAGCTTCGCATGCTGGTAGAAAAGGTAGCGGCCACCGATGCCAACATCCTCATCACCGGCGAGAACGGCACGGGTAAAGAGATGCTTGCCCGCGAGATACATGCCCTCTCCGCACGCCACCGCAAGGAAATGATAAGCGTGGACATGGGCGCCATTACCGAAAGCCTTTTTGAAAGCGAGCTTTTCGGCCATGTAAAGGGGGCGTTCACCGATGCCCATACCGACCGTCCCGGAAAGTTCGAGGTTGCCGACCACAGCACGCTCTTCCTCGATGAAATAGGCAATCTCCCCTATCACCTGCAAGCCAAACTGCTGACCGCCATCCAGCGTCGCAGCATCGTGCGGGTGGGCAGCAATACGCCTGTTCCCGTAGATATCCGCCTTATCTGCGCCACCAACCGCAACCTGTCCGAAATGGCGGACAAAGGAGAATTCCGTGAAGACCTGCTCTACCGCATCAACACCATCCATCTTGAAATTCCTGCGCTGCGTGAACGGCAGGAAGATATCATCCCACTGGCAGAGCGTTTCATCACACGTTTCTGCAAGCAATACGGGAAGCCGGCCTTGCGTCTGGACAATGCGGCGCGGGAGAAGCTGATGCTGCACCCCTGGTCCGGCAACATCCGCGAACTGGAACATGCCATCGAGAAAGCCGTTATCATCTGCGACGGTGCATTCCTCTCTGCCGGATTGTTCCAGTTGCAACGCAGGAACGAAGCCCCGGAAATGCCTGCCGCATCCACTCTTGAAGACATGGAAAAGCAAATGATACGCCGCACGCTGGACAAGTGCGGCGGCAATCTCTCGGCGGTGGCCTCGCAACTGGGAATTACCCGGCAGACGCTTTACAATAAAATGAAGAAGTATGGGCTTTGAAAAACCTAAGGATATCAGCCAATATTACGTTTTCCGGACTGTCGTCAGCCTGCTCACAGCCGCGGCTGCCGGCATAATGTGGACGCTGTTCTTTCTGAAACAGCCGGGTGCGCATGGCTGGGGCGACCCTCTGCTCTGGGCTGTCCTGTTCACCGTGCTTCTTCCTTTGGCAGTATACTGGCAGCAACGGTTGTACCGCCGCCACACCCGTAAAGTTCTTTTCATGCTCGATGCCATCGAAAACAACGATACCGCCATCCACTTCTCCGAAACGGACGGAACCGAAGACAACCGCCTCGTAAACCGTTCGCTGAACCGCGTAGCCCGTATCCTGCATAATGTAAAGAGTGAAACCGCCCAACGGGAGAAGTACTACGAGCTTATCCTCGACTGTGTAAACACCGGTATCATCGTGCTGAACGACAACGGAGCCGTCTATCAAAAGAACAACGAAGCCCTGCGCCTGCTCGGACTGGAAGTATTTACGCACGTCCGCCAACTGTCGCGCGTGGACGCCCATCTGACGGATACGCTCACCGCCTGCCGTCCCGGCGACAAGTTCCAGGCGGCATTCGGCAACGAACGCGGAACCGTAAACCTATCTGTCCGCGTCAGCGACATCACCGTACGCCAAGAGCACCTGCGCATCCTCGCCCTGAACGACATCAACAACGAACTGGACGAAAAGGAGATAGACTCTTGGATACGCCTTACACGCGTGCTGACCCATGAAATCATGAACGCCGTAACCCCCATCACTTCCCTGAGCGACACCCTGCTGAAACTGACCGGAGCCCGGATATCGAAAGAAGAGATGCGGCACGGTCTGCAAACAATCAGTGCCACAGGCAAAGGGTTGCTCGCTTTCGTAGAATCCTACCGCAGGTTTACGCGCATCCCCACTCCCGAACCGTCCCTGTTCTACCTCAAAGGCTTCATCAACCGTATGGCGGAACTGGCGCGCCATCAATATCCCGACACCCCGGTTACGTTCAATGTTTCCATCGTTCCCGACGATTTGATACTCTATGCCGACGAAAATCTCATTTCGCAAGTCATCATAAACTTACTGAAAAATGCCATACAGGCTTTTGAAACGGGTGCTACGGCAGCAACGGGGACAAATGCGGAAACAACAGCGGAAACAAACGCAGCGACTACGGAAAAACATATCAACATACGCGCCTACTGCAACGAAGCCGAAGCCGTACTGATAGAAATATCCAACAACGGCCCTGCCATCCCCCCGGACATTGCCGGGCATATTTTCATTCCTTTCTTCACCACCAAAGAAAACGGAAGCGGCATCGGACTGAGCATCTCCCGGCAAATCATGCGCTTATCCGGCGGAAGCCTCTCTCTGATAGCCGGAAAGGAGACAACTTTTGTATTGAAATTTAATTGAACCAATTAAGTTTTGGTTTTGTTGTCAAGAATGAATATCTTTGTACACAAAGGTACAAAAAGCATTTTCTAATAAAACTCATAACACACTATTTATGCTATTTACAGCTGAAAACATTTTACTTGTAGGTTCTATTTTACTTTTTGTCAGCATCATCGTAGGCAAAACCGGTTACCGTTTCGGAGTTCCCGCCTTGTTACTTTTTCTTGTGGTGGGCATGCTTTTCGGCAGCGACGGACTCGGATTGCAATTCCACAACGCCAAAGAAGCGCAGTTCATCGGTATGGTGGCTTTGAGCATTATCCTGTTTTCGGGCGGAATGGATACCAAGTTCACCGAAATCAAGCCTATCCTCTCCCCCGGTATTGTACTGTCTACTTTCGGTGTGCTGCTGACGGCACTGTTTACCGGACTGTTTATATGGTGGCTGTCGGGCATGAGCTGGACCAATATCCACCTGCCGCTCATCACCTCCCTGCTGCTGGCTTCCACCATGTCGTCTACGGACTCGGCATCGGTATTCGCCATCCTGCGCTCGCAGAAGATGAACCTGAAGCACAATCTGCGTCCCATGCTGGAGTTGGAAAGCGGAAGCAACGACCCGATGGCCTATATGCTGACTGTCGTACTTATCCAGCTCATCCAGTCCTCGGGTATGGGTGCTTCGCAGATAGCTTTCTCTTTCGTGATACAATTTGTGGTAGGTGCTGCTGCCGGCTATCTGCTGGGCAAGCTGGCCATCCTTATGCTCAACAGGCTGAATATAGACAACCAGTCGCTCTACCCCATTCTGCTGTTGTCGTTCGTATTCTTTACCTTCTCCATTACCGATCTGATGAAGGGCAACGGATACCTCGCCGTCTACATTGCCGGCATGATGGTGGGTAACAACAAAATCATGCACCGCAAAGAGATTTACACGTTTATGGATGGACTGACATGGCTTTTCCAGATTATCATGTTCCTCTGTCTCGGTCTGCTGGTGAACCCGCACGAAATGCTGGAAGTGGCAGTCGTGGCATTGCTCATCGGTGTATTCATGATTGTCATAGGACGTCCGCTCAGCGTGTTCCTCTGCCTGCTCCCGTTCGGGAAACGTATCAATATGAAGTCCAAAATGTTTGTGTCCTGGGTAGGGTTGCGAGGCGCGGTTCCCATTATCTTCGCCACCTATCCGGTAGTGGCAGGTGTGCCGGGAGCAGATGTAATCTTCAACATCGTGTTCTTCATCACCATCCTCTCACTCGTCATCCAAGGTACTACCGTCTCTAAAGTAGCACGCATCATGGGGCTTTCCACCCCGATGGAAAAGACAGGTAACGACTTCGGAGTGGAACTGCCCGAAGATATCGACTCCGACCTGCGCGATGTAACCGTCACCCGGGAGATGCTCGACGCGAAAGGCGATACCCTCAAAGACATGAACCTGCCCCAGGGAACTCTCGTTATGATAGTGAAGCGCGACAACGAATACCTGATACCCAACGGCACTCTGAAACTTCATGTGGGAGACAAGCTGCTGCTTATTTCTGAAAAGACCAAAGAATAGGAAATAAGAGGGAGAAAATGCACTATTTGTTTTTTAGGCACGGAATTATACGGAAAACACAGATTTTCTTTATTCTTTTTCCGTGAAACCTATGTAATCCCATGCCTAAAAAAACAAATAGTAAGCGAATTTTAAATTTGACATACCCTCATGAAAAAAACTTTAAACCACTTGCATTGCATCACTATAAGCCCTATATTTGCGCAGTTTTAACTAAAGTGTGCAAATATACGCATGGAACAAGAACAACTGTTCATCGACTATATCGAACAAAGCATCATACAAAACTGGGACAGAAACGCTCTGACAGACTATCAAGGAATAACCCTACAATATAAAGATGTTGCCCGCAAGATCGCTAAATTTCATATCGTATTGGAAAGCGCCGGCATCCAGCCCGGTGATAAAATAGCCGTATGCGGTCGTAACAGCGCCCATTGGGCGGTTTGCTTTCTGGCAACAGTGACTTATGGTGCTGTAATCGTTCCTATTCTTCACGAATTCAAAGCAGACAACATACATAATATCGTCAACCACTCCGAAGCCAAACTCCTTTTTGTCGGCGACCGGGCTTGGGAGAACTTGAACGAAGAAGCCATGCCGTTGCTCATGGGAGTTGTCTTGCTGACGGATTTTACTCCAGTTGTCTGCCGGGACGAACGGCTCATGGAAGCTTTCGAACACCGCAACGCCATCTACGGCACGCGCTATCCTAAGAACTTCCGTCCCGAACATATCTGCTACCGCAAAGAACAGTCGCCCGAAGAGTTGGCGGTTATCAATTATACGTCCGGCACTACCGGCTATTCCAAAGGCGTGATGCTGCCCTACCGCAGCTTATGGTCCAATATAGCCTATTGCCACGAAATGCTGCCCGTACGTCCCGGCGACCATATCGTATCCATGCTCCCTCTGGGGCATGTTTTCGGCATGGTCTACGATTTTCTTTACGGTTTCTCGGCAGGCGCACACCTTTATTTCCTCACCCGCATGCCGTCGCCAAAGATTATCGCGCAGTCATTCTCCGAAATCAAGCCGCGCGTCATATCCTGCGTGCCGCTCATCGTAGAGAAGATTATCAAGAAAAACATCCTGCCACTCATAGACAACAAGATAGGCAAGCTGCTGTTACGGATGCCTATCGTCAACGATAAGATAAAAGCGGACATGCGCAAAAAGGCTATGGATGTCTTCGGCGGCAATTTCGATGAAATCATCATCGGCGGCGCACCTTTCAACGCCGACGTGGAACGCTTCCTTAAACAGATAGGCTTCCCCTACACCATTGCCTACGGCATGACGGAATGCGGTCCTATCATCTGCTCTAGCCGCTGGGAAACCCTGAAGCTCGCTTCGTGCGGAAAGGCCACTACCCGCATGGAAGTAAAGATAGATTCTCCCGATCCTCAGCATGTAGCGGGCGAAATCATCTGCCGGGGAAGCAACCTTATGCTGGGCTATTACAAGAATGCCGAAGCCACTTCCCAAATCATAGATGTCAACGGCTGGCTGCACACAGGCGACCTCGCCACAATGGATGCCGACGGCTACGTCACCGTACGCGGGCGCAGCAAGAATATGCTTCTCACTTCCAGCGGACAGAACATTTATCCCGAAGAGATAGAAAGCAAACTGAATAACATGCCTTACGTCTCGGAATCGTTGATTGTATTGCAGCATGACAAACTCGTAGCCCTGATTTATCCCGACTTCGACGATGCCTTTGCCCACGGCCTGCAACAAACCGATATAGAAAAGGCAATGGAAGCCAACCGGAACGAACTGAACCTGCTTCTGCCGGCATATTGCCAGATTACCAAAGTAAAAATACACTTCGAGGAGTTTGAAAAGACCGCCAAGAAGAGTATCAAACGCTTTATGTATCAGGAAGCCAAAGGCTGAAATTCCTAAAAAAGAGATAGAGAAAAAACGGCGGAATTAATATATGTGCACAGATAATTCCGCCGATGGAATAAACAGCAAGCCTCCATCAGCCTCATTTGATATAGCAATTATACAGCAGCAATTCATAGATTTCCTTAGCTTCTTGTTCTTTCAGGCTTCTTATGGTAAAGGAGGAACCATTGGTAGAAATGACAAGATTTACTCTGTGATAAAAAGGAGTAAAAGGAGTAGCTGTCATGCGAACCACTTCCATGTTCGAATATTTGAAATAGTTTTTCACTTCTGCAAACTTTCCTGAATTGATTTCCACATAATCCTCTTTTAAAGTGATAGAACTCCGACGTACGGCAAAAATCCCTTTTATCAGGGATATCAGCATATAAACGACCGGGAGCCAAAGCCAACCGTAATATTGAAAATAGCATAAGGCTATACCGGCTGCAAGCGAAACCAACAGATCGAACCGGATGGTATAGCCTAATAAGCCGTATCCGGATTGAGCAGAAACGATAGGTTGCGAAGATGCATAATCCTTTCCCAACCACCAGTCCAGAAAAGTTGTAGCAGAGTCTGAACCATAAATTCTGACATCCGCTCCTCTATTCCTGTCAGTGGCATTCAATGCCTGTTTCAGCATAACAGTGCTGCAAGCCAACCATTTTTCTATGATATTCCGCTTGATATAAACAGTACAAATCTTATCGTATGAGAACCGGCTGCTATTACGCGAAATCAGTCCGCTCTCAAAGAACAGCTGTTCCCGGTCTATACGTATATCCATATTGAAATAGCGCAAAAAGACTTTACCCAACCATAGTAGCAATGTAACTATATACAAGATAGCGGCAACAGTGATACAACTTGATAATGAAAGCCGTAAGAAATCGGCATGTGTAGCCATGTAACCATAAAAATATTCCACAGCATTTTCATTGACCGATATAATCTGGTCATATAAAGTAACTAAAATACTTCCAAATACAACCATGCCCCGAAGGTGGTTTTGACAAAGTGCTCCTTTAATCAGATTCAAATTACCAACGCTCAACTTGGTAGTGTATCCATCGGTTTTCTCTTCAATCTTATCTGCTTCGGATGCCTGTATCTGTGTCTGACTATCCAAAGTTTCTATCCGGCTGAGCAATGCTTCCCAATCTTCATTGTCAAGAATCATTTCTATTTCTTCCGATTGCGATGCAAGCGTATCAAATGATACTCCCTTCATATCCAGCAAACGATAAATCAATCCCTGCTTAGTACGCAAAGAATGAATTTTCGTCAAAGATATACTGGTAATTTCCTTACGTACCAAACCGTGAATGAAAATCAGATTTCCATTCTCCACATAATACTTTTTGGAATAATAATTGATAAAAGCAATGACTGCTGCCAAGGTCAGACAGATTGCCAAAACAACCAAAAAATCCAAAGCCGCTTCAATAAAAGATAATTTCTTTTCCGAATTAAACAATTCAAGAATGACTATAAAAAGAAAATACTTCGCATAAAGCCATAGGTTGTTGACAAGGAATATTACGAACGCGCTTTTGCTCATTCGCCTCGGCGCAGAGAAATCATTTGTTTTCATTTTTTATACTTTCTATGACAAGCGCCTTCACTTTATCTGCTCTCTCTTCCGTCAGTCCGGGAATTCTGATTGTAGCCAACAATTGGGCTCCGTTTACCAAGTCAACGGAATACAGTCCAAACAGACGTGTAACAGGATTCTGACAAACACTCACCTGCTGAATTTTACAGAAAGGAACGGTAATAACCGAAGGAAAGATAATCCCGGAGCGAAAGGTTATATCGTGCTCACGAATAACGAATCCTTTATAGTTGTATGCCTTGGGAAGAATCAGCAAATTAACAACGGATGCTACAAGCAAACCGCATTCAACAATGATAGTAGCGGCATACCGGTAAGCAAACCCCTCTGCACAAAGAAGAAAAAGCGAAACAGCCATAAGACCGAGATAAACCAATGCCACTTTGACAAACTGCACTTTCAGATATTTCTTTTCCAGAGGCGTATAAGTACTATGTTCTATTCTGTCAATGCTCTCCGGGTTCATTTGTTTATTTGTCATATTATATGCCGATAATTCAGTTAATATATACCGCTCTTAGCAGAGTTATGATTTTTATAATACAAATATTCACAATTTCCCCTGACATTTACAAGCTAAAAAAGAATTTTATTCAGGCTTCTTCCGAGTCTCTTTCCGGCTTATTCTCTTGTTTTTATTCGTCACATAGCCCGTTATACTCCTCAGACAACTGCAAAACAGCTCTGAGAAGAATACCGAACAAAATTTAAACAAGTCCGAAAAAGAAGTTCAATCTTATAATAAATGTTATAAAACATGCTTTTTTTCTTGGATAATTTGCAGATTTATCAAATGTCCGTATCTTTGCAACGTGTTTTTCATAGTATTAGATTTAAGGTTAACAAAGGTTGGAGTACAGCGGTACTCCTTTTTTTATGCCCATGCATTTCATCCGCTTCTTTTTTCGGAACCATCTTTTTTACGTTGCAGTGCCTTTTACGGGTCAACGTAAAAACCTGAGGGATTCATAGCTTATGCATAAATTTTCGCCAATCTGAACAGGAAGAAAACTCTGTCCTTTACTCCTCTGAAT
>CDZQ01052145.1_pt1 | contig 11432 bp, 11 predicted proteins | sample 554831 | NCBI WGS metagenome assembly CDZQ01 (sample SAMEA3182112, study PRJEB8094) | gut metagenome | biome: human; feature: gut; material: Stool; isolation source: human stools | place: Canada | collected 2013-05-06
CTTCGGTACCCAAAGCCAGAAGATCCAGGATGCGGTGGATCAGGGCGGTGGCGGCAATGCTTAACAGCCGCGACATAGACCTGCTGCGCCCCGACGTGGCGGCAAACTGCCGCAAGCTGCTGGCTATGTGCAAGGCCCAGGGCCTCAAGGTGCTGGTGACCAACACCGTCCGGGACCGGGAGTACCAGGAGTACCTGTACGCCCAGGGCCGCACCCGGCCAGGCTCCATCGTCACCAACGGTCGGGTGCCCACCTTCCACTGGGACAAGGCTGGGCTGGCCTTTGACGTCTGTCAGAACATCCGGGGCCAGGAGTACAACGACGGGGCGTTCTTCATCAACGTGGCCACCATCGCCAAGGCAATGGGTTTCTCCTGGGGCGGGGACTGGCACAGCTTTGTGGACAAGCCCCACTTCCAGTGGGACGACCACGGGAAATATACCGGAAAGATGATCCTGGCGGGGCAGCTGCCTCCTGAGATGCCAGGGTGGGAGGAGGAAAACATGGGCGAGGAACAATTCTATGGCATGTTTTTGCAGGCGTTGGCCCGGTACGAGTCGGAGCGCAACGAAAAGCCCGCCAGCAGCTGGGCCAAGGAGTCCGTTGGCAAGGCCAAAGCAGCCGGTGTGCTGGACGGCACCATGCCCAGAGCGCCCCTGACGCGGGAGCAGATGGCGGCAGTGCTGGACCGGCTCGGACTCATCAAATAACACAGTTAGCGCAGCGTACCGCCTCCTGCGGGGCTCTCATGCGGGCCGCCCAGATGAGCAGCCAGTGGGTGACGGCGGACTACCGCCCCGGAGACGTGGTGATCTACGACTTCCCTGGCGGTGGTGCTCCAGGCCATCCGGGGGGTGGCCGGGAGAGCCGTGACCATCACCAGCGCCTACCGCACCCCGGGCCACAACGCCAAGGTGGGCGGGGCGGAGCAGTCCCAGCACCTGTACGGCCTGGCGGCTGATATTGTGGTGCCGGGCATGGCCCCCCGGGAGGTGGCCGCCATTGCCAGGGACCTGATGCCCGACTGGGGCGGCGTTGGAATCTACACCCAAAAGGGCTTTACCCATATCGACGTCCGGGAAGCCCGGGCGGACTGGGAGGGCTGAACTCTGTTCCGGCTATAATTATATTCTATTGTAGTAACCTCCACCATATTGACTGATAATCACAGCGGCCAGCTTGGGGTTGGTATTTTTAATTTTAATCGGATACTCCAGCCGTTTCTCATACACAAACATTATTTGCGTCCTCCTTCAAACTCCCACGGCCAGGGGTTATCCAGCCAGGTGTACCCCGCCTCAGTGACGGAACTCTGCCGGAGAGGGCCGTATATTTCCTCATAGCGTTTGCGCCCCTCTTTGGCCATTGCAGCAAATTTGATATAGAGGCCGAGCGCCTCCTTATCGTTCTGGTGCGTATCCAAATACAGTCCCAACTCCGTAAGTGCGAAGCCGAGGGCCATCAACTCGCAGAGCGCTGTGTTGTCGCAATTCATGCGGGTCTTGATATCTCTGAAAAAGGGCAGGTGAAGCCCAGGAAACAGTGTTCCGTTTTCCAACGCTGTTTTCTGGTCAAAAATCTCCGGATTGGGGTGCTGCATCGGCACATAGGGAAAGACCATTGTGGCGCATTTCCCGGGCAGGGAGCCCTCCCGCATGCCGCAGGCTCCGGGTTTTGTATTCTCCAAGGGATGAATCCTCCTTCAAGGAAAGTCGAGAGACGTGGCGTCTCTGGTCTATCCTATGCACCATAGGGACGATTGGACACCGCACGCATAGGGCGCACTGCGGGGGCATAAAGTGGAGGAGGGGGGTGCAGCTATGTTTTTTACATTTAAAAAGTGGACCGCGCTGTACATTTTGTGTTTAATTTTGCTTTTTGCCGGACTTTCACTGATTGCCATACGGGGAAAGGCGGTGCAAGCCTCCGCTCCCGCCGCAACAGAGTCGGGGGGCGTTGTACTGGTCCTTGATCCCGGCCATGGCGGGGAGGACGGAGGCGCCGTGGCCGCCGACGGTACGGTGGAATCCCAGATCAACCTGGCCATTGCCCTGCAGATTGAGGAGATCGCCCAGCTACTGGGGATGGACACGGAGATGACCCGCCGGGAGGATATATCCATCCACGACGCGGGCAGCGAAACTCTGCGGCAAAAAAAAGTCTCCGATCTGAAAAACCGTGTGGCCCTGATCAACAGCGTCAGTGGCGGCATTCTGCTCAGTATTCATCAAAACAGCATGCCTACAGCGCCCAGTGTCCATGGCGCCCAGGCCTTCTACAATGGTACTGACGGCAGCGAGGCTCTGGCTCAGGACATCCAAACCGCTCTCAATAGCTTTATCAATGAAGAAGCAACCCCCAAAAGCCCAAAACGCATTAGAGAGAGTATATATCTAATGAAAAATGTTACTGTCCCCGCAGTGCTGGTGGAATGCGGTTTTTTATCCAATCCCCAGGAAACCGCGCGGCTGCAAACCTCCATCTATCAGACCCGTCTGGCCATGACCATTCTCTCCGGGGTCATGGGGCATTTCAATGCCCCGGCAAGGCATACGCCGGCAGCCTGAAGAAAAGACTGGTCAAAGCCGATTAAACGCAGTATACTGTACAGAGTAATGGCAGAGGAGGTGCGTACTCCCATGATTAAAAAGAAGCAGCAAGCTGTTAAAATTGCCACAGCCGCCAATGGTAAAGCCGCCAATGGCTCCGGCGAGTGCCCGAATCGCCCTGCCCAGAAGCTTTGACGGTTTGCTGGTCAAGCAGGATCTTACGGAAATTTTTCGTGATCGCCACAGCGTCAGGGTCTATACGCAGGAGGAGATCAGCTTATCTCAGTTCTCCTATTTGCTGTGGGCCACACAGGGAGTCAAGGATGTGGTCGGGAAATCCTATGTGACGCTGCGGACTGTGCCCAGCGGCGGGGCACGCCACGAGTTCGAATGTTATCTGGCAGTGCGCAGAGTGACCGGACTGCGCACTGGCCTATACCACTATCTGCCCTTGGAGCACGCGGTGGAACTGCTGGAAAACCCAGAGAATCTGGAGGAGGAGATCACCAAGCTGCTCTGCGGCCAGAGTTGGGCCGCAAAAGCCAGTGTTCTCTTCCTCTGGTCCATGGTCCCCTACCGGGTGGAGTGGCGCTATGGGATCTACTCCCATCGGCCCGCTTTGATGGACATTGGACACGTAGGAGAAAATCTATATCTGGCCTGTACCGGCCTTGGTCTTGGCACCTGCGGCATTGCGGCGTTCTCCCACGAGGACGGCTGCCGCCTGCTGGGCCTGGACGGGGAGGAGGAGTACCCTATCTACGCCATGCCGGTGGGCACAATCAGCACGTCAGATCGAGGGGAAAAACGGGCATTTTATCAAGTCCCGGCAGATGCGATTCCATAAAACACTTTACAGAGGAAAATACATATGGCAAAGACAAAAGTGTCCTTTTTCTGTACAGAGTGCGGCAATGAAAGTCCCAAGTGGGCGGGCCGCTGTCCAGCCTGTGGCGCCTGGAATACGATTGTCGAGCAGGAAAATATAAGGAAGGAGAGGGGAGGCCGGCACAGCGGCGGCTCCAGTCCCTTTCATGCCATAAAGGCTGTTAGCTTAACAGATATTGATATAACTGAGGAAGTTCGATTTTCCACTGGAATGAACGAGTTGGATCGGGTCCTGGGCGGCGGTGCGGTCAAGGGTTCACTGGTATTGGTAGGCGGCGCGCCTGGGATTGGGAAATCCACATTGATGCTCCAGATCTGCGGCAGCCTGTGCCAATTCAGCAAGGTGCTGTATGTCTCCGGGGAGGAGTCCGTCCGTCAGCTGAAGCTGCGTGCCCAGCGCCTGGGGGTCCGCGGCAAAAGTCTGCTGGCACTGTCGGAGACAGCGCTGGAGGATGTACTGCAATCTGTTTCGGACGAAGCGCCGGATGTGCTCATCGTAGACTCCATCCAAACTCTCTACAATAGCGCCCTGGACAGCCCTCCCGGCAGCATTGGCCAGGTAAAGGACTGCACCATGTCCCTGATGCAGTTGGCCAAGGGCCGGGATATCACGGTATTTGTCATTGGTCATGTGAACAAGGAGGGCTCCATTGCCGGGCCCAAGGTGCTGGAGCACATGGTGGACTGCGTGCTGTACTTTGAGGGAGAGCAGCACAGCTCCTGCCGAATCCTTCGCTCCGCCAAAAACCGATTTGGAGCCACCAACGAAATTGGTGTCTTTGAAATGGCAGATACCGGCCTGGTGGAGGTGGAAAACCCCTCCCAGATGCTGCTCTCCGGCCGGCCGGAAGGCGCTCCCGGCACCTGTGTAACCTGCGTGATGGAGGGCGTCCGCCCGGTACTGGCGGAGATTCAGGCCCTTCTGGCTCCCGCAGCCTATGGGAACGCCCGCCGTTCCAGCAACGGCTTTGATTTTAACCGGGCGGCCATGCTCCTGGCTGTGCTGGAGAAGCGGGGCGGACTGAAGGTGTCGGCCTGTGACGCCTATATGAACATCATCGGCGGTCTGACCCTGGACGAGCCTGCGGCAGATCTGGCGGCAGTTCTGGCCTTGGCCTCCAGCTATTTGGATAAACCTATCGCCTCCGATGTGGCGGCTATCGGGGAGGTAGGGCTCACTGGTGAACTTCGGGCAGTAAACCATCTGGAACAGCGCCTAAGCGAGGTGCGGCGGCTTGGTTTTAAAAAGTGTGTGATTTCCAGAAGAACGTCCAGAAACTTTGATACGGTTCCAGACCTTCTGGTGATAGAGGCTGCCAATATCGGCGAGGCCATCCGCGCGGTACTGGGGAAATAAAAAATAGTATTTGAAATTGTACTATTAAAAAGTCTCAAATTGCCAAAACCCTTGTAAATATTGATTTTTTAATAGATTAAGGAACTCAAAACAATAAGGATTTTTGACGCTTTGGTGCCCAAATTGTGACCGGATTTCCTATGGCGATATAACGATACGGGCAGATATAAGGAAATACCATGCTATGACAGGGCGAAAGCACTCGTTGCTTTCGTCCTCTTGTCTGCCAGATATGCAGGGGCAGACGCACTTGTCAATGGCGGCGTTTTCCTTGACCGTTGACGAAGGCGGCTGGCTCTGCTATTCTATACAGAACAGAATTATGATAGAAAAATTCACATATAAGTGCTATAATATTTGGTAGAAGAAATTAGGCAAGTCGGATTTGCGTATGGAGGGTGGAATATGATTCGATTATCGAGAGAACTGCAAGGAACAATTCTCGACATTGGTGGAGGTGGAGAGGGAATAATTGGTCGTCTTTACAAAAATCAAGTTGTTGCTATTGATAATTGCCAGGAAGAACTGGACGAAGCACCAGATTGTTTTGAAAAGGTGTTAATGGCTGCTGAATCACTAGAGTATCAAGGGGAAAAGTTTGACAATGTTACTTTTTTCTATTCTTTAATGTTTATGAATATCAACACACAAAAACAGGCTCTTTCTGAAGCAGTTAGGGTCTTAAAAGTTGGAGGAACACTGCATATTTGGGATACTGAAATATCGTCGGCTTATCCAGACCCGTTTTGTGTAGATTTGGATATCCATCTGAATGAAGAATTGATACATACAACATTTGGAGTTATAAGTGATGCAAAAAATCAAACAGTCGAAACTTTTTTGTCAATCTGTTTAGATTATAACTTAATTATCAAAAAACAGGAAATAGAAAATGGACACTTTTATCTTGTGTTCCAAAAGATTTAGTTGCAGCGAATAAATAACCTTCCATTCGATTAAGGGGTTGGGATATTCCCAACAAGCAAAAATCACTATATCTGTAGTTGTAGCATGATAAAAAAGCGCGAATGAAAATAGCACCTGCAATGAAAAATTTGACAGGTACGGGACCTGTGTGGTAAGGTAAAGCTATAAAAGCTTTATTTGAACATTTTCTCGATCAGTCGAGGCAGCCTGACGAAAGGAGATTTGCGGAAACACGCTGCTTCTGGGGCCGGGATCAGCAGAAAGCTGTTCTAATCTGTACAGGACAGATCTGCCGGGTTTATTCACGCGACGACCGCCTATCTGCAACAGCTGATCTGTCGTTCCGGCCCAGGCCCCGAAGAGAGGCGCACCCAAAAAAGGGAGGGGCGCATGTATTTGGAGCCCCATATTAAACAAAATAAAAATTTTGTTTAATATGGGGGGGAGGGCACAGTAGAATTTGCTGGGATGAGCGATCCCGTCCCACCGGTTCTGCGCTGTGGCGGCATTTCAAGCTGTCTGTCCTCACAGGTTCCAATACCGGATCGTTTTCCGCACACAGTGGTATGATTGACTACCGTGACCAGTCACCCCAAATTTTGCGGGACTTTTTGTCCTATCATGAAACCATCAAAGCGCACTCACAAAAAACGGTAGATGAATATTTCCTGGATCTCCGGAATTTCTTCCGCTATATGCTGCAGACCCGGGATCAAAGCCTGCGGGACACGCCCTGGGATGAGATCTCTATTCTGGGCATCGACATCGCTTTTATCCGCACCATCACCTTGACGGACATTTACAGCTACCTGACCTATCTCAGTCGCGACCGGGCTCAGCAGCCCAACAGCAATAAGACCCAGTACGGCCTCAGTGCCGCTACCCGTGCACGCAAAATTGCCACACTTCGTTCATTTTTTAACTATCTTACAACCAAGGTACATCTATTGGAAAATAATCCGGTAAAAGACTTGGACTCTCCAAAATTAAAGAAGAATCTGCCCCGTTACCTGACTCTGGATGAGAGTGTGGAACTGCTGGACAGTGTGGACGGCGCCAACAGTGAGCGGGATTATTGCATCTTGACATTGTTTCTCAACTGCGGACTGCGGATCTCCGAACTGATCGGGCTGGATATATCGGACATACAGGGGGATGCTCTCCGGGTCCTGGGCAAGGGCAACAAGGTACGCATTGTCTATCTTAACGACGCATGCAAGGCGGCGCTGGAGCGGTACCTGGCTGTGCGCCGTCCCATCAGCGGTAAGGACCGGGACGCATTGTTTCTCTCCACCCGCAATCAGCGCATCAGCCGCTCCAATGTCCACGCCCTGGTTAAGCGTCACCTGTCCCAGGCGGGGCTTGACAGCACTCGCTACTCCTCCCACAAGCTGCGCCACACCGCCGCCACGCTGATGCTGCAAAATGGGGTCGATGTGAAGGCCGTTCAGGAGGTGTTGGGCCACGAGCATCTGAATACCACGGAAATCTACACCCACATTGACAACGAGGCGCTGCGGGTAGCCGCCAAGGCAAATCCCCTGGGCCGGCATAAAAAGCCGGACTGACCCCTCCTCCCTATCCCATCCGGACTCCCAAGAAGTGCAGAAACCGGATGCCTTTATATGAATAGGTATCCAGGGGCCGGTTGTCTGCATCATAGCTGTGGGCCGCAACCAGAATCCGGGACGGTGCTGCTGTGCCCTGCAGCACTGCTACTACCACCGGTGTGTGGTTCCACTGGACTCCGTCAAAGGACATCTGCACAACGTCTCCCGGTTCTATCTGGGAGATATCGCTGTTCACCGCCACAGGCCCCACGGAGGGCTGGGCACGAGTCATAAAGTTATAAAAGAACTGCACGCCGGTCCAGGCGGGCGCCTTGTTGTTGGCATCAATATAGTACCAGCCAAAATCCCTGGTGAAATTCATGACGCCGCCGCCAGCGTAGACGCACTGGGAGGCAAAATTGGTGCAGTCGCCGCCAATCCGTTCGTAGTCATAGAAGGCAGGGTTGCGACCATAGGCCCAGGTGTGGGCGTACTGAACCGCTGCGGCACGGTTATAAGGCGCCAGTGGCCCCACAGGCGGCAGGTTGCGTTGGATCATACAGAAATCACCCCTTCCAAACAGCATATGCGGAAGGGGTGATTTCTGTACTATTTTTGGTTGATACGCAGCGTGTTGAGGACGCAGATCATACATACACCCACATCGGCAAACACAGCGGCCCAAAGTTCCACCCTGCCCAGGACGGACAGCAGCAGAATCAATACCTTGACGGCTATGGAGAACACAATATTCTCCATAGCAATCCGACTTGTCCGGCGGGCAATGCGGATCCCGTCAGCAATTTTACTGGGCTCGTCGCCCATGATAATTACATCCGCTATCTCAATGGCAGCGTCAGCGCCCAGTCCGCCCATAGCGATGCCGATGTCCGCCGCGGCTAGAACCGGTGTATCGTTTATACCGTCTCCGGTGTAAAGCAGTTTTCCTTTCCGGCTCAAATGGCTCCGCAGCTGCTCCAGGCGTTCCAGTTTATCTTCAGGCAGCAGCTGGCCAACGGCCTGATCCAGACCGATCTCCCGGCCAATCTCCGCCGCGACCGCCTGGCTGTCTCCGGACAGCATCACCGTCTTACGGATCCCCAATTCCTTCAAAGCGCTGATCGCGCGCCGGGCATCCGGCTTAGGCGCATCCCGTAGCAATACAGTTCCCTGATATACGCTGTCCAGTGCCACATGTACCGCCGTGGCGGCACTCTGGGGGACGGCGGGCAGCGCCACACCGTCAGCTGTCAAGTAGTCCGCCTTGCCGGCGACAATACGCCGTCCACCCACAGTGACAGAGACGCCATGGCCGGGATTCTCCCGGTAATCCGCCATTTCTTCTGTTTCCACAGGCTTACCGTAGGCAGAGAGGATGGAGAGGGCGATGGGATGGGTGGAACGGCACTCCGCCTGGGCAGCCAGAGCCAGAAGCTGTTCCCGGGAGACACCTTCGGCCAGGATACAGTCGGATACGGAGAAACGCCCCTCTGTCAGTGTGCCGGTTTTATCGAAAGCCACGATTTCCGCTGCCGCAATGGTCTCCAGATGATTACCGCCTTTGACCAGAATTCCCTCCCGGGAGGCACGGCCAATCCCTGCAAAGAAGCTGAGGGGAACGGAGATGACCAGCGCGCAGGGACAGGAAATAGCCAGAAAACACAGGGCGCTGTATACGGAGCGGCTCCAGGTCATCAGATTCAGCAGGGGCGGCAGGACCGCTACCACTGCCGCCGCCACAACCACGATGGGCGTATAGACCCGTGCAAAGCGGGTGATAAATTTCTCACTGGCAGCCTTTTTCTCCGCAGCATTCTCCACCATCTCCAGAATTTTGCTGGCAGTGGACTCTCCAAAGGCCTTCTCCACCTGAATTTCCAGTGCACCAGACAGGTTGATACAGCCAGCCATGGCATGCTGGTTCGGCCCAACGTCCCGGGGCATGGATTCACCGGTGAGCGCCGCTGTATCCAGCTGGGAGTCGCCCTTTATCACCAGGCCGTCCAAGGGAATTTTCTCCCCGGGCCGCACCAGAATGATCTGCCCCACGGAAACCTCCTCGGCCTCCACCTGCCGGACCTCCCCATTTTCCATCAGATTCGCATGGTCGGGCCGCACATCCAGTAGTGCAGAGATAGAGGCCCGGGAGAAGGAAACGGCTCTGGTCTGCAGGTACTCACCCAGACGGTACAGCAGGAACACCAGCACACCCTCCGGAATTTCACCGATGCAGAGGGCGCCGATACCAGCGATGGTCATTAAAAAGTTCTCGCCAAACACGTCGCCCCGGCGGATATTCCGGACCGCTTCCACTACGATGTCATACGCCACCAGCGCAAAGGCAGCCAGCAGAATCAGACTGGAAACAACCCCCTTTAGAAGCAGACCTGCCACCAGCAGTACTGCCCCCAAACTCAGGATCACCAGCTCTCGTCTGGACTTGTGGGGATCCGCCGCATGGTTGTGGTCGTGTCCACAGGAGCAGAGCTCTCCGTGGTCGTGGTGATCATGGCTGCAGGAGTACGCCTCTCCGTGGTCGTGGTCATGGTGATTATGGTTGTGATGAAGCTGTTCATGGTCATGCCCACAGGAGCACGCCTGGTTGTCATGATTGTGATGGTCGCAGCCGCAGTCACATACTCCTGCCTGCGTTTTTTCCAAATCCATCATTACATCTCCCCCTCTTCAGTCACATGGTCAAAGGCCATGGCAAAAATTTGTCCAATATGCGCGTCATCCAGCGAATAATAGACGACCCGCCCCTGCTTCCGGCTCTTCACAATGCGGGAGACCTTCAGCAGACGCAGCTGGTGGCTGATGGCGCTCTGAGTCATGTTTAGCAGCACCGCCAGATCACACACACACATCTCCTCAATATTCAAGGCACAGATGATCCTGGACCGGGTGGAGTCCCCAAAGACCCGGAACAACTCCGACACCTCATAAACCGGCTCCTCATCAGGCATCTTTTCCCTTACCCGCTTGAGTACATCCTCATGAATCACGCTGACTTCACACAATTCGATGTGCTCCTTTGTCATGTATGGCACCTCCTCACTCTATGTTCAATCAGTTGAACAATTGAACATATGAGCATTTGTTCATGCTTTTATTATACACGGCATTTTAATTTTGTCAATAGCATTCCTCTATTTTTTAATTTTAGAGATGTCCATCCTCTTCCCTTCCATTTCAGCCTTGCAACGCGCAAAAAAGCCGCCCCGAAAAATCCGGGGCGGCCTTGGTGGAGACAATCGCTTGCGCAGGAACCGACTTAGAACGCCTTGCCGTCACAGCCCAGTACGTCCACCAGCTTGTGCTTGACCATCTCCTTGATGGCAGAGCGGGCGGGCTTCAGGTACTGGCGGGGGTCGAAGTCTGCGGGGTGCTCGGCAAAATACTTGCGGATGGTGCCGGTCATAGCCAGGCGCAGATCGGAATCGATGTTGATCTTGCAGACGGCGGAACGGGCGGCCTCCCGCAGCTGGTCCTCAGGAACGCCGATGGCGCCGGGCATGTTGCCGCCGTTCTCGTTGATCATCTTCACAAACTCCTGAGGCACGGAGGAGGAGCCGTGGAGCACAATGGGGAAGCCGGGCAGACGGCGGGAAACCTCCTCCAAAATGTCAAAGCGCAGCTGTGGCTTGGTGCCGGGTTTAAACTTATAGGCACCGTGGCTGGTGCCGATGGCAATGGCCAAGGAGTCGCAGCCAGACTTGGTCACGAACTCCTCCACCTCCTCGGGGCGGGTGTAATGGGAATCCTCGGCAGACACCTGCACCTCGTCCTCAATGCCGGCCAGAGCGCCCAGTTCCGCCTCTACCACCACACCGCGGTCATGGGCATACTCCACCACCTTGCGGGTGATTTCGATGTTTTCAGCCAGGCTCTTGGAGGAGGCATCAATCATAACAGAGGTAAAACCGCCGTCAATGCAGCTTTTGCAGGTCTCAAAGCTGTCGCCATGATCCAGATGCAGACAGATGGGAAGGCCGGTCTCAATCACAGCAGCCTCCACCAGCTTAATGAGATAGGTATGGTTGGCATAGGCGCGGGCACCCTTAGACACCTGCAGAATCAGAGGAGCGCTGACCTCCTGGGCGGCTTCGGTAATGCCCTGGACAATTTCCATATTGTTGACGTTGAAAGCGCCGATGGCGT
>CDZQ01002879.1_pt1 | contig 11421 bp, 17 predicted proteins | sample 554831 | NCBI WGS metagenome assembly CDZQ01 (sample SAMEA3182112, study PRJEB8094) | gut metagenome | biome: human; feature: gut; material: Stool; isolation source: human stools | place: Canada | collected 2013-05-06
CTGTCGATCCGCAGGTCACTGGTTCGAGCCCAGCTGGAAGAGCAATGATTATCAAAGGCTTACGTGAACACGTAAGCCCTTTTCTTTTTCAAAACCGGACAGTTTCTTCGGCAGTGTCCAGGAAAAAAGATACTGCCTGCTTTTTAATCACGCCGATTCCGAATCCATGTTATATCAAACTGGCTTGACCGCATGTTTATGTATTATTGGCATTTTGACCACCTGCCAGGAAATTCATGCGTGAGAGGAACGCTTCATGCAAAATTTTTTGCCTGTATCCTCTTGATATTTTTGGGGAATTCCTTTATGTCAATTGACAGCAAGAAGAGTTGTCATTCATTAATTAACTTAAGCTATTACAGGAGTTCGTTAAAATGATTACTCGTACATTTTCCTTAATGCCAACATTTTCAGAAAGTTTGTTTTCCGATCGCCTTAACCGGATTGACAACCTGTTCACTAAATTGACGGGTGATGAGCCACTGTCTGCATTGCCTTCATACGATATCGTGAAAATAGATGAGACTCATCTGGATATCGTAATCGATCTCCCCGGGTGGAGTGCCGAAGATATAGAAATACTGTCGCAAGGAGGGCAGCTGAGCATTTCAGGCAAGCAAAAAGAAGAACAGGAAAATAAAGGCAATACGTATTTGTATCGGGGATTGAAGCGCTCGAATTTTAACCTGGGTTTTTCTTTGCCTGAACACGTAAAGGTAAAAAATGCAAACCTCAAAGATGGTTTATTGACCGTCAGTTTGTTGAAAGAAATACCGGAAAACGAAAAAGTCCAGAAAATCGCCATCCATTACGATGAAGGCAATTCGACAAAGGCAATTGGCAATAAATGAGAATGAAAATCTTTAAAGAACCTGAAACCGCAGGAAAACTTGCAGGTTTTGTTTTTTGCTATTAATGGCTTCGCCATTTTCAAATATATAAATTCCAGTGTTTCCTTTCAGGCTGACCGAAGAATATACGTCGTGTATTATTTTCCTGACGCCCATATTGCGTCCTGATTTTGTGAATTGACAGACCTCCCTCATTTGAAGCGAGGTCTTTTTTTATGGAGAAAATAAATGACAAAACTGCCGGAAAAAAATGTATTTGACGGAAGCAAGCAGCCGAAAACCACTACAGGTGAAATGAAAGAATCTCTTGGAAAGCTGAGGAATTACCTGAATGAGCTATTGGGTGACGATAGTCTGGACAAGGAATCGGCAAGGAAAACGCTGGGAATTGATCTTGACGAATTGAACAAAACAATAGAAACAAAGGCAGATCGGGATGTCATGTTGGCGGCAATTCAGAAGAAAGCCAATAAAACAGAACTGGAAAACAGTGTCGCTGAACTTGAACAGGCAATAGCAAAAAAGGGAGTGCCACCAGGAACCATTGAATATTTTGCCATGCCAGCACCACCCGAAGGATATTTGAAAGCTGACGGAGCGGAAGTGGAAAGGGCTACCTATCCAGACCTGTTTGACGCAATCGGAACGATGTTTGGTGTTGGTAATGGAGAGACGACGTTCAATTTACCTGATTTGATTGACCGGTTTGCAGAGGGCAGTCATCGTCCCGGCCGGAAACTTGAGGCGGGGTTGCCGAATATTTCAGGTGGAATGTCTCCAACAGGTTTGACGAGTGTTTCAAATACTTATGGAGCATTTTATAACGAGTTATCAAATACTACGGATTACAGATCCGACGTTCGCGAGGGGTATGGTGTCAGGTGGGGATTTAACGCTTCCCGATCCAGTTCCATATACGGTGCATCGCAAACTGTCCAGCCAGCTGCGCTGACTTTGTTGCCGTGTATCAAAGCTTTTGATGTGGTGACCAATCCCGGATTGGTCGATGTGACCGTGCTGGCAAATGAACTGTCCGGAAAACTGGACAAGTTGATCGGAGGGGTTACGGTCAAATATATTAATGAAACATACAATGACGGTTTGAACTGGTACCGGAAATGGTCGGATGGCTGGATAGAGCAGGGAGGAATGATTGATGGAACAGGTTCTTACGGCAAAGTTTTCATCAATTTTCAGGTTCCTTTTTCGGAACGTATAAAAATGTGTTTTTCACAAATTGACTGGGGATTTGAACAAAACTGGTTTGAAGGCACATTCAATGCCGATGCAAGAGCGGTGACAGATATTTCCGGTGCGCCGACAGATGTGACTTTAACCGGATGTGCCTTTCAGAAATTCTCCAAACGCAACTGGTATGCATGTGGTTATTGAAACACTGTTTCTGCATGAAGATGTGGTTTTTTGTGGCCTGTTTCAAACAAGGTACAAGCTTAGAGAATCATCGGATATTGTCCGGAAGTGTTTTTTTGAATAAATTGGTGTTAATACCTTGATATTGCCTGATTCAGGATGTTAACGTTCTCTTCGGGCACCTGTTCCAACCAGATGAAAACTGCCGAAAATGCTAGATATCAAACGCCAGAACTATTACATGAACATCGCCATCGCCGTCCGTGAAAACGCCAATTGCAAGGGGCGCAAGGTCGGCGCTGTCATCGTCAGGGACAACCGTATCATTTCGACAGGGTATAACGGCACACCGGAAGGGTTTACCAATTGCATGGATGGCGGGTGTGTCCGGTGCGGCAAGCGTGAAGAATACAAACGCGAAGGCAAGAGGGGGTACGACGAATGCATTTGTGTCCATGCCGAACAGAATGCCCTCATATCGGCTGCCCGGTTCGGTAATGCGATAGAGGACAGCGTCATTTTCTCGACATTGCGCCCATGCTTCGACTGCACCAAACTGATGCTTCAGGCTAAAATCAGGGCGGTTTACTATCTCCATGACCTTGGAAAACTGGATGACGATGAACTGCAAGGCCAATACGAGTTGTTGCAGTCGAAATTTATCGAGGGTGTCTATCACGTGGATTTTGAAGACCCGAAAGCGGAATGGGCGAATGCCATAGCTCTGAAAAAGTAACGGCCTGTTTTTATAATGGGTTGTCAGGTGAATGCCTGACTGTTTCCGGTGAACACTGGAGTTTTCAGGGAAAACGATCATGGAAACGGTCGTTTCCCCTTGAGTCAAAAGAATTTCTTATGGTTTTCGCGCTTCAATGCTCAGGCTGACCACGTAGTTTTCCAGTTTTTCTCCTTCCGGAAGCGATACTGCAATCTCCCTGCAGAGCGGATCGTTCCAGTTCTGCATTTGCCGGATGTATCCGGATTTGGGCGTCAGGACGATATCGGAAAAACCGGTTTTTTCCAGCATGGAACGGGTTTCATCGACCAGAATAGCGCCGGCGACACAGCCGACCAGCGCAGCGGCCATACTGCGAACATTTTCGGGAAACGGTTTCAGGATAGCCAGATCCGGGACGGACAATTTGCCGCCTGATTTCAAAACGCGCAGGATTTACTTCCAGACCAGTGGCTTGTCAGGAGACAGGTTGATGACGCAGTTCGAAAGAACCACGTCAACCGTATTGTCCGCAATAGGGAGATGTTCGATTTCCCCAAGCCGGAATTCGACGTTATCCAGACCGGTACGTTCAGGATATTGCAGGATATTATGGCGTGCCTTTGCCAGCATCCCGGGCATCATGTCCACCCCGATGGCGTGTCCGGCCGCTTTCACCTTTTCACCCGCCTTGAAAGACGTCGCTGCCAAGATCCAGTTCGGTCTGGCCTGCTTTCAGGGCAGCGATGGCAACCGGATTGCCGCAGGACAGGCCCATGTTGGCGCCATCCGGCAGATTGGCAAGGCTTTGCTCGTCATATCCGATGGCGGCAGCCAGACGGGCCGGATCGGCAGGTCCACTGCGGCCGTTGCAACAACATGGGCTGGGCTGCCCGATGGCGATGGCACGGTAACCGGTACGGACAGTTTCACGAACATCCAGACCGGTTTCGTTTTGTTTACTCATTTGAGTCGTCCGTTATGTTCATTTTTAAACCGGTAGCCTGGCCACCCCCTTTTTCGGAAGGAAGAAGGGGGAGAAAATCCGGTGAAATCCCGCTTTCTTTGCAGTAACACTCGCATTGGCCGGTATTGACCTGACAGCAGTTTTCCGTCAAAAAGGCGATCAAATCCAGCATCAGCGGGATACTGGCGCGATACCGCAAGAATCGTCCTTCCTTTTCCATACTGACCAGTCCGCTATGGGCAAGGTTTTTCAGGTGAAATGACAGGTTGTTGGCGGAGAGGTTCAGATGCGTTGCTATTTCCCCGGCAACAAGACCGTCAGGAGCATATCTGACGAGCAAGCGGAATATCTCCAGACGTATATTTGAGGACAGGGCTTCAAAAAGAGAGGATGCATAATCTGTTTTTATATTTCAATAATACAACAAGTATTGAAATAATTTGTAAACCAGTACAATAGCCAGGCATATTTTCCGGTGATAAAAAAGGGATACTCATTGAAGTATCCCTTTTCCGGTTGCAAGCCGAATACAATTGAACAGAAATATTCCAAAAAAGGTCAGTTCGGTTCTTTTATGCTGACAGCAACGTAAATTTCAAAAGGATCACCTTTTTTCCACTCATAGTCATATCGTTCGAAACAGAGGCCTTTATTGTCGATGACGTAATCGATTTGCGTCGATGGCCATTTTTCGTACAGGGCCTTATAGGCATCTTCCAGTTTTGACATGTCCGAAACCTGACAGGTAACATACATGCCCAGTGGTATGGTGATGATTTTCAGATCGGATGGAAGAGACGTGTCCGAATTGATTTCGACGCCGGCACAATAGGAAAATTTGTCTTTGGTGAGCATCTGGTAAACACCATATTTTGCCGCGTCTTCCGGAATGGCCTTGTGACCAGCCAGTTCTCCGGTCACACGTTTTCCGAATTTTTCCCATAATGCCTGACAGTTTTGTTGCGCATGTTTCAGATCTGTTTCAACGGTTATTCCGGCAATTTTTGTTTCCGGAAATTCAAGCACTGCAAATTCAAAATCCATGATGTTCTCCTGTCAAATGGTGAAATATTAGGTCATAAAACCCGGTTTGTTTCCTGAAAATGAGTCTGTTTCCAACCCGTTTTATCGCTATGGCACAAGCCGGGGCTATTTATCGGCCCACTCCAGCACATTCGGGCTTTGTACATTCACGCCGAATTCCCGGGCTTTTGCCAATATACGGCGAGCCAGTTCAGGTCTGTCTTCATCCGAAGCGAGATGAAAACGGGATTCGGCATCCCGGACATGTTCCGCATCCGGCATCGGGAACGCGCGTTTGGCGGGGATTCCGAATGCCGAATCGGGAAGTTCGCTACGTCCCCCGGCAGTCAACCGGTCGGTGCCAGGGTAATGGGGAAAAGGGTCGCGATGAGGTGTCATTTTCGTGCTCTCATATCAGGGGTTTATTTTCAGAGCTTAGCATTTCCGGGAAAACAGCTTTTGGCATACATCATTCCCTGAACGGGCAGGTGAAAAAAATGGACTGTTTTTCCGTTTTTCCCGAATTTTGCCCGGACACTGGCAAACGACTGCCACGACATCCAAATGCCCCGAAAACGACAGGTTCGTTAATTTTGTTGTATAAGCTGACCGATGAAAAATTGCCTGTCAGTATTTTTGCCGGTGCGCCAACAAGTCCGTTGTATTGGATTAACTGACAACTCTCCTTCACACTGAGTGGAGGGAGCTTGTGGGAAATTACGCCAGCATGGACTTTCTTGAATGAAACCGGCATTTTTCCGATTGGAAATATTGGGAACTTCATGAAGCGAATATCGAATTTGCAACTCAGTATATAATATGGCCATTGCGACTATGCATGACAGTTTTCTGTCCTTTTCACCTTAACGAACCGAAGGATCAAGATGAACAAAAAAGTTGAGATGTATTGCGTCGAAGGCCACCCGGCTTGTGATATGGCTGCCAGCATTTTCGATGCCAAGGGTATTGAATACCAGAAACTGCTCGTCGATACCGACATGAAACTGGCCGTTGAAATGTGGGCACGTTCCGAACGCCACGTTTTGCCACAGATTTTTATCGGATACGATCATATCGGCGCACTGCCTGAACTGATGGATATGGTCGAAAGTGGCGAACTGGACAAATTGATGAAAGACTGATTTTCCGCCTGTTCATCCTTTGGGATATCCGGTTTATGAAAAGGTGACGTTTCCGTCACCTTTTTTATTTCCGGATCCCCGGATGAGACTGATTCGGTTTTAGAAGCCAACACTGATGACGACAGTATCGGTATAGGTTCCGGCAGGCGGGGTTGTCTGCCCCGACAATACTTTCGAATTGTAAACAAATCCCTGTGTCGAATTGCCGGTTCCCGCGCCCGGATTGACGTCGGCGTTTCCGGATGCATGGGTCTGTCCTGCCGTCGACCCCCAGCGGGTCGTGCCACTCGCTCCCTGATAAATTTCATAGTTGATGTAATGACTGCCGCTGGCCATGCGTCGCTGGCCGCTGGATGCATTGCTGCCATCAGAGAGTCCGACTGTGTACGAGGTTCCTTTCGTGCACTGGACACTGATGGTTTGCGTAACGGGAGAAAAGGCACTGATGAGCGGCGCTGTACCAAAACTGATATTGGGGGCATTGATGGTGCAGTCATTGCCGATCTGCAGGCTGAGATTGACGACGCTCGATGTTGAGCCGGTGTTGACCGGGCCGATGCACAGGTTGCCAATACTCACCACGGTACAGATGCTCCAGGTCCAGTTGACTGTCACCGTATCGGTATACGTGCCACTGCTGAGGTTGAGCGCACCTGTAACGGTTCGGAAATACATGGGCAAAGGAGCATTGTTGCTGCCGGTCAGTCCAAGAAGATTCAGCAGGGTGGAGTTGTAATAGTTGAGTGCCGTTCCCGGTGTAATCTGGTAAGTGTAGGTCTGGTCGGCAAAAATCTGGTAGGGGATAGTGTCACCGGCAGCATTCTTGAGTTTGGAACCGTTGGTCGTGGAAACGACGGCGTTGATGTAGCCCGGAGCGCCCAGAACGGTCAATAATGAGCCGCCGCACGCCACCCCGGCATTGGCGATGGATGTGTTTTGCGTGCTGCTGTTGACCTTGATGGATGTCTGGGAACCGAAAGAAGCCGTGCCGGTGCCGGTCGATGTCTGACAGCCCGGTGCGGCGCCTGCCATGGCCGGAAGCAGGAAACAAAGGAATGCCGCCAGCCACAGGTATGGTTTTTTCATGATTTCAGGGCAGGTGGATGGTGTCTGACAAGTCATATGATCATTCCTTTATGCATTCCAGTGGCCCGACTTTCGAAATCGTCCCGTTGGCTTTTTTCCTGTCGATGGAAAACCTGGCATGACACCGGTTGCCATCCGGCAGGGAGACGGTGACCTGGCTTTGCGGATCGGCATCTTCAAACCAGGCAAAACCATCCAGACCGACAGGTGATTTTTTCCCTGAGGCGAGTCTGGCGACAGAACCGGCAGGGAGTGGTTTCTGCCGACTGTCGACGAGCCGGATACCGACCGGCAAGGTCTGTTTCACCGGAAAGCGCATGAGATAGCCATTGCCGGATTTGACGGCGACACGTTTTTCGACCTCCGGGACCTGCATGTCCAGCGGAAGATTCAGCGGATCGATTTCATATTTGGCTGCATAGTACCCCGGGACAGACGGCACCATCAGATGACCGTCAGGGTCGGTCGAACCGATCAGGTTGTTTTCGTAACGTACCGGAATGGAAGGTACCCCGTCTGTCGAGATGAGGACGAACGAATCCTGTACCATGTTCGTGGCAAAGACGGACTTGTCCATCATGACGAGGGCGCCGCTCATCTCTCCCCATGTCGTGTTATTGTTGTCGGGGCCATATAATCCGCCACGCATCTGCATCTTGTCGTTTCGCCAGGTCAGGTCTGCCTGCCGGTAGTTGGGGCCGGATGAATCGAAACTGTAGCCCAGATTCCAGCCAAGGCCACCGTCAGTCGGAACCGTTCGGCTGTAATCGAAGCGCTGGGAATAGTCTCCCTGCTGATTGCGCGTAGTCGTGCTTGAAACGGTATCCCTGTTTTGTTTCCCGAAAGGCAGAATCCACTGGACGAAACCGGACCAGCCGCCCTCGTTGCTGGACTTGTTGGCGGAGAGGTAAAAGGTACCGAAGTTCCCCGGCGTAATGCTCCATGTCAGGTTGGTCAGCCGGGTCGTATTGCCGTCATTGTTTTTGATCGAAAAAATGCCGCCGCTCAGGCTGCCGAAATGCCCAAGGGGAATGCCGGCCGTGATCTGTACGCTTTGCTGGTAAGGCCGCTGCCAGGTTCCGATGGTAGACAGGTCACGCCAGTTTGGGCTGTATCGGACCCATTGGGCTGAGGCATTGAAATGCCGGTTGGTATATTGATAACCGCCCGTCATTTGCATGCCACTCATCCCGTTGCCGGAACTGGCGCTGTAAGAGGCATTCGCCACGCCGAACATCCCAAGCCGTACGGTTGCACCCAAACCGCCGACTGTCAGGGATTTCCCGCCTTCAACATGCGACCCGACGGTCAGGGCGTCCGTCAGCCCATATCTCAGGCTACCGCTATAAGCCAGTTTGCTGTAATCGAAATTGGATATGCCATAACGTTGCCGCAAGACCCCGAAACTGGCGGCATAGTCGGTGTATCCTTTTTTCAGCAGCTCGCCTGTCACATAAAAGGGCAGCGTGGTCGACACCTGACGTCCAAGGGCGTCTGTCGTCACTACGACGGCTTCACCGGCACCGTTGACGAACGGGGTTGTCGTAATGGAAAAGGGGCCCGGGTTCAACTGGTTGCTTTGCGTACGGTATCCATCGAGATACAGGTCAAGGGTCGAGGGAACGGCTGCCGACCCGGCAAACTGTGGCAGCGGATAGGTAATGATATCGGGCCGGACACTGAAATTTTTAGATATCTGGAAACCGCCGATCCGGACAGGGTTGTTCCACGAAAGCCCCCGGGTCACGAGATCGCCGGCTTCATACGTCAGGATGCGGACTTCGTCTGAATAATGCCAGCGGGTGTCGTAACGGATATAACCGCTTTGGCTTTCAGAAAGACTGTCTGAGAAATTATGCCGGTATATGCCGGTGTTGGCGAGCGTGCCGTAAGGGCTGAAGAGCCGAAGTTCACTCCATGCGTTGGTATTGCTTCCTGTCTGCTGGTTTTTCTGGACATAGATATCGTAATTGACCAGCATGCCGAGACCGGACTGTGGAGGATAGAAAGGCCTTTTTTCCCTCAGGTCAAGTGTCTGTTCCGGAAGGCTGTCGACGGGAACATTGATCCTCAATTGCTGGGCGGGACTGTCGTAATTGACTTTGATGCCCTTTGCATCGTCAAGGGCAATGTCGGCGTCTCCCGATACCGGCATCTGGTGTCGCCAGGGAGAAGATGGAATTCCCGCGGCTGCCAGATCGCGTGTATTGACCCAGTACTGGTTGTTTTTGTAGTGGACAGGGGCGACATGTCCTGTCGGTCGTTCATTGGCGACCAGTTCAAGATACAGGTTCATATCCGGTTTTTGTGTCCTCCCGGAAAGGGAAGCAAGGTTTTCCGCATGAGCAGTTGAAGTCAAAGCGGCCGGCAAGCCCATCAGTAAAAGATAGGATATCAGGATGGACAGGAGGGTACGAGTAACGGTTTTGCCTGAAACGTCGTCAGATACTGCGCAATATCGGGTTTCCGGTTTTCTTGTTGACTGGCACTGTCTCCTGTTAATCGGCTTCTTCGGTATTGGCGGCATTTATTCTGACTAATTGTTTGCCGTTGATAATGCCCAGCAGCGTACTGCCGGAACCCATTTCGGCCGTGACAGGCCAGCTCATCGTTTTGCCCGGCAGGATATAACCGGCAGCGCCTCCCGGATCGGTTTTCATCCCGTCGCGCCTTGCAAAGGTCAGGTTTCTGAGGTGGACGTGTATCGGGCCCTTGTTGCTGACTTCAAGCGTTTTCTGTTTCCTGTCGTTTTTGATGCGCCAGGACAGGGAAGGATCGACGACAACCTTGTCTGCATCGGTTTTTCCGTTGCCCTGCATGGACTGGCTGGCAAGCCCTTCACCGAAAACGAAGACAGGAATGGAGTAGCGCATCCGGAATTTGACCCCATTGGCCTTATCCGGCGCTTCAGGCTCGGCAGAGGGAATTTCATCGAGGATGACACGATAGGTCATCTCTTTGCCGGGAGGAGGGGTGCCGGTCCTTATCAGCCGGACCAGTTGCCGTTTTCCGGGTTCGATCTGCATGATGGGAGGGCTGCCGACGATGTCGTCCTGTTCGGTCAATTCTTCCTTGCTGCCGGTATGCGACCATGCATAAACACGCATCTGGTAGGTTTGCAGGGTATTGCCACGGTTTTCAAGCCACATCGCGGCCGCTTTTTCCCTGCTGTCGATGAATACATTGGTCGGCCAGATCAATATGGCAGCGGTCGCGGGTAATACCCCGGACAGAAAATAAACGGCCACAAGCATCAGGAGCCGGGTAACACGGTTCTTTTTACCGGTAAAGTCTGTCAGTCGCATCATGGTCGTGTATCCTGAAAAAACGGGACAATTGTCTGATCTGTATCCCGGTCGAAAATAAAAAGGCTTTACCATGACAGCGTGACCACGACAGTATCGGTATAGGTACCCGGGGCGGCGTTGCCAGGCAGGGTCATCCTGCCGTATATCGGCAAGGTGATAGTGTTGCCTGTCCCGACACTGGCGATTGTCACGGCCTGATTCAGCAAAATGGCGTTCTGATACGCCGCGTCGGAATACAATTGGTAAAGCAGTGTGCCGCCACCCGTTCGGGCAAGCCGCCTGCCGCCGCTATAATGCTGGCCTCCATCGAGAGACATCGTGAGGCTCATATCGGGAGTGCAATTCAACTGGTAAGAAGCGTTGGCGACCAGCGAGGCACTCACTGTCTGGGTCGATAGCGTGGATTGCGTCCCGAAATCCAGCGTACCGAATACAGGCGTTCCGGTGCTGCCTGAAACCAGACAGCCGTTCTGGATCACCGCCTGTACCTGAAAAGGGCAACCCGAAGGGGAAGAACTCAGTGTGCAGTCTCCCATTGCCGGTAGTGGCAACAGGCATGCGGCCAGGCATATCGCTGAAAAATCACGGACACTTCCCATTTCTGCACCGGTTTGGTCAGTAAGTCAGCTGGACGGTCAGGGTGTCGGTGTAAGTTCCGGGTGTCAATCCGGTTTCTCCGGAAGCCAGTCCATAGATATCGACGGATTCTGCCGTTCCGTTATTGGCACTGGTAAAAAACGCGGTTCCGTTGGTGATTTTGCTGCTGTGGCCGGCGTCGGTATATATGTCATATGAAACATAACCGGAGCCGCTGGCCAAGGCATGCAAATGCCCTGATCCGGCATTGGCGTCATTGGTTCCGCTTATGATCGTCAATGTGGGAGGGGTTGTCGTGGCGCACTGGAGGGAGATCGGTGATGAACCGGAACCGTTGACCTGGGCCGTGGCTGTCGTGAAG
>CDZQ01046706.1_pt1 | contig 11398 bp, 9 predicted proteins | sample 554831 | NCBI WGS metagenome assembly CDZQ01 (sample SAMEA3182112, study PRJEB8094) | gut metagenome | biome: human; feature: gut; material: Stool; isolation source: human stools | place: Canada | collected 2013-05-06
CCGGTATGCAGCATCTGGTAAAAATGGGCCTTGCCCACCACCATAGGCGAGGCATTCAGGGCAGTTGCTACGCGCCAGACTTCATTTTTTGCACCAGGCCCTGCAAATCGCGCGTCTGCCCCGCCAACTGCTCCACAGCCTGCGCGGACTTGCTCATAATTGAAGCCGTATCACGCGAAATACCGTTGATTTCATCAATACTGCGGGTGATTTCTTCTGATGTGGCAGACTGTTCTTCGCTGGCGGTGGCAATGGCGCGCACCTGATCGCTCGCGCCGTCAACCATGGTTACAATCTCCCGCAGCACCTCGCCGCAACGCCCGGCCAGTTCCGTTGTGCGCTCCACAGCGGCAAGGGCGCGCTCCATATTTTCTATGTTGGCGCTGGTGCCGCTCTGGATGCCGCTGACAGCCTCGCCCACCTCGCGGGTGGCCCCCATGGTTTTTTCCGCCAGTTTGCGCACCTCGTCCGCCACCACAGCAAAACCGCGCCCGGCGTCGCCAGCCCTCGCCGCCTCAATGGCTGCATTGAGGGCCAGCAGGTTGGTCTGATCCGCAATATCTGAAATGACAGACATGATCTGCCCGATGTTGCCCACCATGCCGCCCAGCGTATCCATGGAATTTTTCAGCTCGGCGGAGACGCGCCGCACCTCGTCCATGCCGTCCACCACCTGACGCATGACGCCGGAACCTTCATTGGCCCTGCTGTGCGCGGCATCCGTGCTGTGCGCGGTATTAGCGGCATTCCGGGCAACCTCAAGCACTGTGGCGTTCATCTGCTCAATGGCTGTGGCGGCCTCGCCCACGCGGGCGGACTGGCGCTCCGCACCAAGGCTGGCCTGACGCGCCTGCGCAGATATATCCCCGGAAACGGACGAAATCCCCTCCACCGCGCGTTCAAGTTGCGCGGCGGCTTCCATCATGCCCTCCGCTCTGGCGCGCTCTGCTGCAGCCTTGGCGGCCTGAGCTTCATCAGCAGCCTGCCGGGCGCGGCGGCCTTCTTCCGCAGCCTCGGCGCTTTTGTGTTCGGTTTCGGCTATCTTGCCCTTGAGCGTAGCTACCATACCCTCAATGCTGTCGCGCAGCGCGCCCATTTCCGCACTGTAACTGCCGCTGGCCCGGGCCTCGAGGTCTCCGCCAGCCACGGCGCGCGCAAAGCTGATCACCCGCCCCAGAGGCCGGGTTACAGACAGCAGCACCAGCAGGGCAATACTCGCGCCGCATACAACACTGCCGCAAATGGAAATCAGCAGCAGGCGTTCTGTACCGCGCGTTTGTTCGGCCAGTTCTCGCTGGCTGGATACCACGCGTTCCATGAACTGGGTTTCCAGCGATTCCAGATTTTTTTCGGTAGTATGAACGTGATTCTTGTAGGTTGTGTAGTAGGCATTGGCCTGTGCGGCACTCATGCCGCCAGAACCGGAGGTTACTTCTGAAGAAGTGCGGCGCACCACGGCATCGTAAGCCGCAAATGCCTGTGCCGCCTCCTGCGCCAGGGCCTCGGCCTTGGCTCCGGCCTGGGGATTGCCCCGCAGGGCGGCCGCCAGCTTTCGCAGGTTTTCGCCCAATCCAGCCGAGACCTCATCCAGCTTGCCCATGTATCCTTTGAGCGCCTTGCTGTCGCCCATGTTCAGCAGGATATCTTTTTCAGCCTTGCGGTAAAGCTGCATATCCAGTGATGCTTCGTGCAGTAGATTGATGGTGGGCAGTTCATGCCTGCCCAACATGCCCAGCGTTTCGCGCTGTGCGCGCAAGGCCAGCATGGCCAGACTGCCGGATATGACAAAAACCAGCAGGATTACGCCAAAACCGCTTGCCAGTTTAACCCGAAGCGACATGCCCATAATGTCCTCCACTACGCGGATAAATCGTGAGGGGGGATCTATTTTGATCATCCTACCAATAAACCGCACTAGTCAACGGCAATTATGGTCAACGCCGCAAAATGCATGCACGGCGTTGCCTTCTTGCCTGAACTGTATCATTTTAAAAATCATGCACGGCTGCACAGCAGGCCGCGCCGAACCCCAGCAAGGAGAATCCCGTGAGCGCTAACACCAGCGAACAGGCCTTGGCAAGCCTTATCAAGTGGCTGCGCAACCGCCATGCAGAAGTTATGGCGGCAGAGGCGCAGGCCCTTGCCCGCCTTGACGCAGGGGATACCCCCGGCCATAATGAACATATGCGCCTCAAGGCCGAACTGCTGGCCGCCATGGCCGAAGACGCCAAGCCCCTGCTTGAGCCGCTGCCGGGCGAAACGCGCTTCAATTACGCGCTCGCTCTGGAAGGCTTTTCGGCAAGTGCCAGAATGTCTTTGCGTCTGAACTCAATTTTTTATATGTCAGCCCTGCTCTACCCCGATAATCACAAGCCGGGACAGCCCGACAATCTTACTCTGTGCATTGACCGCATGGGAAAACTGGGCCTTGATTTCAGAACAGAATAAGCCGGACTTGAAATTTTGACCTTGCCGATGACTGGCAAGGCTTTATCTTGCAATACAGCAACGCCGCAGGCAGAACCCAAGCGCTGACGGCTCAACACCCCACAAGGAGATCCCCCATGAAGCTTCTGCACATAGCCCTCGCTGCCGTGCTCTGCCTTTGGGCCGCATCTGCCCAGGCCAACCCCGCCGCAACCGATACGGCCAGGGTTGATAAATTTGCCATGATGGATACTGACAAGGACGGCAAGGTGTCCTACGAGGAATTCAAGGCGTACTTCCCCAACATGCGCGAAGAAGCCTTTGCCGTTATTGACAAAAACGGTGATAAAGTTATTAACCGCGCTGAATGGGACGAATTTGTGTCCAACCATTCCTCCGGCCACATGGGCGGCAGCATGGGCAACATGATGGGCGGCCAGAACGGCATGCCCGGCAACGCCATGATGCCCGCCCCCGGCAGCGCAGACATGCCCCTGGTGACGCCCCCCAATGGCAAATAAACGCCCCGCGCCATTTCCGCAGCCCTGGCGTCAGCACGGCGACCAGGGCTGTGCTGCTCCTGAGCGGCAGCCCGAAAGATCAAAAACGGCTGCCGTTCCACTTTCTGCTGACGCGCCCAAGGGTGCGCCGCGCCGACAGGGCGCCAGAGCCTCCGCGCGCGCAGACAACAAGCCCGCGCCCACGCGCAAGCCGCCCTTTCCCGATCTGCTGCGCGAAAGCGCGCAGCAACGCAAGGCTGTTGCCCCAGATTCTCTGTGGGCGGACGCGCCGCAGGCAAGCGCTGGCGGCACACAGCCGCAGGGCCGCTTGCGTCAGCCGCGTTTCGTGCCCATGAGCGCGGAAGAAATGCGTGCCCTGGGCTGGGATCAGCTTGATGTGCTGCTGATCAACGGTGATGCCTACGTTGACCACCCTTCGTTCGGCAATGTGCTGCTGGCCCGCTGGCTGATCCACCACGGTTTCCGTACCGGCATTGTGGCCCAGCCCGGCTGGGAGAATACTGACGATCTGCTCGTCATGGGCCGCCCGCGCCTGTTTGCCGGGGTGAGCGCCGGAGCGCTTGATTCCCTGCTGGCGCACTACACAGCCTTTCGCAAAAAGCGGCACGACGATGCCTACACGCCCGGCGGCAAAGCCGGGGCGCGCCCCAACCGAGCGTGTCTGGTCTATGCCAACCTTGCCCGGCGGGCCTTTCCCGGCCTGCCCATCATTCTTGGCGGCATTGAGGCCAGCCTGCGCCGCGTTTCCCACTACGATTTCTGGACAGACTCCCTGCGCAAACCCATTCTTATGGATGCCAAGGCTGACCTGCTTATCTGGGGCATGGGCGAAAAGGCCATCATTGAATGCGCCCAACGCCTGGACAGGGGAGAAGACATTCGCGGCATCCCCGGCACAGCCTGGATGAACAAGCTGGACGCTTCCGGACATCCGGCCAATCTGCCGCCTGCCCTTGAGGGCGAGCCGTGGGTTGCCCTGCCCTCGCATGATGAAATTCTGGCGGACTCTTTCCAGTTGCTCAAACTGACGCAGGAACTGGAGCGACAGGTACACCGCCTTGACGCCTGGGCCTTTGAGCCTGTGGGCGATCGCGCCGTGGTGCTGGCCCGCCCCGCCCAGCCGCTGACCACCGAAGAAATGGACGATCTCTACACCCTCCCCTTCACACGACTGGCGCACCCGCGCTACAGGGAGGCTATCCCATCGGCTGAAATGATGCGCACCAGCATCACAAGCCACAGGGGGTGCGGCGGAGGCTGTTCGTTCTGTTCTTTGGCTCTGCATCAGGGCAGGCGCATCAGTTCGCGCTCCGAGCAGTCCATCCTTGCGGAGGCGCGTCTGCTGGGGCAGCAAAACGTGGCTCGCGGCAAAGGCCCGGTGGCGATTTCAGATGTGGGCGGCCCCACCGCCAACATGTGGCAGGGGCACTGCGCTTTGGACAGCCGCACTGCGCAGAACGACGAATCGGCCAAGCCACGGGTCAAAAGCGCCTGCCGCCGCACCAGTTGCTGCTTTCCCAGCGTGTGCAAATCTTTCATAACGCCGCAGCGGAAGCATGTGGAGTTGCTGCGCAAGGTTGCCGCCCTGCCGGAAGTCAAGCAGGCCCGCGTGGCAAGCGGCGTTCGCGCCGACCTTGCCCTGCGTGACGCCGAGGCCCTTGCCGCCTATACAGGCGAATTTACGGGCGGTCAGCTCAAGGTTGCGCCGGAACATTGCGCGCCCTCAGTGCTTGAACTTATGCGCAAGCCCTCGCTGGACGTGTTTGAGGCCTTTCTGGAAAGCTTTGTACGCCAAAGCCGCGCCGCAGGGCGGGAACAGTATGTGGTGCCGTATCTCATGAGCGGCTTTCCAGGCTGTACGGATGAAGACATGCGCACCCTGTCGCACTGGCTGCGGCAACGGCACTGGAATCCGCAACAGACTCAATGTTTTATCCCCACGCCCGGCACCATTGCCACGGCCATGTTTTATTGCGGACGAGATGAGCTTGGTGAACAGATATATGTTGCCCGCACGGATGCCCAGCGCATGCGCCAGCACTACATCCTCATGCCCGCCATGGAGGACGGAGACGCCCCCCGGCGGCCCGGTGTCAGGCCCAGCACACGGCCCGGCACGCATGGTGACGCTCACAAGCCTGACGGCACACGGCCCGACAAAACTGGCAAGCCTCAGGACAGGCCAAGGCCTTCCCGTGGCCCGCAAGCACAGCGGGACGATCGGCCTGCACGGCGAGAGGACAATGATCGTGGTGCCGCGCACGGCAGATCGGGCAGGGGTGAAAGCCCGCAGAGAGACAAAGACTCACGCTCGGGTTCTGATGATCGTAGCTCTGACAGCAACGGCAAACGCGGCGATGGACGGCGCGGCGGAAGACGCGCGTAACAGTGCCAACAGGTGTTTCACAAGGAGGCAACCATGTCCCGCCCACTGACTTCTGAAGATGATCGGCTGACCCGTCTGGAAGAACTGACCTTTTTTCAGGAGGAACGCATCAAGGCACTTGATGCGGCGCTTACCGCGCAACAGTTGCAACTGGACAAACTGGAGCAGGATTTTTCCGATGCCACTTCCGTGATCCGCCTGTTGCGCGAAAAGCTTGGCGACCAGCCGGAAAATTCGCTGCCGCCCCACTCCATGCCCGAACGCTGGTAGCAGATGCGCCCGGCGCGCAGGGTATAAAGGAGCGCTGCCAAGGGTTGCTCTGTGACTGTTATGGCAGAGGGCGCAGACGCACCCCTCCGCCAGCACGACTCACACGCTCCGGGTATTAAGTACTGCAGACAAATAAAAAACCCGCCAATGGCGGGTTTTTTATTTGTCTGAGGGTTCGGGGCAAGGCCCCCAAACCTCTCACAGGCAATCTTTACTTTAGAAGCCGAAGCCGTCGTTGTTGGCGCCGGAAGTACCGAAGCCGAAATCATCCGGCACGGCGCTTTCTTCAGCCGCAGGAGCAGCTTCATCACCGGCAGCGGCGGCAGCGCCAGCGGCAACGCCGCCCACAACCATGCCTTTCAGGCCGTCCTTGATGGCGTCCTTGATGTTCATCATCAGTTCGTCATGGTTGATGGCGACCTTGCCCTGGAATTCGGCAACCTGCTTGCGCAGCCCGCCCATATCGGTGTTCATGGTCTTGATTTTGGCTTCAAGCTCATCAACTTTCTTGGAAAGAGCGGCAGCGCGGGCTTCAGCGGGTTCCAGAGCGCGCACGCGGTCTTCAAGGGCCACGGCGGCGGCGGTCTGAGCAGCCATGCTGGCGTAGGTTTCGCCAAGGTAGTTCAGCACCTTGTCGCACAGGGCCTTGGTCAGGCCGTCCATGCAGGTGAGGGAAACATTGTCGCCAAGGGCGCTGCGGCCCGTGTTGACAAAAGCGTCCCAGGACTGGCCTTCAACCCAGTTCAGGTCGGCAAACTTGGGGTACCAGCGGGCCAGCCATGCGGCGGCAAAGGGGCCAACGGCCTTGGCGCAGGTATCACAGGCAACGGAACGACCGGCAACAAAACCGGCGATTTCCTTGACGTCTACGCCCTCCTTGCCCACAACCAGGGCAAGCACGGACTCCACGGGAAAAACCTTACGAGATGTATCGGACATGGCGGCCTCCTCCTCGGAGATCGTATTTTTTTCAGAAAAGCTCACGGGGAACTGTGCGCATCCTCAAGGGCGACCCCCGGCGCAAGGCCAGGGGCCAACGCCGTTAGCTTCTGCCGTACATGCGGGCGTAAACCAGGGCCGCCGTGCGGTACACGAAGTGGCCAAGCTTAGACCAGGGCAGGTAAGCGAAAAGCATCCACACAAATACCAGGTGCAGGTAGTACACCAGGAAAGCGGGCACAATGACGTCCGCCAGGCGGAAGCACTGCGACAGCACACCGGTGACGGCCACCAGCCAGATGATGCCCAGCAGATACCAGTCGTGCCAGCTTGAACCCTGGAACTTGGGGTTGAGCATCACGCGGCGGACAGTCAGGATGGCAAGACCGGCCAGCAGCATGAGCGCGCCCAGGTTGGCCAGAATCTTCACCGGGAAGAGCAGCGGCATGGGCGTTTCAATGTGGATGAGCGGAATAACCTTGCCGCCCCAGTGGCCAACAGCCACGACCGCCGTAACAAAGGCCAGAATGGCGAAGCTGTAAACCAGCAGCATGTGGCCGAACTTACGGTTGGGGGTTTCCGTGCCGGTGGCGGGGCCGTCTTCGCAGTCGTCAAACTTGCGGTGGGTGATGACTTCATCCCACAGCACGTCCCACAAATGCCAGACCCAGCACTTTTTCTTGCCAATGACGGCCAGTGAGCCTTCAGGCTTGAACATGCCCCACAGTTTCATGACGCCCCTGGCGATGATCAAGGCCGCGCCAAAGAAGGTAAGCATGAAAATGGGGTCGATGGTGTAGTCGCCGTAAAAAATCTGACCAAAAACAATGCGGCCATCGGCAGCGCGGGGGAACCACTGACCGCCGTTGAAACCGGCGCGGATCCACCACACAAAGAGCCACAACACAGCCGGGATGGCGAAGAGCACGGGCAGGCCAGCAGGCTTGCTCATGAGCTTGCCCACGCAGGTGGGTTCGGTCAGTTCGCGGTAAATGACGTTGCGCGCTGCGCCCATGAGGTCCGCAGGCTTGGCGCCGCGCGGGCAAAGGTCGGAGCAGTTGCCGCAGTTGTGGCAGAGCCACAGGTCAACGTCGGCGCGCAGCTTGTCTTTAAGGCCCCAGGAAGCCCAGACCATTTCTTTGCGCGGATAAGGCGCATTGGCCGGAGCGAGAGGGCAGGCCACGGAGCAGGTGGCGCACTGGTAGCACTTCTTGAGGGATTCTCCCCCAGATTCTTCCAGCGCCCTGACAAACTCCATATCAGGTTTGATTGTACATTGTGCCATTGCTGCCATCCTCCTACATGCCCTTGAACGGGTTGGGGCCCATGGCCATGATGCGGTCAACAAAGCCGTCGATCAGGTCGGGAACCTTGTCGTATTCGTCAATGGCCACTTCAAGCTGTTCCACGCGTTCGGGCTGCACGCCAAGGCGGTTGAGCGTCTCGGCAATGTTTTCCTTGCGGCGGGAGCAGATTTCAGAGCCCTTCACAAAGTGGCACTGGTAGTCATCGCCATATTTGCAGCCCAGCAGCATGACGCCGTCGTAGCCCTTGCTCATGGCGTCAGACACCCAGATGGCGTTGACCGAGCCAAGGCAGCGCACCGGAATGATGCGGCAGTAGGGGCTCCAGGGCTTGTTGCGGGCACCGGCCATATCGAGCGCCGGGTAGGCGTCGTTTTCGCAGGCCAGAATCAGCACGCGGGGGCCATCGGCTTTGAAGTCCTTGGGCACCTGCACTTCGCGGATCATGGAGCCGATCTGGTCGATATTGTAGTTGGCGAAGGAGATAACGCGTTCCGGGCAAGCGCCAAAGCAGGTGCCGCAGCGGCGGCAACGTGCCGGATTGGGCTTGGGCGTTCCCTTTTCGTCGTCGTCCAGAGCGCCGAAGGGGCATTCTTCCGTGCAGCGCTTGCACTGGGTGCAACGCACAAAGTTGAACACGGGGTAAGAAAGGTCGCCCGAACGGGGATGCACGGCAACACCGTGGCTGGCGGCTTCAATGCACTGCATGGCCTTGAGCACCGCGCCCTTGGCGTCTTCTTCGCAGGCGTCCATGGTCAGGGGCTGACGCACGCAACCCGCTGCGTACACGCCGGTGCGGCGCGTTTCGTAGGGGAAGCAGATGTAGTTTGAATCCGCAAAACCATCGAACAGGTTCAGATCCGGGAAGTCCGGGCCCTGGCGATAGTCAAAGCAGACTGTCACGTCCTTGGCTGTGGTGGGAACGAGGCCCGTGGGCAGCACAACCAGATCCACATCCAGATCAAAATCCATACCCAGCAGGGTATTTTTGCAGCTCACAACCATGTGGTCGCCAGCTTCGCGGATGTCGGTCACGTCGGCCTTGGTCATCATGACGCCCAGGCGATCCTGCATCTTCTTGTAGAAGCGTTCAAGGATACCGGGAACGGTCATGTCCTTATACAGGATAAAGGTCTGACAGGTGTCGTTGGTCTTTTCGCAGACCGTGTTGGCAAGGCGGAGCATGCCCACGCTGTTGACCGCGTTGGAATACGCAACATGGCGGAAGCTTTCGAGGTTGGCTTTTACAAAGCCTTTTTCTTCGCCTTCCGCAGGCTTGGCAGCTTCGGCGGCTTCAGGAGCGGCTTCGGCTTCTTCAGCAGCCTTGCGCACGGCCTCTTCAGCCATGGTGGTGTCAAGCACAAAGGCTATGCGGCGGGCGTTCACCTGATCGGCCACCAGCATTTTGCCGAAGGTGGCGGCGTCCACAACCTTGGTGCTCTGCCCAAGGCCCATGGAGGCAAGGTATTTCTGATCAAGCGGCACCCAGCCGGTAGCCAGCACCACAGCGCCCACTTCAATAGTCTGCGAACCTGAGGGAGTGGCAAAAGTGGCCTTGAACTCGCCGGGCTGGCCTTCCAGCTTTTCCATGCGGGTATTCAAGTGCACGGTGATCTTGCTGTTGCCGAGTACCTTGCTTGCCTTGTCGGCCACGTTGGTGGGCTGTTTGTCCGTCCACGGGGAGGCCAGGGGCGAACCCATGGGGATGTTGTTGGCAGCGCCGCCAAGCTTTTCGGCTTTTTCAACGAGCACAACTTCGTAGTCGGTTTCAGCAGCTTCCGCTGCAGCGGTAAGGCCCGTCCAGCCGCCACCGATAACGAGCACCCTCGGCACACCGGTAATGGCGGCAGAATCGGGCACTTCGCTCTTTTGCAGTTTGACCACGCCCATGTTCACATAGTCGCGGGCCATGATCGCCAGCAACTCGGGCGCGCCGTTGGCCGTGTCCACGGGAGTATGGTCAGGATTTTTATAGGCCTGCACGCACTGTTCGCGCAGGTTTACGTGTTCCACCTGCACAGGCAGGCGGTAGATGTCCGCATCCACGCGGGGGGAAGCGCCGCACAGCAGCACGCCGTCCAGCCCCTGCGCTTCGATGTCGGCCTTGATTTCGCTCACGGCCAGGGCCAGCACAGGAACGACCTTGACCACGGGCACAAGACTGCCCCACTTCTGGCTCGTCTGTTCGGCCAGAGCGGTCAGATCAAGCCCGCCGCCAATGTTCTGCTGGTCAAAATAGACGCCAATTTTACCCGACATGCCGCCTACCTCCCTTTCACCGTTTGTACCGCCTTCAGGGCGGCGGCTGTGCCGGACTGCGCCGAGCGCATCACATCAAGGGGCATGCGCGCGCAACCAGCGGCGAAAATGCCGGCCTCTTCTCCGCCCGCGATAAAGCCGTCTTCGTCCAGCGGCAGGGGCAGGGGCGCATTTTCGCCAGCCAGCGAGGGCTGCATGCCCGTGGCCAGCACAACAAGATCATAATCAAGGGTCATTTTTTCACCGCGCACGGCGTCTTCAGCCGTAATGCGCACCCTGTTGCCCTCAGCCTGCACGGCGTTGGCAACCTTGCCCTTGACGAACTTCACGTTGGGCAGCGCCTTGACCTTTTCCAGCACCTTCACATAGCGGCCCGGGGCGCGCAGGTCGATGTAGTACACCGTAATCTGCGTGTCAGGATTCTGCTCTGCAATGTACAGGCACTGCTTGAGCGTGGCCATACAGCAGATGTAGGAGCAGTAGTTCAGGTGGTTCTGGTCGCGGGAACCAGCGCACTGCACAAAGGCGACCTGGTGGGGAGCACGGCCGTCGGAAGGACGGACAATGCGGCCACCGGTGGGGCCAAAGGGCGAAGCAAGGCGTTCAAGCTGCATGTTGGACACGCAGTTTTTCACGTTGCCCGCGCCAAGATTGGTCAACCGTGTAACATCATAGGGCTTCCAGCCTGTGGCAACGACTACAGCGCCGACATTGAGATCAAGCTCGCGCTGCGGTTCATTCACATCAAGGAACTTGGCCCCGGCAACCCGTGCGCTGTCAGACTTGGAAAGCGCATCAAGGTCAAGCGTGTAGCGGCTGGGGAAGGCGAAAGGCATATCCTTGTGCAGGGCCTTGCGCGTGGCAAGACCAAGCTCGAATTCGCTTTCCACTTCGCCGGTCAGGCTGGAGGCCAGCAGGCTGAAATCGATGTTGTGCGGGGCGGTGTGACGGGGGCTGATGCGCACCTTCACCTTGTAATCGCCCTTTACGCCCATAAACCCGACTACTTCGGCCTGGGTGAAAAATTTGATGCGCGGGTTGTTCCTGATGCGCTGGAACTGAATTTCCAAGCCGCAGGAGGGGGGACAAAGTTTTGGAAAATACTTATTGAGCTGAGCCACGCGCCCACCAAGCCAGGGCGACTTTTCGACGATAAAGACGTCGTGGCCCAGTTCCGCCGCTTCAATGGCGGCTGTGAGGCCTGCAAAGCCGCCGCCCACGACGAGAATGGCATTGGACATCCTGGATATCCTCCTGCGTTGTTGCATAGCGGCTGAAGAAGGAAACGGACT
>CDZQ01025391.1_pt1 | contig 11359 bp, 7 predicted proteins | sample 554831 | NCBI WGS metagenome assembly CDZQ01 (sample SAMEA3182112, study PRJEB8094) | gut metagenome | biome: human; feature: gut; material: Stool; isolation source: human stools | place: Canada | collected 2013-05-06
TCGAAGATCTTGTTGTTCTTCGGCTGCTGCCAGTCGTACTCAAGGGTGTAGTTCGGGTCAATGCTCTGGAGGTACTCGATGAAGAGCGGGAGCGCGGTCTTGCCGCGGCTGGAGTTGCCGACGCCGAAGAAGGTCTTACCGTTGGACTCCTCGATGGCCTTGGCGGCCAGCTCCTCAAGCGTCATGGTCTCAGCCTCGGCGATTATCTGCTGAGTGGCCGTGAGCTCAACTTCCGGCGTGTCCTCTGCGGGGGGCGCGCTGGCGTCGCCGTCGGCGGCGGGCGGGTTGGAGGCGGGGGCGGGCTCGCTGCCGCAGCCGGCCAGCAGGCCGACCAGCATCATGGCTACGAGCAGAAGAGACAGCAGTTTTTTCAAGATGTTTCCTCCTTTATTTCATAGTGTACCAATCACCGGGGCGCAGCCGTCGAAATCCACAAAGGCCGACGCCGGGCGCCCGGACTTTCTGCCTATATTCTACAAAACTTTTCCGCGCTCTACCACCGAGAATCCTGCGATTTTTTTGAAATTTGTGACATATGTAAAAACACCCCCGCGTCTGAGGACACGGGGGTGTAAAAATTGCCGATCAAATATTGTGCAATGCTTCCAAAAGCTCTTTTGCGAGCAGTCCGTTGGAGGCGGCGATGTCCGAGGGGGAAAACATGTCCGGGGAGGCGCCCGCAAGGTCGGTCACAACACCGCCGGCTTCGCGGAGTATCAGGAGCCCCGCGGCGTAGTCCCAGGCGTTCAGGCGGCATTCGGCGTAGGCGTCGAACCTGCCGCAGGCCACCCAGCAGAAGTCCAGCGAGGCCGCTCCGAAGCGGCGTATGTCTATGCAGCGGTCGAAGAGCGCGCGCATGAGGGCGAAGTTTCTGTCTCCCAATTGCCTGAAGGCAGGGTTGGTGCCGACGGCGACCAGACTCTCAGAGAGCGTCTCCGTGCGGCTGACGCATATCTCGTGTCCGTTCAGCTTTGCGCCGCAGCCGGCTATGGCGGTAAAGCACTCGTCGGAGTCGGGGTTGAATACAATGCCGAGCAGCGGCTGCCCGTCTGAGATAAGCGCCAGAGAGACGGCGCTTTGCCTCAGCCTGTGTATAAAATTGGTCGTCCCGTCCACGGGGTCGAGGACCCAGACAAGGCCGGAGGTGTCCAGCCCGGAGTTGTCCTGCTCCTCGCCCATGAACCGGGCCTCCGGCAGTATTTCGGCCAGACGCCGGCACAGGAGTTCCTGTATGCCGGTATCGACCTCGGTCACATAGTCGGTCTTGTTTTTGTGATGTATGTGTCCGGCGAGCTCGCGGTCATTGAACAGCAGCCCGGCTTCGCGCACGGCCAGCTCAGCCTCGGAGAGCAGGGCGGCGATATCCATTTCCAGTGCCATAATGCGCCTCCGCAGTTTAAATTTGCGCCTACATTATACCAGCTTTGCGCCGGCTGTCAAAGGCCGCAAATAAATTCCCGCCATTTGCGGCAAAATAGCCGTGGGAGTTGATAAATATGTCCGAAATGACAAATCAGCAGTACGCGGAATACGTGAAGCGCAAGTCCCCGGCGTCGCCCATATGGGTGGACCTGCTGCGTGCGTTTCTCATAGGCGGGGCCATCTGCGCGCTGGGCCAGGTGATAACGGAGCTGTGGGTCCTGGTCGGGCTGGAGGAGGCGGATGCGGGGACGGCCTGTTCCATGAGCCTGGTGTTCCTCGGCGCGCTTTTCACGGGCCTCGGCGTGTACGACGACGCCGCCAAGCTGGGCGGAGCCGGCACGCTGGTGCCGATAACGGGCTTTGCCAACGCCGTGGTCTCGCCGGCTCTTGAGTTCAAGAGCGAGGGCTTCATAACCGGCACCGCCGCCAAAATGTTCATCATCGCCGGCCCTGTAATAGTTTTCGGCACCTGCGCCAGCATAATCTACGGCCTCATCCTCTGCCTGATAGGCTGAGCCAACTGCCCCTTTTCAAAAGTCCGAGGCTGTTGTATACTTCTGGTGCAGCCTTATGAAAGGACATTTAGGATATGTGGGCATACGACAGCGTATTTTATCACATTTACCCCCTGGGCTTCTGCGGCGCGCCGCATGATAACGACGGCGTTTTGACGCACAGCATACTCAAAATCGCGGACTGGGCCGGGCACATTGAAAAGCTGGGCGCGGACGCCATGTACCTCGGCCCCGTGTTCGAGAGCGACTGCCACGGCTACGATACGCGCGACTACCGCCGCGTGGACTGCCGCCTCGGCACGAACGAGGACCTCAAAACCGTCTGCGCCGAGCTGCGCAAACACGGCATCCGCGTCATCTTCGACGGCGTTTTCAACCACGTGGGCCGTGGCTTCTGGGCCTTCCGCGACGTGCAGGAGAGGAAGTGGGACTCGCCCTATAAGGACTGGTTCCACATAAACTTCGGCGGCAACAGCGGCTATAACGACGGCTTCTGGTACGAGGGCTGGGAGGGCCACTACGAGCTCGTGAAGCTGAACCTCAAAAACCCCGCCGTCGTGGACTACATACTGGACACCGTGAAGTTCTGGCGCGAGGAGTTCGGCATTGACGGCCTGAGGCTCGACGTTGCCTACTGCCTGGACCTCGACTTCCTGCGCCGCCTGCGCAGTTTCTGCAACGGCCTGGGTGACTTTTTCCTCCTGGGCGAGACGCTGCACGGCGACTATAACCGCTGGATGAACGACGAGATGCTCCACAGCGTCACGAACTACGAGTGCTACAAGGGCCTGCACTCCAGCCTGAACAGCATGAACCTCTTCGAGATAGTCCACAGCCTCAAGCGCCAGTTCGGCCCCGAACCCTGGACGCTCTACAAGGGCCGCCACCTCCTGAGCTTCTGCGACAATCACGACGTCACCCGCGCGGCGACGATATTGCAGAACAAGGCGCACCTGCCCCTCATCTACGGCCTGGTGTTTTCCATGCCGGGCATCCCCTGCATCTACTACGGCAGCGAATGGGGCGCCGAGGGCGACAAGCGAAACGGCGACTGGAGCCTGCGCCCCGCCTTCGAGGCCCCGGAGTGGAACGAGCTGACGGATACCATCGCCGCCATGGCCAAAGCCCGCCGCGAGAGTCGCGCCCTGTGCTATGGCGACTTCAAGGATCTGCTGATAACGAACAAGCAGACGGTTTTCCAGCGCGCCGTCGAGGGCGAGCGCGTGATCGTCGCCATAAACGCGGAGGACAGGCCCTTCACCGCCCATTTCAACGCGGGCTGCGGCAGGGCCGTTGACCTCCTCACCGACAAAATGCACGACTTCGGCGGCGGCAGTGAGCTTCCGCCCTACAGCGTGGCCTTCTGGAAGTGCGAATGAGCCGAAAACCGGGAAAGGAGCCGCCATGAAAAAAGCGCTGCCCCTCATCCTCCTGTGCGCCCTGCTCCTGAGCGCCTGCGCGTCCAGAGGGACGCCTGGCGTGAGCGGCAAGGTCGTAGAGCTGCACTCAGGCCCCAAGGGCATTGAATCCTTCGTAATGGCTTCCGACGGCCAACTGCTCGGCGTGACGCTGACGGACAGTACCTACGTGCTGTCCTGGCTCGACGAGTTGAGCAAGGAGGACTTCCTCTCCGGCTCCGCGCCCGACGTGGCCGTGACTGTATATTTCGACGGCCCGAAGAGCCGCATCGTCACCGGCTCAGGGGAGGAGATAGAGTCACAGGAGGCCGAGGCTGTGTACCTGACTGGCTTCCTCAAGCCCGCGGCCACCGTCCTTGCGGACGGAACGGAGCTTGACGTCTGGCAGTATGAGCACGCGACAGCCTACGCCGCCGCAGACGGCACGGAAGTGCTGCGCGTATCGGAGCCGTCCGGCCCCGCGGACACATATTACAGCGGCCTGAGCCTGAGCGACCTGGGCGAGGCTGCGCAGGAGAACATCGCCGCCTGGTTCGAGGCCCGCGGTGTGCTGTACGACGAGCAGGCCGAGCTGGAGCGCGCCTACGCGGCCTGGTCGGAGGCCGAGGACGCCTCCGACTTCCAAGCCTGGGGCCTGAGCCAGCGCATCGTGCCGACAGCCATGAGCGAGCGCGTGATATACTTCCTCACCACCGTTGACCGCCCCGTGGGCAACTTCGTCATGGAACAGCAGCGCATCGGCATGGCCTTTGACAGCGAGACGGGGGAGTACATAGATAACAGCGAACTTTTCTCCTGCCCGCCCGGCGAACTCGCATCGCGTATAATGGAGCTGTCCCAAATGAGCGACTCGGAGCTGACGGCCCAGGCGGAAGCCGCCTTCTCGCCCGAGCGCGCTGTCCTGTTCGAGGACCGCATGGAGATAAACTACGAGCGCGGCACCCTGCCCGCCGAAGAAAACAGCTTCACCATCGTCCTGGACCTGGACGAGGACGTAAAAGCGCTCCTCCACCCCTGGGCCGTCCCGCAGGAAACCCCGGAAGAATAAAAAACCGCCCCCGGCCAATAGGCCGGGGGCCGATTTTTCATTCCGCCGCCCGTATCGTTGCGCCAGTGCCGTTTGCCAGCGGCTCCATGACGTAGCCGGGGCAGGCGAGGGAGGCGAGGTAGGTCGAGGAAGCCTCGCTGGACCGGGCTATCCGTGTGATGACTATGCTGCCTGAGACGCTCTCGCCCGACGCGTCCCTGAGCGTGAAGCTCACAACGGCGAAGGCCGTGTCCGGCTCGGGGGTCCAGATGAGCGTGTGGCCGGAACTTTCGAGCTGCCCCTCAGAGCAGGAGGCTGAAAACCGCATGTCCAGGGCATTGTAGTTGAATTCAAACCTGCACTGTATGGCGTTCAGGCTGCTCATGGCGAGGTTGGAGCTCCAGGTTACGCCGCCCGCGAGCACGCGCCCATAGAGGTCGAGCGCCGCCGCCTCATAGTCGCCGCCCATCTCATCGAGCGTAAGCTCGTGCATTACGCCGATGTAGCTGAGATCCTCGCCGTCCCGCCGCAGGAGCATGTAAAGCAGGCCGTCATTGAACCAGCCGTCCGCGATCTGTACGCCGCCCGCGGGCATCGCGTCCGCATCCGCCAGCTTGCCGCGCGAACCCAGTTTGTAGAGGCAGAGCGTCCCGCCGTCCGGCCCGTCGAACTCCGCGGCCAGCTCCAGCTGCGTTATCTCAACGCTCGTGAGCTCGTAGGCGGAGAACCCCGCCTGCAGCTGGACGCAGAAGCAGGCGCAGTCGAGAAGCCCTTCCGGCAGCCCCTCCAGCCCCTCGGCCAGACTTATCACAGGTGCGCTGGAAGCAGCGAGCGCATATTCTCCCAGCGCCGCGGCGTCGTAGTCCGTACCGTATTCGCTGAGGACCTGCTCTGTCACAAGGCCGATGAAGCGCCAGTCGTCCCCGTCCCGGAGCAGCAGCATGAAGCGGTCTCCGCCGCTGTCGGGCCGCGTGAGCCAGCCGTCCTCTATCACCATCCCGCCCGCAGGCGCGACGCTTTCCGGCTCCGCCAGCTCAAAGCGCGCCCCGAGCCTGAAGAGCAGAAGCGTCCCGCCCTCAGGGGCCTCGACCTCGGCGCAGCAGCTCAGATCCGTCAGTTCCGCCGACTTCAGACCAAGGTAGGAAAGCTCTTCCGCCATTTCCTCGGTGCAGGCAAAGGCGTAGTCCAGCACCTGCGCGGGGAAGTTTTCCTCCAACCGCGCGCTTATGACGACGCCGCCGTCGCCGTCGTCAACCGGCTCCGCCTCCTCCTTGGGGTCCGTCAAAAAGCACACCGCCGCCCCGACGCAGACGACGACAGCCAGCAAAACCAGCCAGAACGCGGGCTTTTTGTAGCTCAGTACGGACTTCACCCGCCCCTTGACCGAGCTCTCGCCAAAGGCCAGCGGGCAGGCCCGCACGCCGCCGCGCGGGCGGCTGAGGTCCAAAAGCGCCTGGGAATAGTCTGCCCTATCTGAGAGCGACAGGCCGCGCACAACGCGCTCGTCGCATGCAAGCTCAATGTCCCGGCAGAAGAGCGCGTAGGCCAGCCAGACCAGAGGGTTGTACCAGTGCGCCGCGAGCAGCAGCCAGCCGAGCGGCTTTATGATATGGTCGCCCGCGGTGATGTGCGCGCGCTCGTGCGCCAGCACCAGCTCCCGCTCGCCGTTTTCGAGGCTGAAGGGCAGGTAAATTCGCGGCCTGAACAGCCCCAGCACAAATGGCGAAGCTATCTCGCACTCGTAGACGTTTTCCTCAAGCCGTACCGCCTCGCGTGCCCGCTTCCGCAGTCTGAGCCAGCTCACCAGCGCCCAGAGCAGCATCGCCGCCGCACCAAGCATCCAAAGCGCCGCAGCGATGGGCAGCAAGACCTGCAGGGGGTTCGCGCTCGCCCCCAGCTCGGGCGTGAAGGCGGCGGTAAAGCCCGGATTTATGGCTCCGTTCAGCGCGGAAATGCCAGTGTCAAGCACCGGCGCGCGTTCAAGCATGATGCCCTCCGGAAGCGTCTGTGCGCTGGGGATTAGGCTCAGAGCGCTCTCGATGCTCCAGGGCAGGGCCAGGCGCAGGCCAACGACGGCCCAGAGCAGCAGCCTGAAGCGCTTCGGCGCCCGCCGCAGCAGCAGACGCAGGGCGATGACCGCTAGAATCAGCCAGCCCGCAGCAATGCTCATGTTGAGCGCTTTCTGAAATATCTCAGCCATGGCCGCCCTCCCTGAACTCGTCAATCATCCGCTGCACCTCGTCCAGCTCCTCGCCGGAGAGCCGCCGGTTCCGCGCGAAGGCCGCGAGGAAGGCGGGCAGCGAGCCGCCGAATTTCTTTTCCATCAGCTCGTCTATCTCCGCCGCCTGCACCTCGTCGCGCGAGACAAGGGAGCGCACAATGCTGTGCTCGTTCACCAGCACGCCGCGCTCGGCCAGGCGCTTTATAACCGTGTAGGTCGTCGTCGGCTTCCAGCCCAGACGCTCCCGGCAGAGTGCCACCAGCTCGCTGCTGCGCACCGGCTCGTGCTCCCAGAGTATGAGGCAGAAGCGATATTCGCTCTCAAAAACTTTCGGGGTGTCCATATAAACGCACCTCTAATCCGTTAGAGTAGCCTTAGTCTAACACATTAGAGCGCCCATGTCAAGCCCCGCGGACAGAAACAGAAAAACACCCCGGCCCTGCCGGGGTGTTTTTTGTGTTTGCGCCTATCGTGCGACCTCTCCGCCGGGGGCGGAGTAAGCATTGGACCACTCCTTCTCAAGCGCATCCCAGTCGCGCTCCGCGAGCTTGGCCGTCCAGAGCTCGATGGCGCCGAGCCATTGGTAGTCGTGGCTGTTCGTGGCCTCCTGAATCTGGGCATAGTACCAGGCGTCGCGGCTGTTGTCGGGCCAGGTGAGCATCTCGTGCTCGGGCAGAAGGTTATCCTTATCCGGCGCGCGGCCCAGCGTGCGGTTAACGATGGTGCAGGCCTCCGCCCGCGTTATCGGCGCATTGGGCCGGAAAGTCCCGTCCTCGTAGCCGTCTATGAGCCCCAGCTCCGCGGCAGCCTTGACGAACTCGGCATACCAGGCACTATCAGGCACGTCGTTGAAGGGATTGGAAGAGGCCCCGCCGACGTGTTTGAAGAAGCTGACGGCGATCTTGGTGAACTCAGCCCTTGTGATGCTGGCGTTGGGCCGGAAGCTGCCGTCCTCATATCCGTCGAGGATACCTGCGCGGGTGAGGGTGGAGACCGCATTGTTGTACCAGGCCCCGGAGGCGACATCGGTGAAGCCGCTGGATTGGCTCCAGTAGCTTTCGCGCGTCTCGTCGGTCAGCAGGCGGAAGAAGATGGTGGCCACCTCGGCGCGGGTGATGTTGGCCCCAGGCCTGACCGTGCCGTCCTCATAGCCGATGATATAGGCGACGTGGTCCTCGGTGTTGAGGCCTACAGGCGAATTGTCCGGCTCGGGAATCGGAGTTATGGGCGTGTTGTACTCGTCCCAGACGAGGACAAAGGGCGAGAACCCGGCCCTGCTGACCGTAAACTTGACGTGCGTGCCTGTGTTCTCAATCGGAACCGACGTAACTTTGCAGGTGTAAATGTCGTTCTCCACGGCGTCAACGCCCATCTCGCGGTGGAGGCCCTCAAAGTGGAGCAGTGTAAAGCTGGTGTTCCTCCCCGTACCTGCCGGGAGTGGCCAGTAGACGGTGATGTTCTCATCCGCCGCGACCCAGGCGTTGCCGTTGCTGGTGTCCACGAGGTCGAGGTACTTGGCCTCATATCGCCGCGTCGCGGAGGCTCCGCCGAGCTCAGAATCCGCGCGGTTTATGAGCAGCTGCGTGTTGGAAACGGAGGCGCTGTTCCGTTCGATGATGTCGTCAAAGAGCAGCATAACGCCGGCATCCTCTGACACCTTTACGTCGCTGTTATTTATGTAGTAAGTCGTGCCTGCAGGAGCCACAACGCCGGGTTCGCCGCGAGGGACGTCCCTCTCCCGCTCAACGACGCTGCCATAGTCCTCTGACTCCGTCGTGCTGCGAACCTTGAGCTTACCATTGCCAGAGGTGACGGCATACTCAGCGTCGCCATAAACGAGCTTGACGTGCTCCATCAGGATGCTCTCGCCGTAGACCTCCATGAGCAGGTCCTTGCCGAGGCTGCCCTCGATGTCAAAGCTGTCGCTGTCGACATAAGCGCCCAGGCTCTCGTCAAAGAATCTCATCCTGACAGAAGTGTTGCTGCCGGACCGCGGCTCGAAGCGGTAGATGCCGTGGGCCGGCATGGAGTCGCCTATTTCGCCATCGTAGGGGACAACGTACCACGAACGTCTGGGCGATGTGCCGTCGTCGTAAGTGAGAACGGCGCTGGTGGGGTCAAAGTTTGCGATGTTGTCGGCCGGCTCGATCGTGAAGCCCGGCACCGGGAAACCGTTGGTGACCTCAAGCTCATTGCCGTCAGCGTCAACCGCTCCTTCGTAGCCGTCGCCGCCCATGTAGATGGTTATATCAGCGGGCTTTATTTCCACAGTTGGCGTCTTGAAGGAGACGACATAGGTGAGCATGACCAGGCTGCCGCCGCCGAATTGCTTATTTTCAGTCCCATCGAGCACGTTGTGATACCTGTGAGCCTTGGCGTTGTAGATTTCTAGGTCGCCGGACTCAAGAAGCCCGTTATCGCTCATGAACTTCAGCAGCGCCGGATAATCTTGGGGCTTGGTGAACTGGTTATTGGGATAGATGGCGTTGTACTGCGAAATCGTGATAGGAATGGTGTCGTCACGCAGCTTGCCGTCTTCGCCGTAAACGGCTTCTTTGAACTGCAACGGGTTATAGCGCCCATGATTATCAATCTCATCGTATCCCGCCGTCTGGTCGTGGGCGATCAGGTCTGTGTTGTCCGAGTCGTTCTCAATGACCACCACCCGCACATAATACGGCGGAGAGTCATGCCTTGCATAGAGTACGACCTCGTTATTCTCAAGGACATCATCATACAACAGCACTGCCGAGGTAATATGCTTGCTGTCTGTGGTGACAGAATACCCGCCGCCGCTATTTTCCTTCAGCTTGGCATAGCTCCAACTGGTAACCGGGTTGTCTATGTCTCCGGGATAAAGACTGTTGACATCAAAGTATTCGCCGTAGTAATACTCATCTTCAATTGCAATGATGTCATTGTCGCTGATGTTATTCTCTTCAGTCACCGTATCATCAAGGTTTACCAACTTGATGGTCACAGGCTTGTTCGGGTCAACTGGTATCTTATCTCCCGGTAGCCTGTCGAGGTTTATGGTGAAAAGGTGCGTTGAGCCATTGGCAGAGTAGTAAAAGCTCTGCATGGTATACGGGAAGATAACGTCTTCCCCTCCGAAGTAAAGCTCATTGACCGTCTTTGCAAACTCCGCGGCGTCCCTGTTCCTGACACCGATATTAAATTTATTATAATACTCCTTCCTTAGCTCATTGCTACCTACGTCCACGGCGGCAACCTGTACAGAATTAGTACTTGTTGTGATATCATCTTCTGGCACGCCGCGATCGACAAGCGCCTGCTTTATCGCGGAGACGTTATTTACGCTGCTGGTAGTATAGAAATACAGCCCGCAAAGATATTCCGGCTTGGTGACGTTTACAGTCAGCTCCCGCGCAGGGAAGTCAGGATAGTCATTGAGGGACACAGTGATAGTAGCCTGACCTTCACTAATAGCAGTTATTTTTCCGCCTGGATTTACATTTGCAATGTTTGTATTGCTTGATACATATTTTACTCCACCATAAGTAGAAAAACTCAGTCCTTTGATTGGATCTCCGTTTCCGTCTGCTGGAAAAGTATATAAAATGTTGGTGTTACCCGCCGCAATAGACAGTGATTCACCTTCGCCGATAATAACACCGTTAACATTCCTAAGCCCAATACTCTTAATTCTTTCGTCAAGTCCATCCACTGCCGAGGCCGACGGTGAAAGAATGCCGGCCAACAGCGTGAGCGCTAGCAGCAGGGTCAACGTGCGCTTCAACTGGGTTTTCATTGTTTTCATCTCCTATTGCCTCCTCCAATGGTTTTTGTTCAGATGCAAGGGTACGGTACAATGACACGGATTTGTCCCGCCCCGCACACACGGGGCAGCCGCTGCGTTTGGGGCCGGTGCGGGAATATATCACGGCTTTCCACACGTGTCCGTCGTGGCATTGCCACCAGACCTTGCGGTGGGAGCCCGTTGTGAACATCTCGGGCGTGAGCTCGCCGTTGAGCTCCGGGTGCCACTGTTTTGCCAGCAGCGGTTTGCGGGTCGCGAGGTCGTTGAAGCCGGCCAGCACTTTCCTCCCCGCGCAGTAGGGACATCCGCTGCCGTTCGACGTGCGCGCAGCCACCACGGCCTGCCACTCGTGACCCAGCGAGCAGCGCCACCAGACCCTGCGGTTTGAGTTCGGCGTTACCTGCTCGGGACGCAGGGCGCCGTTCTTCTCCCTGTGCCACTGAGAGGCAAACTTTGGAAAGAGGCTGGCAAGGTCATTTTCGCCGGGACACACCCGTTTGCCGGCGCAGACGGGGCAGCCGGTGTCCTTGATTGTCCGGGAGCCCGCCGACGCCTGCCATTCGTGCCCCCTGGCGCAGCGCCACCAGACCTTCCGCTTGCTGCCGTATGTGATGTCCGCCGCGGTCAGCGGTCCGTTCAGATGCTCGTCCCATTGCGAGAGCAGCTCGTCACGTCCTGTTTCCAGGCAGAAGTCCAATAAACTCTTTCGCAAGCGTATATCACCCCCCAAGTACCGCACAGACTTTTTGCCGCGAGCTCCGGGCCTGTATAAATTATCCACACAGCTCGCCGTGTAGAATTATAACGGTATATGCTCGGATAATAAATCGCGGTCCGTCACTGTACCGTCACAAATGAGATTTTGGTGCAAATTACTAGCCGCAATCAGAAACTTCGCCCTGTCTCAAGACAAAGGTCCGATGATCCCATCCGCAAACGCTCATCACCCCCAAGTAACAGAATCAACATTTTGCC
>CDZQ01006937.1_pt1 | contig 11325 bp, 10 predicted proteins | sample 554831 | NCBI WGS metagenome assembly CDZQ01 (sample SAMEA3182112, study PRJEB8094) | gut metagenome | biome: human; feature: gut; material: Stool; isolation source: human stools | place: Canada | collected 2013-05-06
CATTCCTGGGTAGTCAGCCGGGAAGGTTTTCCCGATTGCCTGGAAATAACGGCAGAAAGTCAGGAAGGACAAATCATGGCAATCCGCCATAAGACCTACAATGTACATGGTATTCAGTTCCATCCCGAATCAGTATTAACTCCGCAAGGAAAAGAAATTATTAAAAACTTCTTAAACGATTAAACTTATGAAACAGATTCTATACAAACTTTTCGAACATCAATATTTGGGACGCGATGAGGCTCGCACCATTTTACAGAACATCGCACAAGGAAAATATAATGATGTACAGGTAGCCTCTTTAATTACCGTCTTTCTGATGCGTAATATCTCTGTGGAAGAATTATGCGGTTTCCGCGATGCATTGCTTGAAATGCGTATTCCGGTTGATTTAAGTGAATTTGCTCCGATAGATATCGTAGGAACCGGAGGTGATGGAAAAAATACATTTAATATTTCTACAGCTTCCTGTTTTACTGTTGCCGGAGCCGGTTTCCCGGTTGTGAAACATGGTAATTACGGAGCAACATCAGTCAGCGGTGCCAGTAATGTAATGGAGCAACACGGTGTAAAGTTCACCAGTAACGTCGATCAACTGCGCCGTAGCATGGAGAAATGTAATCTTGCCTATCTGCATGCTCCTTTATTCAATCCGGCATTAAAGGCAGTTGCTCCGGTTCGTAAAGGATTGGCAGTGCGCACTTTCTTTAATATGCTCGGTCCGTTGGTTAATCCGGTATTACCAGCCTATCAGCTTTTAGGAGTTTACAACCTCCCGTTACTTCGCCTCTATACCTATACTTATCAGGAAAGCAAGACGAAATTTGCCGTTGTTCATAGTCTCGACGGATATGACGAAATCTCTCTGACAAATGAGTTTAAAGTGGCGACCAGCGATCATGAAAAGATTTACGCTCCCGAGAGTCTCGGATTCTCCCGCTATAAGGAAACTGACCTGGATGGTGGACAAACACCGGAAGATGCAGCTAAGATTTTCGACCAGATCATGAATAACACGGCTACGGAAGCTCAAAAAAATGTAGTGGTAGTTAATTCAGCTTTCGCCATCCATGTGATTTGTCCGGAGAAGACTATTGAAGAATGTATTGCTCTCTCCAAAGAGTCATTGGAAAGTGGACGCGCATTAGCTACCCTAAAAAAATTCATTGAATTGAACAGTTAATGTTTTATTTTTGCAAATCCATCATTTACAATTAATAATCCCACATCAATGAAAGATATATTATCAGAGATTATAGCAAACAAACGATTTGAAGTTGACCTGCAAAAGCAGGCTATCTCCATCGAGCAATTACAAGAAGGTATCAGCGAAGTTCCGACCTCTCGTTCTATGAAGCAGGCATTAGCCTCGTCTGCATCGGGTATTATCGCTGAATTCAAGCGTCGGTCTCCATCCAAAGGATGGATAAAGGAAGAAGCATGCCCGGAAGAAATTGTTCCCTCCTATGCAGCAGCAGGAGCTTCTGCCCTTTCCATCCTCACCGACGAGAAATTTTTCGGAGGAAGCCTGAAGGACATCCGCACTGCACGCCCTTTGGTAGAGATCCCCATTCTTAGGAAGGACTTCATCATTGACGAATACCAGCTTTATCAAGCCAAAATTGTCGGTGCCGATGCCGTACTTCTTATCGCAGCCGCATTAGAACCGGAGAAATGTAATGAACTTGCAGAAAAAGCTCATGAACTAGGTCTGGAAGTTCTTCTGGAGATTCATAGCTCCGAGGAATTAATATACATCGACAAGAAAATAGATATGGTAGGAATCAACAATCGTAATCTGGGTACTTTCTTCACTGATGTAGAAAACTCTTTCCGCTTGGCCGGACAGCTTCCCCAAGATGCTGTATTGGTATCCGAAAGCGGCATCTCCGATCCGGAAATAGTAAACCGACTTCGGGCAGCCGGATTCCGTGGATTCCTGATCGGTGAAACATTTATGAAAACACAGCAACCGGGAGAAACTTTACAGAATTTCCTGCAAGCAATCCAATAAACTAATTATTCAAAACGGACAGCCCTATGATTAACGGAAAAATTATCAAAGTATGCGGTATGCGTGAAGCTGAAAACATACAGGACGTAGAGTCTATCGAAGGCATAGATATGCTGGGATTCATCTTCTATCCTAAATCTCCCCGATATGTCTACGAGCTTCCGGCTTACTTGCCCATTCATGCCCGACGTGTCGGAGTTTTCGTCAACGAAGACAAGCAGATAATCAGCATGTATGCTGATCGTTTCGGACTGAATTATGTACAGCTCCACGGAAATGAATCGCCCGAATACTGCCGGTCCTTACATTCCACTGGATTGAAAATCATCAAGGCTTTTTCAGTAGACCGTCCCAAAGATTTGAGAAAGGTATATGACTACGAAAAAGTCTGTGATCTTTTTCTGTTCGATACCAAATGCGAACAATATGGTGGTTCGGGAAATCAATTCGACTGGAGTATCCTGGATATGTACAATGGACATGTACCCTTCCTATTGAGCGGAGGCATTAACTCATACAGTGCCAATGCCCTGAAAGAGTTTAAACATCCCCGGCTTGCCGGATACGATCTCAACAGCCGTTTTGAATTGAAACCGGGAGAAAAGGATCCGGAGCGTATCCGGACATTTTTAAACGAATTAAAATCATAATCTAAAAATTCCAACGTCATGAATAGAATTAATCAACTTTTCAATAGCAACAAGAAAGACATACTTTCTATTTATTTTTGTGCCGGTACTCCTACTTTGGATGGTACCGCTGATGTAATCCGCACGCTCGAAAAGCACGGAGTGAGTATGATTGAAGTCGGCATTCCTTTCAGTGATCCGATGGCAGATGGCATTGTTATTCAGAATGCCGCTACGCAGGCATTGCGCAATGGTATGTCTCTAAAACTTCTTTTTGAACAATTACGGGATATTCGCAAGGACGTAAAAATCCCACTTGTGCTTATGGGATATTTAAACCCAATCATGCAATTCGGATTTGAGAATTTCTGCCGTAAATGTGTGGAATGTGGTATCGACGGCGTCATTATCCCTGATCTCCCTTTCCGTGATTACCAAGAACATTATCGTATCATTGCCGAACGCTATAACATCAGAGTGATTATGCTCATCACACCGGAAACCAGCGAAGAACGGGTACGCGAGATAGATACACATACCGACGGATTTATTTATATGGTTTCATCAGCAGCAACCACCGGAGCGCAACAAGATTTCAACGAACAAAAACGGGCTTACTTCAAAAAGATTGAAGGTATGCATCTGAACAATCCGTTGATGGTGGGATTTGGTATCTCCAATAAAGCAACATTCCAAGCAGCTTGCGAACACGCTTCCGGAGCTATCATCGGCAGTAAGTTCGTCACTCTGCTCGAAGAAGAAAAAGACCCGGAAAAGGCGATTACCAGACTGAAAGAAGCCCTGAAGTAAGAGCCTCGGATGAAAATTTCCGCAGGCCGCAGGGCTATTTCCGCAAACCGTGGGGCTATTTCTGCAAGCCGTGGGGAGGCCGTACTTCACCCGTGGGACGAGCAGAGACAAGCCGTGAGCTGAACAAAAACAAGACGTGGACTGAACAGGATCGAGGCGTGGGCTGACAATCTCGTTGCCCCTGTCATTCACCGAATCCGAAGTCCGAACAACAACAGCAGCAGTCTTCCTTTCCTCGCCAATATTGCTGCTGTTGTTTACAACAGTAGTAATATTTCTCTTCTACTCTACTCTCTTGAGTTTCATTCGGTTTTTGCCCTTTATCCATCGGCGTTTCAGAGTTTTTTTCCACTGCACTTTTTTCCACTGGTTTTTGCATACTATTAACCACTGATTTGCTGTAGTCATTCTTTGCACACAGATACAGCAACAACACATAAATCCCTACAAGTTGCACTCCCCCTATCTGATACATCATGACGCTCAAATTGTCGCCTGCCCAAAAACAGATTTCTAACGGAAAATACCGGTCATTTTTCATTTTCTCTTTCGTTTTTTATTTAAAGCCGGACACTTCGTCCAACCTGCCCCAAAGATGGGGACATTTTTTCATACTACATATCGCAAAAATGCAACATAGATATTTTTTATAGTCTTGTCCTTCCAACTTTATATAATTCGTCGTTTAGCACTCATTATTCGCATTTAATCCGTATCTTTGCCAATGTTTTAACAGTAATTCAACAATTATGAGAGCAGAAACTCCTTCCGTTTTGTTAATTTACACGGGTGGGACTATCGGAATGATAGAGAATCCGGAAACAGGTGCCTTAGAAAATTTCAACTTCGATCATTTGCTTAAGCACGTCCCCGAACTGAAAAGATTCAACTACCGCATTTCCTCCTACCAATTCGATCCCCCTCTCGACTCTTCGGACATGGAACCTGCTTACTGGGCAAAACTGGTAAAGATCATCAATTACAATTATGATTATTTCGATGGTTTCGTCATCCTTCACGGAACAGACACAATGGCTTACACTGCCTCTGCACTAAGTTTCATGCTCGAAAATCTAAGCAAACCTGTCATCCTCACAGGTTCCCAGCTCCCGATCGGGACTTTGCGCACAGACGGAAAGGAAAACCTCATCACAGCCATCGAAATTGCAGCAGCTAAAAATCCGGATGGTACAGCCATTGTTCCGGAGGTTTGTATTTTCTTTGAGAATCATTTGATGCGTGGCAACCGTACCACCAAAATCAATGCGGAGAATTTCAATGCTTTCCGCTCTTTCAATTATCCGCCATTGGCACGGGTAGGTATCCACATTAAATATGAGCCTAATCTCATTCGAAAACCAGACCCGACAAAACCGTTAAAGCCGCATTACCTGTTTGACACCAATGTAGTTATTCTAACGCTTTTTCCGGGCATTCAAGAGAGTATCGTGACTTCTCTGCTTCATGTTCCGGGATTGAAAGCGGTTGTCATGAAAACCTTCGGTTCGGGAAATGCTCCGCAAAAAGAATGGTTCATCCGCCAACTAAAGGAAGCTACCGATCGTGGAATTATCATTGTCAACATTACACAATGTGCCTCCGGAGCAGTAGAAATGGGACGTTACGAAACAGGAATGCATCTTCTGGAAGCAGGTGTAATCAGTGGATATGACAGTACCCCCGAATGTGCCATAACAAAGCTCATGTTTTTATTGGGACATGGATTACCCAACAAGGATATCCGATATAAAATGAACTCCTGCTTAATAGGAGAAATCACCAAGTCTTAAGTTAAATCCATCTATTGTAACCCCCTGATTTTCATTTTAAACAGTTGTATAAAAGTGAAAATCAGGGGATTTCTCTTCATCATCATCAAGACCGAATCAAACCTAAAAGAGCCAAAGAAGAACCAAAACGGAAGTATAGTTGTTTTCACTCCATAAAATAACAGAAAAAACATTTCCAATAAAAGATATGCAGTTATTTTTGTGATGGATTTGGTTACAAACAATCAAGCAATAATACATTATGATGAAGAAAACAATTCAATTTGTACCCATCATTGCAATAGCGATGGCAGGTACTATGTCTAGTTGTGTTGACTCTGGAAAGGATCTCTATGATCCGTCTTACGAAACACCTAACCCGATGGGAGATGGCTTTGCTGCTCCCGATGATATCGATTGGAACATGATAACCACTAAAAATGTCTCGGTCGAAGTGAAAGATGAAGAAGGAGGACTATTTGCTTATTTAGTTGAAATATATGCAGAAGATCCTTTGACTAATGAAAGCGCTTCCGTGCTCGCTGCAAGGACAGCTAATAAAGAAAACAACTTTAAATTTACAACCGCTGTCAGTCTGCTGCCAACTCAAAAGGGTATTTATGTGAAGCAAACCGACCCTAGAGGACGTGAACAGGTATATCAGTTCGATGTGCCGGAAAACAGCGATAATATTACCTGTAAACTCTATTATGCAGGATCTACTGCACAAAATAGAGCGTTGATGAGTCGTGCCGCTGCTACAAGAGGCCTTTCATTTGAAAAGCCGGATTACTATTCCATACCTGCTAATGCAAAAGAAGTGACTGAAATGTCAGGAACCACTTTGCTGCGTGATGCTTCTTACAAAATCACCTCTGACTATGCCGGCACATTCAAGTTTGACGGTTATGACGGTGAAATTGCAACCAAAGTTTATGTAGATGCTAAATGGACGATTCCCGCAACATTCCAATTCCAAAACGGTATTGAAATCATTGTGATGAATAATGCTAAAATTGAAGCATCAGGAACCATGACGTTCATTAGAAACTCCATGTTGACCATTATGGAAAAGGGAGAAGTGAATGCAGAGGATATATCATTCACCAATGGAGCGCCTGCTGCATTAAGAAACTGGGGTGCACTGACTGTAGCGAACACAATGACACTACATTCCGGTGCAACACTCTACAACAAAGGAACAACCAGCAAGAATATCTCAATCAATTCCAATACGAAAATTGTAAATGACAATAAAATCAGTTTGGAAGGAGAATTAAATCTGCCGTCTAATTTCTCTTTGGAAAATAACGGAGAGATTTATGGAGAGAAATTAATTGCAAATTCCGACGCTGTTGCTACCAACAACAACATCATGAAGTTTACAACCATCAGTCTCACCAATACGACTGTCAACAACGCTTGTAGCATGGAAGCAACGACTTCTTTCTATGCCAACGGAGCGACGTTTAACTTTACTCAAGGATATTTGAAAGCTCCTAAAATAGAGTTTGTTAATGGAACAGTAAATTTAAGTGATGGTTCTATGCTGGATGCTACGACAAGTATCAGCATACCTCCCGGTTATGCCAAGTTTTATGGAAAAGGCGAAAATACTTCTATGATAAAATCACCGGTTATCACCGGACAAGGTTTCACATATGATGGAAATTTGGTTATTGAATGCGATAGCCACGTTGAAAAGAACCAATGGTGGGAAAACTTCCATGTACTGAATGGCCCATACTTCACCAAAATGGGAGACTCTAAAGTCATCATCGATGTTTGTACAGGAATTAAAAATGGTGGAAATGAAGGAGGAGATCCTGAAGATCCTAAGTTCCCGATCATCATGGATGATAATCGCAATTATGCTTATCTGTTTGAAGACCAATGGCCTTTATATGGGGATTACGATATGAACGACCTTGTTCTGATTATCAAGGAAAGAAAGATCTCCATCAATAAGAGCAATAAGGCAGAAGAGTTCACGTTAAGTCTTGATTTATCGGCTGCCGGAGCTACCAAGAGTATTGGAGCTGCTATCATGCTGGACGGTGTTCCTGCCAGTGCCATTACGCAGCCGGTGGAATTCAGTGACAACTCTCTTTTTAAAGGTTTCAATGTGAATAGTAATCTGATTGAGAACGGACAGGACTATGCGGTTATTCCATTATTTGACGATGCTCACAAAGCATTGGGAAGAGACCGTTACGAACAGATCAATACGATTGCAGGTCACTCTGCCAATACGAGTCCTAAAAATATCAGTTTCACTATAAAGTTCAGCAATCCTATCTCTGTGGATGAGCTTAATATCAATAAACTGAATGTTTTCATTTTCGTAGAAGGAAACAGAAACCAGCGTAAGGAGATTCATATTGTCGGTTATCAACCAACTAAGTTGGCAAATACCGACTTGTTCGGAGGCAACAACGACGATAGTTCTACTTCCCGCAAGAGATATTACATCAGCAAAGATAACCTGGCATGGGGAATCATGGTTCCGACAGACTTCAAATGGCCTTTGGAATATGTGAATATCAAATCAGCTTACTCGTTATTCGAAAGTTGGGTGACCAGTGGCGGTACTAAGAATGAAGAATGGTGGAAAACTTTTGATTCATCAAGAGTATATAAATAAGCCTAACAATTAATCTTTAACACGGATTCCAGTTTTTATGGAATCCGTGTTTTTTCATTAAGATGCTGTAAGTTGCAATTAATAGAAAAAAAAGATATATCACGAATTTTACTCTCCTGATTGGGGATTATTCTAAAATAATATCTATATTTGCAGTGTATCACAAATATTATGTGACAACAATCTTAATCTATAAATCAAATAACAAAGCAAGCGATAGAAAGGTCTATTCGTATGAAGAAAAAAATATTACTAGTCGACGATAAATCGACAATCGGAAAAGTGGCCGGTGTGTATCTAGGAAAAGAGTATGATTTTACCTATTTGGAAGATCCCATCAAAGCAATAGAATGGCTTAATGAAGGCAATGTACCTGACCTCATTATTTCAGACATTCGTATGCCTCTCATGATGGGGGATGAATTCTTAAGATACATGAAGAACAATGAATTATTCAAGTCAATTCCTATCGTTATGTTATCCAGTGAGGAAAGTACAACGGAAAGAATCAGACTATTGGAAGAAGGAGCAGAAGACTATATCCTGAAACCATTCAACCCTTTGGAACTCAAAATCCGAATCAAAAAGATTATTGACTAATACCGGGTCTTCTACACATGCAATATTTTGTTTATATAGGCAGAGATAGCAAAACAATAGAACTACTCTCCCGACTAAGTATTGGGGTATTCTATGCTGCACCCAATTGTAGCAAAGCTGTCAAAGTATTGGAGAAAATACGCGAAAAATATGACGCAGCTCTATTTTTCGAACAAGTGAACATATCCAAAGATATTGCAGATATCCAATACATGCGTAAAAAGTATCCGGGGCTTTATATGGTACTCGTTATCGACTCCTTATCTAAGGAAGAAGCATCCGAATACCTTAAAGCCGGTATCAACAATACGATAAAATATGAAACAAGCCAGGAGGCTTTAAAAGATTTATCAACTTTCCTTAAACGAAGAAAAGATCAGAAAATAAAGGCACTTCAACTTAAAGCACAAAATATAAATGCTTTCCGCCTGCCTTTATGGAAAAGAACCTTTGATATTTTCTTTTCAGGAATGGCGATATTATGTCTTTCTCCTCTCTTAATATTTACTGCACTAGCTATCCGGATAGAAAGTAAGGGTCCTATTATCTACAAATCCAAGCGCGTAGGAAGTAATTATCAGATATTCGACTTTCTTAAATTCCGTTCGATGTATACTGATGCAGACAAGCATTTAAAGGATTTCAATGCCCTTAACCAATATCAGCAGGAAGATGAGGATATTTGGGGAGAAGAACCGGAAGCGGAAGTGAATGAAGAAATCGATGAAGAAGAAATCCTCTTGATATCTGACGATTTCGTAATCTCCGAAGAAGACTACATAAACAAGAAGTCCAAGGAAAAAAGCAATGCTTTCGTTAAGCTGGAAAATGACCCTCGAATAACTAAGATTGGACGTATTATACGTAAATATAGTATTGACGAGTTACCCCAGCTTATTAATATTTTAAAAGGGGATATGTCAATAGTAGGCAACCGCCCTCTCCCACTCTATGAAGCCGAGTTGCTGACAAGCGATGAACACATCGACCGTTTCATGGGTCCGGCCGGATTGACCGGTTTATGGCAGGTAGAGAAAAGAGGCGAAGCCGGTAAACTTTCTGCTGAAGAACGCAAGCAATTGGATATCACCTATGCAAAGACATTCTCTTTCTGGTTGGATATAAAGATTATTCTGAAAACAGTTACTGCATTCATTCAAAAAGAGAACGTATAATCTCCTTCCAGATGATAGACTCTTATATCTACATAATAGATGATCTGGTATTCTTCTGTACAGGGCTTTTGCTCCTATACCTCTTTGTGATGGCCATAGCCTCACATTTCAAACATATCACCTACCCGAAGGCTCAAAAGGAATATGGTTGTGCCATTCTCGTTCCGGAGGGAAGTATTCTTCCGGATGTGTATAAAGAAGAAGAGTACGAGTTTATCACATACAGCGATCTATATCAGGCAATCAACAGTTTAGATCAGGAACGATATGATCTGGTTCTCTTCCTGTCCAATACAGCATGCGCTTTATCTCCGCAATTCCTGAATAAGATATATAATGCCTATGATGCCGGTGTACAAGCCATCCAACTACATACGATAGTAGAAAACCGCAAAGGCATCCGTAATCGCTTCCGGGCTATACGTGAGGAAATAAAAAACAGCCTCTGTAGAGCCGGCAATACACAATTCGGACTGTCATCCAATTTATTGGGAACTAATATGGCAATCGACCTAAAATGGCTGCAAAAGAACATGAAAAGTTCTAAGACTAATATCGAACGAAAATTATTCCGACAGAATATATACATTGACTACTTGCCGGATGTGATTGTTTATTGCCAGTCCGCACCCGCCTGTCCTTACCGTAAACGTATCCGGAAAACAACTTCCTACTTACTCCCTTCCATATTTGAAGGAAACTGGAGTTTCTGCAACCGGATCGTACAACAATTAACGCCTTCTCCACTTAAATTATGTATCTTCGTAAGTATTTGGACTTCGTTGATTACCGTATATAATTGGACCTTATCATTCGGATGGTGGATTGCACTTTTCGGTCTATTAATCACTTATAGCCTGGCAATTCCTGATTATCTGGTAGAGGACAAAAAGAAGAAAAAACATTCAATATGGAGAAGAAAACACTTAAACAGCGAATTAAAGAAAACCCCGGCTTAAAACAGGCTGTACATCGTTTTATCATGCACCCCGTTAAAACTCGCCCTAATTGGTGGATACGGCTCTTCGATTTCATATACCTGAAACGCGGAAAGGGTTCTGTCATCTATCGGAGTGTACGCAAAGACCTCCCTCCTTTCAACCGATTCTCTTTGGGTAAATATTCTGTTGTCGAAGACTTCTCCTGTCTGAATAATGCAGTTGGCGACTTGACAATCGGAGATTATACACGCATCGGATTGAGAAACACAATCATAGGTCCGATTAATATTGGCAATCATGTCAACCTGGCACAGAATGTAACGGTCACAGGACTCAACCATAATTATCAGGATGCAGAAAAGATGATTGACGAACAAGGTGTCAGCACACTGCCTGTTGTTATCGAAGATGATGTATGGGTAGGTGCCAATTCGGTCATTCTACCGGGAGTAACTTTAGGGAAACATTGCGTAGTGGCCGCCGGAAGTGTAGTCAGTCATTCCGTCCCACCCTATTCAATATGTGCCGGATGCCCTGCAAGAATCATAAAAACATACGATTTCGAGACTAAAGAGTGGAAAAAAGTAGAGAAAACACCTGCTACTAACCATAAATAGTGAGAATAGCTACAGAATATACCTCATAAAGGTGATTGTGACACATTCTGAAACGCATTATCTTTGCAGTATCAGAATTGAATTAATTAGTCATAATTTTATTACGTAGCCACATTTAAGTAAAAA
>CDZQ01019519.1_pt1 | contig 11324 bp, 9 predicted proteins | sample 554831 | NCBI WGS metagenome assembly CDZQ01 (sample SAMEA3182112, study PRJEB8094) | gut metagenome | biome: human; feature: gut; material: Stool; isolation source: human stools | place: Canada | collected 2013-05-06
CCGCCAGGTACGGCGGTTTTGCTTGGTGGGAGCGGGGCACCTGTTTGTCTTTATATAGAACACACGTTCTTTTATGCTCCCACCATACCACAGTAAAACTAAAATGTCAATATAAAATTTTAGTTTTACTGTTGACATTTTTTGCAACAACAGGTATGCTATCATTAACTTATTCGTACCCACAGGAGGATGCGCCATGAGTTTTGGACAGAGACTGCGGGAGCGGCGGCTGGAACTGGGCATGAGCCAGGGGGAACTGGCCAGGGCTCTGGGTGTCAGCCCCGGCGCCGTCAGCAACTATGAGAGCGGGCAGAACGCCATGCGGGAGGAGGTGCTCCTGCAGCTGTTCCGGGTGCTGGATGTGGACCCCAACTACCTCTACCAGGACGCCTGTCTGGGCCGCAGCTTCTCCTGCTCTGTGGAGGAGCGGGGACTGGTGCTGGCCTACCGGACCCTGAGCACCACGGGGCGGCAGGCTCTCCGCTCCGTGGCGGAGGCCCTTACCTCCTATCAGGCGGATCTGGACGCCGCCGCGCCGGAGCAGGAAGCCCGGCAGATTCCCCTCTACCGCAGCCCCGCGGCGGCGGGCTTTGCCGCCCCGGTTTTCGGAGAGGACTTTGACTACATCAGCGTCTCCGGCGACGTGCCGCCAGGGGCTGATTTTGCCGTGCGCATTCAGGGGGACTCCATGGAGCCGTGGATCGGGGACGGCGATCTGGCCTATGTGAACCGGGACCCCCTGTCCAGCGGCGATGTGGGCATTTTCTGTGTGGATGGGGAGATGCTCTGCAAGCAGTACGTCCGGGACCCCCTGGGGATGGTGTACCTCTTCTCCCTGAACCGCAGGCGCGCCGATCGGGACGTGGTACTGCCCCGGGACAGCGGCCGCAGCATGGTCTGCTTTGGCCGGGTGCTGCTGGCGGGGCGCCCGCCGGTGCCGGGGGTATAAGGCCCCCTCACAAACAGGGCCCGTCCCCGCCCCCTGGTCCGCAGCCCCCCACAGCAGCCCGGACATAAAACTTCATGCGCAGGCAGCGCACCACGAAAATTGGAAAAAGCGACGCGCATGAAATTTTACGCGCATGTGGGCCGTCCCGGCCCATGCCTGTGATTTCAGCCACCGGCGGGACGCCCACATAGCAACTTTTATTTCCGTGCAGCGCTCGGAAATAAAAAAGAGCCGCTGTCAGCGACAGCGGCCCAGGCGGGTGGGATATTGGAAAGCTTCCATCTGTATTGTACAACGGTTGTCCACCCCATGTAAATAGGAACCTTTGCCGTTTTTGGGGAACCTTTGCCGAACACTGTCGCCCGGACCGCCGGAGGCGGCGCCCGGCCCGCCTGCCCGGCTCTCCTGCGACAAAAATAAACCTGTACAAGTTCTGTCGTTCTGTGGTACAATAGAGGTACCCCAAGTACGGGGCATGCAAGAAAGGAGCGATTATATGAAGTTCACATTTACCTGCAAAAAGGTGTCCCTCAATGACTCCATCAAGGAGTACGCCGAGAAGAAGATCTCCAAGCTGGATCGCTACTTCCGGGAGGATGCCGACGCACTTGTGACCTTCTCGGTGGAAAAGGACCATCGCTGCGGGGTCGAAATTACCATTCGCAGCGGCGGCACCCTGTTCCGCGCTCAGGAGGAGTCCCGGGACGGCGACCTGCGGGGCGCGGTAGACGCGGCCTGTGCCACCATTGACCGGCAGATCCGGAAGAACCGGACCCGTCTGAGCAAGCGCCTGCGCCAGGATGCTCTCATCCCCAGCGTTCCCATCGAGTACGATGTCAACGAAGAGACGGAGTTTCAGGTGGTCCGCACCAAGCACATCGCTGTGAAGCCCATGAGCACGGAGGAGGCCATTTTGCAGATGAACCTGCTGGGCCACGACTTCTTTGTATACCGCAACACGGAGGATGTGATCAGTATCGTCTACCACCGGAAAAACGGCGGCTACGGCATGCTGGAGACCGACGGCATAGAGAAATAAACGCACACAGGCGGTGTGTGCTGTGTGATATGGAGGGGGGGCGGAGCCGATCGGCTCCGCCCCCCCTCCCTGCATGTATTGACAGAGGGACAGGCCTTGGGCTATTATAAGTACAATGCGCCCACCGCCGCGGGCGCCTGAGAAAAATTCGCCGCCGGATTACCTGGCGGCTGATGGGGAGGCAGCCATGGAACAGAACAGCTACGCAGGAAGTGAGAAGGGGCTGAGCGGGGAGGAAATCCGGGAGGCGCTGGCAAGGAGTCTAACCGGGCGGACGCCGCGAAACGTGCTCATCATCCCCCCGGACTTTACCCGCTTCCACTCCAACGCCGGCTTTATCACCAACGTCTACTACCACCTGCTCACCGCCATGGGCGCCGCTGTGGACATTCTTCCCGCCCTGGGCACCCACGAGCCCCTGTCCCGCCAGCAGGCCCAGGACATGTACGGCGACATCCCCTTTGACCGCTTCATCCCCCACAACTGGCGCACCGACTGCGTCACCCTGGGCGAGGTGCCCGCCTCCTTCCTGGAGCGCGTCTCCCAGGGCCTCTGGCACGAGAGCATGCGGGTGGAGATCAACCGGCGGGTCATGGACCCCCGCTACGACCTCATCCTCTCTGTGGGCCAGGTGGTCCCCCACGAGGTCATCGGCATGGCCAACCACTCCAAGAACCTCTTCGTGGGCGTGGGCGGCAGCGACATGATCAACAAAAGCCACATGCTGGGCGCCGTCTACGGCATGGAGCGGATGATGGGCCGGGACCACACCCCCGTCCGGCAGGTCTTTGACTACGCCCTGGAGCACTTCCTGGCCCAGCGCCCCATTCTCTTCGTTCTCACTGTCACCACCGCCCCCGGCGGCCACATCCGCACCCACGGCCTGTTCATCGGGGACACCAGGGCTGTGCTGGAGAAGGCCATCGCCCTGTCCCAGGAGAAGAACATCGACTTTGTGGACACCGGCATCCGCAAGTGCGTGGTCTACCTGGACCCCGCCGAGTTCCAGAGCACCTGGCTGGGCAACAAGGCGGTATACCGCACACGCATGGCCATTGCCGACGGCGGGGAACTGCTTGTACTGGCTCCCGGCGTCACACGCTTTGGGGAGGACGGGGAGGTGGACAAGCTGATCCGCAAATACGGATACCGGGGCCGTCTCCACACCCTGGAGCAGTTTGAAAGGCCGGAATGCGCCGACCTGCGGGCGAACATGGGCGCCGCCGCCCACCTCATCCACGGCTCCAGCGACGGCCGCTTCTCCATCACCTACGCCGTCAGCCGCATCTCCCGGGAGGAGATCCGCTCCGTAGGCTTCCAGGCCGCGGACTACGGTGACCTCGCCACCCGCTACAACCCCACTTCCCTCCGCTATGGCTTCAACACTCTGCCCGACGGCGAGCGTATCTTCTTCATCCCCAACCCCGCCCTGGGTCTTTGGATCAATCGGGAGAATTTTTAAGATGGCGATTCAAATCATTTTGCTGGATCTGGACGGCACCCTGCTGAACAGCCAGAAGCAGATCTCCCCCGCCAACTATGCCGCCCTGGAGCGGGCTGCGGCGGCGGGGGTCCACGTGGTCCCCTCCACCGGCCGGTTCTATGACGGCATGCCCCAGGTGGTTCGCAGCCTGCCCTTTGTGCGCTACGCCATCACCATCAACGGCGCCCAGATTTATGACGTCCGGGAGCGCCGGGTTCTCCACAGCGCCCAGCTGTCCTGGAAGCAGGCGGAGGCGGTGTACGACGTACTGGACACGCTGCCGGTGATCTACGACTGCTTTATGGACGGCTGGGGCTACATGGACATACAGTTCTATCAGCGCATTGACGCCTTTATCACAGACCCCCGGGTCAACCAGATGGTCAAGACCCTGCGCCATCCGGTGGAGGACTTCCGGGGTTACATGCGCCGCCAGAAAAGGCCGGTGCAGAAGGTGCAGATGTTCTTCCGGGACATGGACCGGCGGGCGGAGGCCTTCCCCCGGCTCATAGAGCGGTTTCCCGATCTGGCCGTTACCAGTTCCATTACCAACAACATCGAACTCAACGAGCGCCACGCCAACAAGGGGGAGGCCCTGGCCTTCCTCTGCCGCCACCTGGGGGTTGACATCCGGGACACCATAGCCTTCGGCGACGGCAGCAACGACCGCACCATGATCGAGGCCGCCGGAGTGGGGGTGGTCATGGCCAACGGAGACGCGGCGCTGCGGGCAGCAGCGGACTACGTCACCGCCTCCAACGACGAGGACGGCGTCGCCGGGGCTCTGGAGCGGTTTGGGGTGTGCTGAGTCTGCGGAATTGAGCAAGATGCCCGAATTTCTCCGGCGTATTTGTGCATTTTTTCTTGACAGAGCGGCGGTAGAGCGAGTATTATTGAATAGGATTATTATCGGCGGGTAGTAAGGGGTTATCCGCCGGTTATTTCCGTGTCCGGCAGTTGATCTGATGCCGGACTTGGCAACTGTCAATCAAAGCGACAAAATGAAAAACAGGAGGTAGACCAATCGTGGGTGAATGGCTCATCCCCGTGGTGGCAGGCATTGCCGCCCTGGCCGCGGGACTGCTGATTGGCTTCCCTCTCGGTATCGGCTATCGGAAAAAGGTTTCAGAGAAAGAGATCTCCAGCGCAGAAGAGGAAGCGCGCCGCATTATCAACGAAGCGATTAAGAGCTCCGAAAGTAAAAAGCGTGAAGCCCTGCTGGAGGCGAAGGAAGAGATCTTACGCTCCCGCAGCGAATATGAGAAGGAAGAAAAAGCCCGCCGGGCCGACCTGCAGAAGCAGGAGCGCCGGCTGCAGCAAAAGGAAGAAAACCTGGATCGAAAGACCGAGAATATCGAGCGGAAGGAAGAGGCACTTAACCAGAAGCACGCGGACGCTGACCGCGAGCAGGAAGAAATCAAGCTTATCAAGCGCAGCCAGACCGAGATGCTGGAGCGCATTTCCGGCTTTACCGCCGAGGAGGCGAAGAACTATCTCATTGCCCAGGTGGAAAACGAAGTGACCCACGAGACGGCAATGAAGATCAAGGAGATTGAGGCCCGGGCCCGGGAGGAAGCGGACCAGCGGGCCAGAGAGATCGTCACCACCGCCATCCAGCGCTGTGCCGCGGACCATGTGGCCGAAATTACCGTCAGTGTGGTTCCCCTGCCCAATGACGAGATGAAGGGCCGCATTATCGGCCGGGAGGGCCGCAATATCCGCACCATTGAGACGCTCACCGGTGTGGATCTGATCATTGACGACACCCCTGAGGCCATCACCGTGTCCTGCTTCGAGCCGGTGCGGCGTGAGGTGGCCCGGGTGGCCCTGGAGAAATTGATCGCCGACGGGCGGATCCACCCCACCCACATCGAGGAGATGGTGGAGAAGGCCCGCCGGGAGGTGGACGCCGTCATCAAGAGCGAGGGCGAGCGCGCCGCGTTCGAGACTGGCGTGCGGGGCCTGCATCCGGAGGTGCAGAAGATGCTGGGTCGGCTCCATTACCGCACCAGCTATGGACAGAACGTGCTCCAGCACTCCATTGAGGTCAGCCATATCGCCGGCCTGATGGCTGCGGAACTGGGGCTGGACGTCACCGCCGCCAAGCGGGCCGGCCTGCTCCACGACATCGGCAAGGCCCTGGACCACGAGTTTGAGGGAACCCACGTGAATCTGGGCGTGGATTTTTGCCGGAAGTACAAGGAGAAAGAGGACATTCTCAACGCCATTCAGGCCCACCACGGCGACGTGGAGTGCAAAACCCTGGTGGCATGCCTGGTCCAGGCGGCGGACGCCGTCTCCGCGGCCCGTCCGGGGGCAAGACGGGAAAATCTGGAGAACTATATCAAGCGCCTGGAGAAGCTGGAGGAGATCACCGGCACCTATCCCGGCGTGGAGAAGTCTTACGCCATTCAGGCGGGCCGGGAGGTCCGGGTCATGGTCAAGCCGGAGCAGGTCAGCGAGGATCAGATGATTATCCTGGCCCGGGATCTGGCCAAACGGATCGAGGACGAGTTGGAGTACCCCGGCCAGATCAAGGTTCACGTCCTGCGGGAAACCAAGGTTGTGGAGTACGCCAAGTAAAGGCAATCCCCCTGCTGTCGCCTGCCCCCTCAGGCGATGTACATGTTGATAAAAGGGAGGCGATGGAACCCATCGCCTCCCTTTTATGCGTTTTTACACAGGGGCCGTTTGACCCGAGGGCCGGCGGCGGCCTGTCCCGCCCGGCTCCGGGAGGAATGTCAGCCGCCGTAGTTCCGCCTGATCCAGGCCCGGCACCACTCCACCCAGGCCCCGCAGGGCACGGACAGCCGCCAGGCCCTCTCCGGGGGAAAGCAGGCGGGGTCCGCCAGGGACTGTCCGTGGCTGCCGTGGGGGAAAATGTGGCACTCCACCGGCACCCCCCTGGCCTCCAGCGCCTCCCGCAGCAGCAGGGCATTCTCCACCGGGACGGTGGTGTCGTCGGCGGTATGCCAGAGAAACACCGGCGGCGTGGCGGCTCTGACACACCGCTCGATGCTCACCGCCTCCGCCAATTCCTCATACTGCTCCCCCAGCAGGTTTTCAAAGGAGGGGCGGTGCCCCGCCGGTCCGGAGGAAACCACAGGGTAGCAGAGGATCATGCCGTCGGGCCGGAAGGCGGCGGCCCGCTTTTTCAGGGGCCGGTACAGTTCCGGACGGCTCCACATGGTCCCCGCGCAGGCGGCCAGATGCCCTCCGGCGGAAAACCCCATCACCAGCACGGCGGCGGGGTCCACATGGTAGACTTCACAGCCGCTGCGCACATAGTCCACCGCCGCCAGCAGCTGCCGCTGGGGCACGGGCCACGGCGTCCCGGCGTGGTAGCGCAGGAGGAATACCGCGCAGCCCAGCCCCGCGAAGCGCAGGGCCACCGGCTCCCCCTCCCCCTCCGCCACCATCCGGTAGGCGCCGCCGGGGCAGAGAATGATGGCGGGCCGCCGCCGCTCCGCGCCCAGGGTGGGAAAGTTGTCCGGGGCATAGGCCACCAGTTCCACCGGCTCCCGGGCGCCGGGAACAGACAGGCGAATCGTTTCGTAGCGCATATCGGTCCTTTCCGGGCCTCTCAGCCCACCAGCAGCACGGAGCCGCTGTCCCGGAAGCGCAGCACATGGCAGGCTCCCCGGCCTGCCACCGCCTCCATGCCGACTGTAAATTCCTCCAGCAGATCAAGGGGGACAAATGCCTGGATGGTACCGGCAAATCCGCCGCCGTGGACCCGGCAGGCCCCCCGGCCCCCCAGCAGATCCTCCGCCACCGCCAGCAGCAGCGCCACCGGCTGACAGCGGCTCTCCTGGTAATTGGACACATTCTGCAGGTACATGAACGAGGAGCGGCCAGACTGGCGCACATAGTGGAGGAACCCATCAAAATCCCCCCGCTCCAGGGCCTCCAACTCCAGGCCCACCCGCTCATCGTCGTGGAAAAAGTGGAGGGCCCGCAGCACCGCCCGGTCCCCGCAAGTGGCCCGCACCAGGGGGATGCTCTCCCGGAAGCGGCGGTAATCCACCTCCCCCAGCACCTCCCGGCCAAAGCAGGCGGCCACCTGGCCCATCTCCCGGGTGATGGCGGCGTAGTCCGCCGTGAGATCCGCGTGGCTGGCCCGGGTATCGATGATGCATAGGGCGTGGCCGTACCTGTCCAAATCCACCTGTATCCGGCGCAGGGCCGGCTCCGCCTCCCCGGAAAAGTCGATGGCGATGATCCCACCGGTGGCGCAGGACAGCTGGTCCATCAGGCCGCAGGGCTTGCCGAAATAGACATTTTCGGCGTACTGGCCAAGCTGGGCGATCTGGGCGGCGGAGAGCCCGCCGGCGCAGAAGAGATGGTTCATCACGGTGGCCACCAGCACCTCAAAGGCTGCGGAGGAGCTGAGGCCGCTGCCCCGCAGGACCCGGGTGGTGGTGTAGGCGTCAAAGCCGCCGATATCGTACCCCAGCTGCCTGAGCCGGGCCGCAACCCCCCGCACCAGGGCGACGGAGTTGCCCCGCTCCTCCGGATGGATGCCCAGGTCCTCCAGATCCACCTCCGCCATGCGGTGGTGCCGGGATTTGATCCGGATCATCCGGCCGCCGTTGGGCGCCACACAGGCGATGGTGTCCAGATTCACGCTGGCGGCCAGGGCCCGGCCCCGCTGGTGGTCGGTGTGGTTGCCCCCCAGTTCTGTGCGGCCCGGGGTGGAAAAAAGCAGCAGTTCCGTGTCGCCGCCGCAGGGGAAGGCGCCGGCAAACTCCTCCACCAACTCCCGCAGCCGCTCCCGGGCGGCTCCGGCCTCTCTGCCGTACACCGGTCCCAGAGCATCCCCCAGCACGTCAGCCTCCAGCTGCCGCAGCAATTCGCCTCGCTTCATCGTATATCCTCCATCTTCGTTATCTTCTTCCTTTTACGAAAAATCTTGAAAACAGTACGGAATGGTGGACACAAAAAATACGGAAAGTTGTCGTTTTTTGTCCCTGCCCAGCCAGGGGACAGATTTGTTACCATTTTACCATCGCCGGACAACGGGGGCAATAGAGGGTGGAGGAAGATTTGAGAAAATTTTCCCATTGCCTTGACATTTTGTGCACGGCCGCTATAATAATAGTAACAAGCCGGGTTCGGCTTAATCGAATAGTTATGATAGAGGCGCGGCTGCCATCAGTACCTTCCCGACAAACGTCAGACAGCGGGGAAGAGAAAGGGGCTGCCGCCGAAGCGCTGTTCCCGCTGTCTGGCGGGGCGGAGGCTGGGCCGACGGAGAACATCCGGCGGACTGTCACGGAAACGTGGAGCGCTGTCATGACGGCACATGGGGTTGCTATGTTCAGTCATGATTGGCATCATGACTGAATTTTTTGTTTTAGGAGGACGCATCCCATGACAACAACAAGAAACCGCCGCCGGACAGCCCTGCTGGCGGTCGCCGCCGCGCTGGCCCTGGCAGTCACCGCCTTCGCTGCCGACGGAGACGCAGCCGTATCCAGTATGTACGGCACCTTCTGGGCCCTGGTACCCCCCATTGTGGCCATTGTGCTGGCGCTCATCACCAAGGAGGCCTTCTCCTCCCTGTTCGTGGGCATCCTGGTGGGAGCCCTCTTCCAGTGCTCCTTCGCTCCGGTGGCCACCCTGGACACCATTATCAACGACGGCTTTGTAGCCGCCATCGCCGACAGCGCCGGCATCTTCCTCTTTCTGGTGCTGCTGGGAATCATCGTCGCCCTCATCAACGCCTCCGGCGGCTCCGCCGCCTTTGGCCGCTGGGCGGAGCATAACATCAAGACCCGGGTGGGGGCCATGCTGGCCGCCTTCGTGCTGGGCGTGCTGATCTTTGTGGACGACTATTTCAACTGCCTCACCGTGGGCTCCGTTATGCGCCCCGTCACCGACGGGCACCAGGTGTCCCGGGCCAAGCTCAGCTATCTGATCGACGCCACCGCCGCCCCCGTGTGCATGATCGCCCCCGTCAGTTCCTGGGCCGCCGCCGTATCCGGCGTGGCCGCGGATCTGAATACCGGCATCAGCGGCATTGAACTCTTTGTCCGGGCCATCCCCTACAACTTCTACTCCCTGCTAACCTTTGTATTCATCATCGCCCTGTGCGTAATGAGGTTCGACTACGGTCCCATGCGCCTGCACGAGATGGCCGCCCAGCTGAAGGGCGATTTGGGCGGACTGGAGACAGAAACCAGGGAGAAGGAGAACAGCCGGGGCCGGGTTCTGGATCTGGTGCTGCCGGTGGTGGTGCTCATCGTATTCTGCATCATCGGCATGATCTATGTGGGCGGCTATTTTGGCGTGGACGCCTGGGGCGGCACCGACTGCGCCGGGGACTTTATCGCCGCCTTCGGCAATACCGACGCCTACATCAGCCTGCCCTGGGGCGCCCTCATCGCCCTGGTCCTGACCATCGTCTACATGGTGGCCCGCCGCGTGATGACCTTCAAGGAGGCCATGGCCTGTGTGCCCAAGGGCTTCATCGCCATGGTGCCCCCCATCACCATTCTCACCATGGCCGTGAGCCTGAAGACCATGACCGGCATGCTGGGAGCGGACGTATTTGTCCGCGATATGATGTATGGCGCCGCCGCGGGGCTGTACAACATGCTGCCCGCCGTCATCTTCCTGGTGGCCTGCCTGCTGGCCTTCGCCTCCGGCACCAGCTGGGGCACCTTCGGCATCCTGATCCCCATCGTCACCGCCATTTTTGAGCCCAGCAGCACCCTGCTGACCATCGGCATCTCCGCCTGCCTGGCGGGGGCCGTCTGCGGCGACCACTGCTCCCCCATTTCCGATACCACCATTATGGCCTCCGCCGGCGCCCAGTGCGACCACGTGGTCCACGTGTCCACCCAGCTGCCCTATGCCATCACTGTGGCGGCGGTCAGCTTCGTCAGCTTCATCTTTGCCGGATTCATTCAGAACTGGATGATCTGCCTGGCCATTGGCTCCGTGCTGATGGTGGGCACCCTCTTTGTGATCCGCTCCGTCACCAGCCGGAAGGCCGCCTGAGGCCCCTCTGGCTATCCGGCGAGTTTTCTGCCCCAGGGGTCCCTCTCCGGCCCCCCACAGCCCCGGAGGCCGCCGGCAGCCAGCCGGCGGCTTCCGGTATGCTTTCCCGCCCTCTGAATTTCTTGGAATTCCTTTAAGATTTCCCACTGCCCTTGACGCTTTCCGGGGAAGTGGGTATAGTATAAGGGAAAAATTCTCAGGAGAAAAGGAGACGGCGGCCTGTGAAGGAACATCAAGACAACAAACGCCGGCGGATTTTAACGATCCCCAACCTGCTCTCGGCTTTTCGCCTGCTGCTGGTGCCCGTGATCGTATGGCTGTACTGCGGGGAGGAGAACTACCCCCTCACCGCCTGCGCCCTGGCGCTGTCCGGCGCCACGGACGTGGTGGACGGGTTTATCGCCCGCCGGCTGGACATGGTCAGCGACCTGGGAAAGGTGCTGGACCCGGTGGCGGACAAGCTGACCCAGGCTGCGGCGCTGGGGTGTCTGCTGACCCGCTTCGGCGCCATCCGGTGGCTGCTGGCGGTGCTGGTGGGAAAGGAACTGATTATGGCGGCAATGGGAATCCTAGTAATCCGCCGGACCGGGGTTGTCCACGGCGCCCGCTGGCACGGCAAGCTGGCTACCTGTCTCATTTACGCGGTCATCTTCCTGCACGTGGTGTGGTACCGCATCCCCGCCGCCGTCTCCGCCTGGCTGGCGGCCATGGCTGCCGGGGCGATCCTGCTGAGCCTGGTTCTGTACACCGTACAGAACGTGAAGTGGGTGAAGGAGGGGCGCTAGGCGGCGCCTTGCCGGGCGGCGGCGGACGGCGGGCCAGCTGACAGGGCGGGGCGGGGGGGCCGG
>CDZQ01054353.1_pt1 | contig 11316 bp, 9 predicted proteins | sample 554831 | NCBI WGS metagenome assembly CDZQ01 (sample SAMEA3182112, study PRJEB8094) | gut metagenome | biome: human; feature: gut; material: Stool; isolation source: human stools | place: Canada | collected 2013-05-06
TGGTGGAGGCGGGGGGAGTTGAACCCCCGTCCGCGAACTGTCCACACGAAGCATCTACAGGTTTATGTCAGGTATTAATTTCACCGTGGTGGTAGCCCCTGACCGGGCGCCTCACGGCAATCTCGCCGGTAAACTCCTCGCGGAAAACCCCGGTAAGAGCCAGTTTCCGCCAGCCTGATAAGTGTCGCCATTCAGGGTTATCAGACATGGCCCAGAATGACGTGACCGCCTAAGCGGTCGTTGCCTCGCTGTTTTTAGGCAGCGTAAGCGTAGTCGTAATCGTTGTTGGCAATTACTTTTGTTGCCGCTTTTTTACGAGGCCAGCGGCGCCTCGACCTGCCGCTAAGGCTTCCACGTCCCCGTCGAAACCAGTGCGCCCCCATTTGGTCAAGCATTACAATAAGTCGCTTGCTCGACTTTGGCAAGCTCTAACGGATATAGAAATGCGAGAGCGGTCCCTTAAGGCACATATGGTAGTGCCCAAGCAGGGGATTGGCGTCTTCAACCTGATCGATAACATCGTTATGGATCTGGGTTGCCAGTTCTACACCGTGCGAGAGCATGGCCACCTGAGCCATTTCCTTAAAGCTCTTTTGCAAATCCGGCTTGCGCGTGATGATGTCGCACAGCAGGTTGGCATCGTTGTCGTTGCCGTCAACCACCAGCGTTCCCTCAGGCGAAATGTACAGATGCAGGCGGTCTTCGGGCCGGAGGTGGCGTTCTTCAAGCTGCGTGTTCAGCATGTCCATAAAGGCTTCCTGAAGCGAATCAAGCCGCGCTTCAAGCGCCGTAACAAGCCCTTCTCCATCCTTAGCCAAGCAACGCAATGTTCTGGCCGATGCTTCGTCCAGGCCCGAAAGCGGTTGCCCCGCAATCTGCCCGTGCCGTGCATGCGAGGCGGCTTCGGGAGCGCCAGTTTGCATATGGAGCATGGCGCTTATATGGTTATTATTTTCGTTAGTCACATGCTCCCCCTGTGGCTATGGTCAAATTTGCCTTTTCGTTATCTGGGGAAGGTATTAGCAAGATAAGTGCCAGTTCTCATTGCAGGCTTGAAAAGGGGCAAAAAGTTTAGAAAAAGTCAAAAAATTGTCAGAAAGATGCGTAGATACTGGCCGCAGCCCGAAAATGTCGCGGCAAGGATGAAAGAAAAATGCCGCATGGCAAAACCACACGGCAAATTTTGCAGAGTGCTATTTTTCCAGACTTCGGGCCAGCGCCTCGCCCTGTTCGCCGCCGCCTGCCATACGCGCAAGCTCGGCGTGGCGGTCTTCCTTGTTAAGGGGAGAGCAGAGGGTAAAGGTTTCCCCGTCGCGCACCATCTTAACAATCTGAAAGTGCCTGCGGGCGCGGGCTGCCAGTTGCGGCCAGTGGGTGATAAGCAGCATCTGGCGCGTTTCGGCCAGTGCGTAGAGCTTTTCAGCTAACTTGTTCAGGGTCATGCCGCCAACGCCGGCATCGACTTCGTCAAATATGAATGTAGCGCCTTCGTCGTCCTGCTGCACACTTGCAAGGGCAAGCAAAAAGCGCGAAAGCTCGCCGCCCGATGCGATTTTATCCAGCGGTTGCGGGGGCTGGCCGGGGTTGGGGGCCCAAAGGATGCGTCCGCGCTCGTCCGTGACGCCGGGCCAGATTTCCTGCACGGCAAAATCTGGCAATACCCGCACCTGATCCGAAAAGCCCAACTGGCGCAGTTCGTTTTCAAGCTTGGTCGCAATGGCGGTAGCCGCCTCGCGGCGCGCCGGGATGATGCGGGCGGTCACGGCGGCAAGCTCTGCGGCAAGAGCTGCCGCTTCCTTGTCCAGCCGGGTGATGTCCAGCGCGCATACATCAAGGAAGGAAAGGTTCTCGGAAATTTCTTCGCGCAGGGAAAGAATCTCCGGCAGGGTTCTGTGCAGCTTGCGCTTGAGTTGCGCAAGGGCAAACAGGCGCTCTTCCAGATGATCCATGTCGGGCATTTCATCCAGCCCCGGCAGGGAAGGCGGGCGGCGAAGCCTGCCGCCAAGGTGAGCCAACTGCTGGCGCAGGGCGGCCACGGCGTCGGCATCGGCCTGAAGGGATTCGTCCTCCCGGCACATGCGCTGCAGGAGCTTTTCAAGCTGGCCCAGCTGGTCGATCACGCCTTCCTGCTCATCGCCTTGCAGCAACATGAGCGCCTGCTCGTAATTCTCCTGCTGGTGCTCCATGGAGCGGGCCAGCGCGCGGATTTCTTCCAGCTTTTCTTCTTCGCCTTCTTCGGGAGAAACCTTGTCGATTTCCTGCTGCTGCATTTCAAGCAGTTCGCGCCGTTCGCCCAACCCGGCCTGACGCTCAAGCAGGGCAGAGCGCTGAGCCGCATTGGCCTGAAGGCGCGCAAGCAGGTCGTCCCGCTGGTGCAGAAGTTCGGGGCAGCTTAGGCCGCTTTCCAGCAGTTTTGCCTGAAATGAGGATTGAAGCAGTTTTTGCTGGGCGTGTTGGCTAGTGTGGGCCACAAGGCGGTTGCGCAGGTCGCGCAGGCTGTCTTGCGAGCGCAGTTCATCATTAATGTACAGGCGGCTGCGGCCTGATTCCGCCACAATTTCGCGGCGCAGAACCATGTCCGCATTTTTTGTGCTGAACAGGGCCTCTACCTGTGCGCGCTCAGCACCCGCGCGAACCATATCTGCCGAAAGTTTGTCGCCAAGCAGAAAACCCAGTGCTTTAAGGATAAAGCTCTTCCCCGCCCCGGTTTCACCCGTCAGCACGTTCATGCCGGGCGAAAACTCCAGTTCCATGTCCTCAATGAGGGCCAGATTGCGAATGCGCAGGTATTCAAGCATGGCTTTAACGTATCTTTATGGCGGTTTATTTACTTAATGTAGAACATTAACTATCTTGGATGCCCTTACATTTCAAACTATTGGCGAAGACGCGGATCAAAGATATCCCGCAAACTTTCACCCAGAAGGTTATAGCCCAATACCGTTATCAGGATGGCCAAACCGGGATACACCGACAGCCAGGGCGCGGTTTCAATCACGGCTTTGCCGTCCATGAGCATATTGCCCCAACTGGCTGCGGGTGGCTGCACGCCAAGCCCCAGAAAGCTGAGACTTGATTCTACCAGGATGGCCCCGGCAACGCCCAGTGTAGCTGTTATCAGCACAGGCGCAAGGGCATTGGGCAGGATGTGCCGAAACAGTATGCCTGCAGTGGATGTGCCAGCCAGCCGCGCGGCATCGACAAATTCACGTTCGCGCAGGGTAAGCGCCTCTGCGCGCACAAGGCGGGTAACGCCCATCCACGAGGTAAGCCCAATAACCACCATGATATTGGTAAGATTGGGTTCAAGGAAGGCAATAACCGCCAGAATAAGAAAAAATGACGGAAAACAGAGCATGATATCAACCACGCGCATGATGCACTCGTCCACCCAGCGGCGGAAATAGCCACTCACGAGGCCAAGAACAGTGCCTATGCTGACAGATATGCCCACAGCCACAAAGCCTACCCAAAGAGAAACCCTGCCGCCGTAAAGCAGGCGCGAAAAAACATCGCGCCCAAGGCGGTCTGTGCCGAACAGAAAGCGGGAGGAGGGCGGCTCAAGAATATTGTCCAGATGCAGGGCGTTGGGGTCAAAGGGCGCAATCCACGGGGCAAGGAGCGCGGCCAGCGACATGGCAAGCACGATGACAAGCCCCAATGCAAGCATGAGGTTGCGGCCGAGCAGCTTTTTGAGGGCGCGGGGCAACATCAGGCGTTATCCTTTGCGTTGCGGATGCGCGGGTCCGCGATCCCGTAACAGAAATCCGCTAGCAGGTTGCCCACCAGCGTGAGCACAGCCCCAAGCACCAGATTACCCATGATCATGGTATAATCGCGCGCCATAACAGCGCCGTAAAACAGCTGGCCCAGCCCCGGCAGGGCAAAGATGGATTCAATGATGACGCTGCCGCCGATAAGCCCCGGCACCGAAAGGCCCAGCAGGGTTATGACGGGCAGCAGAGCGTTGCGCAGGGCATGCCGCCAGATAACCGCGCCAGCGCCAAGCCCCTTGGCCTGCGCTGTGAGAATATAATCCTGCCGCAGCACTTCAAGCATGCAGGCGCGCATGTAGCGCGACATGCCCGCCAGCCCGCCCACGGTATACACCAGTGTGGGCAGGGCCAAGTGCCGCGCCAGATCGCAAAACTTGCCCCAGGCGCTCAACTGCTCGTAATTCATGGATGTAAGGCCGGAAATGGGCAGCCATTGCAGCTCTATGCCAAAAAACATCATGAGCAGCAGGGCCAGCCAGAAGGATGGCATGGCAAAACCCAGAAAAACCAGCACGGTAACGGACTTGTCCAGCAGAGAATTCTGCCGGCAGGCAGAAACAATGCCCACCGGAATGGCAATGAGCAGGGTGAGCACCAGTGAAATAACGTTCATGCCCACGGTGAGGGGCAGGCGCTCAAGAATCTTGGTCAGCACCGGGCGGGAATCGGCAGACATGGAGTTGCCGAAATCCAGATGCACGATGCGGGTCAGCCAGTCCCAGTACTGCACATACAGGGGGCGATCCAGCCCGTAAAGCACCTCAAGCCGCTGACGCGCCGCAACGCCAGCCAGCGGATTGAGCGTGGTTTCCATATCTGTGGGCGAGCCGGGGGCCAGATGGATGACCCAGAAGCTGATAAGAGTGATGCCCCACAGCACAAGCAGCATCCACAACGTTTTGTGTAAAACGTGCAGTAGCGGGCCGGAAAAGCGGCCTCTTGCGGCAGATGCGGGCAGGGTGCTCATGAAAAAAGTTTACTCCGTGCGGGTCATCCACTGGCGCATGTCGTCCACTTCCTTCTGCCAGCCAGACGAGAGGCGCAGCTTCAGAAAGCGGGCATACAGGGTATCCAGCAGACCGGTGCACACTTCCATAAGATAGAACTTTTCCAGCAAGAGGGCGTCCGGGTCGTCATCACTGTCGCCCTTGTCGAGCTTGGGGGTCTTGAGACTGTTGAGGCCGAAATCTTCGGCCTTGAGGCTGACCTGAAAGGCGAGCTCTTCTTTTTCAAGGCGCAGCAGGGCGCGGCTGACCTGTTTGCCGTTGCCAAGGCCAAAACGGGCCTCGCGGAGAGGGGAGAGCGAGCCGGAAACAGAGGCTGTTTCGCGGGCATCACCTTCGCCGCCTTCCACCACGATGCGCTGTTCCATGGAAACGGCAAAAGGAGCGCCGTCCTTGTCAGTGAACGCGCCGGGGGCGGTGTCGCTCTGGTACCAGAGCCAGGTCAGAAATTCCTTGCCGAGAATGCTGTCAGTGGATTCGCCAAGATAAGGCATGTTCATGGGGTCTCCGTGCCGTCATCAGGAAAGAGGAGCGAACTGCGTGGGTTCCAGCTTGTCCAGGCGGATCAGGCTTTCTTCGTCCAGCATGGAGACCGCCAGATTGTAGGGCGTCAGTTGCTCCAGATGCAGCTCGAATGTTTTGAGAAACTCTTCCAGGAAGAGATCGATCATCTTGTTCTGGGTGGACGCAAACCAGACTTCGTTTTTGTCTGTGGCCCAGAGCACGTTGAATTCGCCGGGAACAGGCAAAAAACGGGAGCGCAAGCGCAGCAGCACCTGCTCCTTGAGTTCTTTTTTGCGCTCGCGGGCAATGTAGTTCTTGCCCTGTTCGCCCATGCGTTTTTTTTCTTCCTTGAGGGCAAGAGCAACGTGTTTTTTGACCACGCCAGCGGGTATGCGCCGCATATCCAGCCGCAGGGAAAACACGAGGTACGCGCCTTTCTGGGGCGGGGCCGTGACCCAGTCGGTATCGAGCATGTCCTCAAAACAGGTCCATCCCTGGCCCTGCATTTCAGGAATATCGTCAATGTCGCGCATGGCGAACTGTTTCAGTTTGTCCGGTATCTGCGGCCAGAGCGTGGCCGGAACAGGATCAAGAATGCGGAACCGTGTAAAGCTGCAAGAGCTGTTGGCAAAGCCCATGGAAACTCCTTGCTGAAAACCTGTGTTGGCAGTGTTGTACGTCAGAGCCGCTTCGGGAGCAAGTGCAAGGCTGCCACTGGTTTTGCGATCTGGACGGGATTCATGAGTGGCAATCAGGGGCTTCTTATATAAGGAAAGGATGAAATGACTACGGGTAAAAACTGGACTCACGGGTTTAAGTAAATTCGAATCCTCAAAATTCAGGGAACGGCGGGAAAATTCATGGCGGCTTGTTCATCTTGCATTGTTCAGACCTCTGCGCGTGGATGGTTTGGCGGTGGTGCCGCCAATGGCATTCTAAGCAGACTTTAGTGCTGGTTTTGAATCCAGGTTCACTCCGCATACAGTATTTATAAATGTCACATAATGATAATTATGTAAACTTTTGAATATTGGAACCCGCCGTAAGGTCGGTTCAGCCATGTATGCGCCTCCTGCTTGCCCTTGACGGCATGCCCCACTTCACGCACCATGAGCGCATCTTTCCAAGGAGAAATCACCGTGCCGCCCAAACATTCCGGCAATCCCGGATCATCCGCCAGAAACAGCAGCAAAAACAGTTCGTCCACCAGCTCCCATAAAAAGGAACAACCTGCGGGCGCGCGTAAGAATCATGCCCCCCGTTCTGATAGCTGGTCTGCCAATGGGCCAAATGGCCGTTCTGATTTGCGGGCAGATTCCCGGCCAGGTACTCAGCCGAACGCTCGTGATGCCCGAGACGGTTTTTCGCAACGCAAACCCGCGCAGCCCCAGGCAGTCAACTCTGACGCCAATCATTCTGCTCGGCCTGCTCAGCCCGATGCTGACGCCAATGCCGCTGACGGCATACGCCTTAACAAGGCCATAGCCGCAACGGGTCTTTGCTCGCGCCGTAAGGCAGACGAACTTATTCTTGCCGGGCGCGTTAGTGTTGACGGCAAGCCGGAGCCCACCCCCGGGCGTCAGGTATTGCCCTTTGAGAGCATTGCTGTCGATGGCCGCGTGTTGTCGGCCCCGCAGTCCTATACCTACCTCATGCTCAACAAGCCCGTGCATGTGGTCTGCACAGTGAGCGACCCCGAAGGCAGGCCCACAGTGCTGGATTGCCTTGCGCCTGAATACAAGACGCTCAGATTGTATCCTGTTGGCAGGCTTGACTATTTTTCTGAGGGATTGCTGCTGCTGACCAACGATGGTCAGCTGGCCCAGCGCCTCACCCATCCACGCCATCACCAGCCCAAGACCTATGAGGTGCTTGTGCGCGGCGCGGCGCCTGAAGGGGCGCTCAAGACCATGCGACGCGGCATGCACCTTGCCGAAGGTGAAGATATTATGCCTGTGGATGTGATCGCTCAGCAGGTTGGCGGCAATACCCTGTTGCAAATGGTGCTGCGCCAGGGGCTGAACCGCCAGATTCGCCGTATGTGCCGCGATCTGGGGCTGACCATTCTGCGCCTGTGTCGCGTTGCTCAAGGCTCATTGCGCCTTGGGGATCTGGCCAGTGGCAAAGCCCGGCCTCTTACGGATGCCGAGGTTGCCAGCCTTCGGGAAAGCGCCGGCTTGCCCGCCTCGCGGTAGACCTTGCAGGCAATCTGCCTGTCGGCAGCCAGTGCAAGCCCGTTGGAAAAAAAGTATATTTAATCAGAATTGCTGATAAAAAGCGCAGCCTCAATGACCGAATACCCGGCACTGAGGCTGCGCTTTGCTGACTGAACAGCAATCATACCTTTATATTGAACCGTAAAAAATTGCCGCGCGCTACGCGCGCTTAGCAATGAAAACTTGCCTTTACTTCATCAGGCATCGCCTTTCAGCAAATGCTCGAGAAAATCGATGGCATCCTTTTGCACGGCTTGCAGATGGTCTTCTCCCTTGAAGCTTTCCGTATATACTTTGCAGATAGCTTCCGTGCCAGAGGGACGTACGGCAAACCAGCCGTCATCGCTGACCACCTTCGCCCCGCCGATGGGGGCATCATTGCCGGGCGCGCGGGTAAGCACACTGGTAACAGGCGAACCTGCCAGAGTTTTAAGGCTCACACTTTCAGGCGTCAGCGCCGCAAGCTTTGCGCGCACATTGTCGTCCGCCGGGGCATCCAGCCGCTGATAGGCGGGCGCGCCAAGCCGCTCGGTCAGTCTGGTGTAGAGCTGGTCGGGGGGTGATTGCTCCACCGCCATCATTTCAGCCGCCAGCAAGCACATGAGCGGGCCGTCCTTGTCTGTGCTCCAGGGCGTGCCGTCAAAACACAGGAAGGAAGCGCCCGCGCTTTCCTCGCAGCCAAAGCCGCAACGGCCATTGAGCAAATAGGGCACAAACCATTTAAAGCCCACAGGCACCTCAACAACCGGGCGGCCAAGGTCCTTCCCTACCCTGTCGAGCATGGCGCTTGTCACAAGGGTTTTGCCTATGCCGCGCTGCGCGGGCCATTCCCTGCGGGTGCGGAACAGATACCATGCGGCGACGCTCAGAAAATGATTGGGGTTCATCAGCTCGTTGCGCGTCACAATGCCGTGGCGGTCGGAATCCGGGTCGCAGGCGAAGCTCAGGTCAAAATGGTCGCGCAGATCCAGCAGGCGGCTCATGGCATAGGGCGAGGAGCAATCCATGCGGATTTTGCCGTCCTTGTCGCAAGGAACAAAGCGGAATGTCGGATCCACAGCCCTGTTCACCACTTCAAGATCAATGCCGTAGGCTTCAGCAATGGGTTCCCACATGGGCAGGCTTGCACCGCCAAGGGGGTCAACGCCGATGCGCAGGCCAGACGAGGCAATGGCCTTCATGTCTAGCACCCCTGCCAGATCCTGCACATAACTGCCGATGAAATCGTATTCTTCCACCAGCGAAGAGGCGCGTGCCGCCCGCAGGTGGGTGAGCTTTACGCCCTTGTTGCCATTTTCGAGGTAGACATTGGCGCATTTTTCAATCTGGCTGGTGACCTCGGCTTCTGCCGGGCCGCCGTGGGGGGGATTGTACTTGAAGCCGCCGTCGCGCGGGGGATTGTGCGAAGGCGTGATGACAATGCCATCGGCCAGACCGTTAACGCGGCCCGCATTCCATTTGAGCACGGCATGGGAGATCGCCGGAGTGGCTGTGTAGGCCCCGCCAGCAGAAATGCGCACATTTATGTTGTTGGCTACCAGCACTTCCAGCGCGGAGCGAAAGGCGGCTTCAGACAGCGCATGGGTATCGCCGCCAAGAAACAGCGGCCCGTCAATACCCTTGGCGGCGCGGTAGTCGCACACCGCCTGAGTGATGGCGTAGATGTGCTCCTCGTTAAAGCTGCACAGCACAGATGTGCCGCGATGCCCCGAGGTGCCAAAGGCAACACGCTGGGCTGCAAGCGCCGGATTGGGAAATTCGGTGTAATACGCGCTCATGAGAGCGGGGATGTTCTCCAGCTTTTCCAGCCCGGGCAGATGCCCGGCATCGCTATGCACAACTGGCATTGATATTCCTCCAAAAAGTGGTGCTCTGCCAACTATATGCCCTATCGCGCATGCCTGCAATGCAGGATACATCCCTTGATGCATTACCAGGTATTTATGGCGCTATGGCTGACGAAGGCACAATTTTTCAAAAAAATCGCGGTGTCCTTCCAGCTGCGGGTCAAAAAGCTCGCTGGAAAGCATACCATAAGCTCCTCGCACAAGAGCTGTGCGCTTTTCAAGCGTCTGTTCAAGCCGTTCCCGGTGCGCCTGAGTGGCGCACATCTCTGCCAGCATCTGCGTCAGGCTGACCGCGCGCGCGGTGTCTGTATGACGACGTGCCACTGCCCTGCCCCCGGCTTGGGCAATTTTTGCGAGCTTTTCGGGATTTGCGAGCGCTTCTGCGGCAATGGCCGCAGCTGCCTGCGCATCGTTGCGCTGGTATGTGGGCAGAATTTCCTCGCCGGGGACAAAGAGTTCGTTAAGGCCGTTACCGCAGGTTTCCATTAGTAGGGCCGCGCCGCAGGCGATAGCCTCAAAACAGCGAAAATTCACTTCTGAAGCCGCAGTCTGGTTAAGAACAATGCGGCTGCGCGCAAAGATGGGCTTGTAATCGCCAGAAATTGTCACCAGCGGCTGTCTGGCGCGAAAGGCCTTGAGAAATGGCGCGCGATCAGGGTTATTTTTGTGCCCGAGGGTTCCCACAAAGGCTACTGGGATATCGCGTAATGTAAAATCCCCCACTGGCTCAAGAATCTGGGGATAAAACAGCGGAAACCAGCGCGCCGGTATGCCCTCATGCGAAAATACTTCCACATAGTCTTTCTGCGCCACAAGGGTTGCGTCAAAACCATTGGAATACGGGATGTGCCAGGGGTTGCAGTAGGTATCAATGGAATAACGCACCGAAGGCCAGGGGGCATTTTCCGGATCAAGCAGTTCTGGCATGTTGCCGTCATCGCAATAGAAGAGTGCATCAGGCGCAAAACCGAGCGCATCAAGGCGGTTCAGGAGTTGCCGCACAGAGTACGGGTGCGGTGAGGGAATGTCGGCGTCAACTGCCGGATGCGCCGTGATGACGTGGTGCCCAAGGCGTTTGAGGGCAGAGGCCAGATACGGCCCGCCAATGTTGAGTATGCGTAAGCTCATGGATAAAAAAAGGGCTGCCCCGGTTAAGAGGCAGCCCGTGTAGTTGTGCCTGCTACTTGCTCAGGCTTACAGTTCGGAAGTACACATCGCCTCGCCGTGAAATCTGCAACATGACGGCACCGCGGGCGACGCCTTCATCGTTGACGATTTTCGACAGATCCGCAGCGCTGCGAACAGGTTTGAGGTTGGCCTTGAGAATCACGTCGCCGGGGCGCAGATCGGCTTCGGCAGCGGGCTTGTCAGGATTGACGTCAATAATGACCAGCCCTTCGTTTTTCTCAATCTTGAGGTCGCGGCGTTCTTCATCCGTCAGCGGACGGACGGAAATGCCGAGCAACCCTTCGTCCTTCTGCTTTTGATCCTTGCCGTTCTGGTCGCCAGCCTGCGAGGTTTTGCGCTCGCCAAGCGTTACGGAAAGGTCAATGGTTTTGCCATCGCGCCACACCGTTATTGCAGCCTTGCTGCCGGGGGTTTTGTCGGCAATCACGCGCAGCAGGGCCGCAGCGTCTTCAATGGCCTTGCCGTCAACGGAAACAATGATGTCGCCATCTTTCATGCCAGCCTTGGCAGCAGGTTCGCCTTCCATAACGCTGCCCACAAGCGCGCCCTTGGCGTCCTTGAGGCCCAGCGCCTTGGCGGTATTTTCTTCAACATCCTGAATACCAACGCCAATCCAGCCACGGCTGATCTTTTTGCCGGACTTGATCTGGTCGATGATCTTGGCGGCCATGTTGCTCGGAATGGCAAAGCCAATGCCCTGCCCACTCGCAATAATGGCCGTGTTGATGCCAATCACCTGCCCGGCCATGTTCAGCAGCGGGCCGCCGCTGTTGCCGGGGTT
>CDZQ01056361.1_pt1 | contig 11281 bp, 7 predicted proteins | sample 554831 | NCBI WGS metagenome assembly CDZQ01 (sample SAMEA3182112, study PRJEB8094) | gut metagenome | biome: human; feature: gut; material: Stool; isolation source: human stools | place: Canada | collected 2013-05-06
ATTGGTTGGCAAGGATGGGTGTGTAGAAGAACTAAGGGGTCGAACGCCAGCGGAAGAACTGGTGCGTTTTGCTTCTCTGGATTTTGCGGAATACCATGCCGTGATCCAGCGGCTCTGGACGGAGCACCCTTTGTTTTTGGAGCGCATGGATGTTCCGTATTCGGACTATGAGGATTTTGAAAAACAGATCAGCGACTTGCCTGATTGGATCAAGAGGATCGATACCATATCCGCTTTTTATGCCGCTGAACATCTTCGGGACGCAATGGCAATGCAGGACAATGGTTCGCCGATTTTTCCGTCCGAGAAAGGTGCCGCAGTTCTTCGGGCACTGGACGAGCCGTGCAGGGCACAGCTGCGTATTCGAAATCTTCTGGAGATCGGGTTTGCCGATTATGAGCGTGCCTCGCAGTGGAAGCGGTATGGAGCGTTGGAGGAGGCATACCCCGCGTTAATGCACCAGTTCTTTCCTTGCAGGCCGATGCCGTTCGGACACCGGTTGTGGTATGCGGTTGAAAATATCTTTGAGCTGTACCTGTTGGAATTGCAGCTTTATTTCCGCCAGAAGAAAAAGCGCATCGCACGGTGTGAGTGCTGCTGGCAGTATTTCATTCCGAAAACCTCTGCGGAAACGCACTACTGCGACCGTGTGATCGACGGACTGTCCTGCAAGGCGCTGGGGCCAAAACTCAAGGGCAAGGATGGTGCGGCATTGGATGAGGCGCTGCGGATATACAACGTTCTGCGACATAGGATGGAAGAACGACGGAACCGTTATGAGGACGCTCCACCAGACCAGCGGGATCGGCTGAAGCCTGTGAGCGACGCTCGCTATCAGGAATGGATCAGTGCAGCGGTCAAGGTCAGAGGGAGGTATCTCAAAGGAAAAATCTCCGCATCGGATTTCCTACGGGAAATCGATTCCTTTGGAGAACTGGAAACCTATAAGGTCGAGCAGGTGTCTCTGCCGGAGCCGGACAGCACAGCATGGCGTCGGCATATCAAGGGGAATCTGGACTTTGATCCAGCTATCAACTACCGAGGCTTCATGCATCTGGACTTGAGAGAGGAGAATGCGGAATGGAAGGTTTGGACGCCGGAGGAACAGGAGAATATCGCCCACGGCGGGCATGGGAGCTTAAGGGAGAAGTATAAAAAGTGAGGACTGAGGGAGTAAAACTCCCTCAGTCCTTACTTTTCCAAAGATTTATAATATCAAATCTCCCACATGGTTTCATCTCCGCAGATGTTACGGATCTTCAATCTAAGCGGTTTCTTTTCGCTGCGGATAGCTCCGTCCCAGAACTCCTTGGTTTTCTCGCCGTTGCGGACGACATAGCCCAGCTTGTCGATTTTGATCTCGCTATCGGAGTGCCACGCGTCGTCAGCGGCGGTGCAGTCAAGGCTCAGATACTCGATCAGTTCCAGCCCCTCCTCGCTGATCTCAATGGGCTTGAAGGGCTTCTTGGGCGAGGCGTTCATGCGGGCTTTGTTGTTGAACTCCGTGATCTTTTGCAGCACGCGGTCGCTGACAAAGCTGTCGATCACCACCTGCCAGCCGCCGAAGAGGTCATCATGGACTTCTGTGCAATGGAACGATACCTCGTCCCCAATGGCCACATCGTCCAGCACCGTTTTCAGATCGCGCAGCTCAATCTCCACGGTGGTACTGTCATCCGCGGCGATAAAGCGGCGAATTTCGTCCTCGTCGGTGATGTCGATGTAATACACGATGACCTTTTTTACACTACTATCCAAGTCAGGGATGGCCTGATGGAGAATGCGGTTCATCAGCACCACATCCAGCAGCTTGGAGCTGCTGTCCATCAGGTTTGGCACATAGACAGGAATCATGCCCAGCTTGCTGTCAGAGATGGCTCCCTCCCAGAAGGAGTCCAAATCGTCCTCGTTTTTTAGACCGGGAATGAGGGACTTAATCTTATCCATCGTCTGAACGGGGTTGCGGTAAAGCTGTACGCCGTCCTTGATCTCCAGTACATCAAATTCCGCGCCATCAGTAACGAGGCGGTCGCGGGCGGTCTGGATGGAGTTGAGCCCGATGTCGCAGTGGATAAAGCGCCGCCCCAGCTTGTTGGCAACGGCGGCAGTCACGCCGCTGCCGCCGAAGAAGTCAGCAACTAGCATACCTTGATTGGAAGATGCAGTGATAATGCGTTCAAGTAATGCTATTGGCTTTTGAGTTGCATAGTCTACAGACTCATTGGCAGAATTATTCATTTTGTCAATATCCCATACATCGTCAACTACTACGCCGTCCTTGATTGCCTCGTCCAAATACCGCTTTACACGCTTTCCACCTCCCGCATCAGACAGAACATATCGCCGGCCAGCTTCATCAATTAGCGGCTTTTGCTTTCTTCTTTTAATGTACTCCTCCTCAGATTCCCAATGTTCAAAGAAAGAATTAAAATTAGCCCCCTCACTATCCACACAGTAGTATAAAATGGTATCATGCCGTTTTTCGAAACTCACTTTGAGTTTTTTGTTCCAGCCGGAATAATGCCATGCGATATCGTTACGGAAGTTATCTTCACCAAAAATTTCATCCATAAGAATTTTAACATAATGGACAATATGCCAGTCCAGATGCACATAGATCGATGCCGTTTCACTCATGACGCCCTTGATCGCCATGAGGTTTTCGTACATCCAGCTCAGGTACTTTTCTTTATCCCAGACATCGCCATACATCTTTTCCTCAAAGGCTTTCAGCTCGTCCACATCCAGTTCCCGCTCCGCCTGCGCAATGGCCTCGGCAACCTTGGGATTGCGGCGGATATAGACCTTTTTGGCGTAGTCCGCGCCGCTGGCAAAGGGCGGGTCGATGTAGACCAAGTCAACCTGAATGCCCTGTTCTTTCAAATAGGCGCAGGCAGACACGCATTCCCCGCGAATGACCATGTTGCCACCGGTGTTCTCGCCCACGGTCTCCTGCTTCTCCATCTCGTACAGGGGCATTCCCCGCTGGAGCGTCATGGACAGCTCGTCCGCACCCTTGTAGCGCAGAATGCGGTTGAAATTGCCCAGCACCGCCTGCCCCTCCACGGGTTCGGGAATGAAGGGAATGTATTTAATGGGCATTACTAAGCGCCTCCATTTCTAATGATTTTTCAATTCTGAGTAAAATTATACGCGCCAAGTTCATATCACACTTCATGAGAGGTTTCCCCCATTTTAATAACTACGACCATCCTGATAAGTACACCTGTTTGATAGAGCAAAAATTCAAGGAGTTTTTTATCCACGGCATCATTGTGCTTGGCAATTCTGTCGTTAATATTTTTGTATGCATTGAGCAAAGGCTGGAACAGACCGGAGATACCTGCATCAACCCCCTGTGAGCCGAGGTATTTGCATATTTCATTCTTGTTGGTTTCCAAATTCTTTTCGTTGCCAAGAAACTCCTGAAGAAACGCCTCCAACGCCTTGCGAAGGTTGTCTGCCACATCACGGATATAGATGCCCTCGGAATATTGTTTCAAGGCAATAATAAAAGTTTTTTGAGCCATAGGATAGGCGGAAAGCCACTCGAGAGGTTGTGAAACAAGCGCATCATCCAATTCTTTTGCACCTTTGGGGAAAGCAAAGTATTCATCGTCATTCTTTATCAACTCAACCGGAATGTGAGATTCGGCTGACATTTGGACTAATAAGTTCGCAAAATGCTCTCTTGTCCAATTTTGGGGAAGAGACTTTTGTGGAGTTATCGAATTTGTGAAGGCAATATAATAAGCCAAAAACTCTTCTAAACTGTTGTGGTGTCGATCTAATATGGTTAAACACTCGTTGAAGCGCTCCCGATTATGACAGCCAGCAAAAAGCTGCTGATTATACCGAGAACCTGTTAAGTTGCAGAAAGAAAAATACTCACTACTTGTAACACATCCTGAGTGTGTCTCTTCGGAAATGCCGTTTAAGCAGTTGAATATTTTGGTGAGGAAAAAGGTGAATTTCTCCCCATCATAGCATCCAATCCCCAATTTTTCTCTATAGTCTAAAAAATCCATACTATACTCCTTCAAAAAATCCGCAGATTTTCTCATGTGTTTGTCTGATACGTTCCGCATCTGCCAGAGTATCCTCCAGATAGAGATACTCAAATCGCTCATAGCCGAACGCCTGATTGTTATAGCGGGAGAACTCCATTTCCATAAAAGTCCGCTTATCCTTGAATGCAGGGTCATTGGCATAAATACCGCCCTTGGTTTCCACGATAATGGCTTTGTGGATTTTATTATCCTTGCGCTGGAGAACGAGGAAGTCCGGCGTGTACATTCCAATATATCGCCAGCCGCCGCTCGTGCGCCGGTAGCACTTGATCTTGAACTCCGTCATGGCACGGTCACCGTTGTAGTAGACCTCCAAGCCAAGCCGCTCAACCTCATCGAAGGTCAGGACTTCTTTGAGGAAAGTCTGCTCAAATCTGCTGTCTGTGTGGTAGGGCAGATAGTGGAAGGTGCGGTCTTTTTGCGGATGGGATGAATTTTGCTTGCGAAGCATCTCCAAAATGGCGGTATTTCCGGTTTCCTCTGCCAACTCCATCATGGCCTGCTCTTTTGCGCTGACTTTCAACTTACCTTTATCATCCAGAATGATGCGTTCTACCAAGTCCTGTGCGGGGTAGTAATCGTCCGGCTTCTCTGTGTGGACTGTGGGAGTGAAATTTGCGATATTCAGCAGGCTGGCTTCCTCGGGAATCAGCTCTTCCTTTGTGTGGAAGGTGCGCTTTTCGCAGAACGCCTTTCGGATATTTGCTTCCACCATAGCATGGTCGTAGCGGGAACTGTAGTAACGAACGCCGTCGCGCTCGTAGGTCACGGTCAAATAGACCTCCCGCAGCAAATCGCTGTAGCGGCTTAATTCCCGCATGGTCAGTGAACCAAAGCTGCCCTTGACAATACGAAGCGGCCACGTGGCAAAGGTCGCCTGTTCTGTGCCGCGCTCAGTATCATCCACCTTGATGTTCTGAGTCTCCATAGTCAGGTCGGTGGTCTTGATAATGTCATCAGACACCTTCGCTTCGTCTGCGGCAACAGGGATCTTTGATTCCGGAGCGGCAGGTTCCACGGTCTGGGTTTCGTAATTGACTTTGAACTTGTAGAAATCAATTTTGGGCAACTTCAAATAAGCGGTGTGATCATACCGTTTGATTTCAGTTTTACCGTGGCTGGCCTCGGTGAATTCTTTCAGAGAAATGCGGTGCTGCTGTTGGAGTTGAGCATTGAGCTTGTCCGCATTGCTGTCGTTCAAGTAGATGAGTGCCGTTTCCGGCGCGTTCTTATCCACCTGACGAAGGCATCGGCAGGAGGTTTGCAGCACCATATTCTTCGGGCAGTCACCCTCCTGCGAGAGGATGATCCCAGTCAGGCTGCGGCAGTCCCAGCCCTCCTTGCCGATTTGAACCAGCAGAACAACGCGGATTTTAGAAATTGTTTTATCCAGTGAATCAAACTGCATCTGGCTGTCGGCAGACTGGGGATACTGCTTATTGCCCTTGTGGAACTTGAGAATGGTGTCGCTGCCAAAGCCGCATTCCGCGGCGATTTTTGCGACAAGCGGGTAAACAAGTTCTTCCAGCTTTTCGATGGTTCCGCAGTAGATGCCCAGCTTTGCGACTGTGCCATTGGCATAGACGGTATCCTTGTAGGTTTCAAAAAATTCACGCACACCGGCTTCAATGATACGGCTGCTGTCCGCAAACTCCGCGATCTTCACCACCGGACGCTTGAGAAAATTTCCAACACCGTTAATGAGCGGGTAGTAATACACGATATTTGTGATCTCCGCTGTGGCGACTGACAGATTGTCCGCCACGGTGATTTTCTCTGCTTTTTCCAGATACGGCGTGCCGGAAAAGCCGATGACTGAATTGACCGTATCATTTTCCGCCCAACGTGTGACAACAGCGCGCAGTTTGATCTCATCGCTGACAGCGTGGTGCACCTCGTCAATGAAAATCGACAGAGAGGGGAGTTTGCCGATCAGGTTGCGCAGCTCATTCGCCTGACGATCTTTTTCGTCATCACTTTCCTCAAATAGGTTGATTTGACCTTGACTTTCCTGAATACGGTCGAGAATGACTTTTTCCGCGTTAGTGACGGCAACCAGACCGAACAACTCCGACAGCGGCTGATGGTTTGCGATTTTCTGCACATTCGGATTTTTCGTCTTGTTGGACTTCTTTGCCGTTTTGCTCTGATCCAGTACCTCAAAGGAGATCGTGCGCTTGAGTTCCGAAGCGGCCGGTTCGGGAATGACCCATGTAGGATCAAAGTTTTGAATGGTTTTCAGACTGGGGACAACGGAGGACTTCAGGCCGGAGGGCGCAAAGATAATAAAGTTATGTGCGAAAGCAGAATTTTTCGGCTCATTCCGTGCAAAGTATAAGTCCAGATAGATAAAAGCCGCCATCAGATAGGTCTTGCCTGCGCCCATGGGGAGGCTGAACAGGTAGTCGGTATAAGATAAATCATAAAAGGCTTTGTGGAAGAACGCATGGCAATCAATGCTTTCCGGTTCTTTGCGGATCTGCTGTTCCAACCTGGGAGAGACCTGCTCTCCTGCATCGTTGGTGAGACAGGCGTATTCAAACAGTGCCGCAGCAGCTTTGTTTTCTTTGAGATATTTACGGGTGCTGTGCGATACCTCCGAATCATCCAGATCCAGCGTATTGAACGCCCCCTCGCAGAACAGCTCTGCTAAAGGCTTGCAGCCACACGCGATTTTTAAAAACAGATAGGTTCTGATTGCCTCAACCTGCGCATCGCGCATTTGCCCGGTTTTTACGATGTAGTCAATGACCTCCTTGACTGTGCAGGTCTCCGAAGCCAACCACTCATTGCGCTTGGTCTCGATCATTTTGTAGAACATAGTAACACCTCGCTACCCTCTCACAGTTCCATTGCTGTTTCATCCAGCAGGAATTTCTCGATGCCCACATACAGGATCCCGTTCTCATCATGCCATGGGATGATATTGTCCTTCACCACCACGATCTTCTTAAAGGAATCCCCCACGCGGTTGAGGGAGTTTACTTCCTGCGCCCGCTTTTCCTCGTCCGCCACGGTCAAGGCAGATTGGATATAATACCGGCGGCTCCCCTTGTTTGCCACAAAGTCGATCTCCAACTGTGTGCGCTTGCTCTTTTTCTGCTCATCCTTGTAGCAGTACTCCACCACGCCCACATCCACATTGAACTCACGACACAGAAGTTCATTATAGATGATGTTTTCCATGATATGATTTTCTTCCTGCTGGCGGAAATTCAGTCTGGCATTTCGCAAGCCCACATCGCTGAAATAATACTTCAGCGGCGAGCCGATATATTTTCTGCCCTTCACATCATAGCGGTCTGCCTTGTAGATCATAAAGGCATCCACGAAAAACTCCAGATACCGGCTGACAGTTTCATCGCTGATGTTGACCTGCCGCTCGCTGCGGAAGGTCTTGGCAATTTTACCCGCGTTGGTCAGGGAGCCGACCGAGGAGGAAATGATGTTCAGAATATCATCTAAAACGGACTTATCGTGCAAGATCTTGTTCCGTTCGATGATGTCGCCAAGATAAATCTTATCAAACAGGGATTGCAGGTACTTTGCCTTTTCCTCGTGGCTCTTTTTCATCATCACGAGGGGCAGGCCGCCGTAAGTATAATACTCCTGCCAAGCGTCCCGCTTGTCGCCCTCGTAGGCGTGGTAAAACTCCTCAAAAGACAGGGGATTGACCCGGATCTCATCGCCGCGCCCGCGAAATTCGGTCAAAATATCCGAGGACAGCATTTTCGAGTTGCTGCCCGTCACATACACGTCAATATTATCGTGTTTCATCAGGCCGAGGACCACGTCCACAAAGCCGATCTTATCCTCCGCGCCCTGAATGTAGGGGTTCTGAATGGTTACGACCTTCTGGATCTCGTCGAGGAACACATAATAGGTCTTGCTCTCATCTGTGGTCATGCTACGAATGTATTTGCCCAACTCCAGCGGATTGCGGTACTGGATGTTTTCGTCATCGTCCAGCGCAAGGCAGATGATCTGCTCGTCCTCCACACCGGTGGATTTCAAATAGCTCTTGTAGATATTGAACAGCAGATAGGACTTTCCACACCGCCGGATGCCGGTGATGACCTTCACTAAACCGTTTTCTTTTCTTGCGATGAGCCGTTCCAGATATTTTTTCCGTTCAATCATACCCATACCTCACTCGGGAATTTTGCGTAATTACGCAGTTTTCTTGACCTCATTATATTGTACTCCCGAAAGCAAGTCAATATTCACTTTCTGGAATTTTGCGTATTTCTTCAATTTACAATGCTGTCATCAAATTCAACCAGCAGTTCAATGACAGCGCCAACAAAACAAACTATAAGTATCCGGGATCACAGCAGTTTCCACCCCGGCCGCTTGGATAAATCCATCATTCCGAAACAAAACTGCTCCCACGGCGCTAATGTAAACCGCAAATGTTCAATTTGTATTTTACAGGACTTCAAGTGATTCTCGTTCTACGCTCTTGCGTGGTCTTCCGCTCAATCAAGTTTTCGGAGAAGCCTTGCCAAACTGACACGAAATCTGTACAATGAAAGCAACAATGGCAAATTATTTGCCCATAGAATGACTTTTAGAAGGAGGTGAACGCATGGGAAAGTATACAGATGATGAAATCAGAGCTATGTCTAAGATCACTATCAAAATCGCAGCGGATTATCTCGGGATCTCTACGAACTTGTTGACACTCGGCATGAGAAACAATGTGTTGCCAATCGGATTTGCCGTAAAGAATGAAGACGCTTACCGTGAAAACTGGAGCTACTCCATCATTCCAGAAAGATTGATTGCTTATAACCACGGCAAAATTAACGAGATCCAGGTGGAAGGGATCGAAAAGAATCTGAGTCGGATCATTTCTCAATTTGAGGACTTGAAGCGGGATCTGGTTTTTCTATTAAGCGAAAAAGAAGAATAGGAGGGATCAAACAATTTTGTGCGCTCATCGGAAAGCCATTAGAACCACAGAATTCCATAATGGCGGAAAACGATGATGGTACGAAACCCAATACGCTTGCTACAGAGAAAGTCATTCCCCCGCAAGACCAGACAGTCCAAGGCTCAAAAAGAAAGGAGGTGTCAACTGTGCAAATGACAGTCATTCGATTGACACGGAAGCAGCTATATGATGAGATCTGGGAAATCTCCGCCGCCGGAACAGCGAAGAAATATGATATTCCCTATTCGCAGTTTCTAAAGCAGATCAAAGAGGCTAATATTCCAATTCCACCGTCCGGATATTGGACAAAAATAAGTTTTGGGAAACCTGTGGAAAAGACTGCGCTGAAAAAGCCGTTTGATAAAGTCGTTTCGCTCGTAAAGGAAGTCTCTTTGCCCAAGGGGGAGAAGCCCGAACCGGGATCTGATCCAAACAAGAAACTCTCTGATCAACAGGAAAAGGTACGGCAACTCTCTGTATCGTCAACCGTAGTACAGGAACAACAGGTACCCGACGAGACGCATAAAGTTGACGTGGTTGCGGAACTATTTCAGGAACCAGAAACCATCAAACAATGGGGCCAAACTTACAATGTCTATGACCGAGAAACACTCTACAAGGAGGTCTGGGCTGCCCCGGTGACAGAGGTCGCAAAGAAATACAAAGTGTCAGATGTTGCCATCCATAAGGTGTGCAAATCCCTTGAGATCCCAACTCCGTCACAGGGGTATTGGGCAAAACTCAGGGCTGGAAAGCCTGTTGCAAAGACACCGTTACCTCAAAGCACCAAGACTGCAAAGAAAATCGGCGCACAAACAGGATACACTCCACCATCTGAAACAAACCAAAATGTTCTTGAGTTTCTGGGGGATGAAGAGCGTGCTGTTGTGATGGCAGTTGCGTCACAAATTCTTTTGCCGGATGAAAACGAACGTATGCATTCCAAAATCATTGCCCACCGGAAGGTGATTGCGGAATGGAAAAAGCAAGAAAACCGCAATGCCAATGACAAATGGCGGCCGCGCAATACACCGGCACCACCGTTTTTAGCAAACACGATATCCAACACTTCTATTCCACGTGCCTGCCGCATCATAGACGCCCTGATCAAAGCAATGGAACCGTTGGGCTGCAAGCTTACTGATAATCTGGAGTTTGCTGTTAATGGGGAAACTGTTTGTGTTTCTTTCTCTGAGTCACAGGATAAAATCAATCACATCCCGACAAAAGAGGAAAACCGCCAACTTTTAGAATACGAAGAAAAGCGCCGGAAGTATTCCTATGCATCAAGGCCCCAGATCAGCAAGTACGACTACCAATACAACGGCCGTCTTTGTCTCAAGATCAACAATCAGAAAAGCTTCCGCGATTGTAAAGCATATCAACTGGAAGACCGTTTGGGCGACATGATGTTGGAGCTCTATGCGGCTGCTGAGGGATTGCGACAGCAGCGACTTGCGCGGGAAGAGGCTGAACGCAAACGTCAGGAAGATGCGCGCAGGGAGGAAGAACGCCGCAAGCGGTATAATACAGAGGTCGACCGCACTCTTGCGCTGGCTAATATTGCTGATGACTATGACACCGCTTGCAAGATTCGCCGCTACATATCAGCGTATAAAGTAGCCCATCTGGATGAAGATATTTCTGAATGGCAGGAGTGGGCAAACGCAAAAGCGGATTGGTACGATCCGACCATATCCCGAGAGGATGAGCTTCTGGGAAAACGAGATCACGCAAAAGCAAAGGATGAAAAAACGCCAAAACATTCCGGATATTGGTGGTAAAAGACGGCCTGACTCATGCAAATGACATGAGTCGGGCCGTCTCGACATTATGTATTAGTTCCAGCCTTGCCGTTTTGCCAGATCCAGCATGGCGAAGCTGAAACGCTGCCACAGTGCCAATGTTATCTGTGATGGGTCGCCCTCACGGATACGCATGGTGCGGCGGATCTCCTTGGGGATCACGACCCGGCCCAGGTCATCGATGCGCCGCACGATCCCAGTTGCTTTCATCTATATACATCCTCCAGCTGTTGAGTTTTGTTACCGGCGATGGTGGGTGTGCTTGCCCTTCTTCATCGGCGGTATGCCTATTTTCTGCAATGGCGGCAAAAATATGTAGCCGCCGCTGTTGGGGGTTTCTGGAAAATGCATGGGCTGCGGGATCGTGTGCGGGTTGGAGGGATGCGCTGTATCCGCTGATCAAAGAGACACAAATGTAGGCAAAAAAATCGAGTGTCCACATCCAACTCTCAGGTTGGTTATGAACACTC
>CDZQ01023881.1_pt1 | contig 11276 bp, 11 predicted proteins | sample 554831 | NCBI WGS metagenome assembly CDZQ01 (sample SAMEA3182112, study PRJEB8094) | gut metagenome | biome: human; feature: gut; material: Stool; isolation source: human stools | place: Canada | collected 2013-05-06
AAGCCAGATTGCGTTAAGCCTAATGGCGTAAAGTTGACAAACTGGCCATATTTTGCTACAATGCCGGTGGAATTCTCCACGGCTGGCGACCAGTTTTCTATGGACAGGAGGCAATCGCATGAGCCAAAAATGGTTGGAATGGGCCATAGAATTGCAGGCACTGGCCCAGGCAGGGTTGACCTATGGAAAAGATATCTACGATCGGGAGCGCTATACACGCATCCGGGAAATCGCCGCGGAAATGGTGGCACACCAGGCGGAAATGCCCTTCGAAAAGGTGCAGTCCCTGTTTTGCAACGAAACCGGGTATCAAACCCCCAAGCTCGATACCCGGGCCGCCATTTTTCAGGGGGATAAAATTCTTTTGGTGCGGGAGGCCAACGGAACCTGGGCGCTGCCCGGCGGCTGGGTGGAAGTGAACCTCTCCGTAAAAGAGAACACCATCAAAGAAGTGAAAGAAGAAGCCGGCCTCAACGTGACTGCGGACAGAATCATCGCCGTGCAGGACCGCTCGAAGCACAATTTGCCCATTTACGCCTACGGAGTGTGCAAAATCTTTGTTCTCTGCACCGCCACCGGCGGCCAGTTTCAACCCAACGCAGAAACCACCCAATCCGGCTATTTCGCAGAAGACGGTCTCCCCGTCCTCGCTACAGAGAAGAATACAGCGGAGCAGATCCACATGTGCTTTGCTGCGCACCGCGACAAAAATTGGCGCACCGTGTTCGACTAGCGCCCCCCGTTCCAGCAGCCGGTTTCAACGCTTCTTTTCCGATGAGCGTCTTCAAAAAGCCCCTGGCGGGATCCTCCATCCCGCCAGGGGCCACAACCGTCACTCCGCCAGCAGCAGATGCACCGCGAAGCCGCCGATTTCCTGCGCGAAATACACGAGCTTGGCGCGGCCATCCGCCGTGTATGCTGCATCCGAAAAATCGAATTCAAAGCCGCGCCGGCGCATATGCCAGATCGCGCGCTCCACATTGGGCGTGGAAATGGCGATGTGCCCCTTTGTGCCGCGCCCATCGTACTTCATGATTTCAAAGTCCGGCGTGGCGAAGAAGCTCTTCGCGCGCTCTTCCGGCGCTCCGCCGAGAATGGCGCACAGCATGTTGGCGATGCCGCGCGCTTCCCCGTCATCTGCGCAATTGATGGCCACGTGTGCGAGCTTCATGTGCAAAAGGTTGCGCACCGCTGCGCTCGCCAGCGCGCAAATGCGCGGCCAATCCTGCGCGGCAACCGCATCGTCCGGCGCCATCCAGCTGCCGCCGCATGCGTCGACCTTGGGGAATGAAAGGTATTCCACAAGATTCTTTTCGTTGATGCCGCCCGTGGGCACAAAGCGCACATTGGGATACGGCCCGGCGAGCGCCTTGATCATCTTGAGGCCGCCCAGCGCCTCCGCCGGGAAAAACTTCACCGTCTCCAATCCCAGGGAAAGCGCGGTTTCAATGTCCGTAGGGTTGGCGCAGCCGGGCAGCACAGGCACGCCCTTTTCCTGGCAATGGCGCACGAGCTGCGGATTGATGCCCGGGGAAACGATGTAACCTGCGCCCGCGGCCACAGCCCTGTCCACCTGCTCCACTGTCAGCACCGTACCTGCGCCCAGGATCACTTCAGGCAATTCCTCGTGCACGCGGCGAATCGCTTCCTCCGCCGCGTCTGTGCGAAAGGTGATTTCCGCCACCGGTAGGCCGCCCTCCGCGAGCGCGCGGCACAGCGGAACCGCATCTTCCGCGCGCTTGACCTTGATCACCGGCACCAATCCGGCAAGTTTCAGCGTATCCAGCATATGCGTATCCTCCTATTTTCCCCCCACCAATTCTTTGGAACAGCGGTCGAAATTCGCGCGCACCCGTTCGGCGTCCAGCGTGAGGAATTCGCCATCGCGATAGAGCGCCTTGCCATCCACCATAGTGAGGCGCACGTTCAACCCTTCCGCGGCGTAGGCAATGGTTTCCTCGATGTCAAAGCATGGGTGCAGGTTTTCCGCTTCGGGATCCAGCAAAACCAGATCCGCGCGCATGCCCGCTTCCAGCCTGCCCACATTCGCAAAGCCCAGCGCCCGCGCGCCATTTTCGCCGGCCATTTGAATGGCCTGCCGCGCAGGAATGGCGGCAGAATCCTGCCACGCGGCCTTGGCGGCGCAGGCTGCCAGCCGCATTTCCGAGAACATGTTGAGCGAATTGTTGCTGCAAGGCCCATCGTTGCCAATGGCCACGTTCACGCCCGCAGCAAGCATGCGCGGCGTAGGCGCGAAGCCGCTGGCGAGCTTTAAATTGCTCCCCGGGCAGTGGGCTACATTCACATGGCGCGCGGCCAGGATGGCAATGTCTTCTTCCGATACATGCACGCAGTGCGCGGCGATGCATGGCCCTTCGAACGCGCCCAGCGATTCGTAATACCGCACGGGCGAAACGCCGTGCCGTTCACGGCACCCTTCCACTTCCGAGCGGGTTTCGGAGATGTGCACATGGATGCCCGTTTGATCCCGCCGTGCGCGCTCGATGATCGCGCGGTTCAATTCCGGCGTGGTGGTATATTCGGCGTGCGGCGAATAGTACACGCGCACGCGGCCCTCACCTGCGCCATTGAATTCGCGGAAAAACGCTTCCGCCTCGGGCAATTTTTCCATGCCCGTCAGGCTGCGCACCAGATTTGCGCGCATGCCCGTTTCCAGCACCGCGCGCGCGACCGCCGGCATAAAGAAGTACATGTCGGCAAACGCCGTGGTGCCGCGCCGGATCATCTCCATGATGGAGAGCATGGAACCCCAATAGACCCGCTCATCGGTCAGGCGGTCCTCAATGGGGAAAATCACCTGCAACCAGTCCATCAGCGGCAGGCCCGCACCCACACCACGCATCAACGACATGGCGATGTGCGTGTGCGCGTTCACCAGGCCGGGCATGCAAATGCCGCCCCTGGCGTTGATCACCTCATCCGCCGAGAAGGGAATCGCCGCGCCCGCATAGGTGATCGCGCCATTTTCGATCAACACCAGCCCATCCTGATAATAATCCCGGCCCGTATAGAGGGTGCAATGGGCAATCGCAGTTTTCATCCTTCCGCCCCCTCCAAATAGGCGCGCTGCTCTTCCGTGAGCGCGTCCATGGCATAGCCCATAGCGGCCAGCTTCATGCGCGCGACCTTTTCATCAATTTCAGCAGGCACTTCCATAGCCTGCGCGCTCAGGCGCGGGTGTTTCGCTACATATTCGCAGGAAAGTGCCTGCAGCGCAAAGCTGATATCCATAATTTCTGCCGGATGCCCATCGCCGGAAGCCAGGTTCACCAGGCGCCCCTGTGCGAGCAGGTCCACATGGCGGCCATTGGGCAGGGCAAACCGCTCAATGTTGGCCCGCGCTTCCCGGCAGGACAGCGCGGCGCGACGCAGAGCCGCCACGTCGATCTCCACATCGAAATGCCCCGCATTCATGAGGAGCGCGCCTTCCTTCATCTCCAGCATGTGTTCCAGGCGGATCACATCCTTGCAGCCGGTGACGGTGACGAACATATCGCCCACGCGCGCAGCCTGCTCCATGGGCATCACGGTGAAGCCATCCATGGCGGCCTCCACCGCACGCACGGGGTTGACCTCGCACACCGCCACGCGCGCGCCCATGCCCTTGGCGCGCATGGCGCAGCCCTTGCCGCACCAGCCATAGCCCGCCACCACCACGAGCTTGCCCGCCACAATCAGATTCGTGGTGCGCATAATGCCGTCCCAAACCGACTGGCCGGTGCCATAGCGATTGTCGAAGAGGTATTTCATCTGCGCGTCATTCACGCAGATCACGGGATAGCGCAGCCGCCCGGCCGCCGCGCGGGCGCGCAGGCGCCGCACGCCTGTGGTGGTTTCCTCGCAGCCGCCCAGCACGCATTCCGCCAGATCCGGGCGTTCCTCATGTAGAATCTGCGTGAGATCGCCGCCATCGTCGATTACGATATGCGGCTTGCACGAGAGCGCCTGCACCAGGTGGTCGTGATACTGCTCGTTTGTCGCGCCATGGATGGCAAACACCTGCACGCCCATATCCGCCAGGCCCGCGGCCACGTCATCCTGCGTGGAAAGCGGGTTGCAGCCCGTGGCGTACACCTGCGCGCCAGCCGCTTGCAGCAAAAGCGCCAGCCGCGCGGTCTTGGCTTCCATGTGAATGGACAGCGCCACGCGCATGCCCGCGAGCGGCTTTTCCCGCGCCAGCCGTTCTTCCAACGCGGCAAGCAGCGGCATATGGGCGCGCGCCCATTCGATCTTCGTTTTGCCCGACGGCGCGAGCGCCGCATTGGCGATTGTGCTCATCCTGCCTCACTCCTCATCACAGCCACCGCCTGCGCACTGATGCCCAGTCCTTCGCCCTCAAAGCCCAGCCGCTCCGTGGTGGTGGCCTTTATATTCACCCGGGAAATGTCTACGCCCAGCACGCGCGCCACGTTCGCGCGCATCTCCTCTATGTAAGGCGCGAGCTTTGGCGCCTGCGCCACAACTGTCACATCGCAATTGCCCAGCCGGTAGCCCTTCTCCCGCGCCAGTTCCACCACGCGGCGCAAAAGCTCGGTGGATGCAATGCCGCGATACTGTTCGCCGCTATCCGGAAAGTGCCTCCCAATGTCCCCTTCGCCGAGCGCGCCAAGCATGGCGTCCATCAACGCATGCAGGGCCACATCCGCATCCGAATGCCCGAGCAGCCCCTTCTCCCAGGGAATCGTTACGCCGCAAAGCACGAGCGGCCGTCCTTCCACCAGCCGGTGCACGTCGTATCCCGTGCCCATGCGGATGTCCCCGCGCAAAAAATCGCCCCGGTGCGTAAGCTTCACATTCTCCCGCGCGCCGTCTGCCGTCACCAGCGTGGCGGAGCCAAACTCGCGCTCGTAGAGAGACGCGTCATCCGTCCCCGCAAAGCCATCGGCCAGGGCGGCCATATGCGCCCGCAGAATCTCCGCGCGGCGGAAGGATTGCGGCGTTTGTACCGCGCGCAGGCGCTCCCGCTCAAGCGTTTCCACCGCCCGGCCTTCTTCCACGCGCTTTACGGTGTCGGTCACATCCGTGGAAATCACGCCGCTGCCCGTTTCGCGCGCCGCATCCAGCGTGGCGCGGAAGAGCGCCTCACCCGCGAAGGGGCGCGCCGCATCGTGAATCGAAACCCATTCCACCGATTCCGGCACCACTTTTAGCCCGGCAAACACGGATTCCTGCCGCGTTTTGCCCCCCGCCACCACGCTTTTCACCAGGCTGCACGCGCCCTCGCGCGCCGTGAGCGCTCGATACGCCAGAAAATCGTCTTTGGACAAAACGAGCACAATTCCTTCGTACAGGCCCGTCTGCGCGATAGCGTCCAGGCTGCGCGAAAGCGGGCTGCGCCCTTCCAGGGGATAAAACACCTTATTGGTGTCCAGCCCCGCGCGCGTGCCCCGGCCCGCCGCCACCAGCACCGCCCAGGCGCTCATGGCACAATGCGGTACATGCCCGCCGCATCCGCCTTCAATGCGTGCTCCGAAAGGGAAACCACCTCGTATTTCGTGAGCCGCTCGCCAAAGCGCACGGCGATCACGTCTCCCACGCGCACGTCCGAAGCGGGCTTTGCTTCCTTCCCATTGATGGTGATGTGCCCGGTGCCTGCCGCGTCGTTCGCCACGCTGCGGCGCTTGATAATGCGCGACACCTTCAAAAATTTGTCCAGCCGCATGGCGCTCGCATCGCGCGGCGCCTCCGGCGCATTTTTTGCTCCTCTTGCCATATTCCCTCCTGAACCTTTCGCACCATTCAAAAAGCCGCCGGGCCGGCGCATGGCCCGCCACGGCGGCTCCCATCGATGCAGCGATGGATAGATTGGATTATTCGATTGCGGTCTTAAACGTCTTGCCCACTTTGAAAGCCGGCGCCTTGGAAGCGGCGATCTCGATGGTTTCCCCCGTTGCGGGGTTGCGGCCGGTGCGCGCCGGGCGCTCCTTCACCTCGAACGTGCCGAAGCCGATGATCTGCACGCTGTCGCCCTCTTTGAGCGCCTCGGTCACGGTTTCGACAAACGCGTCGAACATCTCAGCGGCCGCCTTGCGGCTGGTATTGGTTTTTTCGGCGATCTTGGCGATCATTTCCGTTTTATTCATGTTTCCACCCTCCTGTTTTTTCCCGAACCAAACTTCTATCGCATGAAATACATTCTGCACGCGCCGGAAAATCTCCTGCCGTGCGTCAAAATATTACATACCATTCTTTTCCTGTTCCCAATAGCGGTCCATTTCGGCCAGCGTCATATCCTCCATGCGCCGCCCATCGCGCAAAATGGCTGCTTCCATGCCGGCAAACCGGTCGATGAATTTCTTTGTGGCCCCGCTGAGCGCCAGTTCCGGATCCACCTTGGCCAGCCGCGCCACGTTCACCACGGAAAAGAGCAAATCGCCGATTTCCTCCTCCACACCGCTACCCTGCGCGAGCGCCTCTTGCACCTCGGCCGCCTCTTCCGCCACCTTGCCCAGCGCCTCCTGCGCGCTATCCCAGTCAAAATGCACGCTCGCAGCCTTCTTTTGCACCTTAGCCGCGCGCTTGGCCGCGGGCAGGGCGCGCGTAATGCCGCGCATGGCTTCAGAGAGCGTATCCCGCGGCTTTTCCTTTTTCTTCTGCACCTCCCACAGCGCGAGCACATCATCGCTCGAGTCCGCCGACGCGTCGCCAAACACATGCGGATGCCGGAAGAGCAATTTCCGGCAAATTGCCGTGGTCACATCCGACATATCGAATTCCCCGTGCTCGCGTGCGATCTGCGCATGCAGCGCCACCTGCATCAAAACGTCGCCCAGCTCGTCATAAAGCGCGTCCATATCGCCGCTTTCAATGGCGTCAACAACCTCATAGGCTTCCTCCAGCATATTGGCCCGCATTGATTCGTGCGTCTGTTCGCGATCCCATGGGCAGCCGTCCGGCGCGCGCAGGCGGCGGACGATTTCCTCCACATGCGCGAAATCGTAGCGCTCCAGGCGCTGAATGTCCTCCACCCTGGAAACATACGCGCACGCGCGCGGCCCGTATTCCTGCATGCGATCGAGCTGCGAAAGTTTGATGGCGGCCACAGCGCCGCCCGGAGCGGCGAACAGCACGGGCGCCTGCGCCGGATACGCCTCCATCAGCCGCAGTTTCACCTCGCTGGCCAGCGGGCGAGAGTCGATCTCCCGCACCAGGCAATCCACATGCGCACTGGGCTGGAAATCCTCCCAGTCCGCCGCTGCCAGGCACATCGCCGCCCCCTGCGCATGCGCGAGCAGCGCGCCTTCCGTGGGCACGCCAGGAAGCAGTTCCGCCCCGCACGCGCGCAAAAGCAGGCCCACGGTTTCATCCCGCAAATCGGGTACGCCATACACCACATCGCCCGCCGCTTCTACGGCTGCCACGATCCTGCGGTTCAGCTCGTCGAAATCGTCGCACGCGTCATAGAGCGCATCCAGCGTTTCAAATGGTACGCCTTCCGCGCGCAACCAGTCCGCCGCGCCGATTTTTCCCGTGCGCAGCAACACGCGATGGGCGCTCTTGAGCGCGCGCATGGCGCCGAGCGTGAGCGCCTCTTGTGTCCAGCCCAGGGCGGCAATCCGTATCTTTTGCATATTTGCCTCCATAAATGTATCGTTCCAAAGGGTGGAGAAGGCTCCCCCTTTGGAACCGTCCATCACTGTTCCATCTGCCGGCCTACGATCGTCGCGGTGGTTTCCGCCACTTTCTGATCGGTAAAGCTCATCTTCGCGCCCGCTTCCCGCGAAAGCAGGATCAGTCCGCCGATGATTTCCCCATCCGCGATGATGGGCGCGATCACCTGCGCGGTGTATCCAGCGCCCGCGTCGTCATTGGTGATGGGAACGAGCCTGCCCCCATCGGCCATATTGTTCGCCACGACCTGACGGCCCTGGAGCACGGCCTCCATTTCGCCGCTGAGCGGCTTTTCCAGCATATCGCGCCGGGGCGCGCCAGAGGCGGATACAATGGCGTCGCGGTCGCTGATACAGGCGATATGCCCCAGGGAACGATACAGCGAATCCGTGTAATCCTTGGCAATGGTTGCGATTTCGCCGATCGGGGAATATTTTTTGAGCACGACCTCGCCATCGTGGTCGGTAAAGATTTCCAGCGGGTCGCCTTCCCGAATGCGCAGCGTTCTGCGGATCTCCTTGGGGATAACCACGCGGCCCAGCTCATCAATCCTGCGCACGATTCCGGTTGCTTTCATACGATCATGACACACTCCTCAAATCAACTTTCATAACCCATTTTCAACAGTTTTGTCAATGGTCGGAAATAGTATTTGAGGGCGCGCGGGAATTATGCGCCCGCGCGCCGCATGCCACAATTCCCCAATTCGCGCTCCTAGCCCACGAGCACGCGGTCCTCGGGATAGCGAATCTTCACATCGCTCTTTTTCGCCTGGCCGCTCGCCACAGCAAGGGTGAGCGTCAGCGGGCCAACGCGGCCGATAAACATGGTGAAGATCAAAATCGCGCGCGCGAAATAGCCCAGGTTGGGCGTACCCGCGCTGGAAACGCCGACCGTGCCGAACGCGCTAAGCGTTTCAAACATCAAATCGACAAACGCCGTATCCTGCTCCGCGATGGTGAGCAGCAGCAAATCCACGCCCACCACGCAGGCGGAAATGATCGCCACCACCATGGCGCGCATCACCGTCGCATGCGAAACAGTGCGCTTAAAGAGCACGCAATTTTCGCGCCCGCGCGCCACCGTGGAGACAAACAGGCCCATCAGCACAAACGTCGTCACCTTGATGCCGCCGCCCGTAGAGGCCGGCGCCGCGCCAATGAACATCAATATGCTGGAAACAAACTTCGTTTCCGGGTGCATGGCGGCCAGATCGACCGTGTTGAACCCCGCCGTGCGCATGGTAACGGACTGGAAGAAAGCTGCCTGGATCTTCTGGATGAAATTCATGCCCGCAATCGTGCCGGGATTCGTCCATTCCAGCGCCGCGATCAGCAGCGTGCCGCCCACCAGCAGGCCGCCCGTAGTGACGAGCACCAGGCGTGTGTGCAGCCTAAGATTGTGGAATCGCCCCCGGTTTCGGAACAAATCGCGCCACACGCCAAAGCCCAGGCCGCCGGAAATGATCAAAAAGCTGATCGTGAGATTCACCACCGGATCGAGCTGATAAGGCGTGAGGCTGGTGTAGTTTCCCAGCAGATCGAAGCCTGCGTTGCAAAATGCGGAGATGGAGTGGAACACTGCGTAATACAGGCCGCGCGCCCAGCCAAAATCCGGCACAAAACTCGTGGCCAGGAGGGCCGCGCCTACGGCTTCAAACGCCAGCGTCATCCAGATCACCCAACGGATCAGGCGCACCATGCCCGAAAGCCCGCTTTCATTCATGGCCTCCTGGATTACCAGCCGGTCGCGCAATGTAATGCGCTTGCCAGCCAGCATAAACAGCAGCGTCGCGATGGTCATAAAACCCAGTCCGCCCGTTTGAATGAGCAAAATGAGCACAATCTGCCCAAAGATGGAAAGATCGTTCCCCACATCCAGCACGACCAATCCCGTCACGCACACCGCCGAAGTGGAGGTGAACAGCGCGTCGTAAAAGCCCACGCTCTCGCCAGAACTGGAGGAAATGGGCAGCGAAAGCAGCACCGCCCCCGTCAAAATCACCGCCGCAAAGCCAAGCGCCATGATCTGCGTGGTATTCAAGCGTTTCAATTCCAATACCTTCCCTTCCGCACCGTTATCTGCCTATTCCAGCACGCGCAAAATCGCGCCCGCACCCTGGCCAAAGTGCGCGGCTGCTTCTGCCCGCGTCGCGCCATCCAGCCGCACGAACCCGTCTCCTACGCGCGCGCAGAACGAGCCCACGCACGGGGCCGCGTCGAAAGCTGCACGCTCCGCCACGAGTTCCCCCACCGGCTCGGAGCGCTTCACCGCCTGCACGATGTCGCCCACCACGGCGCTGGCCGTGGGCAGGGAACCCGCGCCGCGCCCGTAAAACATCACGTCGCCCACCGCTTCCCCGGTGACGCAGACCGCATTGAATACATCGCGGGCCACGCATAGCGGGTGCGCGTTGGGCAAAAGCGCCGGCCCCACCCAGCCCGTCCATCCGGAAGGCGTGCGCTGCCCATGGGCGATCAGCTTCACCTGCGCGCCCATCTGTTCCGCCAGGCGCACATCTTCCCAGGCGATCTGGGAAATGCCCTCGAAGGGGATCTTCGCGTCGTCCGCCAGGTTGGCGCCGAAGCAGGCGTGCGCCAGAATGGCCAGCTTGCGGCGCGCGTCCCAGCCATCCAGATCCGCGGAAGGGTCGCTTTCCAGATAGCCCAGTTCGCGCGCCTCGCCCAGCGCCGCTGGGAAGCTCGCGTTCGCTTCCTTCATGCGCGTGAGAATATAATTTGTGGTGCCGTTCACAATGCCCATTACCCTCGTAATCGGGCTGGCGCACAGCAATTCGTAAATGGGAAACAGCACCGGGATGCCGCCGCCCACGGCCGCTTCATAAAGATACCGCGCGCCGTGCTGCCGCGCGAGGGGCAACAGTTCGTCGCCATGCGTGGCGACCAGTTCCTTGTTGGAAGAAACCACATGCCTGCCCGCTTCCAGCGCGCGACGGGTGTATTGATAGGCAATCCCCTTGCCGCCAATGGTCTCTACGACGACGCGCACGCTCTCATCCCCGAGCACCTCGTCCAGCTCCCGGACAAGCTTTACGCCCGCGGGAAGCTGCACATCCCGAATGTCGGCCACATACTTCAGCCGGATCTCTTCCCCTGCGGCGCGCGAAAGCCGCCCGGCCTGCTCGGTGAGCAGCTGGCCTACGCCCGCGCCCACCACGCCATAGCCCAAAATCGCAATTCCAATCATATGCTTACCACTCCATCACTCGCTCGATTTGAATGTGCGGCAAATACCGCGCCGCACCGGCCGAGCTGGGCATAAACGTGCCCTCGCCCTCCACGCTGGCGGAAGCGCTGGCCACTGCCGCCCGGAACGCCCACACGGGATCCGCCTCCCGCGCATACGCCGCCAGAAAGCCGGAAAGCATCGCGTCGCCAGCGCCCACCGTCGAGCGCACGTTCAGGCTGAGCGGCGCTGCGCGCCAGGCGCCACGCGCATTCGCCATGACGCTGCCCTGCGCGCCCATGGAGGCCAACACAATGGATACGCCCCTGTCCAGCACTGTTTTCACGCGCTCCAGCACCGTTTCCCCCTGCGCGATTACGCCCAACTCCTTTTCATTGCACTTGAGCAAAAAGGGCTTTGCCGCCACGCCAGCGGCCAGTGCCTCCCCATCCGCGTCC
>CDZQ01054774.1_pt1 | contig 11269 bp, 11 predicted proteins | sample 554831 | NCBI WGS metagenome assembly CDZQ01 (sample SAMEA3182112, study PRJEB8094) | gut metagenome | biome: human; feature: gut; material: Stool; isolation source: human stools | place: Canada | collected 2013-05-06
GGATCTGTCGGGTTTCTTTGTTGATGGAATGTCAAATCAGAAGATTTTTTTATTTTGAATTCAGACATGTTTGCGAAACGATGAGAGTTTATGAAATTATCCCTGCCTGTTAAAAGATTGCTGGAACTGGTTCTTCAATACAAGGGGCGTATGGCTCTGGTATTGATTGCCATGTTGGTTACTGCCGCAACGGAGCCGGTGTTTCCGATCATTCTGAAATTCGTTCTTGACGACGGATTTGTCAAAAATCCTGCCTTCAGTTTCTGGCTTGTTCCATTTGTGATTATCGGTGTTTTCCTGATCAGGGGATGTGCGACTTTCCTGACGGATTACACAATGGCCTGGATAACATCGAATCTGGTGAATCAATTACGCGAAAAAATGTATGTTCGTGTCTTGAGAGTGGAGAGGGATTTTTATTCGAAGCACTCGCTGGGACAGATTGTCAATTCGCTCATGTATGAAGCGAATCAGGTCGTCGACATGCTCAGAAATGTCATGACGTCGATTATCCGGGACATTTTGACGGCAATTGGCCTTTTTGCGTATTTGCTGTGGCTTAACTGGCGTCTGACCATTGTCACGATGATTCTGATCCCGCTGGTGACCGTGATCATGAGACTGGCTGGAAGACGCCTGAGAAAACTGAACGAGGATTTCAGGGACGTCAATGCCAAATTGACGAAAATGCTGACTGAAACGACGCGTGCCTCGGATGTGATCAAGATTTTCAACGGTGAAACCTTCGAACAGAACCGCTTCAGACAATGTATATACCAGTTGAGACGATTTCTGATGAGAATGGTCAGTACTCAGGCGATGACCATGCCGTTGACCCAGCTGATCGCGGCAACAGGGGTGTCGATCGTCATTCTGATCGCCTTGATTCAATCCAGTCATAATCAGACAACGGTAGGCGGTTTCGTTTCTTTCATTACCGCCATGTTGATGATGCTGCCGCCACTCCGGCGTCTGGCAGATGTCAACAATAACTTGCAGGCAGGCCTCGTTGCGACAAAATCGGTTTTCAATCTTATCGATTCTCCGATCGAACGGCAGGATGGGGCCGATTTGGCCGAAAGAGCCAGAGGGAAGCTGGAATTCGACCATGTGACGTTCAGTTATGAAGGACAAGGCAAGCCTGCCTTGTCCGATGTCAGCCTGACGATCAATCCGGGCGAAACACTGGCACTGGTCGGGATGTCCGGAGGTGGAAAATCGACCTTGAGTCATCTTGTCCCCGAATTTTACACACCGGTTTCCGGTGAGATCAGACTGGATGGGATACCTCTGGGCAAACTGTCTTTAAAAAGCCTGCGTTCCCAAATTGCGATGGTGAACCAGCAAGTCGTTTTATTTGATGGAACCCTTGCTGAAAACGTGGCGTATGGCGATGCCAATCCGGACATATCGAGAATTGAAGCGGCGCTTGACGCAGCACATCTTAAAGAAGTGATCGAACAATTGCCGAAGGGATTGAATTCACCGGTAGGGGTCAATGGCATGAATTTTTCCGGCGGCCAGCGCCAGCGGATTGCGATTGCACGTGCCATTTACAAGGATGCGCCGATCCTGATTCTGGACGAAGCCACTTCGGCACTGGATACAGAGTCTGAAAAAGCCGTTCAGGATGCATTGAATTCTTTAATGAAAGGGCGGACAACCATTGTGATTGCGCATCGTCTTTCCACTATCGAGCATGCGGACAGAATCGCTGTGATAACCAGCGGTAAAATCGTGGAGATCGGAACGCATGCCGAACTTCTGGAAAAGAACGGAACGTATTCGAATCTTTACCATCTGCAATTCAAAGAATGATACCTTCGCGCATATTGATTATTTCGCCCAACTGGATTGGCGATGCCATCATGGCACAGCCCTTGCTGCAAATATTGAAAGGGCGGCATCCGGATGTGCAGATCGATGTTCTGGCACCTGCATGGGCGGCACCTGTCTGGCTGGCGATGCCGGAAGTCAATCAGGTTCATGAATCGGATTTCAGGCATGGCAAATTACAGTTGAAAGAACGCTGGGCAATGGCGGGATTTCTGAAAACACTGGCTTACGATCAGGCTTATGTTTTGCCGAATACGCTGAAATTCGCCCTCATACCCTGGCTGGCGAAAATTCCGCAACGAATAGGCTATCTGGGTGAAACCCGCTATGGCCTGCTGAATGTCATTCATCACGACGATAAACGCTACCCCCGTCCCATGATGACGTTTTATGCGGCATTGGCCGATAAACCTTCTCAAGACATCACAGGCAGGTTTGAATCGTTGCATCCCCGTTTGCATGTGGATGCGAAGTCAATCGGCAAGGTGAAAGACGCACTTGGTCTGGAAAAAGACAAACGGATCATCGCTTTTGCTCCGGGTGCCGAATTCGGCTCGGCGAAACGATGGCCTGTATCGCATTTTTCACTACTGGCAGAGCTGATTATTCAGTGTTATCCGGAAACGCAAATTGTTTTGCTGGGCTCTTCCAGGGATCGCGAAGTCTGTGATGCCATTCATACAAATGTCCCCGCCACATTGAATCTGGCCGGGAAAACCAGCCTTGCAGATGCGATTGCATTAATTGCAGGAGTGGATATCATGGTCACAAACGACTCAGGACTGATGCACGTGGCTTCAGCGTTCGATCTTCCTGTCGTTGCCCTCTATGGTTCAACCGATTACCGGCACACTCCACCTTTTTCCAGGCAGTCCTATATCATGTCGCTTGATCTGGAGTGTGCACCATGCCAGAAGAGGGAATGTCCACTTGGCCACCACAAATGCATGGAAGACCTGTTGCCGCAAATGATTTTCAACACAGTCGAAAAAATAATTGAAAAGAAGGATAAACTCCTTTAAAAAATGCCATGAAAGCTTTGCCGGGAATTAATATCATTTTTCATTCCATACGTCCGCATGGCGGAATGGACAGGCATGTGCTGGATGTGATCAGCGGGTTCTTTTCACGGGGCATACCGATGAGGATCATTGCCCGGGTCGTTGACTGGAAGGACAAACCGTCTTCGAATGTGGAGTATGTCGTCTTGCCGGACAGAACACCATTCGGGCGTTTCAATAATGACCGGTTTGAACGGAATGCGTTACGCCATATAAACCCGGATTGGCCCGTCATCGGGATTTCGCGTGTGACGGGTAAAGTGGATGTGGCTATTGTGGGAGGAACCCACATCGCCCATCTGGCTGATAAGGGAAAAAGAGCCGGTTTCTTTGACAAACGCGTTATTTCAAACGAAAAGTGCCTCTATCAGGAGGCCAAAGTGATCGTCACTCATTCGCAAAGAGTGAAAAACGAGATCGTGCGTGATTACCGGATCGGGCCGGACAGGATCTGTACTTTGTATCCTCCCGTGGATACCCGTGTTTTTAATGTCGGATGGCGGTCCGAACGTGAAAAAATCAGGCGGGAATTGAATATCCGGCCTGGACAGTTCATGCTCCTTTTCCCTTCCAATAACCATACCCTGAAAGGCGCGGACCTGATTCTCGAGGCGTTGTCCCGTATGGATAAACCTTTTGTTCTGGCCGTTGCCGGAAGAAAAGAGATAAACCACCCGAAAGTGCTCAATCTGGGATACAGGGAAAATATGCCTGCACTCTATGCAGCGGCCGATGCTTCCATTCTGGCGTCGAAGTATGAAGCCTTCGGTCTGGTGGGCCCCGAATCCATTTGCTGCGGAACTCCCGTTTTGTTTGCCGATACGATTGGAGCGGTTGAAGTATTGTCGCAACCTGCCTGTTTCCGTTTTTCGCGAACGGTTGATAGCTTGTGCGTGACACTGGAAACGGTTTATGCAAAATTCCGGGCAGGTACATTACCTGTCGAAAAGCCTGATACACATATCCACTACCCCTATTCACTCCATTCCTATCTGGATGAAATAATTCGGATGATCCAGCTATGAAAATCTCCGTAATCATGACCACTTACAATCGTCCGGATGCGTTGAAAGCGGTTCTGGAAGCGATGGAGTGTCAGAAAGGAATCGATCCGGCAGACTGGGAATTGCTGATTGCCGATGACGGTTCTGCCGAGGCGACGCGATCCCTGATTGAACAGTTTTCTTCAAACAGCCCATTACATATCGAACATGTCTGGCACGAAGATAAAGGCTTCAGGGCGGCAGAGATACGGAACAGGGCTGCCGTCAGGGCAAGAGGTGACTATCTGGTTTTTCTGGATGGCGACTGTATACCGATGCAGGATTTTCTCGTCAATCATCTGAAACTGGCAGAGCCTGGCAAATCAGTGGCCGGAAACCGGATCTTGCTGTCGAAAAACTATACAGGCACGCTTCTGGCATCGACCAATCCGATTGAACCGCTGGATTGGGGCGTCATGGGCTGGTGCATGGCGAAATTCACCGGAAAAGTGAATAAATCGGTAGGATGGTTACGTCTGGACCTGAAAGACTGGCGGGATCGCAAGGCATCCGACTGGCGCATTTACCGAAGCTGTAATATCGGCCTCTGGAAAAAGGATATGCTGGGCGTGGATGGATTCGATGCCGGTTTTTCAGGATGGGGATACGAGGATTCCGACCTGGCAGTGCGTCTGTTGCGTTACGGGGTCAGATTCAAGGATGGCCGTTTTGCCGTTCCTGTCTTGCATCTCTGGCATGCTGAAAACGACAGAAGTTCACAGGACGAAAACTGGAACCGGTTTGAGAAATCTCTCAATGGTGACCATATCAAGGCCTTACAGGGAATGTCGAGTCTGGAAAATGAAAAAATCTGACGTCAAACATATCGCTCTGGTTGGAGAATCTCTGGTGTACGGCGGTATTGCCACATTTACCATGTCGCTGGCCAGAGGCTTGCAGCAGTCCGGGCATATTGTCGATATTATCGGACTGGACAATCATCTGGAAGTGCCTGTTCCGGAACATGTATTTATAGCGAGTTGTCCCGTGGAACGTCCGAGCGGCGGCCCTGTCAGTCATTACCTTCGGCAATCCATCGATTTCTGCAAATCCGTCATGGAACAGCGCGAGCGTGAAACAGGCAAATATGATTTGATTCTGGTATCGGGAGATCTGGGCTTGAGAGCGGCTAAAGATCTCGATTCAGACAGGACATACTTTATTGTGCATGGCAGTCCGATGCATATTCCGAAAACAAAATTCAACAAATTGATGGGCGACATTCGTTTCCGGATAAAGCGCATCAGGTTGAAATGGCGTTTGCAGAAACTGCTGAACAATAGAAAACTGGTCTTCGTCTCGAAAGGTCTGAAGCAATATTTTGACGACAGTTTCGCAATCAGGGCAAAAGAGTCGCACGTCATTTACAATCCGTTCGATCTGGACAGAATTCGTCGTCTGGCCGGTACGGATACCCCTCAACGACGAAGTTTAACCAATCACTATGTGGCATGCAGCGGCCGATTCACGGACGGCAAGGCTTTCGATCAGGCTGTCAGGGCATTTGCTTTCAGCGGACTGGATGGTGATCTGGTACTCGTGGGATATGGTGAAGAAGAAAATCATATCCGTGAGGTCGCGAAAGAAGTTGGCGTCGGGGAAAGGCTGAAAATCATTCCATTTCACGAAAACCACTTTTCAGTCATTGCCGGAGCAAGGGCTTTTCTTCATGCTTCGTTATATGAAGCGCTCGGTAACGTCATTGTCGAGGCACTCGTTTTGAATGTACCGGTTGTGGCTTATGATTGTCCCGGAGGAGTTAGGGAAATCGTTTCTCCGCATCAGGCCGGCGCGCTTGCTCCTGTGGGCGATTTTGAGGAGTTGGGCCGTGTTCTGAAAAAATATGTGACCCATCCTTATGAAATCAGGCAGGATGTACTTGAGTGTTTCGGGACCAGACAAACGGTCGAAAAATATTTATCGCTCATACCGTAAAAGCGGGATATCCGGTCGTTTTGTGAACGGACGGTTTCCAATGGCGTGAAAAACCGTCACATCAGAATCACATCGTATTGCCATTGCGCATAGCCTGGTTCAACCTGAAGCGAAACCGGTTTTTCTATCAGGTCGCCCAAAGCAGCCAGGTGCTGCGATTCTTCTTCCAGAAACAGGTCCACTACGATTTGGGAAGCCAGAATGCGGAATTCTTTCGGACTGAACTGCTTGGCTTCACGCATGATGTCACGCATGATTTCATAACAGATGGTCTGGGGAGTCTTGATTTCTCCCTGTCCATGACAGACGGGACAGGGTTCGCAGAGAATGTGCGACAGTGATTCACGTGTTCTTTTCCGGGTCATTTCGACAAGGCCCAATGCCGAAAAGTCGGATACCGACACTTTGGTCTTGTCGTGAGCCAGCGTTTTCCGCAGTTCATCCATGACCGCGTTCCGATGGTCGGGATTGACCATATCGATGAAGTCGAGAATGATGATGCCGCCCAGATTGCGCAGCCTCAATTGTCTGGCAATGGCATGGGCCGCTTCCAGATTGGTCTTGAAGATGGTATCGTCAAACGTCCGGCCGTTGACGAACCCTCCTGTATTGACATCGATGGTCGTCATGGCTTCGGTCTGGTCGACGATCAGGTAACCTCCGGATTTGAGATTGACCCGTCTGGATAAAGCCAGCTGGATTTCTTCCTCGACGTTATACAAATCAAAAAGTGGCCGGTCGCCTTCATAAAAGGCCAGACGGTCGAGAATGTCGGGGGTGTACGTTTTCGCGAATTCCTGAAGTTTTGCGAATTCTTCTTCCGAATCCACCAGAATCCGGTTGGTCTTTTCGTGCACGAAATCACGCAATACCCGTTCCGCCAGATTCAGATCCTGATAAAGAAGCGCAGGAGGAGAGGTGACATACGCTTTTTCTTTCAGGGTTTTCCAGATTTTTTCAAGAAACGAAGCGTCCGTTTTCAAATCGGAATCGGAGGCATCTTCGGCCATTGTCCGGATGATGTAGCCCCCTTTTTCATCCGGTGCCATGAGTTGCTGCAACCGGTTTTTCAGTGATTCACGTTCTTTTTCATCGACAATGCGCTGGGAAATGCCGATATGCGCTTCCTGAGGCAGATAAACCAGCATTCTTCCGGCAATCGATATCTGGGTTGAGAGCCGGGCGCCCTTCGTTCCGATAGGGTCTTTTATCACGCGTACCATAATCGACTGGCCGTCGGAGAGCATTTTTTCGATCGGGATCGGCTTTTCTGTGGATGACTTGTCCGGATGTGCTTCGAAAATATCGTCGATATGCAAGAAAGCGGCCCGTTCCAGTCCGATATCGATAAAGGCGGATTGCATGCCGGGAAGAACACGGACGACGCGGCCGAGATAAACATTACCCGCCAGCCCTCGCGTCAGGGAGCGCTCGATATGAAGTTCCTGTGTCGTGCCTTCGGAAACGATCGCTATTCGGGTTTCCTGAGGTGTGATATTGATCAGTATGTCTTCTTTCATGGTACGGCTATGCCCGCTTTTCTTAACAGTTCGCTTGTCTCGTATAAAGGAAGCCCCATAATGCCTGAATAGCTGCCTTCGATATGTTTGATGAATTTGCCCGCCCGTCCCTGTATGCCATACCCACCGGCCTTGTCATAAGGTTCGCTCGTAAGGATATAAGCGTCGATATTGTCCGAAGACAGTTCGGCAAAAGTCACACTAGATGTTTGAAGAACCTGTGAAAAAAAATCGACAGACCGGATGGCGACGCTGGTCAGCACCTGATGGGTTTTGCCGGAAAGGCGTTCCATCATTTCCCGCGCTTCCTTCCGGTTTTGCGGTTTTCCGAGAATCCGGTTGTCCAGCACGACAGTCGTGTCGGCTGTCAGGACAGGATATTTTGCGATGTCCTGGGATATCAGAAATTGCCAGGCCCAGTCGGCTTTGTTGCGGGAGAGGCGGTTGACGTAGTCGGCGGCGGTTTCATTGGCAAGAACTGTCTCGTCAACCATATCGGCATTGTCTGCATCCTGTGAAGGAACATCGAGTACGGTAAATTGAATGCCGATCTGGTTCAACAGTTCCTGTCTTCGGGGACTTTTCGATGCCAGATAAATCATTTGCGTATCGGAATGGCTCATGGCTAACTCCGATGATAAGGATGGTTTTGCAGAATGGTCGATGCCCGGTATAGCTGTTCCGTCAAAAGAATGCGTACCATGCCGTGCGGCAGTGTCAGGGAAGAAAGACGCAGGAGCATATCGGCTTTTTTCTTCAGGTCGGGGTCCAGACCGTCAGCGCCCCCAATGATGAAAACGATGTCGCTGCCATCCTGTTGCCACTGTTTCATGTTGCTGGCAAGCTGGACAGTGGAAAGATCTTTTCCATGTTCGTCCAGTGCAATGATACGGGCATTTCTGGGAATGGCAGACAGGATCTTCACTGCTTCGCCAGCCATGACAGTCCGGGCAGTTTTGCTGCCTGACCGGTCGACAGGTTTCAGCTCTTTCAGGCCGAAATGCCATTCCGGCGGCATTCGTTTGGCATATTCCCTGTAACCCGCCTCGATCCAGTCAGGCATGCGATGACCGACAGCGATGACGGTGACTTGCATGCCCGTTATCCTTCGGCCGGTTTGTCTTCAGTTACTTTTTTTGTCCTTCTGCGAACGGGTTTTTCAGCCGCATCACTTTTGGCGGCAGCAGCCGGTTTTGCTTTTGCATCCGTTTTTCTGACGGCTTTCTTTTTCAGCCCGGCCGGTTTTCTGGCTGCCTCGAGATCGATGGGATGCTCGCCCCAGATTTCTTCAAGACGATAGTAATTGCGAATGGCCGGCTGCATGATATGGACGATGATGTCGCCGAGATCGACCAGAACCCATTCACCGGTATCTTCGCCTTCAATACTGATGATGTCGCCACCCGATTCCTTGACTTTGTCCCGGACTGACGCAGCCAGCGCTTTAGTCTGGCGGTTGGAATTACCCGATGCAATGACGATCCTTTCGAAAAGGCTCGTCAGATTGCAGGTATCGAAAAGGGCGATATCCGCCGCCTTCACGTCTTCAAGAGCGTCAATGACCAGCGCCTGTAATTTTTCTATTTCCATTTAATTTTTGTATAAATTGTTTTCTTTAATGTATTTCAGAACCGGTTCCGGCACCAATGTAACCGGACTTTGCCCGTTCTGCAATGCTGTTCTGATTTCGGTCGCCGATGCGTTGACTTGTACATCGCGGGCGAGATAGGTTAGACCGTACGCCGACGATTTAATTCTTTCAGGGTCGGCAAATCGTTTCGAAAATTCATCTGCAATGGCTTTTGGAATCAGGGTCAATGAATTGGACAGGCCCGGACGTGCCGATACGGCAATATGCGTCAATGAAAAGAGCTGCCGCCAGTTATGCCAGGTGTCGAGTCTCAAAAGCTGGTCGGCGCCCATAATGAAAATCAGGGGGGTGTTCCCGCCCACTTCCTCGCGGATGGCCTTCAGGGTATCGATGGTATAAGTGGCACCCGGCCGGTCGATTTCCTGTGTATCGACGGTGACCGACAGGTCAAGTGGTTCGAAAGCAAGCCGGAGCATGTCGATTCGTTGTTCCGGCGTTGCCGTCAACAGGGGTTTTTGCCAGGGGTTGCCCGCCGGTATCAGGCGCAGTTCGTTCGTCTTGAAAAGATTGCAAAAATATTTACCAAGCTCGACATGGCCTATATGAACCGGATCGAAGCTGCCTCCCAAAAGAATAATGCATCGTCTAGTCAAGTCGACTCCATTTAAGCCTGGGTCGTTTCCGCACCGTTATCGGAACGATGCGGAAACGACGGATTGAACATATCAGCTCATGATGAAAAGATCATGAACCGGTCTTATACGATTTCAATGCACGCCACCCGATGTCATGTCTGTATTGTACGCCGTCAAAATGAATGGATTCAACCGCGTCATAGGCCGTTTTCTGGGCCATGCGCATGGTATCGGCCAGGCCGACGACGCACAGTACACGGCCACCGGACGTGACCGGTTTTCCTTCACTGTCCAGTCTGGTTCCGGCATGGAAAACGATCTGGTTTTCCGTTTCTTTCGGAATGCCGGTAATGACGGCGCCCTTGACCGGATTTTCCGGATAGCCCGCTGCCGCAAGGACAACACCCAGTGCAATACGCCTGTCCCATTCGAGCTCGACTTTATCCAGCGTTCCGCTAACGGCATGTTCCATGACATAGACGAGATCGCTTTTCAGCCTCGACAGGATGGGCTGTGTTTCCGGATCACCCATACGGCAATTGAATTCCAGTGTTTTCGGGTTGCCATCCTTATCGATCATCAGGCCAGCATACAGGAAACCGGTAAAGGGAATACCGTCTTTTTTCATGCCGTTTATTGTCGGTGTGATGATTTCCCGCAGTACGCGGGCATGCAGGGCAGGCGTGACGATGGGGGCAGGTGAATAGGCTCCCATGCCGCCGGTATTGGGTCCTGCGTCATTGTCCAGCAAACGCTTGTGATCCTGGCTCGTCGCCAGAGGAAGGATGTTTTTGCCGTCCACCAGAACGATAAAACTTGCTTCTTCCCCTTCCAGGAATTCCTCGATAACGACCCGGGCACCCGCATCGCCCAGTTTGTTGTCGGACAACATCATATCGACCGCGTCATGGGCTTGCTGCAAGTTCATGGCGACGATGACCCCCTTGCCTGCGGCAAGGCCGTCTGCCTTGATGACGATGGGAGCGCCCTGTTCGTCGATATAACGATGCGCAGCGGCCAGATCGGAGAAGGTCTGGTATTTCGCGGTCGGAATGCCATGCCGTTCCATGAACGATTTGGCAAAATCCTTGGAGCTTTCCAGTTGCGCGGCCTCTTTCGTCGGCCCGAAGATTTTCAGGTTTTTCGCCCTGAAAATATTGACGATGCCTGCAGCCAGAGGCGCCTCCGGACCGACAACCGTCAGTGAAACGTCGTTTTGAATGGCGAATTCCGCCAATTCTTCCGGATGTGTGATATTGACGTTTTCAAGACGTGAATCGAGGGCCGTTCCACCATTTCCGGGGGCAACATAGACTTTCTGGATTTTTACCGACTGGGCCAGTTTCCATGCCAGGGCATGTTCCCTGCCTCCAGAACCGATCACTAGAATTTTCATTGAGCGAGTGTTTCCTTGGCTGTGGATCAAACAGTTTATGCAGACGTTCGAGCGATTATTCTTCTTCGTCGATGACAGCGTTTGTATAAACGTCCTGTACATCGTCAAGATTTTCCAGCGCGTCCAGAAGCTTCTGCATTTTTTCAGCATCCGTGCCGGTAAATTCGGTTTCCGTATCAGGCTTCATGACGATTTCCGCCATTTCGGGAATGAAACCGGCTTTTTCCAGGGCATCCTTGACCTGTCCGAAAT
>CDZQ01018612.1_pt1 | contig 11243 bp, 12 predicted proteins | sample 554831 | NCBI WGS metagenome assembly CDZQ01 (sample SAMEA3182112, study PRJEB8094) | gut metagenome | biome: human; feature: gut; material: Stool; isolation source: human stools | place: Canada | collected 2013-05-06
TTTAAAGCTCTTGGAGCAGAAACAGGTAAGTATTTAAGCCATGCACTTGATAAAGTATGGCTTCAAAACGGTGTGCAGGGTGAGGGTGAAATCTTCAGTGTTGAGACCCTTCCGAATGGCAATGTCGCCTTGGCTTGTATTGGTGGAGAAAAAGGTAAATACCTTTCTCATGCTTTTGGTAAACTGTGGCTTCAGAACGGTAATCAGGGAGAAGGTGAAGAATGGACTTGTCATGATCGTGGCTGCGGTAAGATTGCTTTTGAATGTTTGGGTGCGGAAAAAGGATTATACCTCAGTCATGCTTTTGATAAGATGTGGCTCCAAAATGGTTATCAAGGCGAAGGTGAATTGTGGCAGGAAGAAACTTTTGTGAAAATGGCATTTAAAGCTCTTGGAGCAGAAACAGGTAAGTATTTAAGCCATGCACTTGATAAAGTATGGCTTCAAAACGGTGTGCAGGGTGAGGGTGAAATCTTCAGTGTTGAGACCCTTCCGAATGGCAATGTCGCCTTGGCTTGTATTGGTGGAGAAAAAGGTAAATACCTTTCTCATGCTTTTGGTAAACTGTGGCTTCAGAACGGTAATCAGGGAGAAGGTGAAGAATGGACTTGTCATGATCGTGGCTGCGGTAAGATTGCTTTTGAATGTTTGGGTGCGGAAAAAGGATTATACCTCAGTCATGCTTTTGATAAGATGTGGCTCCAAAATGGTTATCAAGGCGAAGGTGAATTGTGGCAGGAAGAAACTTTTGTGAAAATGGCATTTAAAGCTCTTGGAGCAGAAACAGGTAAGTATTTAAGCCATGCACTTGATAAAGTATGGCTTCAAAACGGTGTGCAGGGTGAGGGTGAAATCTTTAATGTTGAGACCCTTGCGAATGGCAATGTCGCCTTGGCTTGTATTGGCGGAGAAAAAGGTAAATACCTTTCTCATGCTTTTGGTAAACTGTGGCTTCAGAACGGTAATCAGGGAGAAGGTGAAGAATGGACTTGCCATGATCGTGGCTGCGGTAAGATTGCTTTTGAATGCTTGGGCGCGGAAAGAGGATTATACCTCAGCCATGCTTTTGATAAAATGTGGCTCCAAAATGGTTACCAAGGCGAAGGTGAATTGTGGTTAGAACAGTTTCAATAAAAGAATTGGAACTATGATGTCCCACAGCCATCGCCGGGCACCTTAGTGCGTAAGTCCGGAGTGAGCAACCATATAAGGTAGCACACTGGCAGCTTCGCCGCTGCCGGTGGCACAAGAACAAAAAGTATTATTGTATATAGAATCCCCCTGTTACGGGAAAGGAGTGAACAAACAGGGTATGCAATAATTGCAGCATATTAGTAGTATAAACGAATAAACAGAGACAACATGAAAGTATTGATTGACAACGGACACGGAGTGGAAACTCCGGGCAAGCGTTCGCCGGACGGACGGTTGAGAGAGTATGCCTATACCCGTGAAATAGCGGACAGAGTGATAAGCCGATTGCAGGCGGAAGACATTGATGCCATCCGCATCGTTCCCGAAAAAGAGGATATTTCGCTACAGGAACGTGTGGCACGTGCCAACAAGTATTACGCCGAAAGTGGCAAGCAGACCATTCTGGTTTCTATCCATTGCAATGCGGCTGGAGACGGTTCAAAGTGGATGAGGGCACGCGGATGGAGCGTATTCATCGACCCTACGGCTTCCGCCGACAGCAAGCGACTTGCCACCGCGATGGCGGATGTGGCAGAAGAGAAAGGGGTAACAGTGCGTAAGGAAACGGGTGACCGCAACTACTGGATAGCAAATCTCTATATTTGCAAACATACCAACTGCCCTGCGGTGCTGGTGGAGAATTTCTTTCAGGACAACGAGAAAGATGTGGATTTCCTGCTTTCCGAAGAAGGCAAGCAGTGCGTCACCGACATCATCGTGGAAGGCATCAAGAAATATCTGACAGGTAAATGATAAAACGTATCCTGACCTGCTATGCCGGGCGGCTGAACGAATACCTCTCCCGCCTGCATCACCAGCCCGAAGGACTGGTGGAAGCAGGTTTTGTGGGCAACGGTTCGGAAGAGAAGCCCAACAAGATGGTGGTGTCGCTGTTCGGTATCGAGCGGGAAATATCGGGCGGCATTTCCGCACCGGTGCAACGCACGGCAGAAGGCTACACACGCACTTCGCCCCCTCTGTTGCTTAATCTCAATGTGATGCTGGCGGCAGTGTACGACGAACGTCGGTATGCCGAATCGCTCTCCGTACTGTCCGACACGTTGAAATTTATCCAGTCCGTACCGAGATTCGAGGTGGAAGAGATGACCTATACCGTAGAAATCGTAACTTTATCACCGCAGGACCTGAATAACGTGTGGACCTTGCTGGGCGGACAATATTACCCCTCGGTGGTATGCAAGATACGCCGCCTCGTCATTGACGCGGAAGAGATAACTTCCGGCGGAAGTATTGCGAAAGGACCTGTTATAGATATGTAAAACGAGAAAAGAATGGAAAGTTACCGGATACTATACAGTTTGCGTGTGCAACACGACTACTTTGAAGGAAAGCCGTGCACTGCCATCGGATGCCGCCTCACACCGCAAGGCATTGAGCTGGCAAGGCAGCGCAACCTGCTGTTCCGCCAGACGGCAGCGGACGAATGGGCTGTGCTTTACGACTGTAACGGTGCGAAATTCAACAGGGACGATGAAATACTGAGTTTGGAACTGTATCTTGCAGACCCCGATTTCACGCTTTATACAGAATGGAAGGACTTTTGTCCTTCTGATTCCTACGAGTTGGAACTTCCCGGAACGGAAACCGAAACGAATGCGGCAAATATCATACTGCCATCGGACAAACGCAGAAAGATAGGTTCCGGCTTTTGCAGTGTATCCCTGCATCTTGCCAATGGCATGCAGCCGGCATCAGCCGGCAACGAGTCCGGACAGTCGGTGCTGCATTTCCGTTCGCGGAGGGTAAAATGGGAATACATCTTCTTTCAGCGCGATGGAAACAGCATACCGGAAACGGAACTGAAACTGGAAGATGCGAACAAGCAAATCGTATTCCCGGACTTGCAGCCTACAACTGCATACGGACGAAAGAGCATGGTCACGACAACCAAAGAAACGATACCGATGCGTGCGGCATATGGAAGCCGTCTGCGCCTCGTGCGGCAGGAAGAAAGCAAACCGAAACGCATTCTGCTTGCAAACATCGAGCCTCCCATTCCCGGACGTTTCGTGACCGAGGAAGGCTTTATCCGGCAGGTATGCTATTATTGATAATGAAGAGTAGATAAAGATATTGTTAAACTAAAAAATAGAATCGTATGGGAAACATGAAAACACCCGGCGTTTACATCGTAGAGAAGAACGCCTTCCCGAATTCAGTGGTAGAAGCTGAAACCGCTATCCCGGCCTTTATCGGCATAACGGATAAGGCACAGAATGGGAGTGATGGCTTGAAAGGCATCCCCTGGAAAATCTCGTCAATGACGGAGTATTTGCAGTATTTCGGTGGAGCACCGGAATTGGAGTTTGCGGTAGATATAAAAAAGTACTTCTATCTGTCGGAAGAGCAGAAAGAGGCAAAAAAGATACTGCCGGACACATTGACGGAACCTGCACCGGGAACCTTCCAGTATTGCATCCGTCCGTCGGGAGAGTGCGAAAAGGTGAAATTCGATAAAGATAAAGACGGTGAAGATACTCCTGTAGGATATGCCCTCCGTGTGGATGGAGCCAACCCATATACCTTATACTACAATATGATGATGTTCTTCGCCAATGGAGGTGGTACTTGCTATGTGGTATCGGTAGGGAATTATGGTGATGACAACAAGGATACACTGAACGATAAGAATGTAGGTGCGGCGTTGACAGCTCTGGAGAAAATAAAGGAAGTGACCATGATTATAGTTCCGGAAGCGGTAGAAAGTGACGCATGTGCCAATATACAGCAGCTGATGATGAAGCATTGTGGAGAGATGGCCAACCGTTTCACTATTCTGGACGTCCCATCGGAATCAACAAACATTCCATTGGACAAACGTATGGAAGCGTTCCAGAATACCGTAACCAATTATTTCTCTTACGGTGCGGCATACTTTCCGTGGCTCAACACATCCGTATTAAATGAACGTGATTTGAATGGCACGATGTTTACTTGGAAAGACAATGTTTATAGCAATGCCAAAACAATAACAGATGATCCTAATTTCGCAAATATAGTGTATGCCTATTTAAAGAAATCGGATAAGGTTGAATTAACCGAAAAGGAGAACACCAAAACTGTCAATGGCATAACATTTCAATTTGCAGTGAAAATAGAGGATGGAGAAGTCAAAACAACCAAAGAGGGCTCGACAGACGAAAAGTTACTATACATAATATCAGAATATGCGGAAGAAAAAGGTGATGCGGATGTTGTCACTTCCAAGACATTTACCGTCACTTGGCCAACCCCATATCTGACTGATAAAGAAGAATTTTATGCTGCCTTGTCAAATTCTTCTCCTTTATTCAAGCAGGCCATTAAGGCCATACTGAAGCAATTGAACCTGCTTCCCCCTTCGGCAGCCATGGCAGGTATCTATACAATGGTGGACAGCAGCCGCGGCGTATGGAAAGCTCCGGCTAATGTGACACTGAACTACGTGAATAGTGTGACAGAAGATATAGACGATGATGCACAGGCAAATCTGAACGCCCCGATGAACGGTAAAGCCGTCAATGTGATCCGTCCTTTCCGTGGCGAGGGAATCAAGGTATGGGGAGCACGCACACTGGACGGAAACTCTTTGGACTGGCGATACATCAACGTGCGCCGTACGCTGCTCTTCCTCGAAGAATCGGTGAAGAACGCCTCCCGTGCCTACGTGTTCGAGCCGAACGATGCGGGTACATGGATCAACATGAAATGCATGATAGAGAACTTCCTGCGCAGCGTGTGGAAACGTGGCGGACTGGCAGGTGCAACGCCCGAAGATGCTTTTGAGGTACACATCGGACTGGGTGACACCATGACCGGCGAGGACATACTGAATGGCCTCATGCGCATTACGGTACTGGTAGCCGTCACGCATCCGGCAGAGTTCATCGAGATAATCTTTCAGCAGCAGATGCAGAAGAGCTGATAACCTATTGTTAAACTAAAATATCAAAAGACCATGGGAGAATACAAAACCCCGGGCGTTTACATCAAAGAGAAGAGCGCCTTTGGTAACTCGGTAGTGGAAGCCGAAACAGCCGTTCCTGTCTTTATCGGTCTGACCGAAAAGTCTCTGAACGGAAATGAATCCTTGCTGAACAAGCCCGTAAAGATTACGTCCATGACGGAATATTACAACTATTTCGGAGGGGCGAAAATACATAAGTTTGATGTCTCTGTCCCTCTAGGCGAAGATGCGAAAGCCATACAGGTAAAGTGTGGGGACAAAAAGCTGCAAGCCAAACTGCAAACCGGCGAAACAATCTGTACATTATACTATCATATAACTATGTTCTTCGCCAATGGAGGCAGCACTTGTTACATTGTTTCATTGGGAGACTATCAGACAGGGGAAATAAATAAGGACTTCATCAGCCAAACTATATTGCCGGAATTGAAGAAGGTGCAGGATATAACCATGTTGCTTATTCCTGAAGCTGCGGACCAGGAAAACGCAATAGGCATCTACCAGGATTTACTCGGTTTCTGCGAAAGTAAAAAGTATTTTGCCATACTGGATATTCCCACCAAATATGATGAAAAAGTGGAGGGTGACACCGATGTGGAAAAGTTCCGCAACACTATCGGGACAACCAACTTGCAGTGTGCCGCCGCTTACTATCCGTGGTTGGAAACATCCGTGTTGTCTGACAACGATATCAATGGAGAGGTACTTTTCTTGACAGAAGGTTTTGTGAAAAATGAAGCAAAAAACATTTTTAATGAGAATTCGACTATTTACAAATTCATTGATGACTCATGGAGTGTTATAAAAGCAGGAAAAAAAACAGTAACGGTGAACAATGAAACAAAGGAAGTGGATCTCACTACTGAAGAGCTTTCACAAATGAAAAACGACCTCCACAATGCCCTGTTACAAAACTGGCCGGAATACAAGCTGCTTGCCGACAAGGTAAAAGCATCCCTCAACCATCTTCCTCCTTCAGCAGCGATGGCGGGAATCTATGCCATGGTGGACAGAACACGCGGTGTATGGAAAGCCCCTGCAAACGTCTCCGTGAACTATGTGAACAAACCGGCAGAGGTGATTACCGACTATGACCAGCAGGACTTGAACATGCCGATGAACGGAAAAGCGGTGAATGCCATCCGCACCTTCCCCGGCGAGGGTATCAAGGTATGGGGGGCACGCACGCTGGACGGCAACTCTCAGGACTGGCGTTATATCAATGTGCGCCGCACGATGACTTTCCTTGAACAATCTGTAAAGAACGCCGCCCGTGCCTACGTGTTCGAGCCGAATGACGCGAGTACATGGATCAACATGAAGTGTATGATAGAGAACTTCCTGCGCAGCGTGTGGAAACGCGGCGGACTGGCAGGAGCCAGCCCTGAAGACGCATACGAGGTGCACGTAGGACTGGGCGACACCATGACGGCCGAGGATATTCTGGAAGGCATCATGCGCATCACGGTGCTGGTGGCCATCAGCCGTCCGGCCGAGTTCATCGAAATCACGTTCCAGCAGCAGATGCAGAAAAGCTAAGGCTGCGAGCATAAATCAAAGGATAGAATATTAACCATTTAAAATTTAAATAGTATGGCAGACAATGGAGCAGCACAGAGTGCAAGCACTCAGGCATGGCCGTTACCGAGTTTTTATTTCAAAGTGTCAATTTCCAATGTGGGGGACATTTCGTGCAGCGAAGTGTCAGGTCTTGAATCGGAATACGAGGAAATAACCTATCGTGCCGGTGACAGCCCCGTCTTCACCAAGCTGAAAATGCCCGGATTGAGAAAAGCCGGTGACTTGACTTTGAAAAAAGGTGTCTTTAAAGATGACAAGGCAATGTGGGACTGGCTGAACAGTGTCAAACTGAATACTGTCCAGCGCGAAGTAGTAACAGTAAGCCTGCTTGACGAATCGGGCAGCCCGATAAAGACATGGGAAGCGGTGAACGCATGGCCGAAGAAACTGACTGTGGAAGGATTCAAATCAGACGGAAACACCACGTCCATCGAGACATTGGTTATTGCGCATGAAGGTGTAAATGTGAAGTAATAATTTATGGGGAAACGCGCCACATCTTCCAAAAACAAGCAACAGGAATGGAGCCAGCCGGTATCATTCTATTTTCGTGTGGACTTTCAGAGAGGATCAACCCATTTTCAGGCATCCTTCATGCAAATCAGCGGACTGGATATGGTGATAAGCACAGAAGAGAAAGGCTCGGTGATGAAGTATAAAATGCCTACCGGAATTTCGCACAGCGATATTACGCTGAAACGTCCTTTGACATCCTGCTCTGAAGGATTTACCTCGTGGGTGAATAGCTGGCAGAACTGGATGGAAGGAAGGGACGGACATCTTGAAGTGTACGACTTGGTAATCAAGCTGCTGGATTTGAAAGGAAAACCTTTGGCCGGATGGTTATGCCGACATGCCTACCCCATAAAGTGGCAGCTGGAAGCGCTGGATTCAGTAGGGAGCGCATTGTCTTGTGAAACGATTACGCTGGCGTATGGCAGCATGAAACGTTTGGACATTATATAAACAAGTATGCCGATAGTAATCAAGGAAATGCGCATCCGCACCGTGGTGGAGAAACGAATCGTCACGGAAACGGAAGTATCGGATGAAATCATCCGGAAGATAGAGAGCCGCGTGCTGGACAGGCTGTCCGAAGAGAACCTTACCGGACAGCCTGCCGGACGGCGGCAAACGAAGAGAAGAAACGAAAGATAAGACAGAAGCGATATGAAAAAAATGCAAATAACGGCCTATACGGATGACAGTTTCAACACTCTGTACAAAACCATGGAACTGCCTGTCAGTCCGGACAAGGTAAAGCTTAATAAGGGAATCCGCTATGCGGAGGACAAGCAGTTGGGCAGCCTGAACGGGTCCAACGTGTACGTGCGTTATCAGCCCGAAACGCTTTATTTCGAGTGCCTGCTCGACGTGACCAACGCCTTGGAGGAGGATAAGGGGGAAAATCCTGTACATGACACGGTGGATGGACTCGAAGGACTGCTCTACGACTACAACACCGAGGGACACCGTCCGTCGTTTGTCAAGGTGGAGTACGGCGACATCGCTTTCTTCGGACAACTGAAGACATTGGAAACGGAGTATTCCCTTTTCAATCCAAAAGGACTGCCGCTGCGTGCCGAGCTGAAAGTGACCCTGACAGGCTATTGCTGCCAGAAGGAAGAGAAGAAGCACTTCTCCAAACGCTCGCCCGACGTGTCGCGGCTGGTCACCCTGAAAGAGGGACAGACACTCGCCTCCCTCTGTTATGAGATATATGGCGACGCGCTCCTGGTGGGGCAAGTCGCACGGTTTAATAACCTCAACGGCTACAGGAGCATACCGGCAGGTACGCAACTGCTGATGCCGATGCTAAAAAAAGAATAAGATTATGGCAGATTCACCTTCTATATATAAAGACCGGGTATTGTCTTGCACCGTTTATTGCAACGGCAGCAAGCTGGGTGACACCTTTTCATTGGTGTCCGCCAAGGTGCGGCTCGAACTGAACCGCATCGGCAAGGCCACGCTGAAATTCAATGCGGGAAACATGGACAAACAGACCTTCGACGAGAGCGACGACACGCTGTTCAAGCCGGGTAATAGCATCCGTCTGGATGCCGGCGGCATTGACAAGCAGGAAACGCTGTTCGAGGGCAGCATCATCGGGCTGCGCATCCTCACCGGGAAGGACTTACGTTCCTACATGGTGGTGGAGTGTCGCGACAATGCCTATCCTGCCACGCAGGGACGCAAGAACCGCATCTTCGAAAAGAAGAAAGACAGTGACATCATCAAGGAAGTGCTGAAAGATTATGGCAGCGTGGAAGTGGACACCACGCCCTACCAGCACCCCACGCTGGTGCAGTATTATTGCTCCGACTGGGACTTTGCCCTCTCCCGTGCCGATGCCAACGGCCTGTTCGTCTGCACGGACGGCGGCAAGATAAAGGTGAAGAAGCCCGATGTGGGCGGCTCGCCCGTACATACCGTCACTTTTGGTACGGACATCGTCTCTTTCGACCTCGAACTCTCGTCGGATGACCAGTTCACGCAGTACGAAGCCGTTTCTTGGAGTCCCAAGGAGCAGAAAGCCGTCAAGGTCACTGCCTCCGCTCCCTCACTGAACAAGCAGGGCGACCTGCAACCCAAGAGCATCGCCTCCGGTGACAGCCTGCTGTTACAAACCGATGCCCCGACCGATGAGAAAGCATTGAAGCAATGGGCGGACGGCATGGCGCTGAGGGCAGGACTGGCACGCTATCAAGGCTCCGTCAGCTTCTACGGCTCTGCCAAGGTGAAGCCCGGTTGTATCATCGAGCTGAAAGGACTGGGCAAGCGGTTCAACGGCAATCTGTTCGTAGGCTCGGTGACGCATACCCTCGAAGACAACGAGTGGCTCACCGAAGCAGGTGCGGGCATTTCGCCTCTCTGCATCACCGACGAGCCGGATGTAGTAAGTCCTTCCGCCTCCGGCTTCCTGCCCGGCTTGCAGGGACTCCATGCAGCCGTGGTGAAGAAACTGGACGGCGACCCGTTGAGCGAACAGCGCATACAGGTGGAACTGCCGTGGATGGACGGACAGAGCAAATTGCTTTGGGCACGTCTCTCCACGCTGTACGCCACCGGTGGCATGGGTTCCTTCTTCCTGCCCGAACCGGGTGACGAGGTCATCATCGGCTTCATGAACCAGGACCCCGTCCACCCCGTGATACTCGGCTCGCTGTATGGCGAGAAGCACAAGCCGCCCTACGAATACGAGGCGAAGAACAACACGAAAGCCATCGTCACGCGCGAGAAGATGCGCATCGAGTTTGACGAGGAAAAGAAGATAATCACGGTATCCACCCCCGGAAAGAACACGGTGGAGCTGAGCGACGACGGAAAGCACATCAGGCTGACCGACCCGAACAGGAACGAAATAACGATGGACAAGAACGGCATCACGCTCTCGTCCGCCAAAGATCTCACGCTGAAAGCCAAAGGCGGCATCACGATGGATGCCACGATGAAAATCAGCGGAACCGCCAAGCAGGACATCAGTCTGGAAGGGCTGAACGTGAAGGTGCAGGCGAAAATCGGAGCCACCGTCAAGGGCAACGCCACGGCGGAACTCTCGGCAAGCGGCCAGACTACCGTAAAAGGTGCGATGGTAATGATTAATTAATTAAAAAAAATAAGTTATGCCTCCAGCAGCAAGAATAACCGATATGCACACCTGCCCCATGCAGACTCCGGCGTTTCCCTCGCCGATACCTCATGTGGGTGGCCCGGTAGTGGGTCCCAGTGTGCCCAATGTATTGATAGGGAAACTACCGGCAGCGGTAGTGGGTGATATGTGCGTATGTGTCGGTCCGCCCGATGCGATAGTGAAAGGCTCGTCCACGGTGATGATAGGCGGAAGACCGGCAGCACGCATGGGCGACAGCACGGCACATGGCGGAACAATAGCCGCCGGATGCCCCACGGTGATGATAGGAGGATAAGCTCCGCAATCCCCTCCCGAAAAGAGAGGATTGCGAAAACGAAGCGTTCTTTGACATATTGGAAAACAATACGGGAATAAGTAACTCTGTTCCTTGACTTTTCGGTTATTTTGCTTAACTTTGTTCTCAAATAAAAAAGCAAAGAATATGAAACGTCCGCAAATTGTAGAACAGATACGCAAGGCTTTGGCTCAGGTAGCCCCGGGCGCACAAGCCATTCTGTATGGAAGTGAAGCACGCGGTGAAGCACGTCCCGACAGCGACATTGATTTGTTGATATTAGTTGATGGGAATAAATTGACTGTTAATGAAGAGGATCGCATTATTACTCCGCTTTACGACATCGAAATCGAAACCGGAGTGCAGATAAATGCACGTGTGTTGCTGAAGAAGATTTGGGAGAACCGTCCTTTTCAGACACCTTTTAATTTCAATGTAATGAAGGAAGGGATTGTGCTATGAAAGAGCGGTTGGATCGTGAGAAACTGTTTAAAAATTACACAATAATTTTGTTAAGCATGATTTTGCAGAAAGCAAGTTGGACCATTGCTTCTGCAGTATCAGCCCTAAAC
>CDZQ01021031.1_pt1 | contig 11223 bp, 11 predicted proteins | sample 554831 | NCBI WGS metagenome assembly CDZQ01 (sample SAMEA3182112, study PRJEB8094) | gut metagenome | biome: human; feature: gut; material: Stool; isolation source: human stools | place: Canada | collected 2013-05-06
GGCGTCGGAGGGCTTGCAACTCACCCTCTCCGTTTCCCTCCACGCGCCGGATGACGAGACCCGCAGCCGCATCATGCCGGCAAACCGGGGCAGGGGAGTGGCGGCGCTGATGGCCGCATGCGGAGACTATGCCAAGCGCACGGGACGGCGTATCAGCTTTGAATACGCCATGATACGGGACGTGAACGACACGGACCGCCACGCCCGGCTTCTTGCCCAGCGGGTGCGTCCGGTGGGCGGGCATGTGAATCTGATTCCTTTGAACCATGTGGAAGAACGGAACTTCCTTCCCTCCACCCCACAGCGCATCCGGCGCTTTGTGGAGATTTTGGAACACGCCGGCGTCAACGTAACGGTGCGCCGGAAGCTGGGCGGAGATGTGGATGCGTCCTGCGGCCAGCTCCGACGGAAACGGGAGCAGGCGGCAGGGGCCCGAAACAGCTAGGAGGAACCATGAAAGGCTATGGAGTGACGGATAAGGGAAAGATCCGCAGGGAAAACCAGGACAGCTATGTCCTGCAGCTCCTGCGGAAGCCTGAGGGGGCTCTGGTGGTGGTGTGCGACGGTATGGGCGGCGCCCGTGCCGGCGGCATCGCCAGCAGCATGGCCTCGGATCGCTTTGCTCAGGAGGCCCTGGCTCGGATGCAGGACTGCCCTGAGCTCTCCCTGGCGGAAATCGCCCGGGAGGCGGCTGTATTGGCCAATGCACAGGTGTTTGAGCGTTCCCGCCAGGATCCGGACTGCAAGGGCATGGGTACCACCTTAGTCGCCGCCCTGATCCGGGAGGGGGAAGCGGTTGTCGTCAATGCCGGGGACAGCCGGGCCTATCTTCTCCGCGCGGGAAGCGCCGCGCGCATCACCCGGGATCACTCCCTGGTGGAGGACATGGTGGACGCCGGTGAACTCACGGCAGAGCAGGCCCAGCGCCATCCAAAAAAGAATTTGATTACCCGGGCCCTTGGCGTGGAGCGCCACGTGCCCTGCGATATATTTGAGCTGGCCCTGGAGGCCGGAGACACGCTGATGCTCTGCTCTGACGGCCTGAGCAACCAAGTGACCGCTCCAGAGCTGGCAGATCAGCGCAGAAAATCCAAAACAGTAAACGACTTCTGCAAAAAGCTGCTGAAAACCGCCTTGGAACGCGGCGCCCCGGACAATGTGACCGTGGCGGCCATCCAGCTTTAATCCCGGAGAGAAAGGAGCGAAAGCATATGGATCATGCAATGGACAGATATCTGGGCAAGACCCTGGACAACCGCTACGAAATCCTGGAGGTTATCGGCGCCGGCGGTATGGCCGTGGTGTACAAGGCTCTGTGCCACCGGCTCAACCGCTATGTGGCGGTGAAGATCCTCCGGGACGATATGGCTACGGACGCGGAATCCCGCCGGCGTTTTACGACGGAGAGCAAGGCCATCAGCATGCTCAGTCACCCCAACATCGTCTCCGTCTACGACGTGAGTCGGGGCGGCGACCCCATGTATATCGTCATGGAGCTGGTGGACGGCATCAGCCTGAAGCAATATATGGAAAAGCGCGGCGCCCTCACCTGGAAAGAGGCGCTCCACTTTTCCTCTCAGATCGCCAGAGCCCTGTCTCACGCCCACAGCAAGGGCATCATCCATCGGGACATCAAGCCCCACAACATCATGCTCACCCGGGACGGGGTCATCAAGGTAGCGGACTTCGGCATTGCCCGGCTCCAGGATTCTCAGAATACCCTGATGAACCAGGAGGCCCTGGGCAGCGTCCACTACATCTCGCCGGAACAGGCCAAGGGGGAGACAGTGGACGCCCGCACGGACCTCTATTCCCTGGGCGTGGTGATGTACGAGATGCTCACAGGCCGCCTGCCCTTTGAAGGGGACAGCGCAGTATCCGTCGCGGTCCAGCACATCAACGCCATTCCACTCCAGCCCCGGGATATTGTCCCTGACATTCCCGCCGGACTGGAGGCCATTACCATGAAGGCCATGAATCCGGATATCCACCAGCGCTACCAGTCCGCAGAGGAACTTCTGGCGGACCTGGACCGTTTCCGGGCAGACGAAAACGCCTCAGTGGCCGCGCCGGAAGAGGTCTTTTTCCCGCAGCCCGATGAAGAGGCCCTCGCCGCCCAGGAGCAGGCGCCGCTTGGGGTGTACAGCGGCCGGAGCTATGTGGTCAAGCAGAATGTCCGCCCCATCTCCCGGAGCGGGGAGTTGAGTTATGACAAATTTATCCGCCGCCGGAGCCGGTCTAAAAAGGTGAGTATGCTTTCCGGGTTCCTCATCGTCCTGGCCTTTCTCCTGGCCTGCTTTGTGTTCCTGTGGAATTTCTTTATCCGAGACATCTTTGAAGATGCCGAACGGGTGAATGTGCCAAACTTTGTGGGAGACAACTACGAGGATATCGTCAACAACACGAGCCTGACCGACGTCTTCCACTTCAACATCACCATGCGCCCCAGCGCTACGGTGGAGGAAAACATCGTCATGGAGCAGTCTCCGGAGCCGGACAAGAGCCTGATGAAGCAGTCCAGTGGCATAGACGTGGAACTGGTGGTCTCCAGCGGGATTCAGATGGTGGACATCCCGGACCTTTACAACAAGGAATACCGGGACGCCACGGCAGCTCTGGAGGAGCTTGGCTTTGTGGTGGAGCACACCTATGCCGCCAGTGAGGTGACAAAAAACTATGTCATCGGCACCAATCCCGCGGCGGGGGAACAGCTGGCCGTAGGCGGTACGGTGCAGCTGATTATCAGCGGCGGCCCTGAACTGGTGCTCATGGAAGTGCCTGACCTTCTGAACCTCACCCAATCCCAGGCGATTGACGCACTGTACCAGGCGGGCCTCACTCTGGGCAGCGTTACCTCCGGCTACAGCGACACCTATGGCTATGGCAGGGTGATGTGGCAGAGCGCCGAAGCCGGCAGTGAGGTCGCGGAAGGAACGCTGATTTACCTCGTGATCTCCCAGGGACCCGCACCCCAGCCCTCTCAACCTGAGGAGGAAGCGCCCCCGGCCAGCGTGGAGGGCTGAGATATGGAGGGCGTGATTATACGCTCCCGCAGCGGCTTTTACGATGTTGCAGCACCGGAGGGTGAGTACCGTTGCCGTGCCCGGGGTAAGCTCCGCCTGGCAGGCACCGCGCCTCTGGTAGGAGACAGGGTACACTTGGAACCAACAGAGGGCAGAAGCGGCGTCATCACGGCGCTTCTGCCCCGAAAAAATGCCTTTGTGCGCCCGGCAGTGGCCAATGTGGATCTCCTGGTGATGCTCTGCGCCAACGTCAACCCGGTGACGGACCCCTTCCTTATGGATCAGGTGTCCGCCATCGCCTGTGCCGCAGACTGCTCCGTGGCGGTATGTGTAAACAAATGCGATCTGGACCCTGGGGATACCCTATATGCCACATATACGGCAGCTGGTTTTCCCACGCTGCGCACCAGCGCCAAAACCGGGGAGGGGGTGGAGGAACTGCGCCGGCTTGTTTCCGGGCGCGCCTGTGCCTTCACCGGGAACTCGGGCGTGGGAAAATCCAGCCTGCTCAACGTCCTGGACGTCCGCCTGGGCATCCCTGTGGGGGAAGTGAGCCAGAAGCTGGGCCGTGGACGGCATACCACCCGTCATGTGGAGTTTTATCCCTTGGGCGGGGACACTTACATTGCGGATACCCCGGGTTTTGCCGCTTTTGACGTACAGCAGATGCCCGGCCTCACCCGGGAGAACCTTGCGGAATCCTTTCCGGAATTCCGGCCCTTCCTGGGCGCCTGCCGCTTTCCAGACTGCGCGCACGTGTGTGAGCCGGACTGCCGGGTGCTGGAAGCCGTAGCCGCAGGGATCATACCCAAAAGCCGTCACGACAGCTACGTCCGCCTGAAAGCCATTCTGGATGAAATCCCCGACTGGGAACGGAAAAAATGAATGCTGCTCCGCCTCCGGCATGCCGGGGGCGGAACTTTTTTCAGGAAGCAGCATATTCTGTACCAGAGAGTAACGCCGGAGGTGATGCGTTTGCGCAGATGCGGGAAAAAACCCTCTCTCCTGGCGGCGGTGGCCATCGCCCTGGGCGTGCTGATCCTCATGGCAAAGCTGCTGCCGCCAGGCTTTTGGTGGTTTCTTGTGGCCGCAGGGCTGATCATCCTGGGCATCTGGCTGCTGCGGGAATAGGGGGGTTCAATCAGAAGGGGGCTTTGCACATGCGTGTTTACGTTTTTCGCGCGCCTGGGATCCTGGGCACGCTGCTGCGCCGGATACGTTCCGGAGGAAAATGAGAGGCTGAGGCCGGGCGGAGGGCCCTTTCGGGCGCCTCCGCTTTTCGTTTCCGCGCGAATCTGCTGCATGGGGTCGAAAAGCGGATCCACAATGGGAGATTGGGAAGCCGCATGGCCGAGCGATTGAAAACGATGCCTGGGCAGTTTTACATGGTTTTGCTTTGTAAAATGAAAAACTTGCGGCGGTACCTTGCAATCACAGAGGAATTCCAGTATAATGTTGCCTGTTAGAGCCTGTATTCTACCTATACGTGGTCGGGGCTCACCGACATTTCCGCTGCTCGCGGCGGGAGGGCGGCCCAAGGCAAGGGCGCCCGGAATCTGAAAAAAGCAGGTAACCGATCCTATGAAATTGACAAAGGAAGAGCAACTGGAGCTGCGGCGCCTTTTGGGCGCGCTACCCAATACCCTGGAGGCTGCTCGGATGCGGCTGTTCCGGCAGCACGGCAAAAGCACTACCTTCAAGCATGTGATGGGCGTGGTGTGCATGAGCTTTTACCTCAATCGCCGCCTGCGTCTGGGCGCGGATGAGAAGGCCTTGGTTCAGGGCGCTTTTCTCCACGATTTTTATCTCTACGATTGGCATGATGACGACGCGCCCAAAAAGCGCCACGGCTTCCGGCACCCGGCCCGTGCCCTGGAAAATGCCCAGCGCCTCTATACCCTTACACCGGTGGAGGCCAACATCATCGAAAGCCACATGTGGCCCCTGACACTGCGCAAACTGCCCCGGAGCCGGGAAGCGGCCATCGTCTGCCTTACGGATAAGATCTGCGCGCTGCTGGAGTTTTGCCGGGTGCAGCCCGGAGGAAAGCTGGCCCTGGCGGTGTGATGCGCCGAGCCATCATCCAAGGAGGAACGCGACCATGAAATTCACAAAAATGCACGGCTGCGGCAACGATTATATCTACGTCGACTGCTTTCAGGAGAAGATTGAGGACCGCCCTGCGGCGGCGGTGAAGTTGTCTGACCGGCATTTTGGCATCGGGGGCGACGGACTCATCTGCATTTGCCCCAGTGACCGGGCGGACTTCAAAATGGATATGTACAACGCCGATGGCTCTTACTCCCAGATGTGTGGCAACGGCATCCGCTGTGTTGCCAAGTATGTCTACGACCGTGGCCTCACGGATAAAACGCAGATCACCGTAGAGACCGGCGGGGAGATCAAAACCCTCTGGCTCCAGGTGGAGCAGGGCAAGGTAGCCACCGTCCGGGTGTGTATGGGTGCGCCGGAGTTCCGCCCGGAAAAGATCCCTGTGGCGGCCTCGGGGGAGAACTTTATCCTGCAGCCGGTGGAAGTTTTGGGCCGGAAATGGCTGGTAACCTGCCTGTCTGTGGGCAATCCCCACGCCGTGGTTTTTGTGGATCATGTTGCGGGGCTGGATCTGCCCACCCTGGGTCCGGCTTTTGAGAATCACCCGCTGTTTCCAGAGCGGATCAACACTGAATTTGTGGAAGTGGTGGACCGGGGCACACTGAAAATGCGCGTCTGGGAGCGCGGCAGCGGCGAGACCCTGGCCTGCGGCACCGGTTCCACAGCTTCCCTGGCCGCCGCCGCCGTCACCGGCAAGAGCAATGACAGCGCCCGGCTACTGCTCCTGGGCGGCGAACTTACCATCCAGTGGGATCGCCAGGAGAACCTCCTGTATATGACCGGCCCGGCTGAGACGGTATTTGACGGGGAAACCGACCTCATCTGAAGACAACGGAGAAGGAGGCAAGCGCCTTGCTGAAGATCAATTCCAATTACCAGAAGCTGCCGGGAAGCTATCTCTTTTCCGAGATCGCCCGCCGTGTCCAGATCTTTTCTCAGGAGCATCCGGACGCCGACATCATCCGCCTGGGCATTGGGGATGTGACCCTGCCCCTGCCGGAAGCGGTGATCCTGGCCATGCACGCCGCTGTGGAGGAAATGGGGCATAAGGAGACCTTCCGGGGCTACGGTCCTGAGTTGGGCTATGATTTTCTGCGCCAGGCCATTCTGGATCATGACTACAAGGCCCGGGGCGTAGAACTGAGCCTGGATGAAATCATCGTCTCGGACGGCGCCAAGTCCGACTGCGGCAACATTGGCGATATCTTCGACGTGGACAACGTGGTGGCGGTCTGCGACCCGGTCTACCCCGTATATGTGGACACCAACGCCATGGCGGGCCGCGCCGGGGACTACGACGGGGAGAAGTGGACCCGTCTGGTCTACATGCCCTGCCGGGAGGAAAACGGTTTTTTACCTCAGCTTCCGGAGCCGGACGCGGATCTGATCTACCTGTGCTATCCCAACAACCCGATGGGCACGGTGGCCTCCCGCAAGGAACTGCAGAAATGGGTGGACTATGCCAACGCCAAGGGGAGCGTCATCCTATTTGACAGCGCCTACGAGGCCTTTATCACAGACCCGGATATTCCCCACAGCATCTTCGAGATCCCCGGCGCCAAAACCTGCGCCATTGAGTTCCGCAGCTTTTCCAAAACCGCCGGCTTCACGGGCACCCGCTGCGGCTATACCGTCGTGCCCAAGGAGCTGGTACGCCAGAATGTCTCCCTGAACCAAATGTGGGCCCGGCGCCAGTCCACTAAGTTTAACGGCACCGCCTACGTCATTCAGCGGGGCGCGGAAGCTGTCTATACCGCCGCGGGCCAGGCCCAGGTGAAGGCCAACATCGCCTACTATCTGGAAAATGCCGCCACCATCCGTTCCGGCCTCGCCAGCGCGGGCCTGACGGTTTATGGCGGGGAGAACGCCCCATATATCTGGTGCAAAACGCCTGCGGGGCTGGACAGCTGGTCCTTCTTCGACCAGCTTTTGCAAAAAGCCCATGTGGTGACCACTCCCGGCGCGGGCTTCGGCCCCAACGGGGAGGGCTATATCCGCCTGACCGCCTTCGGCGACAAGGACGCTACAGCCCAGGCCGTGGCGCGAATCGCCGCGGTTTTGTAACCGCGCTCAGGCAGAACAGGATAGCGCGGGGGAGTTTTCCCCCGCGCCTTGTCCTATGTTCTGAAAAATACCATGGAGGATAACTATCAAGTATGTGTGGAATTGTTGGATATACTGGAACAAGGCAGGCCGCACCACTGCTGTTGAACGGCCTGGACCGTTTGGAATACCGGGGGTATGATTCCGCCGGACTGGCGGTAAAGGGGCCGGATGCCAAGCTCCATGTGGTCAAAGCCATGGGGCGGCTCTCCGCCCTGCGGGAGAAATGCCATAATGGGGCGGCCCTCTCCGGCACAGCGGGCGTGGGCCACACCCGCTGGGCAACCCACGGCAAGCCTTCGGACGAGAATTCCCATCCCCATGTGAGCGGGAATGGCCGGATCGCCATTGTGCACAACGGCATTATTGAAAACTATGCCCCTTTGAAGGAAATGCTGGAAAACCGGGGCCGGGTCTTTGCTTCTGAGACCGATACGGAAGTGGCTGCCCATCTGATCGATTACTACTACAAGGGCGACCTGCTAGACGCAGTGGCCCGGGCGGTCCGTGAGCTGGAAGGCAGCTACGCCATCGGCGTGGTATGTGCCGACGAACCAGGTACGCTGGTGGCGGCAAAAAGCCATGCACCCCTGATCGTGGGCTATGGGGAAGGGGAGAACTTTTTTGCCTCGGACGTGGTGGCGCTGGCGGAACACACCCGCACGGTCAGTTATCTGGATGATGATGAAATTGCCGTGGTCCGGCCTGACAGCGTCACGTTCTACACCCCCTTCCTGGACGAGATCCAGAAAGAACGCAAGGAAGTGGACTGGGATATTTCCGCAGCGGACAAGGGCGGATATGAGCACTACATGTTCAAGGAGATTATGGAGCAGCCGGAGGCTGTTCGCCGCACGGTAGAGCCGTTTTTGCGGGATGGCCGGGCGGATCTCTCCCAGGTCCTGGACGCGGAGCTGGTCCGGCGGCTGAACCGGCTGTACGTGGTGGCCTGCGGCTCATCCTACCATGTGGGTGTTGTGGCCAAGTACACCATGGAAAAACAGGTGCGCATCCCAGTGGAGGTGGTGCTGGCCTCGGAGTTCCGCTATTGTGACCCCATTTTGGACGGGAATACCCTGGTCATATGCATCAGCCAGAGCGGTGAGACCGCCGATACCCTGGAAGCTCTCAAAGAGGCAAAAGCCGGGGGAGCATACACCTTGTCCATTGTGAACGTGGAGGGCAGCTCCATCGCCCGGGAGGCAAACAGCGTGATCTACACCAAAGCCGGGCCGGAGATCGCCGTGGCCACCACAAAGGCGTACAGCACCCAGCTTGCGGTGATGGTACTGCTTACGCTGTATTTTGGTGCGGTGCGGGGCGCTATGGATCAGGAAACCTATGACGCCATCCTCACCGAACTTCTGGCTGTGCCGGATAAGCTCCGGCGCATTCTGGAAGACAAGGCCCACATCCAGTACCTGGCATACCGTTTCTTCAACAACGAGGACATTTTCTTTATTGGCCGCAATATTGACTACGCCCTCTCCCTGGAGGGGAGCCTGAAACTCAAGGAAATCTCTTACATCCACTCAGACGCCTATGCTGCCGGGGAGCTCAAACACGGCACCATCTCTCTGGTGGTGAACGGCACCCTGGTCATCGCCATTACTTCCTTTGAGCGCCTGGTGGAAAAGACCGCCAGCAACGCCCTGGAGGTCCGGGCCAGGGGCGCCACGGTCCTGGCCGTCACTACGGAACACCTCCGCCAGCGGGTGGAGCACGCGGCGGACGAGATCATCGTCATACCCGACACGCACGAGGCGCTGCTGCCTTCTCTGGCCGTACTGCCGCTGCAGCTGTTTGCCTATTACATGGCCCTGTACCGGGGCTGCGACATTGATAAGCCCAGAAACCTCGCTAAGAGCGTCACAGTAGAATAGGGGAGGGGAACATGGACGAGATCAAGACGACAAATTATAAGCACTTCTCCCACAAAAACTGCGAATACTACCCCTGCCACAAAGGCGCGGACCCGGAGACATTTAATTGTCTGTTCTGCTATTGTCCGCTCTACGCCCTGGGCCCCAACTGTGGTGGCCACTTCCGCTACCTGGAAAGCGGCGTGAAGGACTGCAGCCACTGCATGATCCCTCACGGCCCCGGCGGCTTTGACCATATCATGGATAAAATGCCTCTGCTCATTGAGCAGGTCAGACGGAAAAAAGCCGGGGAGGAAAAGACATCCCCAGCTGAATAATGCATGTGAAATACCCCCTGACGTAGTCTTTTTCCTACGTCAGGGGGTACTTTGCAGCTGCCCGGTTTTACTGGGCCTGTGCGCCGCCTGGCCTGGGCGTACGTCTCTTTGCCAGGGCTAGTTGCCGCTGTTTGGATTGTCCGGCGGGAAAAACTCTTCCATGGGGAATCGAATCTGCCCAAAGAGTTCGCAGGGATCCTGCTGATCTGAGGCGCCGACACATTCCTTTTCGGGAATACAGTAGTCGTATGCGGGGATGAGAAGCTGCGTATCCCGCTCCAGACGGATGATGGAAAACTGCCCCAAGGTCACGTACCAGTGGCGGTTTGTCTCCGTGAGTATCACGGGCTCGCCCAAAAGGTCGATGATTTCCTGGGGTACGCTGCGCAACTCTGTGTCCGGGCCGCACTGGCAGCGCTCCACCAGCTTCATGCCCAGGGTGATGGGATCTACAACCTCTACGACGGCTTGGGGCATCATGCACCGTTCCGGCAGCATTGTGCCCCAGCCGGAGCGGAATACTTTGGCGTTGCCCGCGCTGCCATAGAGGATGACCCGTTTGTCAAACACGGCGAGACCAGTCACTTCCTGGCCCCCGGGCATTGCTTCGCCAGTTACCTTATAGTAGTAGGTCACATCCACCGCGTAGCTACCGCGGTTGAATGCAATCTCCTCCACATTCACGCTCACATACAGCAGCTCTGTACTCTTGGGACGGATGCTGCTGGCATTTTCTATGTAAGCCTGTGAGGTGGTGGTGGGGAAGACCCGGAGATCCTCGATGCAGTCCTTGTCACGGCAGCTGTCGAAGATCTTTCGGGTGTGGATGCACACGGCCTCGCTGATGCAGGCATTTGCCTTCACCGGGCCTGGCAATACCCTGTCTGCCATATTGGTACCTCCTAGCCTGAATTGAACCACGTTCAGTACAGTCTATGCGTGAGCATCCGGTTTGTGCAGGAAAGCGGGACTTTGGGCCGGCCAAAGAAGTCTATGAGGTTTTGCGCAGGCAGCATAGGCCGGTTGCCAGGCTTTTTTGACCGTGTGCACTTGTCTTGCCCGGATGGGCTGTGGTATACTAAAATTGAAAAATGCCTGGGTAAAAACCCGGGGAGGGGAGGCCGTCTATTGTGGAGGAGCGCTTTGGATTCATCCATGAAAAACTGGATCTGAAAATCCTGATCCTATTCATACTACGCCGCCTGGCTGCTCCGGTGAGCGACACAGCCCTGGCGGAGCTGACGCTCCTGGATGATGGCATTGTCTACTTTGATTATACCGAGTGTCTGGACGAGCTGGAGCGCACCGGCCATATCGCTCGCCGGGAGGACGGCTGGGTCATCACGGAAAAGGGCGCGCACAACGGGGAAATCACGGAAAGCAGCCTGCCCTATGTGATCCGTATCCGAGCGGAAAAACGTCTCGCCCCTCTGGTACGGCAGCAAAAGCGCAGCGCCCTTCTCCACACGGAAAGCACACCCCGGCGCCGGGGCGGCGTAGATCTCCACCTCACAATGGAGGAGGATGACGGCCCTGTCCTGGAGCTGAAGCTCTTGGTGCCGGACCAGGACCAGGCAGAGAGAATGTCCAGCCATTTCCGCAGTCGTGCTGAGACCCTTTACAATCAAATCGTAGAGCTTCTTTTAGAGGAGCGTTGATTTTTTAGATCGGGAAGGGCATTTGCTCTGGTTTTGAAACTTTTTTTGTCAAAGCTCTTGCAAGAGCGGGAAAATGATGGTATACTATTTCTCGCTTGCGGGTGTAGTTCAATGGTAGAACACCAGC
>CDZQ01057320.1_pt1 | contig 11218 bp, 9 predicted proteins | sample 554831 | NCBI WGS metagenome assembly CDZQ01 (sample SAMEA3182112, study PRJEB8094) | gut metagenome | biome: human; feature: gut; material: Stool; isolation source: human stools | place: Canada | collected 2013-05-06
TGGGGTCCATGGTGCGCTTTCCAGTTCACAAAGGTTACTTCGGCAAGCCCGCACACCATACAGGAGTATCAACCCTGATATGGCTTCTGTATTAGCAAACTGCTAAACCCCTGACCGGCAGCACCCGGCCAAGACGCTCTGGGCCTAATTACTATTTACCCTCGCCCAGACGAGCATCGAATCCTGCTGCAGCACTCAACTGACGCCGACCGCAGCCCCACAAAAACACTCTTCTAACCCATCCTCATACTACCATAAATAAACGAGGAAGTCAACAGCATACGTAACCGTCAAATCTCCCTGCGCATAAAAAGGCCGCCATCTCAGTGCCTGTGCATTGAGATGGCGGCCTGCAGTTCTATTATGATTTAGGACTTCTGCATTCCTGGGGCGCGTTCACCGGGAGGAAAGATTCGGCCCAGGCTTCATCCGTTCGGCTCATGTCAGGCGCGTTGTGCAGGAGCCAAACCAGATAGCGGTAGGGATCCAAGTTATTCTCCTTTGCGGTCTCAATCAGGCTGTAGATCACAGCGCTGGACTGAGCGCCGGCCGGGGTGTTGGAAAAGAGCCAGTTCTTCCGGCCTATGACAAAGGGCTTTATGCTGCGCTCGGCACGGTTGTTGGAGAGCTCCAGCCTGCCGTCCTCCAGATAGCGCACCAGGTAGGGCCACTGCTCCCGCAGATAGTGCAGTGCCTTGCCCAAGGCGGACTTGGGCGCCGTCTTGGCGCTGGTCTCATTTGCCCATGCCAACAGAGCGTCCAGAACCGGTTTCTCCAGTTCCAGCCGCTTGGTATAGCGCTCTTCCGGCGTCAGTTCCACGAGAGCCTGCTCCAACTGAAACAGCCTGGTGCAGTAACACTCGCCGGTGGCCGCCAGAGATTCCTGCCGTTTCTCTTTGGGCAGCGTTTGCAGCGCCTCGTCAAATTTTCGCCTGGCATGAGCCCAGCAGCCCACCACCCGGATGTCCTCCGGCAGCTTGTGGTAGCCCTGGTAGCCGTCCGCGTGCAGCCAGCCGGAAAAGTCCTTGAGGAAGGCCGCCGCGTGCTCCGCCTTCCGGCTGGGCTGGTACTCATACAGGACAATGGGATACTCGGCGCAGCCGCTGGTCCGGTAGACCCACATATAGGACTTGCTCGTAGAGGTCCTGCCCGGCTCCTTCAGCACCTGCAGCGTGGTCTCGTCTCCATGCAGCACGGTTTCCTTGCACAGCCTCCGGTGCAGTGCGTCATACACCGGCCGCAGCCAGGTGTCCGAGGCCTGCAGGATCCAGTTGGCCATCGTCTGCCGGGACAGCTTCAGCCCCTGCCGCTGGAACTCCTGCTCCAGACGGTACAGCGGCGCGTACATGACGAATTTCTGCGTCATGATGTGGGCCACCGCCTCCGGAGAGGCAAAGCTGCCCGGGCAGAGCGTCGGCTGCTTGGGTGTTTTCCGGAGGTTGCCTTCGCCTGTTTCCGCCTCGCACTGCTTGCAGGCGTAGGTGTAGTACACATCCTCCCGGATCCAGAACCGGGCCGGCTCCATCTTCAGGCTCCGGCGCACCTCTTTCCCAATCTCCTCCATCACGGCACCGCAGGTATCACAGGTGCGCTCTTCTTCGCAAAGGCGGTGCTCCACCACTTCCGTGGGGGTTCCCTCCGGCACGATATCCAGTACATTGCCGCTGTGCCGCTTGCGGGCATGGGCCTTCACCGCCACCTGTTCCGCTGTGGCATTTTTCGTCCCATAGGCATAGGCCTCCGCCTCGTTTGCCATGAGGGACAGCTGGTCCATCAGGCCCTCCTGGAGCCGCTCTGAGGATGCGCCAAACTGCCGCTTCCTGGCAAGACCAAGCTGCTCCAGAAGCCATTGGTTCTGGAGCTTCAATTCTTCATATTCCGCCCGTGAGATGGTCACCATTTCCGGGGTGCTTGCGGCAGTGTTCTTCTTGTTTTCCATAAGAAAATGATACCATAAAACAGGTTAAAAAGCCAGCATTTTCAATGCTTTCCGGTATCAGATCACGCTCAGGCCGCTCACTGCTTTGTTTGCCTTGGGCTGCTCTGTCTTCAGTCCCTCCATCAGCCAGCGGTACTGTTGAGGCGTCAGGGCCTGCACTTCCTCCGTACTCCGGGGCCATTGGAAACTGCCGCTCTCCAGACGCTTATACAGCAGCAGAAAGCCGTCTCCTTCCCAGTAAAGCGCCTTGAGCCGGTCCCGCCGCCGCCCGCAGAAGAGAAACAGCGCCCGCTGAAACGGGTCCATCTGGAACTGGCTCTTTACCAGGTTTGCCAGCCCGTCAATGCCGCGTCGCAGATCTGTGTATCCGCAGGCGATGTACACCGGACAGCTGCAACTAAAATCGTTCAGCATGACTTTGCTGCCCGGAGGATCGCCAGCAGTGTGGCCTCATCCGCTCCCCCATAGACCTGGATCCGCACACCGCTTACCTCCATAGCGGCTACGATATGCCCGGAGAGCTGGGAACGCTCCATGATTGGCGCCTCTGCAAAGGTTACCTCCTGGACTTCTTTCAGGGCCTGGAACACCTTCCTCTGCCAGGAGAAATAGGTGGATACCGCGATTCCATTCTCCTGGCACCATTGGCCTACCGACAGCCCACTGCTCCGGCAGGCCTCCACTCGCCGGCTCCATTCCACCAGCCGGTGTTGTTGATTGGTTCTCTGTATACTTGCTGCCTTCTCCATGCCTGCACCTCACTATCTTGGAGTCTGGGACACTCTCTGGTACTACTTGGTACTACCATGCACTTCCTCAGACTCTTATAGTTTGGCAGAGGCATTTTACCCTGACAAGCCGCCGACTGTTTTTACGCTTACCAGCATACACAGGAAAATAACCGTATAACGGTTTACCCGTTCACACGTAGTGTAACGGGTAAACCGTTATTTGCTCAAAGCAGGAGAAGGGAAACTGCGATTTGCAGTTCCCCTTCTCCTGAACAGTATATCACTTCACTACATCAAGGGTACATGAACGTATTTTTCTTCACAAATGCTATACCCCTTGTATTTAATGAACTCGGCCTCTTTACTACATCAACTAAGCAGCGATGCCACAGCACTTGATACATCAATACTTTCATCATGAGTGAAATACCCTATCGTATTATTATATAGTTGAATAATGCTGTTATACAGAGTAGCATTTCCATCGTACCCAGGAGTCTGACTGTACTGCGTCTGGTATGTATATGACGGGTATTTATACTCATAAGTACCAGATGGATTCTTGTGATACGGATACTTTGCATCAACTCTCAACGCCGCAGCAAATCTCTGTGTCGTTCCCCAACCATAATAGGCATATCCTTCCACTCGGTCTAAATCATCCCTGATAAGTACTGTTCTGATGTAAATATCTCCAGATACTTTTGCTTTTATATACCCTTCCGATGAGCCATAAGATATGGTAAGAGGGCTCTCATATATGCTGAACAATGTGGACAAGCCGCTTGAAACCGCTTTAATAGCCTTATAAAAATTACCCTTCACATAGTGATCGCACAAAACTTCTATTGACTTCTTCGCTATTTCACTCCATTTCCAGGATCCTGAAATATTACCAGGGACAACTTCGGATGACTCAACCCCTGCTGACGATTCTAAATATAAAAACTTATAGCCACTATATGTTCCAAGGCTTTCGCAATTATCCTCCCAATATGATATATCGTCCGGATCTCCCGCTGCTCTCACTGCATTATCTACATCGGAGGCTCCAGAAAACAAATTAACATAATTTACCTTTACTCCGCTATCAATCATTTCTGCTATTTGCTTAAATGTTAAAGTATATATTGGATTGTTTAAAACGCTTAATTTTTGTTCCTCATCTAATTGAGTAACTTGGTACGCAACTGCTCCATTAGTGAAATAATTTGCCTCGCCATTGCAATATTTTGCTACACTCGCTGTAGCTTCATCCTTTTGTTCTTCCGTCAGTTCATTTTCACCAGTTAAGGTAACAAAAATCGGGATATCAATGATTTTCTCCTGTTCTGCTGCTGCGAGTACTCCTTCTGTCATATTCTCGGTATCAGCGGCAAATGCTGGAACACAAAGGGACACAAGCAGGCAAAAAGTAAGCAACAACCCTACGAATCTTTTCATTTGAATGCCTCCATTTCTTGTGAAATTCTTGTTTCAAGGAAGTCTTTTATTGATGACGAAACGATAGAATATCGCTCATGTATGGACGGACGATCTCCATAAACATAATCAAAAATCAGTACTTCATCCCCGTACAATTTCATTATTCCTATAGACGTTCCATTAGCGTCATTCAAATAAATATAATACCTGATATTTGTATTTATTGGAAATGACGATTCCCCGATATTTTTCACCTTCATTTCTGAAAGTATGGTATAAAATTCACTAACCTCTTCTGTTGCTAACTTAAACGTGCAACAGTCCTCTATTCCATTTCCATCTTCATACGTTTTTTTTACTACAATTTCCTGAACATCATCAGTTTCGATATATTCAACTATTCTTTTTTCGGACAATATTCTCCAAAACACACATAAAAGAACTAAAAGGAAAATCAAACAAATAATAATTTTTTTGTAATCGATTGGCTTATCCATTCTCATATCTTATTCTCAAATCCAAACCACAAAAAATAAGCGCATGAACACCGTCCAATAAAGCCAATGTTCATACGCCCACACTTACAATTTTAATTCGACCTCTCCAGATCTGAAGAGAACTATATATCCGGCTCAGTCGGTCTCTGATTTGGCGCATGAATTTCTTGCCGCACATATCATTTCCTCCAATCTTTTGAATTTGCCGTGTCCTCAATCTACTATGACATATATATCATATCAGATTTTCTCTTCGTTTGCAAGTGGAACCTGTCATTTCTGACTATATTTTCTTGTTGGGGAACTTATTTTTTGTCGCAACAACCAAATAAAGAGGTGAGCGATACCCGCCCCCACCTCGTTGCTCTTACAAATACTTAGCCAGGCGAATTGTCAAGTCAAGTGCAACGAGAAAGAGGAACTTTTTTTGACGCACTGTGCCCGGGTCGGCTTGCCGCCAGTCCGGGTGTTTTTGCGCTATGGCGGGGGAGGGGCCTGCTTTCCCGCTTGACGGCGGCGGGGGAAGCGGGTACACTGGGCATAGATTCGACGGGGTGCGGCACGCCCTGACAATATATGCAAGGAGGCAGACCCCTATGTACGACTTTGACCAGTGCTGCGACCAGCGCGGCCACTCCTCCATCAAGTGGGACCGCTGTGCCCCGGGTGAACTGCCCATGTGGATCGCCGTCATGGATTTCCCGGTGTCTCCATCAACCACAATGAGGCCATCTATCTCTCCTGGATCGACTGCCGCCAGCTGGGGGAGGAGGATCCCGCTGCCTTTTTCCGCCGGGAGGCTGGGGTTGTGTGCAACAGCGGCGCGGAGTTTGGGGACGGCCAGTGTGTGCGCATGAACTTCGCCTGCCCCCGCTCCCAGCTGGCCGAGGCGCTGGACCGCATGGAGCGGGCCCTGGCGGGGAAATTCGGAGGATCGTCCCGGGCCTGAAGGCGCTCCGCCTCTTTTTCGACCGTCGCAGCCGCCCTCCTTCGCAGAAGGAGGGCGGCTTTTTGTTTAACGGGCATTTTACCTGCCGGGGGTAGCGGATTTTACGGCGGATTTCATACAATAGACCCGTACCCAACAGACAAGTTATTTGAAAAGACGCTGGAGGAAAAGAACCATGAAACGAATTCTGACCCTGCTGCTGGCGCTGTCGATGCTGGCGGCTACCCTGGCCGGCTGTGCCGCTACCGCCGCCGACGCCGTCGGCGATGAGCCGGAGGCTGTGCAGGCTGCCGCTTTGACCAGCACACAGACCGCCCCCCAGACCACCGCCGCCGCGGCGGTGAAGGCCCCCAAGTACGTGTTCCTCTTCATCGGCGACGGCATGAGTTATCCCCAGATCCAGACTACCGCCGACTATCTGGGCGCGCTGACGGACAAGGATTACTTCCAGGCTGAGCCCAGCCTGGACGACAACGGCGGCGCGAAGCTGGACGGCCCCAGCTACCTGAACTTTATGAACTTCCCCGTGGCCGGCTCCGCCGTCACCTATGACTCCAATTCCTTCGCTCCCGACTCCGCTTCCACCGCCACCTCCATTGCCACCGGCTACAAGACCTACTCCGGCTCCATCAACGTGGATGAGACCGGCGCCAAGTCCTACGAGACCATCACCGAGAAGGTCCACCGGCAGCTGGGCATGAAGGTGGGCGTCATCTCCTCCGTGAACCTGAACCACGCCACCCCCGCCGCCTTCTATGCCCACCAGGCCAGCCGCAACAGCTACTATGAGATTGGCCTGGAGATGATCGAGTCCGGCTTTGAGTACTTCGCCGGCGGCGGCCTGAAAAAGGTTACGGGCAACGACAAGGACAAGGAAAACCTCTACGACCTGGCCGTCAAGGCCGGCTACACCGTGGTCAACACCCAGGCCGCCGCCGAGAAGGTCACTGCCGCCGATGGCAAGGTCATCATTATCGACGAACATCTGGCGGACTCCGACGCCATGGCCTATGAACTGGACCGCACTGACAGCATGTGGTCTCTGGCCGACATGGTGGAGAAGGGCATCCAGGTCCTGGACAACGACAAGGGCTTCTTCATGATGTGCGAGGGCGGCAAGATTGACTGGGCCTGCCACGCCAACGACGCGGCCTCCACCATTCAGGACACCGTGGCCCTGGCCGACGCAGTCCAGGTGGCCATCGACTTCGCCAAGACCCACGCCGACGAGACCCTCATCCTTGTCACCGGCGACCACGAGACCGGCGGTATGACCATCGGCTTCGCCGGCACCGACTACGACACCTACCTGACCCTGCTTGGAAGCCAGAAGATCTCCTACGCCAAGTTTGACAGCGACTATGTGGCCGCCTACAAGGAAAACAAGACCGCCTATGAGGCTGTGCTGAAGGATATTGAGAAACTCTTCGGGCTCAAGACCTCCGGTGAGGAGGGGGACAAGCTGGTCCTCACCGCCTACGAGCAGGCCCAGCTGAAGGCCGCCTATGAGAAGAGCGTGAACGGCACCGCCACCAGCAGCTACGACCAGCAGGAGTATGTGCTCTACGGCACCTATGAGCCGCTCACCGTCACCATCACCCACATTATCAACAGCAAATCCGGCGTCTCCTTCACCTCCTACAGCCATACCGGCCTGCCTGTGGCGGTGCTGGCCCAGGGCGCGGGCGCCGATGCCTTCAACGGCTACTACGACAATACCGCCGTCTACACCAAGCTAGCCAGTATGCTGAAGGTCAAGTAAGCCCCGCTGGGATCGGCCAATCCATTTACCAACCCTCTCTTTTTCACCCCTGGCCCGCCTCCGCTCCGGCGCAGGCGGGCCGGCGGGCGTTTTCACACAGAAAGGATGATTGCTATGAAACAGCTTCTACGCGCCGTCCTGCCTGGGGCGCTGCTGGCCGCCGGGACACTGCTGGCCCTGGCCGCCTTTCTCCTGGCCCGGTCCCCTCTGACCGCTGCCGCCGCCGTGGGCGGGCTGGGGGCGGCTGCCGCTGCCGAGGCGGCCTGGCTCAGCCGCCGGGGGAGGGCGGCATGAGGGCCCTCTTCTCCCGCTACAACGCCCCGGTGTGGGTGTGCTTTTTGCTGATTTTGGTCCTGGCGGTGCTGCCCACGGGCTACGAAGGGGCGGTGCAGTACCAGGAGGCGGAGCGCTGCGCCGCCCGGGTGACGGCGGTTGACGACAGCGCCATTGTGGACACGGGCCTGGTTCGCTCGGGAGAGCAGCGGTGCACCCTGGAACTGCTGGACGGCCCCTTTGCCGGGGAGAGCGTGGACGGCGTAAACATGCTGAACGGCTCCCTGGAGCAGGATAAGCTGTTTGCCGTGGGGGACAAGGCCCTGGTGGTGGTAAGCCGCCAGGGGGATACCATCACCAATGTGACCATGATAGACCACTACCGGCTGCACTGGGAACTGGCCCTGGCGGCGGCCTTTGTCGCGCTGCTGATCGCCTTTGCCGGGCGGACGGGGCTGCGGGCGGTGGCCTCCTTCCTCCTGACGGTGCTGGCCATCTGGAAGGTGCTGATTCCCCTGTATCTGCGGGGGTGGAACCCCATATGGACGGGCCTGGGCCTGGCGCTGGGGCTAACGGTGCTGATCATCGCCCTGGTCTACGGCTTTGACAGGCGCTGTGTGGCGGCGGTGTCCGGGGCGTTTTTGGGCATCCTGGTCACATGCCTGCTGGGTATGCTCTTCACGGATCTCTTTCAGATTCACGGGGCCGTCATGGCCTACTCGGAGAGCCTGCTCTACGCCGGATACCAGGACCTGAGCCTGACCCGGATTTTTATGGCCTCCATTTTTTTGGGATCCTCCGGGGCGGTGATGGACCTCTCCGTGGACATCACCTCCGCCGTGCGGGAGGTGGTGGATAAAAAGCCCGATATCCGCCCCTGGGAGGCGGTGCGCTCCGGGCTCAACGTGGGCAGGGCCGCCATGGGTACCATGACGACCACCCTGCTGCTGGCCTACTCCGGCGGCTATGTGGCGCTGCTGATGGTATTTATGGCCCAGGGCACCCCCCTGATTCACATGTTCAACTATAAATATGTGGCGGCGGAACTGATCCACACCGTGGTGGGCTCCTTCGGCCTGGTGACAGTGGCGCCGTTTACGGCCCTGTGTGCCGGACTGCTGCTGGCCGGACGGGAAAATCCGGGAAAAGTGGTTGACAAAACGGACAAATGCATATAATATGGTACCGTTATCGTGTAAAATTGCGTGGATAAGGACGAGTACCCCGGCAGGGCCTGCGCAGAGAGCCGCCCACTTTGGTGGAAGGGCGGATAGGCGGGCCGGGTGAAGATCCCCTTGGAGCAGGCGGCTGAGCGGCGTTTCGCCCCGTAAGCCGGCCCGGGTGTGACCGTTATATCACAGATCTTGAGGGGCCGGCGTCCGCCGGCAAGAAGAGTGGTACCGCAGAGGCCGTCCGCCTTTGTCTCTTTGGAGGCAAAGGCGGTTTTGTTTTTGGCGGGGTACTTTTTTCGGCGAGATGATGGGGCGTTCCGCGCCCCGGCGGATTGCTTTTCTTGGTTGCGGGGAGGTTCCGCGCCCCTTCAAAAAGAAAACAGCAACCCGCCGGGGCTTTGGCAGCCCCCGCCATTGACCGCAGAAAACACCCCCCGCGCAGAGGCGGGGCGGGACAATATTCCATTTTCAGGAGGATTACCACCATGGACTACAACAAGACCATCAATCTCCCCAAGACCGAGTTCCCCATGCGGGCCGGCCTGCCCGCCCGGGAGCCGGGTATGCTGGAAAGCTGGGAGGGGATGGACCTCTACAACGAGCTGCTGAAGAAGAATGAGGGCAAGCCCCGGTTCGCCCTTCACGACGGCCCTCCCTTCTCCAACGGCAACCTGCACATGGGCCACGCCCTGAATAAGTCCATCAAGGACTTTATGGTCCGCTCCGCCGCCATGCGGGGGTACTACACCCCCTATGTCCCCGGCTGGGACAACCACGGCATGCCCATCGAGTCCGCCATCATCAAGCAGAACAAACTCAACCGCAAGGCCATGTCCGTCCCCGAGTTCCGCACCGCCTGCCACGAGTTTGCCCAGCACTATATTGACGTGCAGATGGCGGGCTTTAAGCGCCTGGGTGTTCTGGGCGACTGGGAGCACCCCTATAAGACCATGGACCCCGGCTTTGAGGCCCAGGAGGTGAAGATCTTCGGGGAGATGTTCAAGAAGGGCGTTATCTACAAGGGCCTCAAGCCCGTGTACTGGTGCCCCAAGGACGAGACGGCTCTGGCCGAGGCGGAGATCGAGTATCAGGACGACCCCTGCACCACCGTGTATGTAAAGTTCCCCCTGGAGGACGATCTGGGCAAGCTGGGGGACGTTGACCACAGCAGGCTTTACTTTCTCATCTGGACCACCACCATCTGGACCCTGCCGGGGAACCTGGCCATCGCTCTCCACCCCCGGGACAGCTACGCCCTGGTGAGGGCGGAAAACGGGGAGACCTATATTCTGGCGGAGGCCCTGGTGGAGAAGGTCATGGGGGTTGGCGGCGTGAAAAACTACGAGATCGTGGACACCTATCCCGGCGCTTTCTTTGAGAATATGCTGGCCAGGCATCCCTTCCTGGACAAGACAAGCCGCCTGGTGAACGCCGAGTACGTCACCATGGACTCCGGCACCGGCTGCGTCCACACCGCCCCCGGCTTCGGCGCCGACGACTACCAGACCTGCCTGCGCTACGGTATGGACATGGTGGTGCCTGTGGACGGCCGGGGCCGCCACACCGACTACGCCGGCAAGTATGCCGGCATGACCACCGACGAGAGCAATCCCGTGATCCTGGCGGATATGAGAGAGAGCGGCGCCCTCTTCGCCAGTGAGGACATTGTCCACTCCTACCCCCACTGCTGGCGCTGCAAGCACCCCATCATCTTCCGGGCCACCCCCCAGTGGTTCTGCTCCGTGGACGCCTTTAAGGACGCCGCCGTGGCCGCCTGTGACGATGTGCGCTGGATCCCCGCCTGGGGCAAGGACCGGATGATCTCCATGATCCGGGAGCGCTCCGACTGGTGTATCTCCCGCCAGCGGCGCTGGGGCCTGCCCATCCCCGTTTTCTACTGCGCGGACTGCGGCAAGCCGGTGTGCGACGACGCCACCATTGAGGCCGTCAGCAGCCTCTTTGCCCACCAGGGCTCCAACGCCTGGTATGAGAAGAGCGCGGAGGAGATTCTGCCCCAGGGCTACAAGTGCCCCCACTGCGGCGGCGTCCACTTCACCAAGGAGGAGGACACCCTGGACGGCTGGTTTGACTCCGGCTCCACCCACTTCGCCTCCATGCAGAGGGACCAGGGCTTCTGGCCCGCCGACGTCTACATGGAGGGGCTGGATCAGTACCGGGGCTGGTTCCAGTCCAGCCTGCTGACCGCCGTGGGAGCCATGGGGGCGGGGGCGCCCTTCCGGCAGTGCGTCACCCACGGCTGGACCGTGGACGGCGAGGGGAAGGCCATGCACAAGAGTTTGGGCAACGGCGTGGATCCCGCCGACATTTTCAAGAAGTACGGCGCAGATATGATCCGGCTGTGGGCCGGCAGCGCCGACTACCACGTGGATGTGCGCTGCTCCGACAATATTTTTAAGCAGCTGAGCCAGAGTTACCTGAAGTTCCGCAACACCGCCCGGTACTGCCTGGG
>CDZQ01030960.1_pt1 | contig 11204 bp, 10 predicted proteins | sample 554831 | NCBI WGS metagenome assembly CDZQ01 (sample SAMEA3182112, study PRJEB8094) | gut metagenome | biome: human; feature: gut; material: Stool; isolation source: human stools | place: Canada | collected 2013-05-06
CGGTCATTGCCGCGGCGGGCGCCGCCGCGGCCTCCGTCGCCGGGACAGTCACCGCCGCCGTGAGAAATACCAGCGCCATGGCGGACAGTACTCCACTGACCCCCAGGCGCAGCCTGAGCTTATCCATATTCCCTTGCCTCCCCTTTCCAGGATTTTCTTCCAGTATGCCCCCTTTTTCCAACCTTCAAACCCCGCTGTCCAGCGCTCCCAAAGAAATTCCGAAAAAATTTTACAAAAATGATGCACGTCATTGACAGACTATGGTATACTAACAAAGTTAAGATATATACGCAGCCAAGCCTGCCGCCGCCAGGGCGGCATCACTTCCCAACGGAGGTCTAATGCCCCATGACTGATCCCAATAAATACAAAAAGCAGCGGCGCCGGGAGCGTGCCGTCAACGCCGGTACCAATGCCGCCGGCAACGTCTTCCGCCTGATAGCAAAGATCATCGTCACAGCCCTGCTGGTCTTTCTGTGCACGGGACTTCTGTTTGCCTGCATCTTTGCCTATTATGTCAAAACCTGCCTGTCTTCGGAGCTGCCCCTGACCCTGGAGGACATGTCCGTTTCCCTCACCAGCTCCATCTGGTATACGGACAACGACGGCAACTACCAGGAGCTCACCACCCTTCACAGCACGGAGCGCCGGGAGTGGGTCACCCTGGACCAGATCCCCTTGGACATGCAGCACGCCGCCGTGGCCATTGAGGATCACAACTTCTATACCCACAAGGGCGTGGACTGGTACCGCACTGTAGGCGCTTTTGTGAACATGTTCCTGGGCATGAAAGACACCTTCGGCGGCTCCACCATCACCCAGCAGCTCATCAAGAACGTCACCCAGAACGACGATGTCACCGTCCAGCGAAAGCTTCTGGAGATTTTCCAGGCTCTGGAGCTGGAAAAGAACTACGACAAAGACGAAATCATGGAGTGGTACCTGAACGTCATCTATCTGGGCCAGAGCTGCTACGGCGTCCAAACCGCCGCTCAGACTTATTTCAATAAGGATGTGTCCGAGCTGAGCCTGGCGGAGTGCGCCTGCATCATCGGCATCACCAACAACCCCTCCGCCTACGACCCCTATGTCTTCCGGGACAACAACAAGGAGCGCCAGGAGCTCATCCTCTGGGAGATGTATGACCAGGGTTATATCACCCGGGAGGAGTATGACGCCGCTGTTGCGGAGGAGCTGGTCTTCGCCCGTGCGGAGAACGAGGACTACACCGAGTCCATCTACTCCTACTTCGAGGAGGTGGTCATCGACGACGTCCTGGACGATCTGGTGGAGGAAAAGGGCATCTCCGAAAGCGCCGCCACCCGCATGCTCTATTACGGCGGCTACCAGATCTATTCCACCATTGACATGGATATCCAGAACGTGGTGGACAAGTACTACACCGACGCGTCCAACAGCCTCTTTTCCCATTGGAACGGCGGCGGCCTCCAGCTCCAGTCGGCCATTGTGCTGCTGGATCCCTATAATGGGGACATTTTGGCCCTCTCCGGCGGCGTGGGGCAAAAGACCGCCAACTTTGAGCTGAACCGGGCCACCGGCACCCAGCGTCCGTCCGGTTCTTCCTTCAAACCCATCGCCACCTATGGTCCCGCCGTGGACGTGGGCCTCATCACCCCTTCCACCCAGGTCTATGACGGCGTGGTCAAGCTCAAGGGCACCAACTGGTTCCCCCAGAACGCCGGCGGCGGCTACTCGGGCAACATCACCATCCTCACCGCCCTGGTCCGCTCCCTGAACACCGTCTCCGCCCAGATCCTGGACAAGCTGGGCATCGCCACCAGCTGGTCCTACCTCACGGAGCGCCTGGGCTTCACCAGCCTGGTGGACAGCGACAAGGCCTACGCCCCCCTGTCCCTGGGCCAGCAGACCTACGGCGTCACGGTCCGGGAGATGGCCCAGGCCTTCACTGCCCTGGCCACGGACGGCACCTTCTCCTACGCCCGGAGCTATACCCACGTCCTGGACAGCGACGGCAACGTGGTCCTGGACAACCAGCCGGACCAGATCGCCGCCTTCAAGCCCAACACCGCTTACACCATGACCTATATGCTCAACCAGGCCGCCACCTACGGCACCGGCTCCGAAGCCAGTCTGGGCGGGCTCATGCCCGTGGCCGGCAAGACCGGCTCCACCACCGACTACAAGGACCGCTGGTTCGTGGGCTACACGCCCTACTATCTGGCCGCCGTGTGGACGGGCTTTGATACGCCCCGGTATATGAGCGTCTCCGGCAACCCCGCCTGCCGCATCTGGCGGTCCATCATGTCGGAGATTCACCAAGGTTTGGAATACAAGAGCTTCCCCACCGCCGAGCTGGGCGCCCCCACCGGCGTCTTCGGCGACATGATCCCGGAGGCTACGGAGTCTCCCTCGGAGAGCCCGTCCGAATCCCCGTCGGAATCCCCCAGCGAGAGCCCCACGGAGTCCACGCCGCCCTCTGAGACGCCCACAACGCCTCCCAGCTCCTCCCCGGTGGTGACGGATCCCCCCGTGGTGACCGATCCCCCGGTGGTGACGGATCCTCCGGCGGTCACGGATCCTCCGGCGGTCACGGATCCCCCGGTGGTCACGCCGCCCCCGGCGGAGGAACCCCAGAACTCCGCCTTCGCACCAGCCTAGCCCGGCCCGCTCCCGCGGGCATTCCCGGACGACCCCGACTGCATCAGCCGGGGTCGTCATGCTGAAAACTCCAGAAAAGGACGGAGAAAACCATGGAATACTGTTTCAATTGCGGCGCCCCCATGCCGGAAGGCCGCATGCGCTGCCCCCGCTGCGGCGCGCAGCAGCCCCAGCAGCCCCCCGTAGACCAGTGGCAGGCCCCGCCGCCCTACGCTGAAGCGGAGCCGGACTACCCCGAGGAGGCTTGGGAAGCCTCCGGGCCTGACTCCCAGGAAGCCCCTCTCTCCGTCTGCAGCTATCTGTGGAGCGGCTTTTTGCTGCACATCCCCCTGGTCGGGCTCCTGGTCCAGATCGTCTGGACCCTGGGCGGCGCAAAGAACCGCAACCGCCGGAATTACGCCGCCGCCTGCCTCATTTGGAGCTGCCTGGGCCTGATTGTGTTCATCATCCTGATGGTCCTGTTCTATATTTACATCTATCCTTACATGGACCAGCTCATCGCCTACATCAACCAGATGTCCGCCCTCTCCTCCGCGCTCTGATTCATCCCGGCTTCCTTTTTCCCTTTCTCATGGTTGACAAACAGGAAACAACGTGTTACAATTAGTTACAATTCTCGTTCAGAAAGGACTGATCCATTTGGCCGAAGGCAAAAAGTCCGCCCCCCTGGAATACCGTGGCCGGCCCCTGCGCCGCAAAGATAACCTCATCTACTATGGCAGCATGTCCGATAAATACATCATCATGCTGCAAATCCTGGACACCAAAAAGGTGAAGGACATGGACGTGGCCACCAAGGTCGCCGTCCAGCTCCAGCTTACGGATCCGGATCTGAAAAGCCGGGACCGTGTGGTGAAAAAGAGCGAAAAGGAAAGTCTCTATGCGGCCATGGACGTGGCCACCGTTTGGCTGGATCGCGCCCTGGCAAACCGCTGACGCCGCTCTCCCCTCTGTTTTTGTTTGTTGTTCCTGATACAAAGTTGACTCCTGTTTGTCGACCCGAGAGAGAAAGGACCGATCATGACGCGCTTTTTCCGAAAGACAGCCCTTGCCGCCGTGCTGTGCCTGAGCATTTCCGGCACGGCCTTTGCCGCCAACCTGGGGGCCGGCGTGGTCCAGGCCTCCGCCCTGCACCTCCGCGCTGAGGCCTCCACGGAGTCCCAGTCCCTGGCCGTGGTGCCTTACGCCTCCGGCGTCATCGTCACCGGTGAGACGGGGGACGGCTGGTATTCCGTCATCTATCGCGGCCAGTCCGGCTACATGTCCGGAGAGTACCTGAGCCTCAACGCCAACCTTAACGGCAACTTCGGCGTCGGCGCCATCCAGGGCACCACTGTCCGGCTCCGGGCGGAGCCCAACACCTCCAGTCAAATCCTGGGTACATATGACACCGGCACCCAGATGAACATCACCGGCGTTGCGGAGAGCAGCTGGTACAAGGTCTCCTACAACGGCCAGGAGGGTTATGTGAGCAGCGATTACATGCGCTATGTCTCCGGCCCCGGCGGCGTGGTGGGTTCCGGCGCTTCCTCCGGCGCAGACGCCGGTACAGAGTCCGATTCCACGGTGGGCACCGCCTCCACGGAAGGGGAAAAGATCGTGGAAACCGCTAAAAAATACCTGGGTGTGCCCTATGTCTGGGCCGGTACTTCCCCCTCCGGCTTCGACTGTTCCGGCCTGGTGTACTATGTCTACAAAGAATGCGGCTACTCCGTCAACCGCACCGCCGCCTCCCTTTATCAGAATGGCGTCGCCGTGGACCGCTCGGAGCTCCAGCCCGGCGATGTGATCTGCTTCACCAACAGCGGCTACAGCTACATCGGCCACACCGGCATCTATATTGGCGACGGCCAGTTCATCCACGCCAGCTCCGGCGGCGGCCGGGTTATGATCTCCTCCCTGAGCGAGACCTACTACAACAACCACTACTACGGCGCCCGGCGCATCGTTTCCTGAAACTGAAAAACCTGTGAAAGCCAAGGCAGGAGCGCTCTCGCTCCTGCCTTGGCTTTTTTCCGCACCCCGCCGTCGGATTTTTCTTTTCAACTCCGGAGAAATATGCTACCATGGCCCCAGGACTTCGCGCGGGGAAAGGGTGATCTCCATGGAAAAACTGGACGCGCTTTTATATGAGCTGGGCCTCCACCCGGACTGTATTCCCCTCCCTGCCGCCGCGGCGGCCTTCCAGGCGGAAATGGTCCGGGGGCTGGCGGGGACCGGCGGGAGCCTGGATATGGTCCCCACCTGGCTGGCCGCCGCGCCCCCGCCCCGGGAGAGCGGGGCGGTCTTGGCCCTGGACTGCGGCGGCACCCGTTTCCGCCGGGCCCTGGTGCGCTTTTCCGACGGGTCGCCGGTGCTCTCGGATTACCTGGAGGCCCCCATGCCCGGCGCCGGAGGCGGCGCGGCGCTGCCCGCCGGGGCCTTCTGGGACGCGCTGGGGCAGATGGTCCGTCCCCTGGCCCGTCCCGGCATGCCCATCGGCTTTTGTTTTTCCTACCCCATGTCCATCCTCCCGGACCATGACGGGGTACTCCTGCGCCTGACCAAGGAGCTGCGCCTGCCGGAGCTGGTGGGCCGCCGCCTGGCCCCCGGCCTTTTGTCCCGGCTCCCGGCGGGCTGCGGCCCGGCGGTGCTCCTGAACGACACCGCCGCCTCCCTCCTGGGCGGCGTCACGGCCATCCGGGAGGCGGCGGGTTCCGGGGCTGCCGGGATGATCCTGGGCACCGGCTTCAACTGCTGCTACGCTGCCAGGGGCGTGGAACTCCGAAAGTGCCCGAACGCCCCGGACATGATCGTCAATCTGGAGTGCGGCAACTATGCCCAGCCCCAGGGCCTTCTGGACCGGGAGCTGGACGCGGGCACCGACGACCCCGGCAGGGGCACTCTGGAAAAAATGCTCTCCGGCGCTTACCACGCCCATCTGGTGTACCTGGCCGCCGGGCACTGCGCCCGGGCGGGCCTGTTCACCCCCGCCGGTGCCCGGGCCCTGGAAGCCGGACCCGTCTTCCGTGCGGAAGCGCTGGAGGACTTTGTCCAGGGCCGCGGCCCCTGGTGGGAGGCGCTCACAGAGCCGGCGGACCGGGAAACCCTCCTGGGCATCCTCCGGCACAGCAACGCCCGGGCCGCCCGGCTGGTGGCCATGGTCCTCACCGCCCTGCTCCGCCAGACCGGCGCGGGCACAGATGCCGCCCATCCCTTCTGCGTGGTCGCGGACGGTTCCGCTTTTTATCGTTCCACCCTTTTCCGCGCCGCCCTGGGCCGGGAGCTGGGAGAAGTCCTCCCCGCCCTGGGCCGCCACATCCGTTTTCTCAAATCCCCCGGCGGCAACCTCCCCGGCGCCGCTGCGGCCGCCCTCCAGGCAGCGGGAGAAGGGGCCGTGGAAAAACCATCCGTTTGAAAAGAAGGAGACGCCCATGAGCAAAAGAGAAATCCGCCCCGAAGAAACCACCAGGGCCGCGGCGTTTGCCCTCTGGATACGATCGCCCAACCCGATGGTGACCTTCTTCAAGACCTATGACGTGATGCCCCTGATCCGGGCAAGCCGGGCCCGGGGCCTGAAGTTCAATATGCTCCTTGCCTTTTGCATCGGCAGGGCCGCCGCCCCGGTCCGGGAATTCTATCTGCTGCCTGTGGGGGACAAGCTCATGCAGTACGACAGGATCGCCGTCAATACCATCGTCCGGAACCGAGACGGCGCAGTGAGCTCCTGCGACATTGCCTTTACGGACGACCTGGCGACGTTCAACGCCGACTATCTGCGCCATACGGCACAGGTGCGCGACACCTGTGTGGACCACGACCTGTCGGAGGACTACATGGTGATCGGCACCTCCGCCATTGTGGACGTGGAGCTGGACGGCGCCGTCGGGATGCACAGCGGCATTTTCCACAATCCCTTTCTGATCTGGGGAAAGTACCGCGTGGACGGGGAGAAAGCCCTGCTGCCCATTTCCTTCCAGTTCCACCACACCCAAATGGACGGCGCCCACGCGGGTCAGTTCCTGCGGAATTTGCAAGAGGAAATTGCGGGAATGGGAGAAGATATATAAAGAGGGATCGTGAGGGAACCTCCCGCGCCGCCCAAAAGGCGGGAGAGACCTCCGCTGGATAAACCGGGCGATGGAAAAGGGTTGGAAGCTTTTCGCTTCCAACCCTTTTCCATCGATTGCGCCTATCTCTTCTTTACGGGTATCCAGACCTCATAAGCGGTGTTTTGCGGGTCTGGGGTAAAATAAACCTCCACGTCCGGCCCCTGGGCAAACTCATAGCCGGAAGTGGGGAGCCACTCTGTCACAATGCGCTTTTCCAGCTCCTGAATGGACTGCCCCGTTCCGGCGCCCGGAAAAATTGCCCACACGCCCCTTGGAACGATATATTCTTCCAGGGAACCGTCAATTTCCGCCCCAGAGGAAACCGCGATGTAATATCTCCATTCCTCGCCGTCGCTGCAGGCGCTCACCCCCAAAACGCCCCGCGGTTCCCGGTCCATCCGGGAGAGGATGGTTTCCAGGGTACCGTCCAGCACGAGCCCCTGCCACATTCGCGGCACCTCCAGGAAGTTCTGCTCGATCTCCCTGCTCAGGGGGAATGATTTTCCCACAATGCGAAACGCCTCTTTGGTCTCAATCCGGTACTGCATTTCCTCCACTCCTTTGACGGTAATCTGGACGGTAATGGGCGGGAAGGATTTGACCGGGACCCCCTCGCGCCTGACGGCAGACGGGCACACGCCATGCACCGATTGGAACGCCCTGTGAAAGGCGGTGGGCGACGCATATCCGTATTTTGCCGCCACATCGATGATTTTTGCGCCCCCGCCCTGCAGGTCAACGGCGGCCAGGGACATTTTTCTCTTGCGGATATACTCGGACAAAGGCATTCCGGCTATATACGTGAACATTCTCTGGAAATGATATGCGGAGCAGCAGGCGATTTGCCCCAGTTTTTCATATTCGATCTCGCCCGTCAGGTTTTCCTCCAGATAGCGGATCGCCTCGTTGAGCCGTTCCACCCAATCCATATCGCGTTCCCCCCGTTTCCCCTTCCATTGTATCAGCCGGAACGAAAAAATCCTCTCTTTTCCTGCACAAAAATGAGAGGCGCGGCTCTCCGCCGCGCCTCAGCTTGCCGAAAAAACCATATCGCGCACAGGCTTTGGCACAAGGCGCAAGACGCATGCGCCGCGCGGCATCGTTTGGATTCCCGCGCGTTCACCTGTCCGCGCCCAGGTTCTGCAGCTCCGTCTCCAGGATCTCCAGCACCGCCGCCTTGGCCATGGGCTCGTCGTGGCCGAAAAGGGCCGTGGAAAACTCCAGCCCCCGGAGGAACGCCAGGAACTCCGCCGTCCGGATGGGGTCATAGGCCCCGTCCAGGTCGTAAAAATCCCCGCACCAGGCGTCCCCCAGGGCCAACACCCCCGCCTCGGGGGCATGGACAAACACGGCGTCCCGGCTGTGGGTGGAGTCGTGGGCAAACACCCGGCAGGTGAGCCCGCCCAGGTCCAGCTCCAGCGTCCCGTCCAGGGTCACCGGCGCCGGCGTCACCCGGATCTGGGAGAGGTCGGGGTACTCCTCCGGGATGCGGGTATGGCAGAAGAGGATGTCCTCCCCCGTCTCCAGGCGCCGTTCCATGGCCTCCCGGGTCCAGGTCCAGCCCGCCACCTCCCGGAGCTTCTCATTGGTCAGCCGTCCGGCGATTATGATCCCCTGGGCCGCGGGGATGCCGAAGGTGTGGTCCCAGTGCCAGTGGGTGATGACGGTGTATTGGGGCAGGGGCAGCCCCGCCTGGGTCAGGGCCCCGTAAAACGCCCGGACGTGGGCGGGGGAGTTCCCCGCGTCCACCGCCAGGCTCGCCCGGTCTCCCCGGAGATAAAAGAGCCAGGGCCGGTCCGTCCGCTCCTCCCCCGGGGTGTAGTACACCCGGGACGAAAACTGCCGCAGTTTCATTTCCTGCCCCCTTGTTCTTCCCCGCTCTCCAGTTGGAGCTGGCTGAGCTTCACCGCCAGGAGCTTGGCGTGGGCCGCCGTCACCGCCGCGCCCATGCGCAGCTTGTCAATCGCCGCGTCCCCGTCGCTCTCCGGGTCAAAGACCTCCCCGGCCTCCGCCCGGACATACTGGGTGAACATGGTCCCCATGTGGGCGCAGATCTCCCGGAAGGTCTCATAGGTCCGGCGGATGTCCGCCTCGTCCCCCTGGGGCAGCATCTGCCGCACCACCGCCATGCTCAGGGTCTGCTTGCAGATGCACAGCATCAGCAGGCAGGCCAGATGGGACCGGCCGTACTTTTTCTTCACCGGCGCAGGGACAATCTTTTGCTTGACGTAGTTGTTCACCATGGTGGGCGTGATGAAGTTCTCCGCCCCCTCCGGCGCGGCCAGATAGCCCAGATACTCGCCGAGCAGGGCGATCACCTGGTCCATATAGAGCTCGATCCGGGGCAGGGCCTCCCACTCCGGCAGGCGGAACTCCCCCAAAAACTTCTCCCAGCGGAGCAGCTTTGCCTCCACCTGGTTTTTGTCATAACGCTGGGCCATAGCCTGCACCACACTCCTTTGGCTGCATTTTAGCACATCCGGCATCCCGTGTCCACACGATTCTCCCCAATTCCCATAATTTCAGTTTTATTTTCTGCTTTACATATTTTTATGATCGTGATAATATAGTTTTGATATCTAGATTATTTGGGGTGAATGATTATGTCCTTCGCGCTGTTTACCGACTCCTGCTCCAACCTGCCCATGGCCATGCTCCGTGACCGGGACATCCGGGCCATCCCCCTGACCTACACCCTGGACGGCGCGGAGCACAGCCGCTGGGACGCGGCGGACGGCTTCGACGGCGCCGCGTTTTACAGCGCCCTGGCCGCCGGCAGGCATGAAGTCCACACCTCCATGGTCAACACCGCCGTCTTTCTGGACGCTTTCACGCCCGCCCTGCAGGCTGGGCTGGATGTATTGTATGTGGGCATCTCCTCCGGCATCAGCGGCACCCATTCCGCCGCGGAGGCCGCCGCCGCCCTGCTCCGGGAGCGCTTCCCCCAGCGGGAGATCCTGGCGGCGGATACCCACGGCGCTTCCCTGGGGGAGGGCATCACCGTCCTGGAGGCCGCCCGGCTCCGGGATGCGGGCCTGTCCGCCCGGGAGGTATGGCAGGCTCTGATGGCCCGGCGCGCCTCCCTCTGCCAGCACTTTGTGGTGGACGATCTCATGTTCCTCCGCCGGGGTGGACGGGTCTCCGCCACCGCCGCCATCGTCGGCACGCTGGTGGGCATCCGCCCCCTGCTCCGGGGGGACCAGGGCCGCATTGTCCAGGAGGGCAAATGCCGGGGCCGCCGTCGGGCCCTGGAGGCCCTCGTGGACATCTACCGCCGGGACGTGCGCAGCCCCGGGGACCAGACCGTGGGCATCGCCCACGCCGACTGTGAAAAGGACGCGCTGTACCTCCGCCAGCTCCTCATGGACGCCGCCCCCTGCCGGGACGTGCTGGTCCAATGCTATGAGCCCGTCACCGGCTCCCACGTGGGCCCCGGCACCGTGGCCCTGTTCTTCTGGGGAGAAAACCGTCCTCTCTGAGCGCGCCCCCTGATCCAAGGCCGAAACCGCCCCTTTCGATATGGGGCGGTTTTTTGTCCTTTAATTTTTTGGGAATCCCGGAAAAGCTATTGGCATATCCTGTAAGCTGTGGTATAATTTCGCTGATTGACCCCTGAAGCCGGTTATTTTTTCCCCATACCGGCAAAAATGAAATCGCCGGGGCCGTTTGGTTTTCCAAAGGCGCCCCGTTTCCTCCCAGGCGCTCCCCGCCGGAAGCAGCCGCGGCGCTTGGATATTCTTTGTCATTCCCTGGGAATGCAAAGTGGACAAAAGGTGTGCACAATGAAAAAACGCAAACAGCTATTTTATTATCTCTGGACGGGGGCCATTTTCCTGTCCCTGATCCTGGTACTCTTCTCCCTGGTCTTTGCCTCCTGCTCCGGCCCCGCCGGCGCGGCGGAGCCAGACGAAACACCTCCGGCCAGCGCTGGCCCCGGCGAAAGCGCCGCCCCCGGCGAGAGCAGCGCTCCTGGAGAGAGCGCCGCCCCGGGCACCGACCCGCCGGAGCCCACCTTCGTCATCACCACGGACAATGTGGAGCTCCAGGAGACGGAGGACTACGGCCAGGAGTATATCGACAAGTTCGTCTTCCTGGGGGACAGCACCACCTATGGCCTGGACGCCTATGATATTGTGGACTCCACCCAGGTCTGGACCCCGGCCAACCGCACCTTCAGCCTCTTTAACCAGAGCTTTATCCGCATCCTCTATCCGGAGACCGGGGAGGAGCTGACCATTCCGGAGATTCTCTCCCGGAAGCAGCCGGAGTATCTGATGATCACCCTGGGCGTCAACGGCATCTCCTCCATGGACGAGGATTACTTCAAGTCCGAGTACCTCTCCCTGATTTCCACGATCCGCTCCGCCAGCCCGGACACCAAGATCATCGTCAACACCATGTACCCCCTCTGCGCGTCCTATGACACCAGCTCCGGCGTGACCATGGACAAGATCCTGTCTCTTATACACATCT
>CDZQ01046094.1_pt1 | contig 11184 bp, 9 predicted proteins | sample 554831 | NCBI WGS metagenome assembly CDZQ01 (sample SAMEA3182112, study PRJEB8094) | gut metagenome | biome: human; feature: gut; material: Stool; isolation source: human stools | place: Canada | collected 2013-05-06
GCCTCCAACAACGACGGCATGGGCATGTCCATGTTCCTCGCCTGGTCCAAGGCTGAGGGCGTGCCCACCTTCGGTTACGACGCCAACTCCGACGCCGTTGCCGCCATCGCCGAGGGCTACGGCGGCACCATCAGCCAGCACGCCGACGTGCAGGCCTACCTGACCCTCCGCGTCCTGCGCAACGCCCTTGACGGCGTGGACATCGACACCGGTATCGGCACCGCCGACGATGCGGGCAACGTGCTCACCGACGACGTCTTCTACTACGACGAGGCCTCCCGCAGCTACTACGCCCTGAACGTGGCCGTGACCGCTGAGAACTACGAGAGCTTCCTCGACTCCACCGTCACCTACGAGCCCGTTTCCAACCAGCTCGACGCGACTGCCCACCCGACCAAGAACGTCTGGCTGAACATCTACAACTCCGCCGACAACTTCCTGGGCTCCACCTACCAGCCGCTGCTCCAGAAGTACGACGACCTGCTGAACCTGAACGTTGAGTACATAGCCGGCGACGGCCAGACCGAGTCCAACATCACGAACCGTCTGGGCAACCCCGACATGTACGACGCCTTCGCCATCAACATGGTGAAGACCGACAACGCCGCCTCCTACACCGGCATCCTGAGCCAGTGATCAGCGCGCAGTAAAACTCACAGTTAACTGAAACCTTTGCTATTGGGGGGATCACGCATCCCCCTGATAGCAATTTGTGATGAAAACCGGCAGGAGCCGGAGAATTCTTAAACGGGAGTAACTAGAATGGCAGATGCGAAAAACGACATCGTCCTGTCAATACGCGGTATGAGCAAGTCCTTCGGGCGCAACCGGGTGCTTGACCATATCAACCTGGACGTGAAGCGCGGAACTGTCATGGGGCTGATGGGCGAGAACGGCGCCGGAAAATCCACGATGATGAAGTGTCTTTTCGGCACCTACCAGAAGGACGAGGGCAAGATCTTCTTAAACGGCAAGGAGATAAGCTTCTCCGGGCCTAAGGACGCACTGGAAAACGGTATCGCCATGGTGCACCAGGAGCTCAACCAGTGCCTGGAGCGGAACGTGACGGACAACCTCTTCCTCGGCCGGTATCCGACGAGTTCCGTCGGCGTGGTAGACGAGGGGAACATGAAAAAGAAGGCCTCCGAGCTCTTCCGCAAGCTGGGCATGACCGTGAACCTCAGCCAGCCCATGCGGAACATGTCCGTTTCCCAGCGTCAGATGTGTGAGATAGCCAAGGCCATCTCCTACAACTCTCAGGTCATAGTCCTGGACGAGCCCACCTCCTCTCTGACTGTTCAGGAGGTAGACAAGCTCTTTGAGATGATGCGGATGCTGCGCGACCAGGGCATTTCGCTCATTTACATCTCGCACAAGATGGACGAGATATTTGAGATTTGCGATGAGATCTCCGTGCTGCGGGACGGCAAGCTGGTCATGACGAAGCCCGCGGCGGAGACCAACATGGGCGAGCTCATCACCGCCATGGTCGGCCGCTCTCTCGAGAGCCGCTTCCCGCCCGTGGACAACAAGCCGGGAGACACCATCCTCTCCGTGCAGCACCTCTCCACGAAGTACGCGCCGTATTTGCAGGACGTGAGCTTCGACGTCAGGGAGGGCGAGATCTTCGGCCTTTACGGTCTCGTCGGCGCGGGCAGGACCGAGCTTTTGGAGACGATCTTCGGCGTGCGCACGAGGGCTGCCGGGCGCGTGTACTTCAAAAATCGCCTCATGAACTTCTCGAACGCAAAGGAAGCCATCGAGCACGGCTTTGCTATGATAACCGAGGAGCGCAAGGCCAACGGCCTCTTCCTCAAATGCGACCTCACTTTCAACACCACCATCGCCAACCTCAGGCAGTACAAGTCCGGCCCGGCCCTCTCCACGCCCAAAATGGTGAAGGCCACGAACAAGGAGATAAAGACCATGCGCACCAAGTGCATGGGTCCGGACGACATGATAACGAGCCTCTCCGGCGGCAACCAGCAGAAGGTCATATTCGGCAAGTGGCTCGAGCGCGAGCCGCAGGTCTTTATGATGGACGAGCCGACGCGCGGCATAGACGTCGGCGCGAAATACGAGATATACGAGCTCATCATCCGCATGGCCAAGCAGGGGAAAACGATAATCGTCGTATCCTCGGAGATGCCCGAGATCCTCGGCATCACGAACCGCATAGGCGTCATGTCCAACGGACACCTTTCCGGCATCGTGAACACGAAGGAAACGGACCAGGAGGAGCTCCTGAGACTCAGCGCAAAATACCTGTAAGGTAGGAGAAAACGTTTATGGTTGCAGAAAACACAAAGATTCTGACCGCTGAGCAGGAAGCTCAGCTCCTTGCGCCGATAGACGAGCACGTCGGCGCCATACAGGAGAAGATAAACGCCCTGCGTCTGAACGGCACTGACAAGGTCCTGGACATACAGAGCAGCCTTGAGAACCTCAAGCGCGACCGCATCTATACCGCTGAAGAGAAGCAGAAGCGCGCGGCCGAGCTCAAGAAGGAGCTCGAAAAGGCCAAGGAGGTTGAAGCCAAGAACAAGGCCGAGGTCGCGAAGCTCATTGCCGAGGCCGAGAGCTACCTCAAGGCTAACTACGGCGCCTACTATCAGGCTGTCGTCGCCAGCTGCGCGGAGGAGAACGTCAGGGCCCAGGAGAGGTACACGGAGGCCGTGGAGCAGCTCAACCGCGAGCACCAGGAGACCGTGGCCAAGCTCTCCGACCAGCAGGAGCTCAAGGACGAGAAGTACGTCCACAAGAACCGCCTCTTCGACGCAAAGATGTCCCTGCTCAAGGAGAAGCAGACCATCAAGGACAGGCGCCACGCCGCCTTCGACCACAAGTACCACCTCATCGACCTGCTGCGCATGTCCAAGTTCACCGTCGGCGAGAGCATGTCCCAGAAGGCGGAGAACTACCGCTACACCTTCAACCGCCGCGACTTCTTCCTGCGCAACGGCCTGTACATAGCGATAATCATCATCTTCATCGGCCTGTGCATAGCCACGCCCATCATAAAGGGCGTGCCGCTGCTCACCGTTAACAACGTGCTGAACATACTCTCCCAGGCCTCGCCGCGCATGTTCCTGGCCCTGGGCGTCGCGGGCCTCATCCTCCTGGCCGGCACGGACCTGTCCATAGGCCGTATGGTGGGCATGGGCATGACGGCCGCCACCATTATAATGCACAACGGCCCCAACACCGGCTCCGTGTTCGGGAAGGTCTTCGACTTCACGGGCATGCCCATCCTGGGCCGCGTGTTCCTCGCGCTGGTCATCTGCATCGTGCTGTGCACCATCTTCACCACGATAGCCGGCTTCTTCACCGCGAAGTTCAAGATGCACCCCTTCATCTCGACGATGGCGAACATGCTGGTCATCTTCGGCCTCGTCACCTACTCGACGAAGGGCGTCTCCTTCGGCGGCATCGACGGCAACATCCCCGCCATGATAATCCCCAAGCTGGGCAAGTTCCCGACCATCATCCTCTGGGCGGCCGCGGCCGTCATCGTCGTGTGGTTCATCTGGAACAAGACCACCTTCGGCAAGAACCTGTACGCGGTCGGCGGCAACCCCGAGGCGGCCTCCGTTTCGGGCATCTCGGTGTTCAAGGTCACTGTCGGCGCCTTCATCATGGCCGGCGTGCTCTACGGCTTCGGCTCCTGGCTTGAGTGCATCCGCATGATAGGCTCCGGCTCCGCGGCCTACGGCCAGGGCTGGGAGATGGACGCCATCGCGGCCTGCGTCGTCGGCGGCATCTCGTTCACCGGCGGCATAGGCAAGATCTCCGGCGTCGTCGTCGGCGTCTTTATCTTCACCGCGCTGACCTACTCCCTGACCACGCTGGGCATCGATACTAACTTGCAGTTTGTGTTCTCCGGTATTATAATACTTGTCGCGGTCATGCTTGACTGCCTGAAGTACGTCCAGAAGAAATAAGAACCCACATAAACACGCAGTAAACCGCTGCAAAGCAGATGTGACCTGTCCGCCTTCTTTGCAGCGGTTTTATCATGCCCCACACCGGAACTGAAAAGAGGAGAGAATTACTATGCAGAAATTGGGTGCCGTGCGCCGCGCCCTGGACGCCGGCGAGCTGGACATTGTATTGTCCCGGCTCAAATACGGCGGGAACGGCAGGGACAAAGTAGCAAATGTGCTGGAGGGGTTTGCCCGCAGCTTCGACGTGGACGAGGAGCGTCCCGTGGTGCTCTGCTCTGCGCCCGGACGTACCGAGATCTGCGGCAACCATACCGATCATCAGCGCGGCCGCGTGCTGGCCGGAGCCGTGGACCTGGACTTTCTGGCCTGCGCTTCGCCCAACGGCACGGACAGGATAAGGTTCCAGTCCGAGGGCTGGCCGCTGGTGGAAATAGGCCTGGACGAGCTGCTCCCCAAGGCAGACGAGCGCGAGACCACGGCCGCCCTTGTGCGCGGCATGGCAGGGCTCGTAGCGGAGCGCGGCTATAAAGCTGCAGGGTTTGACGCCTATGCGGTCTCGGAGGTGCTGCCCGGCTCGGGCCTGTCCTCTTCGGCAGCCTGCGAGGTGCTTCTGGGCGTTATCGAAAACTGCCTGTTCTGCGGCGGTGAGCTTGACGCTGTTACCATAGCGCAGCTTGGCCAGCGGGCGGAGAACGTCTACTTCGGCAAGCCCAGCGGGCTGATGGACCAGATGGCCTCCTCCGTCGGCGGGGCCGTTGCCATAGACTTTGCCGATCCCCTGAAGCCCGAGGTTCGCAGCGTCTCCGTGGACCTGGAGGCCATGGGCTATGCCCTGTGCATAATAGACTCCGGCGCGAGCCACGCGGCGCTTACGGGTGAGTACGCCTCCATACCCGAGGAGGTGGGCCAGATAGCGGCCCAGTTCGGCAAGCGTGTGCTCCGCGAGGTGGACGAGGCCGAGTTTATGCGCGCGCTGCCGGAGCTGCGCCGCGCGGCGGGCGACAGGGCCGTGCTGAGGGCCATGCACTTCTTCGCGGACGACCGGCGCTCCGCCGAGGAGGCGGACGCTCTGGAGCGCGGGGATACGGAGGGCTTTCTGGCCCTGGTGCGCGAATCCGGGCGCTCCTCCTGGGAGCTGCTGCAGAACATCACGCCGACAGGCGCGGTGAAGGAGCAGGCCATGGCCGTGGCCCTCGCCGTGGCGGAGCGCGCCCTGGGCGGCCGCGGCGCCTGCCGCGTCCACGGCGGCGGCTTCGCCGGCACCATACAGGCCTTCGTGCCCCTGGACATGAAAGAGAGCTTCCGCTCCGCCGTGGAGTCCGTCCTGGGCGAGGGCAGCTGCCACATCCTGTCCATCCGTCCGGTAGGCGGCGCAGTCCTGGTCGGCTGAACCAAGTAAAAAAGACGCCTGCGTGTGCAGGCGTCTTTTTTTATTCTGCCCGCCCCCGTATGAGCGCGAGGGCCTGCCGTCTGGCCAGGGGCAGGTATTTTTTGTAGTATTCGCTCTCCGTGTCGCCGTATTTGTGGCCGACGAACACCCATTCGCAGTATTCGTAGAACAAAAAGAGTTCGAGGGTCCGGCGCCAGTCCGCGTAAGCTATGCCCCGCCCGGACACCCATGCGCCCCAATATCTCCCTCGCGTCCATCCCGCGCCCCCTTCCTGCCGCTCAGCCGGTGTAGGCCCTGAGCTCCTCCAAAAATTCGCGGTAGTCGGCCTCGGACCAGTAGAAGGTCAGGTCCTCCTCCGAGTATTTCTCCGGCTCCCAGCGCATGAAGCTGCCGCCTATCTCATAGCCGAAGCGCCGGAGCACGGCCTCGGCGAACTCCCGGAAGAACATGCCGATGGCGGTGATGACGCCGCCGTCCTCCACCACGGGGCGGTGCAGGAAGTTCTCCTTTTCGATAAAGGGAAAGACGTCGGCCATTTGCATGAAATAGCCCGCGGTGAACTTGCGGCCCTTGAGCAGGCCCGCCTTAGAGAGCAGCGCGGGTGCGGAGGAGATGGCGGCAAAGACGACGTCCGTGCCCGCCCCGCTCCGCAGGAAGTCCGCCAGCCGCTCGTCGAAGAGGGCGGGCAGGGGGTCTATGGTGCCGGGCAGGATGACGCAGGCGTAGTCGCTTATCCTGGCCTCTGCCAGCGTCTTGGTGGGCAGCACCCTCAGCCCCTCCTCGCTCCTGTACTCCACCTCCTCGGCGGCCAGGTAGTCTATCTCCTCCCCAAACCAGACCGCCAGCGCGGAAGTGAGGCAGCCTATCTCCTGCATGGAGAAGTTGGGATACAGCAGCACGGCAAATCTTCTCATTCGTATACCCCCTCAGACCTAGTTATAAAAAACCGCCGGAGCAAAGCGAGCTTTGCTCCGGCGTGGTGCGGGCATGGGGACTTGAACCCCAACGCCAAAGGCACGAGAACCTAAATCTCGCATGTCTGCCAATTCCATCATGCCCGCGTAAATGTTATATTACTACGTTTTACCCCCCGCTGTCAACTTGGGCTATTGACATCTTTCGCCGGGAATTGTATCATTTCCATGCGATTTCGACGTCTGGGAGGCTTTTTCATGCTCGGTGTGCTTGCCAATTCCGCGGGCGTGCTCTTCGGCGGGGCCGTAGGGCTGGCCTTCCGCGGCCGGATAAACCCAAAATACACCTCCGCGCTCATGGCCGCGCTTGCCCTTGTGAGCCTGGGGCTCGGCATAGTCTGCGTCGTCGGCGTTTCCGACACGCTCTGCCTCATCCTATGCGTCTCCATCGGCACCCTGCTCGGCGAGCTGCTGCGCATAGACGACAGGGTCGAGGCCCTCGGCGCTCTGGCTGAGAAGCGCCTCGCTGGCGGCGACGGCGGCTTTGCCCAGGCCTTCGTCTCCTGCTCCATCCTCTACTGCGTCGGCAGCATGACCGTCATGGGCAGCGTCGAGGCCGGCATAAACGGCGACAACTCCATCCTCTACGCCAAGGCCGTGCTCGACTTTGTGGCCTCCCTCGCCTTCGGCGCGGGGCTGGGCGCGGGAGTCATGGCCTCCTCCGTCTGCGTTCTCATCACCGAGGGCGGGCTGACGCTGCTGGCCTCGGCCCTCTCCCCCTACCTCACGGAGCGGGTCGTGGGCGAGATGTCCGCCGTCGGCGGCGTGCTGCTGCTGGGCCTGTCAATAAACCTGCTCGGGCTAAGGCAGGAGCGCATGCGCGTGGCCAACATGCTGCCGGCTGTCTTCCTGCCCATCGCCTACGTCCCCCTCTACGACCTCATAAGCGAGCTGATATGATGAACAAGAGCAAGAACACATATACCCTCTCCATCCTGGCTGCGGGCTGCCTCTGGGGCTTCATGGGCCTGTTTCGCCGCTATATGGGCGAGGCGGGCTTCAGCTCCTCCGGCGTCATCGTCCTGCGCTGCGGCGTCGCGGCGCTCTGCTTCGCTCTGACGCTGCTTTTGACGGGGCCTTCCCAGTTTCGCGTGCGGCTGCGGGACGCCTGGTGCTTTTTCGGCAGCGGCGTCGTGAGCCTGCTGTTTTTCACCTTCTGCTACTTCCAGGCCATGAACTACATGAGCCTCTCCGCTGCGGCCATCCTGCTCTACACCGCCCCGGCCATCGTGACCCTGCTCTCCGCCCTGCTCTTCAAGGAACGGCTGACGGGCCTGAAGCTCCTCGCCGTGCTGCTGGCCTTTCTCGGATGCGCCCTGGTCTCCGGCCTTGGCGCTGGGGATATGGCCCTTTCGACGGCGGGCATACTCTACGGCCTCGGCGCGGGCTTCGGCTACGCCATGTACAGCATCTTCGCCCGCTACGCCCTGGAGCGCGGCTATTCCAGCAACACGATAAACTTCTATTCCTGCCTGCTGGCCGCCCTGGGCGCGGCGCTCATCTGGGGCGTGGACGGCGTCTTCGGGACGGCGGCGGCCTCCGGCGGGAACCTGGCCCTCGCCATCGGCGCGGGCGTCGTCACCTGCTACCTGCCATATCTGCTCTATACCCACGGCCTCACGGGCATGGAGACGGGCCGCGCCTCCATCATGGCCTCCGTCGAGCCTGTCGTGGCCACCATCGTCGGCGCAGCCGTGTTCCACGAGCGTATGGGCCTTCTGTCATACTGCGGCGTCGTGCTCGTGCTCTCAGCCGTAGTGCTGCTGAACGCCGGACCTAAGCGCCGGGTTTGATTTGTTCACATTTATGTGGTATCATGTGTCGAATCCCGTCGGATACGAAAGGACGAGACAATGAAAAGACTTACCGCGATACTGCTGCTCATATCCCTGGCCCTGGGCCTTGCCGCCTGCGGCGGCGAGCCGGAGCCCACGCCCGACCCGCATGAGGGCATGATATACGTGAACACCGGCGCAGGAGAGGAGTGGGTGGACGAGGCCGAGGGCGTGCCCGTCTCCCAGCTGTCCGTGTCGGATTTTGAAACAGGCGAGGACGGCATCCCCGTCTACACCGGCGACGTCTACGAGACGCGCCTCGGCATCGACGTCTCCTTCTACCAGGGCGACATCGACTGGCAGGCCGTCGCGGACGCGGGCATAGAGTTTGCCATGATACGCTGCGGCTACCGCGGCTCCTCCGAGGGCGAGCTCTTCGTGGACGAGAAGTTCGAGCAGAACATGCAGGGCGCCATAGACGCCGGGCTCGACGTGGGCGTCTACTTCTTCTCCCAGTCCATGGGCGCCATAGAGGCCGCCGAGGAGGCTCTCTTTGTCCTCGACCTTATCAAGGACTACGACATCTCCATGCCCGTCGCCTTCGACTGGGAGCCGCTTGAGGACTCCCGCGCCGAGGACATAAACGACGAGGAGCTCACCGCCTCCGCCCTTGTCTTCTGCGAGATGATAAAGGACGCGGGCTACACCCCCTGCGTCTACTTCTACCGCTACATCGCCTACCACGATTACGACCTGAGCCGTCTGGCAGACTTCCTCTTCTGGATCGGCGCCCCCGGCTCTGCCCCGGATTTCTACTACGAGGCCGCGATCTGGCAGTTTTCCTTTACGAGCCGCATAGACGGCATAGACGCCGACGTGGACATGAACCTCCAGTTCTACGCCCCGGGGCCCGACCCCTCCTTCCCCGGCCCCGAGCCCAGCCCTGTGGAGACGGAAGAGCCCGCCGAGAGTCCCGAGCCCGCCGAGAGCCCGGAGCCCGCTGAAGAAACGGACGGCTGATTTTTCCCGGGAGCGTAAAGTTTTCCTTGACAGCCGCCCCGCGCACGTGTATAATGTTTGCCGACAACTGAAAAGCCTTATCAAGAGTGGCGGAGGGACCGGCCCTGTGAAGCCCGGCAACCTGCTTATGCAAGGTGCCAAATCCGGCGGTGTAAATCGGAAGATGAGGATGAACGCTCAGAATTCAAGCCCGCCGGGAATCGGCGGGCTTTTTTGTCGGGAGGTGCGATATGCTGAACATTGAAAGCTGGCTGCCGCTCTGGAGCCGCGCCGTGCTGGAGCGCTTCGGGGGGCGTGTGCTCTTCCTGGGCCTGCAGGGCAGCCGCGCCCGCGGCGAAGCGCGGGAAGACAGCGATATAGACACCGTCCTCGCCCTGTGTTGGCTTGATACCGGCATTTTTCCCGCCTCCCGCGCCGCCCTGCCCGAAGCCGGCCGCGCCCTGCTCGCCGCCGGGCCGGAGGAGCTCTTCGCCTGGGCCGGTGAGACGCTCAAAAACGTATTCTAATTTCAAAAAGGAGATATTCGCAATGGCAAACTACCTGTTCACCTCCGAATCCGTCACCGAGGGCCATCCCGACAAAGTCTGCGACCAGATATCCGACGCGGTGCTGGACGCCATACTCGAAAAAGACCCCATGGGCCACGTCGCCTGCGAGTGCACCGCCACGACCGGCATCATCTACATCATGGGTGAAATTTCCACCAGCTGCTACGTGGACATCCCGAAAATCGCGCGCGAGGTCGTCTGCGACATCGGCTATGACGACGCCTCCTGCGGCTTCAACGGCCACACCTGCGCCGTGCTCACCGCCATCGACGAGCAGTCCGGCGACATCGCCATGGGCGTCGATAAGTCCCTCGAGCTCAAGGAGGGCCAGGCGGGCGACAGCCTGGAGAACGGCGCCGGCGACCAGGGCATGATGTTCGGCTACGCCTGCGACGAGACGCCGGAGCTCATGCCCCTGCCCATCTCCCTGGCGCAGAAGATGGCCCGCCGCCTCGCTGAGGTGCGCAAGAGCGGCCTGCTCAGCTATCTGCGCCCGGACGGCAAGACCCAGGTCACCATCGAGTACGACGGCGAGGGCCGCCCCCTGCGCGTGGACACCGTCGTCGTCTCCACCCAGCACGACGAGGCCGTCTCCCTGGAGCAGATCCGCGCCGACATGATAGAGCACGTCATCCTGCCCACCATCCCCGCCGAGCTGAACCGTGGGGACATCAAATATTATGTCAACCCGACCGGCCGCTTTGTGAAGGGCGGCCCCGCAGCTGACTCGGGCCTCACGGGCCGCAAGATAATCGTGGACACCTACGGCGGCAGCGCTCCCCACGGCGGCGGCTGCTTCTCGGGCAAGGACCCGACGAAGGTGGACCGCAGCGCGACCTACGCGGCCCGCTGGGTGGCGAAGAACATCGTGGCCGCGGGCCTGGCGCACCGCTGCCAGGTGCAGCTGGCCTATGCCATCGGCGTGGCGACGCCGGTGAGCGTGAACGTCACGACCTTCGGCACCGGGGCCGTGCCTGACCACGTGCTGGAGAAGGCCGTGGGCGAGGTCTTTGACCTGCGTCCCTCCGCTATCATCCGCGACCTCGGCCTGCGCAGGCCCATTTACCGCAAACTCGCCGCCTACGGCCACATGGGCCGCGAGGATCTGGGCGTAGCCTGGGAGAAGACTGACCGGGCCGCCGCCCTGCGCGCCGCCTGCGGGAAGTGAACAGGAAGTAAACAGCGTAAACCGGCCCCCACGCCTGCGGGGGCCGGTTTTTTAGGCTTTCACGGCGATTCTACCGACGTTCGGTTGCGAACACGCGCGCCGTGGGCTATGCTGTAGACGAGGTGAGAAGGCGTGTACAAACTCGACAAGAGAAAATTCGGCTCCTTCGTATCCAGCCTCCGAAAGGAAAAGGGCTGGACGCAGAAGGAGCTGGCGCAGAGGCTTTTTGTCTCCGACAAGGCGGTGAGCAAGTGGGAGACGGGAGTTTCACATAATTAAAGATACCACACCAATCCCATGCTGACTTTTGCTCAACCGATACAGCCGGAGGGCTGGATAACAAGAAAAGGCGGTATGCGCCCCGT
>CDZQ01018775.1_pt1 | contig 11181 bp, 12 predicted proteins | sample 554831 | NCBI WGS metagenome assembly CDZQ01 (sample SAMEA3182112, study PRJEB8094) | gut metagenome | biome: human; feature: gut; material: Stool; isolation source: human stools | place: Canada | collected 2013-05-06
TGGAGGAAGATAAATATGGGTAGCAAAGCATTATCCGGAGTAAGAATCCTGGACATGACCCACGTACAGGCAGGTCCAACCTCATCGCAGCTGCTGGCATGGATGGGCGCAGACGTCATCAAATTCGAAAACCCGACCGGCGACATCACACGTAAGCAATTGCGTCATGATCCGGAAAAAGACAGCCTGTACTTCACCATGTTGAACAGCAACAAGCGTTCCATCATTGCCAACATGAAGAGCAAGGCTGGTTGCAAAGTATTCGAAGCCCTGCTGAAAAAATGCGACGTCATCATGGAAAACTTTGGACCGGGCGTTCTGGAAAGATTCGGATATTCCTGGGAAAAAATCCATGAAATCAACCCATCCATCATCTATGCCACCATCAAAGGCTTCGGTTCATCCGGTCCATACAGTGACTACAAAGCCTACGAACCAATCGCCCAGGCAATGGGTGGCTCCATGTCCACAACCGGTTTCCCGGAAAATCCCCCGACCATCACAGGCGCCCAGATTGGTGACACCGGTACCGGGCTGCATTTGGCGATCGGTATTTGCGCAGCGCTGTATCACAGAACCCACAACGGTGGAAAAGGCCAGCAGGTAGAAGCCGCCATGCAGGAATCCGTCATGAACCTGTGCCGCGTCAAATTCCGTGACCAGGGTCGTCTGATGGGTGGAAAAGGCGCGCTGCCAGAATACAGCCGTCCAACGCTGGGTCTGACCGCCGTTCCACGTGCCGGTAACGACTCCGGTGGTGGCCAGCTGGGTAACTGTATTCCATGTAAGCCATTCGGTACGAACGACTACTGCTATCTGGTTGTTCAGGAAGCCAACTGGCCAATCGTTGCAAGAGCAATCGGAGACGAAGCTCTGGTAACGGACGAACGTTTTGCGACATTGGCAGAACGTCGTAAAAACCAGGGCGAACTGTGGAAAATGATCGCGGACGTAGCCAAGAACTACACCAAGACCGAATTCACCGCTTTCTGTAACGAAAAGAACATCCCGTGCGGTCCTGTTCTGTCGACAGAAGAACTGATGAATGATCCACACGTCTTGCACCGTGAAATGATCGTCAAGGTAGAAGGTCACCCACAGGGAGACTACTACACAGTCGGTATGCCGGTGAAACTGTCTGACGGCAACGTCGACAAGATCACTCCGGCTCCGATGCTGGGCGAACACACTGAAGAAGTGCTGAAAGAAGTTTGCGGCATGTCTGAAGCTGATATCGCGGAACTGAGAGAAGGCGGTGCTTTCTCCCTGCCACCGAAAAAAGCAAAATAATTGGTGGTATTGCTTTAATGAAGTGATTCATTAAACTTTCTGCAGGATGGGTGGCTTGTCCACCCATCTTTTTTTATGCATAAGGGGTTTTCCATGCGAATTGTCATTGTCGGGCAACGTAGATTCGGAAAAGCGGTTCTCGAGGCTTTTCGGTCTCGTGCGCATGAGATTGTCGGAGTATTCGTTGCTCCTGATAAAAAGGGGACTGAACCGGATACCCTGAAACTTTATGCATTGGATAAAGGGATTCCATTATTCCAGTTTGACGATCTGAGAAGTCCCGAGGCTCTGTCAGCTATTGCCGGGTTGAAGCCCGATTTGGCTATCATGGCGTATGTGCTCCAGTTTGTGCCGGAAGAATTTGCCAAAATTCCAAAATACGGCACGATTCAGTTTCATCCTTCATTGTTACCGAAATATCGCGGCCCCAGTGCTATTAACTGGGCGATTGTGTGCGGTGAAGAGGAAACGGGCATTACGGTTTTTCGTCCCACAGATGGAATGGATGAAGGGCCGATTCTGCTGCAAAAAAGAATTCCCATTTATCCGGATGAGACGCTGGGAGCTTTGTATCATGATCGTTTATTCCCGCTGGGTATTGAAGCTTTGCTGGAAACAGCGGATCGAATCGCTTCGGGTGACTATGAAGAAAGGGCACAGGATAATGCCCTGGCCAGTTATGAAGGATGGTTCAGGACGATAGACGCCAGGATAAACTGGAACAATCATGTCAATCAGGTTTATAACCTGATCAGAGGGTGCAATCCGAAACCGGGCGCATGGAGCACGTTTGATGGCCAGAAATTTACGGTTCTTGATGCAAACAAGCATCTTCACGCAGCAGCTGATGATGTCCGTGGCAGGCCGGGTTCGATAGTTGACATGGATGACCATAGTTTCCATGTCGGTGGCCAAGGTGGGGAAATCAGGGTTTTCCGGATACGGCTTGAAACCGGAGAAAAGCTGTCTGCGCCGGATTTTGCCCAACGGATCGGATTGCAGACTGGTGCCATTCTGGGCAACTGACGCTGTTTTACCATTGATAATGGTGGAGACGGCAGCGAAAATTTAACAAGTTGCCTTTTTTCATGTAATATTGCCGCACGTCCGAGGAGCGTTGCAACAAAATATTTCCGTCATTCCTGTTTTACAGTTGAAAGATACGAAAATATTTTAGCCAGGCTCGGATTCTTCAAAACGGCGCTCACGTTACTTTTTTCTCATTATTTTAGAAAGGAGAGCGTGATGAGCGCTGTATCCAAAACCGAACAGGATTTTTACATTGCCGACCCCAAACTGACTGCATGGGGTAACAAGGAAATCAAGATTGCAGAAACCGAAATGCCGGGGTTGATGGCTATCCGGGAAGAATACGCTGCATCCAAACCATTGGCGGGGGCACGTATCAGCGGTTCGCTGCATATGACGATTCAAACCGCTGTATTGATCCAGACTCTGGAAGCGCTTGGCGCGAAAGTCCGTTGGGCGTCGTGCAATATTTATTCTACTCAGGATCACGCTGCCGCAGCGATCGCATCCAATGGTACCCCTGTGTTCGCATTCAAGGGCGAATCGCTGGATGACTACTGGGAATTCACTCACCGCATTTTTGAATGGCCTGACGGCGGTTATTCAAACATGATTCTGGACGATGGTGGTGATGCAACCCTTCTGCTTCATTTGGGAAGCCGTGCCGAACAGGATCTGTCCGTTCTGGATCATCCGGGTTCGGAAGAAGAAGTTTGCCTGTTCAACGCCATCAAGCGTCATTTGAAAACGGATCCGAACTGGTATTCCAAACGCATCAAGGAAATCAAGGGTGTTACCGAAGAAACCACGACAGGTGTTCATCGTCTCTACCAGATGCATGAAGAAGGCAAGCTGAGGTTTCCTGCCATCAATGTGAACGACTCCGTTACCAAGTCCAAGTTCGACAATCTGTATGGTTGCCGTGAATCGCTGGTTGACGGCATCAAACGGGCTACAGACGTGATGATTGCGGGCAAGGTGGCTGTCGTTTGCGGTTATGGTGACGTCGGCAAGGGGTGTGCGCAGGCATTAAGGGCACTTTCGGCTCAGGTCTGGGTAACAGAAGTGGACCCGATTTGTGCGCTTCAGGCAGCGATGGAAGGCTATCGTGTCGTTACGATGGACTATGCAGCGGAAATGGCTGACATCTTCGTGACCTGTACCGGCAATTACCATGTCATTACCCATGACCATATGGTGAAGATGAAGGATCAGGCTATCGTTTGCAATATCGGCCACTTCGATAATGAAATCGATGTCGCTTCGATGAAACAATATACCTGGGATAATATCAAGCCGCAGGTCGATCACATCATTCTCCCGAACGGTAACAGAATCATTCTTCTGGCAGAAGGCCGTCTGGTCAATCTGGGTTGTGGCACAGGCCATCCTTCTTATGTCATGAGTTCGTCTTTTGCCAATCAGACGATTGCGCAGATTGAACTGTTTACCAATACCCAAGCATATCCTGTAGGTGTTTATACACTGCCGAAACATCTTGATGAAAAAGTCGCCCGTCTGCAATTGAAGAAATTGAATGCGGTGCTCACTGAACTGTCGGATGAACAGGCTGCCTATATCGGTGTCAAAAAAGAAGGTCCGTATAAACCGAACCACTACAGATATTAATCGATATCAAGAAGTGCACGGAATTCATTTTCCGTCACTTTAGCCAGACGAATTTTGGATATGATGCTCATACGGTATCAGTATTGTCTGATGTCTGAACAAGTGTTCCACTATTTTTTAGGAGGGGAATCATGCGTATTCTCATCGTCTGGCTGATTAATACGGTTGCTTTGCTCGTTTTGCCTTATCTGATGACGTCAATCAGGATTTCCGGTTTCTGGACTGCGCTGATAGCGGCGTTGGTGCTGGGACTGGTCAATGCGCTGATCCGGCCGATTCTCGTTGTTTTGACATTGCCTGTAACGCTGGTGACACTGGGTCTTTTCATTTTTGTCATCAATGGTTTGCTGTTCTGGCTGGTTTCCAGAATGGTAGATGGTTTTTATGTCAGCAGCTTCTGGGCTGCGATAGGGGGAGCACTGCTGTACAGTATCATTTCGTGGGCACTGTCCACTTTGTTATTGAAGAATTAAATGCCATCACAAAAAAGTTTCAGTATTGAAGTTTTTCCTCCAAAGACGCCGGAAGGGATCGATACACTGCGCAAGACACGTGCAGAGCTGGCCGAATTATCGCCAAAATACTTTTCGATCACTTACGGCGCGGGTGGATCGACACAACAGGGAACGCATAATATCGCTCTGGAGATCCAGAAGGAAGGATTTGAGGCGGCTCCTCATGTCACCTGTATCGGGACGACACGGGAATCTGTCCGGGAACGCCTGAATGAATGTCGTGCAAACGGTATCAGGCATATTGTGGCACTTCGTGGCGATTTGCCGAGTTCTTATGGCATTCTGGGAGAATTCCGTTATGCCAATGAGCTGGTTGAATTTATCCGTGCCGAAACGGGCGACTGGTTCCGTGTTGATGTCGCTGCCTATCCGGAAATGCATCCTCAGGCAAAGTCCCTGCAGGATGACGTGGACAATTTTGTCCGAAAGGTTCAGGCGGGTGCGGATGCGGCTATTACACAGTATTTCTACAATGCGTCCGCGTATTTTCGTTTCATGGAAAATGTGCAAAAAGCCGGAGTTGATATTCCGGTGATTGCCGGTATTATGCCGATCACCAATTTCAAGCAACTGGCACAATTTTCCGATATGTGTGGAGCGGAAATTCCACGCTGGGTTCGTCTGAGACTGGAAAGTTATGGGGACGATCTGGTTTCCATTCGTGCATTCGGTCTGGATGTCGTGACTGAACTATGTGAACAGTTACTGGCTGGAGGAGCCCCGGGCCTTCACTTTTACAGCCTGAACAAGGCCGCAACGACGCGGGAAATCTGGCATCGCCTGAAGCTGGATGAAAGAAAAGAAATCGGCTCCGACAAGAAAGCCGAAGCCGTACAGGTCTGAGAATGTGGCGCCGGTCAGTTTGCTGAACGGCGTCATTTTTTATGCCTTGCGATCCGCTTCCACTTCGACAGGCCGTAATTTCGCTGCCAGCTTGTCAAGAACGCCATTCACGAATTTATGCCCGTCAATACCGCCAAAGGATTTGGTCAGTTCAACTGCTTCGTTGATGACGACACGATAGGGGATTTCAATGTGATTGGCCAGTTCGAATGCACCCAGAATCAGAATGGCATGTTCGACAGGCGACAATTCTTCAAGCGGGCGATCGATGTGAGGTGCAAGTTCTTCGCGTAATTTGTCCGCCTGATGAATGCTGCCGGACAAAAGCGTCACGAAATGACCCGTATCGGCCTTGTCGAATCCGTGTGCCTGCCGGATGTGTTCAATGATGACGGGGGCATCATCACGGTTCAATAACCATTCGTATAAGCCCTGGAGGGCGAATTCCCTCGAACGATGCCGGGGCGAACGGTTTTTGGATGGATTGGCATGAACTGATGTAGTTTTCATTTTAATAATGCAGGAAATATCACAAAGAAAAATGTTTTGTGAAAGTGTTATTCGTTCTCTTCCGGTGGTTCCAGTTCATCGATCGACATGACAAGATTGGCCATCTCGACAGCGACGCGGGCGGCTTCTGTTCCTTTCTCAACCATACGTGCTTCAGCCTGTTCATCCGTATAAGTCGTTAAAATGGCATTGGCAATCGGCATATCGAAGTCGAGGGCGACTCGTGAAATGCCGGCAGCGGACTCATTGGAAACCAGCTCGAAATGATAGGTTTCTCCCTTGATGATTCCACCTACGGCGATCAGGGCGTCGAATTGCTGCGATTCGGCCATTTTCTGCAGTGCAGTAGGGATTTCCAGTGCTCCCGGAACGGTGGCTACAAGAATGTCTTCATCGGCAACGCCGAGCCGTTTGAGTTCGGTGAGGCAGGCACTTAAAAGTCCGCGGCAGATTTCTTCGTTAAAGCGGGACTGAACAATACCGATTCTCAGATCCTGGCCTTGAAGATCAATTTCAAAAGTGTTGACTGTCATCATCGTTCTCCTTGGTCGTGGATGAATGTTTAAATATCTTTGCTGTCCAGATAACCGGTTATATCAAGGTTGAAGCCGGTTGTCATGGACGGCATTTTTTTGGGATTGGCCAACAGTTTCATTTTGCCGACACCGATATCCCGCAGAATTTGTGCGCCGATTCCGTGATTTCGAATGATTTCACTTTTTGCTGACGCCGAATCGTTCGTTTTTTGTTTGCCCAGGGCGTTGAAATTGTCGACAAATGATTCTGTCGATTCTTCGCTACAGTTCAATAATACAAGTATTCCGCGCTCGGATGCATGTATTTTTTTCATGGAGTCGGCCAGGTTCCATGAATGTGACGTGTAACGGGTTTCGATAAGATCGACCAGAGAGAGAGGCTGGTGGACTCTGACGAGTGTTTCTTCATCAGGTGTGATGTTGCCTTTGACAAGAGCCAGATGGACGGACTGGCTGGGTTTGTCGCGATAAACGAGGCCACGAAATGCTCCGGCCACTGTATTCAGTTCGTTTTCGGCAATACGTTCGATGATGCTTTCATGCTGGTTGCGATAGCTGATCAGGTCGGCAATGGTACCGATTTTGAGATGGTGTTTATCGGCAAATTCAAGCAGTTCCGGCAGACGCGCCATCGAACCGTCTTCATTCATGATTTCGCAAATGACGCTTGCCGGGGTCAGGCCCGCCAATGCCGTCAGATCACAGCCGGCTTCGGTATGGCCCGCTCTCATCAAGACACCGCCTTCTTTTGCGGTGATCGGAAAGATGTGTCCGGGCTGGACGATGTCTTGCGGTTTTGCGTTTTTGGCAACGGCAACAGCAACCGTGCGGGCACGGTCATAAGCCGAAATACCTGTAGTTACTCCTTCAGCGGCTTCTATCGAGGTTGTGAATGCCGTGTTGTATGAGCTGCGGTTATCACGTGCCATTGGGACGAGCCCGAGCTGATCGCATCGTTCCCTTGTCAGGGTCAGACAAACGAGGCCACGGGCATATTTAGCCATGAAGTTGATGGCTTCCGGTGTGATGAAATCAGCGGCAATCATCAGGTCACCCTCGTTTTCACGATCTTCATCGTCAACCAGAATAACCATACGACCGGCGCGCAGCTCGTCGATAATTTCTTGTGTAGGGGAAATAGACATATGTAGTTCCTTTGGAACCCTCTATTTTAAATGAATATCTTCCAAACAGACATATTTACTTGTTTGAATGAAATGAACCAGTTTTTTGCAGGAGGAGGCTGCGGTCGTGTCAGGGACAGAAAAGAATGGCACAGAAAACAAACTCCATGAAATCCGGGCGAATTTCATGGAGCGTTCGAGGCAGGAAAATTATTTTCCGATGCAGAAACGGGAGAATATCAGGCCGAGCAGGTCGTCAGACGTGAATTCGCCGGTAATGCTGTTCAAGGCGTCCTGTGCCAGCCGTAATTCTTCAGCCAACAGGTCGATGGACGGATTTGCCGCTGTTGCATGTTCCGAGGCGATTGCCAGATGTTGTTCAGCTACTTTCATGGCTGTCAGGTGACGTTCGCGGGCGAGGTAGGTGGATTCTCCCGTTTGTGTCCAGCCTGCGATTTTCAGCAGCTCATCCCTCAAGAGGTCGATGCCCTGTTCTGTCTGGGTCGACAGATAGACTTGAGTGATACCGAACATGGAATCGACAGAAGGTCTGTGTCCGGAAATGTCGATTTTGTTCCAGATCTGGATGACTGGAATGTTGTCTGGAAAGTCCGCTGCGATTTTTTCATCTGCACGGGTTGGTCCCAGGCTCGCGTCAAGCAAATGCAGGATGACGTCTGCCTTGCCGATTTCCGCCCATGTCCGTTCAATACCGATGCGTTCGACTTCATCTTCCGCGCTGTTTGCCCGAATGCCTGCTGTATCGATAATGGTGACGGGAACGCCTTCAATCTGGATGGTTTCGGTAATTTTATCGCGTGTTGTCCCGGCTATCGGGGTAACGATGGCGACATTGGAACCAGCCAGTGTATTCAATAAAGACGATTTGCCGACGTTGGTCTGGCCTGCCAGTACGACGTGGATGCCTTCTCTTAACAATGCACCCTGGGCGGACTGGGCAATGATAGCTGCAAGCGCTTCCTGAATTTTGGCGATTTTTCCTTCCACATTTTCCTTTTTCAGGAATTCGATGTCTTCCTCCGGGAAGTCGAGTGATGATTCAACCATCATGCGCAATTGAATGATATTGGCAACCAGCTCGTGAATTTCTTTTGAAAAAACACCCGACAGGGAACGGGACGCTGAACGAACCGCTTCTTCTGTCGTCGCATCGATCAGGTCAGCGATGGCTTCGGCCTGTGCAAGGTCGATCCGGTCGTTCAAAAAGGCACGGCGTGTGAATTCGCCGGGCTCTGCCATCCTGAGATCGAATTTCTCGCCTGCTTCGAGACATCTTTTCAGAACCATCTGCAGTACCGTGGTGCCTCCATGTCCCTGCAGCTCGAGAACATCTTCTCCGGTAAATGAATTCGGTGCCTTGAAATAAATGGCAAGGCCCTCATCAATGATGGATTTATCGGCATCCAGGAAAGGCAGGAAATGAGCGTAACGCGGGGTTAATGGCAAATCGGCCATTGTGTCCTTGAATAGCTCGTTAATGAGTGGTTCCAGATTTTTGCCTGAAATGCGAACAATACCGACACCTCCGCGTCCAGGTGGTGTGGCTATTGCAACAATAGGAGAAGAATCAGTTTTCATTGTAGATTATCTATCAAAACAGGTTGTCATAACTGATGGTTATTTTTCTCATGCATTATCCTTGCTGTGACGGAAAATGGAAAGTCTTAGAGTGAATTGTTCGGTGTGAACGTGTTATTTTTTACAAAGATCCGGGATGTTCAGGCTAATGTTGCCTGACGACAAATTTGTATTGATGCAAAAATGGTGAATTTGTCTGTCAGGAAGGCAAGATGAGTATAAAATTCCCCTTTAAGCTGTATTCCCATGCAAATAATCAGGCCTGTGCCGCTTTGCCTGAAACAGGGAATGACAGTCCTGTTTTCTGATTTGAATTTTTACAGTGGAGTCATGGAATGAATGCCCCGGCAAATACTTCGGTCGACAATAATGAAAAGACAGTGAATCGCCAGACTTTTGACGATGTGATGGTGCCTGTGTTTGCACCAAGCGCGTTCATTCCTGTTCGAGGATCGGGCCTTGATCTCTGGGATCAGGATGGCAAGCATTATCTCGACCTGACTGGCGGAATCGCTGTTTCCGGTTTGGGACATGCGCCTGCCGAGCTGGTTGAAGTATTGACCAATCAGGCAAAAAAATTGTGGCATGTCAGCAATTACTTTACCAACGAACCTGTCCTGAAGTTGGCGAAAGCCCTGACGGAAGCTACTTTTGCCGAGAAAGTATTTTTCTGCAATTCCGGCGGCGAAGCGAATGAAGCGGCTTTCAAACTGGCGCGTAAATGGGCTCATAAACATTTTGGCGCAAAGAAGAGTCGCATCGTTTCCTGTTTGCATTCCTTTCATGGAAGAACCCTGTTTACTGTCACGGTGGGTGGACAGCCGAAGTATACGGAAGGTTTCGAGCCTTTGCCGCAACAAATCGATCACATTCCATTCAATGATATCGAAGCCGCCCGGGCTGCGATAGGTGACGATGTCTGTGCCGTTGTGGTCGAACCGGTTCAGGGAGAAGGAGGGATTCTGCCTGCCAGTGCCGAGTATCTGAAGGCATTGCGCGAGATATGCAATGAAAAAAATGCATTGCTGATTTTCGACGAAATCCAGTGCGGCATGGGGAGGACCGGGGATCTTTTCGCCTATATGGGATATGGCGTCACTCCGGATATCATGACATCTGCCAAAGCGCTTGGAAACGGTTTTCCTATTGCAGCGATGCTGACGACGACTGAGATTGCGAGCGCATTTTCAGTCGGTTCCCATGGAACGACGTACGGCGGCAACCCTTTGGCCGCGGCTGTTGCATGCAAGGCTCTTGAAATCATCAATACGCCGGAATTTTTGTCCCGCATTACCGATGCAGGCAACAAACTGAAAGCCAGTCTCGAAAGAGTTGTAGCTGATTATCCGGATGTATTTGCCGGCGTTCGCGGGAAGGGCCTGATGCTGGGCCTTGTCATGTCGGACAAATATCATGGCAAGGCGGCTGAAATAACCGCTTCCGCTGCACAACAGGGCCTGCTCTTGTTACTGGCCGGTTATGACGTCATTCGCTATGTCCCTGCACTGGTTATCAAGGATGAACATATCATGCAGGGCGAAAAACTGTTGCGCCTGTCACTGGATGCATGGCTGAAGGCTTCTGCCTGAAATGACAGGGGCTCAAAATATGCATTTTGAGCCCGATAGATGTAAAAACCGCAGTTTCAAAATCCGTTTGATTTCAGACGTCTGTTGACCTTTTGGGTTTGAACTGTTTGTCGCTGATGCGGAATTTCGAACGGCGATCGCCCATCAATCTGCGCAATTCCCTGATACTCAGGTCACTGACTTCATGCATGCGAATCAGCAGTGATGCACCTACGGGCAACCGGTTGTGTCTGATTTTGCTGATGACGGGAGGAGCGACTTCCAGCGCACGCGACAATGCCGCATCATTTTTAAGATTCAGGTGGACAATCAAGGTATCCAGCAGACGGTTGGGATCATATATACGATCTTCCAGGCGCTCTTCTTCTGCTTCTGTTATTGGATTTTTGGCTTTGTTCGTCATGTTAAAAAATCCTGTTTTGTTTAATTCACTTATCTTTGCATAAATAAAACTGTCTCTGACAAAGTGTATTTGATGTGAATATCGTGAGGAAACCGGCAAAAGTGTTCCCGGCAC
>CDZQ01046192.1_pt1 | contig 11178 bp, 7 predicted proteins | sample 554831 | NCBI WGS metagenome assembly CDZQ01 (sample SAMEA3182112, study PRJEB8094) | gut metagenome | biome: human; feature: gut; material: Stool; isolation source: human stools | place: Canada | collected 2013-05-06
GTGAAATAGAACTCGCTGCCGGCCCCGGGACGGCTGTTCAGCTTGAGTTCGCCGCCCATACGTTCCACGATGTTCTGGCTGATCGCCAGTCCAAGGCCCGTCCCCTGGCTTTTGGAGCTGTTGGGCCCGAGCTGTTCAAAGCTGCCAAACACCCGCTTCTGATCTTCGGCGGCGATCCCCACCCCCGTATCGATAACCCGGAATGTCAGAACGGCATCCTTTTCCGATGAGGCGTCCTCGCTCACGCACAGCCGAACGGTTCCCCCGGACGGGGTGAACTTGAAGGCGTTGGACAGCAAATTGAGCAGCACCTGGCGCAGCCGGATAGCGTCCCCGATCAATTCGTCGTCCCGGATATCCTCTTCCATATGGAAATGCAGCTGCCGGCGGTCGGCTTCGGCCAGCATCATATTCTCGATCTCATTCAGCACGCCGCCCAGAGAAAACGGCTCGGCAGCCATATCCATCTTCCCGTTTTCGATCCGGCTCATATCCAGAATATCATTGATCAGCTCCAACAGATACCGGGAGGAGGATTTGATTTTGGAGAGGTTTTCCCGGGCTTTTTCCGGCAGGCCCTCCATCATGCCCGTCAGATCCGTCAACCCGACGATCGCGTTCATCGGTGTGCGGATCTCATGGCTCATTTTTGAAAGGAAGTCGCTTTTGGCCCGGCTTTCCGCCTCCGCCTTTTCCAATTCGCCGCGCATCACGGCGGCGTGCAGGCGGGCTCTCGATATGATGATGACAGTGGCCAGGATCAAAAGGAGAAACACCGACACCACCGATATAGCCAGCGTTGGATTGCCGTATAGGATGCTGGAAAGGGAGAGCCGTGTGTTGCCGATGGAAATGATGTTCCGGCTGGTAATAACGGCTTTCTGCTCATCGGTGAGGCTGTTGATCGCCTTGTTGAGAATCGAAAGGAGGCTGGCGTCGGCGGGTTTCGCCAGCGCAAACCCCATCTCCAGGCTGTCGTTGATCAGGTTGACCTGCATCACATTGGTGAAATTGTGCTGCTGGATGATATACTCCAGGTTAAAGGCCAGCCCGTAGTAAAAATCGATCTTGCCGCGGTTGACATCGGCCAGCGCCTTGGCGGTATCCGAGTAGTAGCGGACTTCGTCCGCCACAATGCCTTCCGGCATGACACGCCCCTCCATGACACCGCCGGTCAGCCCCTGTTCGGGATAGCCGGATTCCTTGTTGCGCACAAGGATAGAATCCATTTCAACATACGCCGCCGACAATGCCAGCCCTTGATCCATTGCGTCCTTTTCCGTGCCGAGGAAAAAACCGAGCATATCGGCCTCGCCCCGTTGGACCGCACGCACCGATTCCGCATAGCTGTCGCAGTAAATATAGGAGAAGCGCAGGCCCGAATAGCCGGCGATCTCGTCGAGCACATCGGATACGAAGCCGTCATGACTGTCGTTGTTGTTCAGGCAGATCATCGGGTGCCAGTTGTAGGGCACCGCCACGCTCACCGTCTCTTTTTCCGCGACGTACGCTTTCTCCTCCTCGCTCAGGCGGATGCTTCCGGTTTCAGCCGCGGTGAAATTGGCGGCATAGCGTTTTTCGGCAAACAGGGGATCGGCCTCGTATATCCGCGCGAGCGCCATGTTCAGCCCATCGAGAACCTCCTGATTACCCGGCGTGGTGACGATGTAATGGGGCTGCGAATCAAAGGTCGCGGCAACCACAAAATCCCCGCGGGTATCCGTGCTGTTGCCGAGCAGCAGGTCGACCTCGCCGCTTTCCAGAAACCGGTTCAGGTTGCCGGTGACCATGAGCTCCTCATACGTATAGGTCCGGAGGGTGCAGTCCAGGGCGTTGATCTCCAGATAGGCCTGCAATCGGCGGATATTTTCATGGTTGCGCTCAAACACGCCGATTGTCTTGCCGGAGAAACTGCCGAGGTCATAGCTCTTGATGCTTTTGTCATCCTCGCGCGCCAGCAGCGTTATCTGGCTGTACCCGCAGCTGTATTCCGGATAGGCAAAGTATTGTGTAAAGCTGTCCGCATAATAGGTCCCGCCGGCCAGATCGAAATCGCCGGCCAGGAACCGGTCCACCATACTGTTATTGTCCACGTCCACAAATTCATATTGCCACCCGGTGTATTTGGCAATCTCATTGAGGAAGTCCACGACCAGGCCGTACCGCCGCCCATCCGGGGCGGTCATGGTGTACCCTTCCGACTGGGGGAAGGCCACCCGCAGCACCGTCCGTTCCTCCGCCGCCGAGGGAAGTGCCGTCGGCAGCATCAGGAACAGCGCGGCCAGCAATGCCGCTCCCCGTTTCCGCCCATGTCCGAACCCCGATTTCATACACGCATCCTCTCTTTCCGCAGGGTATTGACCTCGCTGCCTCAGCCATCCCATCCTCCGTCCGGCGAATCGATGAAAGCGGGGGCCCGCCCGCCGTCCGGCGGCATATACGGCGAGATGTTCCGGCAGGAAACCAGGCAGGCCTTCCGCCGGTCCCAGTCCACCATGGAGGCGTCGGCCAGGAGCCAAAGCCTCAGATACGGATTGTAAATCTCCCTGGTACATTGGCCGGCATCCCGTGCCCCTTCGAGCACACAGTTTTCACAAGGGACATCTCTTCGATAAAACAACTCGTAGCACCGCCGGCCGGGCTCCGCCTCCGGCACCAGCTCCTTGGTTTTTTGGTTGACATACCGTATCGTGTACGTTTCCGGGTCCAGCACGTACAGAAAGACCTCTTGATGGTCGAGCACGCTGCGCAGATTGGAAAGGGTATCCGTCAGGGCCTCCTGCGCCCGGCTTTTTAGGAGGAACACGCACAGCAGCTTGCCGACGAAGGTTAACGCATCGATCTGCTCCCTTGTCCATAAACGCCGCACCTTGCAGTCGTCAAAGCCCACAAAGCCATAAAACGCGCCGCCGTCCCGGATCGCGTACTGCAGCACCGACAGGACGCCCTGCCTTTCGAGAAGCGAGCGCTGCCAGTCGGGCAGTTTCCGGATATCTGGGCAATAGAAAATGCCGTTCTCATCGAAATTATCCCGGTAATCTTGTCCTCCCTGCCGGTAAGGTACGGCCTGGAGCGTATCCTTTTGAGGAGACGTTCCACTCTCACACCACTCAAAGGTATTGCGGCACGCCTCCTGCCCATCCACGTTTTCAAAAATATAGGCCCGGCTGACCCCAAATGTATCCCCGATCAGCTCCAAAATGGACGTAACCGCCTGTTCCCTATCCAGGGCACTGTAGAGGATATCGAAGGCCCTGACCGTCAATTCGGAAAGACTCCACTGCTCCGGCAGGTCGGAATCGATTTCGGTCCGCCTGCCCATATCCCGGCCGGACAATACGCCGACAGGGCCGTCCTCCATCTCCTCCTGGTACCGGGCATACTGGTTCTTCCCCGCTCCTTTGGCGCGGTAAAGCGCCCGGTCGGCCTGATTGAACAGCAACGGGAACCCGGCCGTCCCGCCTTTGGAAAAGGCCAGGCCGATGCTGCAGGAAAACGCCAGATCATCCATGTTTTCCCGGAACAGGTCCTGCAGAGTCCGGATGGCCTCCGCCGCGCGTTGCTCCGCCACTTCCTCCCGGCGGATGTTCGGCATGAAGATCATGAACTCGTCCCCGCCGATCCTGGCCACGATATCGTTCCCCCGGAACAATCCTTCGATTTTCTCCGCCATCTCGACGAGTACCGCGTCCCCGAACATGTGACCATACCGGTCGTTGATCCGCTTGAAATCGTCCACATCCAGCAGCATCAGCACAGACAGCTCCTCCGGCCGGGCATCCCGGAGGTGGCCCGCCACCCGTTCCTGTGCCGCCGCCCGGTTATAGAGGCCGGTCAGCGCGTCCCGCATCGCCCGGTCCTCCAGCTCCGCCGAGGTCCGTTTCTGGGAATCGATATCCAGCATCACCCCCACCGCTTTGAACGGCTTGCCGTCCACATCGTACTGGGCGGTGGCCCGGGCCCGGCGCCAGCGGTATTTCCCCTCCGCGTCGGCGATGCGGAACTCCGCTTCCTTATAGGGGACCCCGGCCGTCATGGCGTCCATCAGGCCGGTAAAGACCGGGATATCGTCGGGATGCAGATGGGACGCCTTGAGGATTTCGGTACGGACATGGCGCTGAATCGGCGGATAGCCGTACTGCTTCTCCCAGTTGGAGGAGAAAAACAGCTCGTCCTTCTGGATATCCCATTCAAAAATGATGTCGTTGGTCTGATTGGTGATGATATTGTGCCGCTCCAGCGACAGACGGAGCTCCTCTTCCGCCTGTTTGGACCGGGTGATGTCCAGCAGTATGCTGTAGGCGACTTCTTCTCCGGCCTCTTGTGCCGGCATGCAGCGCTCCGACACCCAGACGATGCGGCCGTCCTTTGCTACAAGGCGGTATTCGAGTTCCAAAACCCGACCGGTGTTGCGCTGCTGCCGGAACTGTCCCTGCAGTTTCTGCCGGTCGGCGGGATAAACCAGCTCCATGTAGCGGTTCTGAAACCGCTGTTCCATTTCCCGGTCCGAATACCCCAGCAAATTCGTCAGGCCCCGGTTGGCCCGCAGGATCGTGAAATGCCGGTCACAGCGAAATTTCTGGATACCGCCCAGCAGGCGGTCGACCACGCGGGTATATTCCGTCTGCTCCAGAGCCATACCGGACGCCGTCTCAGGAGGAATCTGCCCCGTCCGTTCCTTCTGCCAAAGAAGCAGAACCCGGCGGTGGCGGGGGTTGTCCAGATCGAGGCGCAGGAGAGAGGCACGGCACCAGACATAGGCCCCGGTTTCCCGGTCAAGCACACGGTAGCGCCTGTCCCGCCGGGTCAGCCCCTCGTCGAACAATTCCTGCACGTATCCGCCAAGCAGGCGCAGCGCTTCCTCCCGGTCGTCCGGATGGACCGCCGTCCCGACAAACGCCCGGATGGATTCCTCAAAGCTGCCGCCCGCGCGAAGCGGCGCGAAATCCGGGTCCGCCAGATACACCAGATGATAGATCCCGGTATTCAGATCCACCTCCATGACAGTGGAATCGGTATACCGAAGCAAGGCAAAATATTTGAGCTGGCTCTGTTCGAGCGTGTTTTCCGTTATCCCGTTCAGGGTATGTTCGGTATAGGGCCGCCCGCCCTCTTCTACATCCGCCGGAAGGCCGTCGGCATATTCTCGAGACAGCCGCGCAAAGGGTTCCCGCACGTTTTTGAAGCATTCCAGGAGCCGGGGAGAGAACGCGCCGCATTCGCCGTTGAGAATCATGCTGAACGCGCGGCTCTGTGGGATCGCCTTCTTGTATATCCGGTCGGTCGTTAGTGCGTCATAGCAGTCGGCTATTGCCACCACCTGTGCGCAGATGGGGATACTGTCGCCCTTCAGCCCGTCCGGATATCCCCCGCCGTCCCAGCGTTCGTGATGGTGCCGGCATATGTTGTAGGCGTACTCCAGGTATTCCCTGTCCTGCAGGCGGTCGAGCCCCGCGAGGATCTCGCAGCCTTTGACCGTATGCGTTTTCATCACGTCGAATTCTTCCGGCGTGAGTTTTCCGGGCTTGTTCAAAATCCGGTCGGGTATGGCGATTTTCCCAATATCGTGCATGGAAGACGCGTCGGTGATCAGCCCGATTTTGCGCTCATCCAGACCGTACTCCTGATAATTGACCGCCACATCCTCGAGCAGGATTTTGGTAAACAGCCGGATACGGCGGATATGCTGGCCGGATTCCAGGTTGCGGTGCTCGATGACGGAGGACAGCATATCGATCACGGCGGCGTTGGATTCCCTGAACCTGGCCGACTGCTCCTCCACCAGCGTCTCCAGCCGGCGCCGGTAACGGCCCAGCTCGATGATGTTCTTCACGCGGCTTATGACGACATTCGGGTCAAAGGGCTTGGCAATGATATCCGACGCGCCCAGCTCAAATACCCGGACCTTGCTGCCGGCGCTGTCGTCCGCGGTGATGACGATGGCCGGGACATGATAGAGCAGCTCATTGAGCCGCATCTCTTCGAGCACCTGGTATCCGTCCTTTTCCGGCATAACCAGGTCCAGCAAAACCACCGTGATGGATTCGCTGTATTGACGCAGGAGCATCAGCGCCTGCTCCCCGTTTTCGGCCTCCAGCAGATTGTATTGCGCTTCAAACAGGTTCCGCAGCACGGCACGGTTGATCTCTGAATCATCGGCGATCAGGATGGTTTCCGGCCTCGTCATACGCCTACTCCTCCTCAGACGGACACAAAAGTGCGATGATTTCCCGATGGGCACTTCTCAGCTCTCCATAAGACCCCTCTGCCGCCGGATGGTCTCCCGAACGCAGGAGCACAGCTGTTCCGGTACAGGCACGACACAGCCGGTCCATCCCCAGATTGCCGGAGATACCCTTGAGGGTGTGTACGGCGTTCAGGGCGGCGTCCCATTCCCCCGCCCGCAGTGCCGGCCCGATTTTGGCGAAGGTCCCGTCCAGGGGGAACTTCATCAGGTATTTCTCATACAGTGCGCTGTTGCCCGCAAAACGGCCCAGCGTTCCTTCTGCGTCCACGCCCGCCCTTTGCAGGTCCAGTATCCGTTTCACATCCATCCCTGTTCCCCTTGTCCGGCGGCCATGACCGCCCTGTCCCTGCATATACAGTGAATTTATTAATTATATCGGTTTTAACCAAAAACCGCAAGTACGGCAGACCGATTTCAGCGGCCAGGGGAAATCCCTTGATTATATGGCGCCGCTTGTGGTAATATAGACCTATAGCCAGCCTATGGCAAACCGGGAGGAACGGGTCATGCGTATTCAGGAGTCGGCTGAAAACTATCTCGAAACCATCCTCATTTTACAAAAACGGCACGGGCAGGTGCGTTCCATCGATATCGCGTCGGAGCTCTCTTTTTCCAAACCGAGCGTCAGCATCGCGATGAAAAACCTGCGCGCCAACGAACTGATCGAAATGGATAAAAACGGCTTTATCACACTGACGGACAAGGGCCGGAGTATCGCTGAAAAAATCTATGAGCGCCATACCCTGCTCACCGACTGGCTCACAACCCTGGGCATCCGTCCCGAGGTGGCGGCGGAAGACGCCTGCCGGATCGAGCACGTGATCAGCGCGGAATCGTTTCAGGCTCTCAAGGCACATGTGCTGAAAAACCAATCCCCATAAACGGAAGAGGAATCCCCGCCCGGCGGCAATGCCGGGCTTTTTTGCGCCCGATATCGCCGCCCGCGGTACAGCACCCCCTGTGCCCGCGGAAATAGCCAGATTTACTAAGCGGATCAACCGTTTTCTCCGCACAACGCCTCTGCCTTGAGCGGCTCGGCTGCGTGGGAGGCATCCCGGTATCCACAGGTACCTGCGCATCCGCATCGAAAGCGCTGCCGGTCATCGCCCAAAGGGGCCTGCTGAACGTCGCTGACACTTCCTCATCGCCTGTCTGGGAGTGCTGAACCGCTAGCTCCCGTCGTCCGGATGCTGAATTCCCAGGCCTGAAGCGCAGAAATACCCGGTTCCTCCACACGACAAAACGGCAGGGTTCGGAAAACCCTGCCGTCTAATAGCAGGTGGGCTCCGGATCATTCGGCCAATGCCGCAGAAAATCCATTCCCACCCAGTTGGCATAAATCCGCCTGTGGCTGCCGATTTGGCCGACATAAATGGCCCCTGGAGCCTTGTCCGGCACGGCAGCCATCTGCACAAAAGAGAGGGGTTCCTCCGGCGTCATGTCCGCCCCTCTCCTTTCAGAGCGGCACGCAGCTCGTCCGCTCGCCGAAACTCCGTTTGCACGGCCTGGAACAGCATCGGATAATCGTCCCGCCGCTCCCCTGTCCGCAGCGGCTCCACCAATGTGCAGAGCGCCGCGTACAGCGGCGTCAGGCCCATATTGCCTGTGACGCCTTTGAGCGTATGAGCCGCTTCAAAGGCCTTCGCGGTATCTCCGGAGGCAAGGGCACCGCCCAGTTTCTGCAGGCTGTCGTCCTCAAACAACCTGTCCAGCAGGCTGCGGTACAGCGTTTCGTTCCCCAAAAAACGGTCCATCGTGGTCTGATAATCCACACCGTAGGCTTCGAGCGTGTCTCTGAATCCCCGCATTCCCACAGGCCTCCTTTTTCACCGCACAGGCACAGCGGCCCCTAATCCTTCCAAAGCCGGCAGCCGTCTTTTCCATCCGCCTTGGCACGGTACAGCGCCCGGTCCGCCCGTGCGATTACATCCTGCACCGGCCCTTCCGCGTCCCAGATGACAACGCCTGCGGAGGCGGCGGCCGGCACGGCCCCCTCCAGGCAGCTTTCCCGGGCCGCGCGACAGATCGCTTTCCCCTTTTTCAGGGCGGTTTCCTCCGATCCCATCCGCTTCATAACGACCGCAAACTCGTCCCCGCCGAACCGGGCCACGATGTCCGTCTCCCTCGTATGAGAACGCAGCAGCTCACCGAACCGGCGGATCAGGCGATCCCCTTCGGCGTGCCCGTATGCATCATTCGCCTGCTTCATGTTGTCCAGATCGAACAAAAAGAGTGCCAAAGGCATATCCTCTTTGCGCAGCGAATCAACCGCATAATAGAAGCCGCGCCGGTTGAGCAGGCCGGTGAGAAAATCGCGGTACGCCTCGTCCCGCAGCAGACGCTCCCGTTCCCACGAGGCGGTGAGCCCGACGGCATGTGCCACCCGTTTGGCAAGGCTCGTGCCGGTATGGGGCTTGGCGGCATAGTCGGCGGCGCCGGACTCCAGTGCCCGCTCCTCCAGCTGCGCGTCGGAAGGACCCGTAGCAATGACCGGGATATCCCACACCGCCCGTTCCCGTTTGAACGCCTCGAGCACGGCAAACCCGCCGGAGCCGGGCAGGGACAGGCTGAGCACGACTGCGGCAAGCTTGTGCGCGTGCCGGCTCAGGCAGTCCAGCGCGGCGGCGGCACCATCGGCCTCTACAACCTGATAGATGTCTCCGAATGCCGCCCTGACCGTTTCGTGGTATCCGGCATCCTCGTCTACAACCAGCAGCGCCCTGGAAGGCAGCCGTCCCGGATCCCGCTCCCGGTCCGCTTCGAGGCCTGGCGCGGGGGCTTCCCCTTGCAGCAGGGCCTCGAAGTCACGGCAGGGAAGAGGCTTGGCAAAATAGTATCCCTGTACGTAATCGCAGCCAATCTCCCGCAAGCGTTCCAGCTGCTCCCTGGTCTCCACCCCTTCCGCGACCACACTCAGGTTCATCGAACGGGCAAGCCCCATAATGAAGCGCAGAACCCCCTGGTGGAGCGGCTTTGCCGTCTCACTCTGGATGAATTTCATGTCCAGCTTCAGGACATCCAGGGGCATCTGATTGAGCATGTTGAGCGAGGAGTAGCCTCTGCCGAAGTCGTCCATCTCAACGACAAATCCAAGCTTGCGCAGCCGTCCCACCGTTTCGATGATCTGATCCGGGTTTTCCGTGTAAGCGCTTTCCGTAATTTCCAAATGCAGGCGGGAAGGCGGCTGGCCGTACCTCTCCACGGTTTCGGTCAGGATCCCGGGAAGATCCGCGTTGTAGATATCGGCCCGGGACACATTGACGGAGACGGAAACGGGCGGAAGGCCCTTTTGGTCCCAGGCTTGCATCGCGGCGCAGACGCTTTCCCAGACATATTGATCGACCCGGGTGATAAAGCCGTTCTTCTCGAACAGGGGGATGAACTCCGACGGCGGCAGGAGCCCCCACTCCGGATGGTTCCACCGCACCAGCGCCTCGGCCCCGGCCAGTGTATCGTCCCGGACCCTGTATTTGGGCTGCAGGTAAATTTCAAACTGTTCCCCGGACAGGGCCGCTTCCATTCCGTCTGTGATCGCCTGCTCCCGCAGCAGCTTGCTGCGCAGCTCATCATCATAGGCCGCAAAATGTGTTCCATACCGGCCTTTGATACCGCGAGCCGCCAGCAACGCCCTGTCGCACATCTGCTCTACTGAAATGCCCCGGTCCTCGACCGGATAGATCCCCCACTTCATCACGACGTTTTTGGTGCTGGAGAAGGCGTTTATCCGCGTCCCGGCCTCCAGAAACCATGCATCCTCATAGGATCGGGGGCGTTCGATCAGGCAGGCGAAACGGTCGGCTCCGAAGTGGCTGCAAAGGCCCCTGTCCCCCACCATCTCGGTATACAGCGCCGCGATGCCGCACAGGAGGCGGTCCCCGGCCGGCATGCCGAAAACATCGTTGATCAGCTTGAAATTTTCAATGTCGGAACAGATCAGATCATACTCTTTGTCCGGATTCTGTGCGAGAAGCTCCCGCACCCTGCGGTAAAAAAACTCTTTTGTATACAGGCCCGTCAGCCGGTCATATTGAAACTGGTTGATGATGGCGGCGGTTTCCCTCAAATGGAGGATATTGGCGATCCGGTGAAGGAGGATCTGGGGCCTGTACGGTTTGGCCACGAAATCTGCGGCGCCGTGAGACAAGGCCGCTACCTCGTCCGATTCTCCCCCGCTCTGCGTGGTGACGATGACAGGGATAGAGAAATAGGCGGGATCCGCCCCGATATGCGAGAGGAAGGCGTACCCGTCCATGACAGGCATGACGATATCCAGCAGGATCAAAGAAATGTCCTCTTTATGCTCCTGCAAAATGGCGAGCGCCTCCCGGCCGTTTTCGGCTTCCAGAACCGTATACGTCGGCGACAGGATGCCGCCGAGCACCGCCCGGTTGATTGCATTGTCCTCTACAACCAATATGGTGGTTTTATTCGTCGTCATTGCAGTCCCTCGTTGCCGCCCGTCTTACATGTAGGCCTTATAATCGGCCTCACGTTCCCATATATGCTCCCGACTTTTCGGAACGGTGATGCCCCTTGCGCGCCGCCATATCTGTGTTTATTCTATCATAGCAGGGAGAAATATGCAACCGTATTCCCCCGTCGAATGCCTTATAGACTCGTTTTTACAATACACTTCCGTTTTGTAAAGACGGAGGCTTCCACAATGAAGGCGGATGCGGCCCCGGACCCCGTCTTTCCCTGCTTTTTGGCAAAAGGGAAGCGCGGCCTTGCGGCCGCGCTGAGAGGAGGGAGGTGTGAAAAAGCATCTATTTGAAACCTCTTGCGAGGGATTGGCCTTCTGCCTTCGGAAACCCGTTTGGCGGGGAGGTTTTCTTGGGATGCTTTCAGTATACGAGGAAAATGTGACCAAGGTTTGAACCCATCTGGAAGATTCCGTGAAATCCTTGTAAAGGAATCGTAAAGAAATCAAG
>CDZQ01036030.1_pt1 | contig 11157 bp, 10 predicted proteins | sample 554831 | NCBI WGS metagenome assembly CDZQ01 (sample SAMEA3182112, study PRJEB8094) | gut metagenome | biome: human; feature: gut; material: Stool; isolation source: human stools | place: Canada | collected 2013-05-06
GCCTCCCTGCGGCAGATCGTAAAGAACGCCGGAGTGACCACCGGGGCCTTTTACGGCTACTTCTCCAGCAAGGAGGCCCTGTTCAACGCCCTGGTGGAGCCTCACGCCGCCGCACTCATGGGCAAGTTCATGGAGGCTCAGACCTCCTTTGCCGAGCTGCCCGAGGAGCAGCAGCCTGATCACATGGGGGAGGAATCCAGCAGCTGCGTCCACTGGATGGTGGACTACATCTGCCGGCACCGGGAGCCGGTGAAGCTGCTCCTCACTCGTGCGGAGGGCACCAGCTATGAGCACTTCGTCCACAACATGGTGGAGGTAGAGGTAGAGTATACTCTCCAATACATGGAGGTGCTCCGCCGCCTGGGCCGGGACATCCCGGAACTGAGCCAGTCTCTGTGTCACATCATCGCCAGCGGGATGTTCAATGGCATCTTCGAGATCGTGGTCCACGATATGCCCCGGGAGCAGGCCCTGCGGGATGTGGATCACCTCCGGGACTTCTACACCGCCGGATGGCTGAAATTGATGGGGGCGTAGCCCCTGTCTTTTTTGGATATCGGTTAGTTTTTGCTAACTTTCTAAGGGAGGTTTTTGCATGAAGCAAAAGAAAAAAAGCGATGTGGCTGTCCTGTTGGATTATGCGGGAAGCCACAGGGGGCTGACCTTTTTAGGAATGTTCCTGTCGGCGGTATCCATGCTGCTGAGCATGGCCCCCTACATCTGTATCTGGCTGGTCGCCCGGGATTTGATCGAGGCGGCTCCAAACTGGACGGAGGCACAAAGTATCACCCGGTATGGCTGGCTGGCCTTTGCATCGGCGGTGGGCGGCATCGTGCTGTATTTCATTGGGCTGATGTGTACTCACCTGGCGGCTTTCCGCACGGCGGCCAACATCCGCAAGCAGGGCGTGGCCCATGTGATGAACGCCCCTCTGGGCTGGTTCGACGCCAACGCCTCCGGCCTCATCCGGGGACGGCTGGACGCGGCGGCGGCCGACACCGAGACCCTGCTGGCCCACAATCTGGCAGACATCGTGGGTACCATCACCCTGTTTATTGCCATGCTGGTGCTGATGTTCGTCTTTGACTGGCGGATGGGCTGCGCCTGCCTGCTGGCGGCGGTGATCTCCATCCTCACCATGTTCGCCATGATGGGGGGCAAGAACGCCCAGATCATGGCGGAGTACCAGGCGGCCCAGGACCGCATGACCAAGGCGGGCACCGAGTATGTCCGGGGCATCCCGGTGGTGAAGATCTTCCAGCAGACGGTGTATTCCTTCAAGGCGTTCCAGCAGGCCATTGAGGAGTACAGCGCCAAGGCCGAGCACTATCAGGCGGACGTGTGCCGGACGCCCCAGTCCATCAACCTGAGCGTCACCGAGGGGGCCTTCGTGTTCCTGGTTCCGGCGGCCCTGTTCCTGGCCCCGGGAGCCCTGGCCACCGGGAACTTTGCCGGGTTCGTGACAGACTTCGCCTTTTACGCGGTGTTCTCCGCCATCATCTCCACGGCGCTGGCCCGGATCATGTTCGCCTCCTCCGGCATCATGCTGGCCGGCACCGCCCTGGGCCGCATCCGCATGGTCATGGAGGCCCCGGAGCTGAAAGCACCAGAGCGCCCCAGGGCGCCTCAGGGCAGCCGGGTAGAGTTCCGGGACGTGAGCTTCACCTACGACGGGGCAGAGACGCCCGCTCTCAGCCATGTGTCTTTTACAGTAGAGCCGGGACAGACCGTGGCCCTGGTGGGCCCCTCCGGCGGCGGCAAAACCACCGCCGCCAGCCTGATCCCCCGGTTCTGGGACGTGTCCTCCGGCGCGGTGCTTGTGGGCGGCGTGGATGTGCGGGACATGGACCCCCACGCGCTCATGGATCAGATTGCCTTTGTGTTCCAGAACAGCCGGCTGTTCAAGACCTCCATCCTGGAGAACGTCCGGGCCGCAAGGCCAGAGGCCACCCGGGAGCAGGTGCTCGCCGCCCTCATGGCCGCCCAGTGCGGAGACATTCTGGAAAAGCTGCCAAAGGGCATGGACACTGTGATCGGTACAGAGGGCACCTACCTCTCCGGCGGAGAGCAGCAGCGGGTGGCCCTGGCCAGGGCCATCTTGAAAGACGCCCCCATCGTGGTGCTGGACGAGGCCACCGCCTTTGCCGACCCGGAGAACGAGGCCCTGATTCAGAAGGCCTTTGCCCAACTGACGAAGGGCCGCACGGTCATCATGATCGCCCACCGCCTGTCCACCGTGGTGGGGGCGGACAGGATCCTCGTCCTGGACCAAGGGCGCATAGTGGAACAGGGCACGCACGAGGAGTTGACTGCCGCCGGCGGGCTGTATGCCAGGATGTGGGCGGACTACAACCGGGCGGTCCAGTGGAAGATCACCAGCGAACGGTGAGAAAGGGGGAAGGGAAATGTTCAGCAAAGCGTTTCAGCGCAAATACGCCCTGACCGACCAGGGCCTGAAAAACACCAAAAGCGGCGCGTTCTGGACCGTCGTCACCAACCTGGTGGTCATGGGCGGCATGGGCATCCTTTACCTGCTGATGGGGGGCTTTATGGGCACCCTGACGGACGGCGCGCCCCTGCCGGGGGCGGCGCTGCCGGCAGTCCTGACCGTGGGGTTCGTCCTGCTGTCCTTTGTGACCCACCTGCAGCAGTACCGGGCCACCTACGGCCTGGTGTACGGTGAGGTCAAGACCACCCGCCTGCGCCTGGCGGAGCGGCTGCGGAAGTTGCCCCTGGGCTACTTCGGTAAGCGGGACCTGGCGGACTTAACTGAAACCATCATGGGGGACGTAAACCGGATGGAGCACGTGTGGAGCCATGTGCTGGGATACCTGTACGGGGCCTACATCTCCACTGCCATCATCGCCCTGTGCCTGCTCTTCTACGACTGGCGGCTGATGATCGCCTGCCTTTGGGGTGTGCCGGTGGCCTTTGGTCTGCTGTTCGGCAGCCGGAAAATCGCCGCCCAAAACTCCGAAGTGACAAAAAAAGCCGCCCTTCGGGTCTCAGACGGTATCCAGGAGGCGTTGGAGAACGTCCGGGAGATACGGGCTGCCAACCAGGAGGAGCGGTATCTGGCCGGTCTTTATGAGAAGATCGACCAGCACGAAAAAGTCACCATCCGGGGCGAACTCACCACCGGATTGTTTGTCAATGCCGCCAGCGTGATCATGCGCCTGGGCGTAGCGACTACCATCCTGACGGGAGCCAGCCTGATTTTGTCCGGACAGATCGACTTCATGGTGCTGTTCCTGTTCCTGCTGGTCATCACCCGGGTGTACGCCCCCTTCGACCAGAGCCTGGCTCTTATCGCGGAAATGTTCATCTCCCAAGTATCTGCCGACCGCATCAACGAGATCTACGAAACCCCTATCGCCAAAGGGGCGGAGACCTTCCGGCCTCAGGGCCACGACATTATCTTTGACCATGTGGGATTCGCCTACGATAAGAAACAGGTGCTCCGTGACGTGAGTTTCACCGCAAAAGAGGGAGAAGTCACAGCTCTGGTGGGGCCATCCGGCTCCGGCAAAAGCACCTGTGCGCGTCTGGCCGCCCGCCTGTGGGATATTACGGCCGGCCGCATTACCGTGGGCGGCGTGGACATTTCCACGGTGGACCCGGAGGTACTTCTTACCGACTACTCCATGGTGTTCCAGGATGTGGTTCTCTTTGACGACACGGTGATGGAGAACATCCGCCTGGGCAAGCGCGGCGCTACGGACGAGGAGGTACGCGCCGCTGCCAAGGCCGCCAACTGCGATGAATTTGTGGAGCGGCTCCCCCAGGGTTATGACACGCCCATTGGGGAGAATGGCGCCAAACTCTCCGGCGGGGAGCGGCAGCGGATCTCCATCGCCCGGGCACTTCTAAAAGACGCACCCATCGTCCTGCTGGACGAGGCAACCGCTTCCCTGGACGTGGAAAACGAGACAAAGGTACAGGGGGCCCTTTCCCGTCTGCTTCAGGGCAAGACGGTGCTGGTCATCGCCCACAGGATGCGTACCGTGGCGGGAGCCGACCACATCGTGGTGCTGGATGACGGCCATGTGGCCCAGCAGGGCGCCCCGGCGGAGCTGATGGAACAGGGCGGCCTCTACCGCCGCATGGTGGAGCTCCAGAGCGAGAGCGCCCAGTGGCGGCTGAACGGCGCGGAGGCATAACGCTTTTTGAAACCGGGCAGAAAAGGGCGCGGCTCAATCGAGCCGTGCCCTTCTGCGATATTCCAGCGGCGGACAGCCAAACTGCCTGGCAAAGACCGCCGCGAATTTACTCTGATTTTCGTAGCCCACCTGTGCCGCGATCTCGGCCACCCGCAGTTCGGTGTCCTGCAGCAGCTCTGCCGCCCGGCGCATCCGCGCCTCCCGCAGGAATATGGATAGATTTTCCCCGAACACGCCCCGGAAGTAGTTTTTCAGGCTGGTTTCGCTCACCTGAAACCGCTCTGCCAACTCCCGCGCCGTGTGGTTCTGGCTCAAATCGGCGCACAGGATCTCCCGGGTTTCTCTGGCAATGGCCACCTGGGAGCGGGTGAAGTAGCGGATCGACGGACTGGCCTCCACAGGCTGTCGCTTCACTTCCCAGAGCAGCCGGGCGGAGAGCAGCTTGATCAGCCCCAGTTCCTGGGAATCCCGCAGCTGCCACAGTTCATCCAGCGCCGTCTGAACGGTGGGCGGAGTAGCGGCCAGATACAGGCGGCGGTGAGTGTGCAGATGCTCTATGATCTCCTCCGGGCTGACCTCACTCTCCTGAAAGAGCGGGCAGGGCTGCCGGGACAGCGCATCCAGATCAAGAAACAGCTCGATCCCCTCATAGAGACTTCCGGGATAGCAATATTCCTCCTGGGCCTGCTGTGTCCCCACAGCCATATACCCCTGGGAGAGAAAGGCGAACTGGCCGTCATCCAGCGCCACCTCGCAGCGGCCCTTCTGACAGAAATTCAAAAGGAGGATATTGTTTGCCTCGGCCTGCGCCAGAGGCCAGACCTGGGTATCAATCCGGTTGAAGGAGAGGATCACACCCTCCCAAAGGGAGAACAGCCGCAGACTGCCGTTTTCTGGTCCGCGGAGCGTCATCACGGCGGCTTTCCCGTCGGGACGGACCTCCACGCCGCCGGGGAAACGCCCAGCGTCAAAGAGCTGTGACAGGTTGGACATAAATGTTTCCTCCCTTGTGTTCTCTTGCTTTGATTGTATCGAACCGGGAGCAGGCCGTCAATGGGACAAGGAAAATCAAATGCTGTTTGGAGCCAAAACGCCGGAATGGAGTTGGTGAAAGGCAGAGAGATGTGCTATTCTGTTCTGTGGTTAGCAATAACTAACGGTTAGGAACAGGAGGAACAGAAACATGTCTCAATCATTGGAACAGGGAAAACGGAAACTGACAGCAAAGGACGCCATCACCGCCGGCGCGCTGGGAGCGGTGTGCATCGCCATCCGCTTTGTCTTTATGCTGGTAGGCGGCGTCAGTCCCTATGTGTGGTTTGCCACCCACTTGATTGATGCCATCCTGATTGGGCCGGTGTTCATGCTGATGGTTGCCAAAGTGCGAAAGAACGGTCCCTTTCTGCTCACCAGCCTTGTTACCGGCGTGGTGCTGGTAGCCGCCACATGGATGTTCCCCATCACCGGGCTGGTGGGCGGACTTTTGTGTGAGCTGTGCCTGCGGGCCGGGCAGTTCAGGCAGAAGAGCTGGCTGGTGCTGGGCTTCTTCTGCTTCAATCTGGGATTCATCGGGGACTTCCTGCCCCTGTGGTTCACCAAAGAGAGCTATCTGGAGTATGCCGCCCAGATGATGGATGCCGGCTATATGGCCACCATGGAGGGCCTGCTGACCTGGCCGGTGTTCGGGATCATCGTGCTGAGTATCCTGGTGGGCTCCATCCTGGGGGCCCTGCTGGGCATGAAGCTCATGCGCAAGCACTTCGTCAAGGCCGGGCTGGCACAATGAGGACGCGGGCTGCCCACGGTTCCTTTCTGGACCCACGGACCAAAATCCTGATTTGGCTGCTGGCCAATGTGGTGGTGTTCACCTGGACTCCGGCGGTGTTCCGCGTCGCCGTGATGCTGGCCTACTTCAGCCTATTCCTGCTGGAGCGGAAGGGAAAGATGCTGGTGGGCCTGCTGCTGGTCTATCTGGTCATCGTGGCAGTACAGTTCTGGCTGTTGCCGCTGCTGCCCGGCTCCCTTGCCACGGTCTTTGCCACAGTGACCTATTTCATTCTGGTCTTTCCCTGCATTGCCGGCGGGGCTTACATCATTGCCACTACCAGCGTCAGCCAGTTTATGGCCGCTCTGGAGCGGTTGGGGGCGCCCCGGAGCTTTTCCATCACTCTGGCGGTGACCCTCCGGTTTCTGCCGGCGCTCCGCCAGGACTTCCGGCACATCCGGGACGCCATGGCCCTGCGCCAGATCCACGGCCTGGAGGAAAAATTGGAGTGTATTTATGTCCCCATGCTTATGGGGGCGGCCCATACAGCGGAGGAACTCAGCGAGTCCGCCACCGCCCGAGGCATTGAGCACCCGGGAAAAATGTCCTCCTGGCGGCCCATCGGATTCCACATTCAGGATGTGACCGTTGTCCTGCTGTTCCTGGCCCTGTGCTTGGGTGGGATCTGCTGCAAGGGGGTGCTCCCGTGATCACCTTCGACCATGTGACGTACACCTATGAGGGGCAGACGGTGCCCAGCCTTCGGGACTGTTCTTTTACGGTGGAACCGGGAGAACTGATCCTTTTCACCGGCGAGAGCGGGTGCGGCAAAACCACGATCATTAAGCTCATCAACGGGCTGCTCCAGCATGGCGGAGGCGGGGCTTTGGAAGGCGCCGTCACAGTGGGCGGCCGGGATGTGGCTGGGACGCCCCTGTGGGAGCTGGCGCAAACTGTGGGCTCCGTATTTCAGAACCCCAAGTCTCAGTTCTTCAATCTGGACACCACCGGCGAGGTACTCTTTGGCCTGGAGAGCCGGGGAGCCTCTCGGGAGGAAATGTCCCGGGTCCTGGATTCCGCCGTTCAGGTCTGCGGCGTGGGCCCGCTCCTGGATCGGAATATCTTTGCTCTGTCCGGCGGGGAGAAGCAGCGCATCGCCTGTGCCAGCGCATGGGCCATGGGACCGGAGGTGTTTGTGTTGGATGAGCCCTCCTCCAATCTGGACGGAGAAGGCATCCGTCAACTGCGGGACATTCTGAGGCGGCTGAAAGCAGCGGGAAAAACCGTCCTGGTGGCAGAGCACCGTCTGTGGTACGCTGCCGACCTGGCTGATCGGGTGTTCTATCTGCGGGGAGGGCGGCTGGAGCGGATCTATACCGGTGCGGAGTTCTTGGCTTTGCCGGAAGGGAAGCGGCGCTCCATGGGCCTGCGGAGTTTGAAAGAGGTGCCGCTGCCGGAGCCGCACCCGTCATCGGAAGCGGGCGGCCTGACGGTACGAGGCCTTCGGGCTTCCTACGGCGGCAGGGCAGTCTGGCAGGATGTGTCCTTTACCGCGCCACGGGGGCAGATCACAGCCATTACCGGTCACAACGGGGCGGGCAAGACCACTTTGGCCCGGTGCCTGTGCGGTTTGATGAAAGAGCAGGCCGGGACGATCCTGTGGGGCGGAAGCCTCTTGGGCCGAAAGGAACGGCGGCGAAGGGCCTTCCTCATCATGCAGGATGTGAACCTTCAGCTTTTTGGGGACAGCGTGCTGGCGGAAGCGCGGCTGGGCAGCACAGCCACAGAGCAGGAGGCTCTGGCCGCCCTGGAGCAGATGGATCTGGTCCAGTACGCCCAGGCGCACCCGTTGGCGCTCTCCGGCGGGCAGAAGCAGCGTCTGGCCATTGTGGACGGCTGCCTCAGCGGAAAGGAACTGCTGATCTTCGACGAACCCACCAGCGGCCTGGACTACGCCCACATGCTGGAGGTGAGCAGGCTCCTCCGGGAACTGGCGGAACAGGGAATGTGCGTGGTGGTCATCACCCATGACGGGGAGTTCCTGCGGGAGAGCGGCGCCCAGACGGCGGAGTGGGCGCCAAAGGAACGGCACCAGTAGTATTTACATCCATACAGCGGAAGGAGGCTCACCCATGGCATTGCACGCATCCGGCGAGGACTATCTGGAGGCCATCCTTGTTCTCCATAAGAAGATGGGCATGGTGCGCTCTGTGGATGTCGCCCGGCACATGGAGGTGTCCAAGCCCAGCGTGTGCCATGCGGTGGCGACCCTGCGGGAAGGGGGCTTCCTGACAATGGACAGCGACTATTTCCTGCACCTGACCGATGTGGGCCGGGAAGTGGCGGTGCAGATCTACGAAAAGCACCGCTTCTTTACCGAGCACCTGATTGCAGCAGGTGTGGACCCGGAAACAGCGGAACGGGATGCCTGCCGAATCGAGCACGTTATCAGCGAGGAGAGCTTCCGACGACTAAAGGCGGTTACAGAACAAGAGCAATAAGTAAAGCAAAGGGAGGGCCGTGCTTGCGGCTCTCTCTTTTTGCGTAAAGGGGGATAAGCATCCGATGGAAGAGATTATCGTCATCCGGGCCACTGACCCGGACGGCAGCGTGTTCAAGGCTGTCATGGACGCGCTGAGTGGCAAGAGGGCGGAAGTGGTCGATGTTGCCGAGCAGTCCGCTTCCGTGCTGCGCATCGGGGAACTGGAGATCCATCACGAGTACCGTCGGGTGCTGATGGCCGGCAGGGAAGTGGTACTCAATCATGGAGAGCATGCCATGCTCTACTGCATGGCCAGTTCACCAGGGCAGGTGTTCTCCAAAGCGCAGCTCTATGAGGCAGCCTGGGGGGAGGCATATCTCCATGGAACAAAGTCTGTGGAGAATATCATCTGGCGGCTGAGAAGAAAACTGGAGCCAGATCCAAGAAACCCAATCTACATTAAAACTGTGATTGGAGCAGGATATAAAATTGAAATACCAAATAATTCCGGCCGGCAGAGGAGGTAATCTCCTTTGCCGGTCAGTTTTTTGAAAATAGAGTCGTGAAACTATCCAGATGCAGGCCCCGGTGCATGCACGCGAACAACAATAATCTCGTCCAATCAGAGCAAAGCCGGCTAAACAGGGCAGACAACCGGACACGCAACCGATAAAATAGGACGGTGTGAGGAGGCCAATCGGCATCCAATTTTTTCAAAGGAATGGTTAGCAATACCTAACTAAAGGAGAGCGCATTATGTCTGAACCAATGAAGCGCCGCGGGATGAGCGGCAAAGATGTCATTACCGTAGGAATTTTCTCTGCCATTTACTTCGTCATCAACTTCGCCTTCATGCTCCTGGGCGGGCTGCATCCGCTGCTGTGGATTTTGATGCCCGGCTTCATCGCCCTGTTCACCGGCATTCCATATCTTATGATGTGCGCCAAGGTACAGAAGGTAGGCTCTGTCCTCCTGATGGGCCTCATCACCGGCCTCATCTACTATGTCACCGGGCAGTTTACCGTGGTGATTCTGGTTTCCTTTGTCATCGCTTGCGGCTTGGCGGAACTCACCCGGGGCCTCACCCATTACCGGAGCATGGCCGGAAACCTGGTATCCTTTGTGCTGTTCTCGGTAGGCATGGTGGGTTCTCCGCTTCCTATCTGGCTGATGCGGGATGAGTTCCTGCAACAGATTACGGAGCAGGGGATGCCGGCGGACTATGTAAATACCCTGGCAGCTCTTTCCTCCAACGTCATGCTGGTGGTGCTGTTCCTGGCGCCTGTCGTGGGAGCGGTTATCGGCGGGCTGATCGCCCGGGCCATGTTCCGAAAGCACTTTGAGAAAGCCGGCCTGGTGTGAGATGGAAACGGAGCAGCGCATATTTGACCCGCGGGCGGGATTGTGGCTGCTGATCGGCGCCAATGTCATCGCTTTCCGTCCCCACACCTTTTGGCTGGAACTGGCTTTGATCGGGCTGCTTTTGGCGCTGATGATCGTCCACAGAAGATTTGTAATGGCCATAAAATGGGCGGTGGGATACTGCGCGCTGGTGGTCTTCCAGCAATTTATCCTGCCGGTGTCCCCCATGATCATCGCCACCAGCTTCACCATCTTCGCCACCTACACCCGCCGGATGTTTCCCTGCCTGATGACGGGGGCATTGATGCTGACCTGCACCCCGCTGCGATATCTGATCGTAGCCCTGCGGCAGTTACATATCCCTCAGAAGCTGATTGTGGCCATTTCCGTGACGCTGCGGTACTTCCCCGCCATCCGGGAGGAGATAGGCTATATCCGAGACGCCATGAAACTGCGGGACATCCGGGGCCTTGACCGCCTGGAGTGTACGGTGATGCCTCTCATGGTATCCGCCACGGAGACGGCGGAGGAGTTATCCGCTGCGGCTGTGACCCGCGGGATCGAAAACCCGGCCCGCAAAACCAGTGCCGTATCCCTGCGGATTTCCCCTCTGGACTTTTTGGGGATGCTGGCAGGTCTGGCCTTGCTGGTGCTCTCATTTGTGGTACAATAAGGGAGGCAATGACAATGATAGGCATTGACAATGTTTCCTTCGGCTATGAGGAGGCGCAGGAGACGCTCTCCCAGGTCAGCGCCGCCATCGCGCCGGGGGATTGCGTCCTGCTGTGCGGGGCCTCCGGCTGCGGGAAGACTACGGTGACAAAGCTGATCAACGGCCTGATCCCGGCCTTTACCCCCGGCTGCCGCCTGGAAGGGCGGGTAGAGGTGGACGGGCTTGACCCGGGAACGACACCCATGTACGAGCTGGCCCGGAAAGTCGGCTCCGTATTCCAGAACCCCAAATCCCAGTTCTTCAATCTGGACACGGACAGTGAACTGGCCTTCGGTCTGGAAAATGAGGGCCGGCCGCCGGAGGAGATCCGAAGGCGGGTGGCGGATACGGTGGAGGCCCTGCACCTTCAGGAATTGCAGAGGCGGAGCATCTTCTCCCTGTCCGGCGGGCAGAAGCAGTTGCTGGCCTTCGGCTCGGTCTATGCCATGGGCCCGGAGGTTTTTGTGCTGGACGAGCCCACGGCCAATCTGGACCAGGACGCCATCGCCCGGCTCCACGACCAGATCGCCTGTTTGAAACATCAGGGCCGCACGGTGGTGATCGCGGAGCATCGGCTGTATTTCCTTACAGATCTGATCGACCGGGCGCTCTATCTGCGGGACGGGGTGCTGGAGCGCACCTTCACCCGGGAGCAGTTCTGCGGCCTGACGGAACA
>CDZQ01027949.1_pt1 | contig 11154 bp, 6 predicted proteins | sample 554831 | NCBI WGS metagenome assembly CDZQ01 (sample SAMEA3182112, study PRJEB8094) | gut metagenome | biome: human; feature: gut; material: Stool; isolation source: human stools | place: Canada | collected 2013-05-06
CCGACGATGGAAGAGGGCAGTCCGATGTCGGAAAGGGTCTGTTCGATGGCCATCGTCGCGTCGGAGAGGGAATTTCCCGGCGGCAGGTTGAACGAGAGGGTCGTTGAGGCGAACTGTCCCTGATGGTTGACGGAGAGCGATTCATTGACCGGTTCCCAGCGGGCGATGGCCGACAGCGGGGTCGGGCCACTCGCCGGTGTCTGGATATAGATGTTTTTCAGTGCTTCGGCGCTTTGCCAGTATTGCGGGGCGACTTCCATGACGACCTTGTACTGGTTCAGCTCGTTATAGATGGTCGAAACCTGCCGCTGTCCGAATGCGTCGTAGAGGATTTCATCGACGGCTTTTTGCGTGAGGCCAAGCCGCGCCATCGCGTCGCGGTCGAAGACGAGCATGGTTTGCAGGCCTTTGATTTCCTGATCGGTGTTCAGGTCGGCAAGCATCGGCAGTTTCGATAGCGCGCTGAAAACTTTAGGCGTCCATTCGCGCAGTTCGGCAAGATTGTCGCCCTGAAGCGTGTACTGGTACTGGGCGTTCGCCATGCGGCCGCCCATGCGGATATCCTGAATGGATTGCAAAAAGAGGGTGGCACCGGGTTCGGAAGCAAGGTTTTTGCGCAGGCGTGCGATGACCTGATCGGCGGTATCGTCCCGCTGCGAGAGGGGTTTCAGGGCGATGAACATGCGGGCATTGTTGCGCTGGCCTCCACCGGTATAGCCTGTGACCTGATCGACACCGGGGTCTTCGCTGATTTTCCTGATGAAGGTCTGCATTTTTTTCTGCATGGCGGCAAAAGAGATGCTCTGGTCGGCGCGGATCATGCCCATGAGGCGGCCGGTATCCTGTTGCGGGAAGAAGCCTTTCGGCACGACGATGTACAGGAAAACGTTGAAGGCGACGGTGGCGATCAGGATCAGCATCATGGTGCGCCGGTGGTCGATGGCCCATTTGAGGGTGCGGCCGTAAGCCATTTGCAGGCTGGTGAACAGGTGTTCGCTGGCATGGTAGAGCCTGCCTGGCTTGTGCTTGTCTTTCGATTTCAGCCAGAGTGCGCACAGCATCGGCGTGGTCGTCAGCGAAATGGCAAGCGAGACCAGAATCGTCGCCGACAGGGTGATGGCGAATTCACGGAAGAGCCGCCCGATGATGCCGCCCATCAACAGGATGGGGATGAAGACGGCGATCAGCGAAATACTGATCGACATGACGGTAAAACCCACTTCCCTTGCGCCCCGCAGGGCCGCGTCAAGGGGCTTCATGCCCCCTTCTATATGGCGCATGATGTTTTCCAGCACGACGATGGTGTCGTCGACGACGAAGCCGGTGGCAATCGTCAGGGCCATCAGGGAGAGATTGTTCAGTGAAAAGTCCGCCAGATACATGACCGTAAACGTCCCGACGAGCGAGACAGGCACGGAAATCGCCGAAATCGCCGTCGCCCGGCCGTTCCGCAGGAACAGGAATACGACCAGAATGACGAGGGCAATCGAAATGACCAGTGTCGTTTCGACTTCGGAGAGCGAACTGCGGATGGTCGGCGTCCTGTCCATGACGAGGTTCAGGTTGATCGCTTCGGGAATCGAGGCGCGCAACTGGGGCATGATGTCGTTGATGCGTTCGACGGTTTCGATGATGTTGGCACCCGGCTCGCGGAAGATGATCAGCATGACGCAGGGCTGGTCACCGACCATCCCGGCATTGCGCAGGTCGCGCACGGAATCGTTGACGTCGGCGATGTCGGAGAGGCGCACGGCCCTGCCGTTTTTGTAACTGACGATCAGTGGCTGGTAATCGGCGGCTTTTCTGGCCTGGTCGTTTGCTTCGACTTTCCAGGAGTGTTCGTCATTTTGCAGGAAGCCCTTGGGCCGGTTGACGTTGGTGTTCGTGATGACGTTTCTGACGTCCTCGAGGCTGATACCGTAGTTCGACAGTTGTTGCGGATGCAGCTCGACACGCACGGCAGGCTGCGAACCGCCCCCGACGATGACATTGCCGACGCCTTCAAGCTGCATCAGTTTCTGGCCGATGATGGTGTCAGCCGCGTCGTACATCTGCCCGCGGGTCAGGGAGTCGGAGGTCATCGACAGGATCATGATCGGCGCGTCGGCCGGGTTGACCTTGCGGTAGGTCGGGTTCGACGGCATGCCGGTCGGCAACAGCGCCCGGGCGGCGTTGATCGCGGACTGGACGTCCCGTGCGGCCCCGTCAATGTCGCGGTCGAGCTCGAACTGGAGGGCGATGCTGGTCGAGCCCAGCGTACTGGTCGAGGTGATTTCCGTGATGCCAGCAATCCGTCCGAGAGAGCGCTCGAGCGGGGTCGCGACGGTGGCCGCCATCGTTTCAGGGCTGGCACCCGGCAGGCTGGCATTGACCTGAATAGTCGGGAAATCGACTTGTGGCAGCGGGGAAACGGGCAGGTATTTGAATGCCACCGCTCCGGCCAGCAGGATCGCAATGGTCAACAGGACCGTTGCAACGGGTCGCCGGATGAAGATTTCGGAGAATGTCATCGGACTCTCCCGTCAGTCTTCGGCAGAGCCGGTGATTTTGTCACGATGGTGCCCGACACGCCGCGCCAGCCGGTCGAAATACAGATAGATGACGGGGGTAGTGAAGAGCGTCAGCACCTGCGAAACCAGAAGGCCACCGACCATCGTGATGCCGAGCGGGTTGCGGATTTCGGAACCGATACCCATCGCGAACATGAGGGGCAGGGCACCCAGCAGGGCGGCCATCGTCGTCATCATGATCGGGCGGAAACGCAAGAGACAGGCCTGATAAATGGCTTCACGCGGTGACATGCCTTCCTCACGTTCGGCAACCAGCGCGAAGTCGATCATCATGATGGCGTTTTTCTTGACGATGCCGATCAAAAGGATGATGCCGATGATGGCGATGACGGACAAATCCTTGCCGAACAGCATCAGGGCCAGCAGGGCACCGATACCGGCGGACGGCAGGGTGGACAGAATGGTGATCGGGTGGATGTAGCTTTCATACAGGATGCCGAGCACGATATACATCGTGACGATGGCGGCGAGGATCAGCCAGAGTGTGGAAGACAGGGAAGACTGGAAAGCCATCGCCGCGCCCTGGAAACGGGTCTGGATGCTGGCGGGCAGGCCCATTTCCATTTCCGTTTCCGTGATGGCGTCCACTGCCCCGGAAAGCGATGCTCCTTTGGTGAGGTTGAAGGAAACCGTCGCCGTCGGAAACTGGCCCAAATGGTTGATGGCGAGAATGGCCGGGCGCTGTTCGATGGTGACCATCGTATCGAGCGGAACAGTCGCGCCACTGGCAGTCCTGACGTAAATGCCCCTGATGGCGGACGGGTCGAGCATCTCGTCCGGCTGGACTTCGAGCACGACGCGGTACTGGTTCGTCTGGGTGTAAATAGTCGAAATCAGCCGCTGGCCGAAAGCGTTGTACAGGGCATTGGTGATGTCGGCTGTCGTGACGCCGAGACGGGAAGCCGTGTCGCGGTTGATGTTGACGTAAGCCTGAAGCCCGTTTTCCTGCAAGTCGCTGGCGACGTCGGTCAGTTCGGGGATTTGCCTCAACTGTTCGACGAGTTTCGGTGTCCACTCCGACAGTTCTTTCTGGCTGTTCGCCTGCAGGGTGAACTGGTACTGGGTACGTGAAGAGCGGCTGTCGATACTGATGTCCTGCACCGGTTGCAGGTATAGCGTCATGCCCGGAATGTCGGCGACGGTTTCGGCAAGGCGGCTCATGACGGTGTTGATGTCTTCCCGTTCGCTCTTCGGTTTCAGGTTGATGAGCATTTTGCCGTTGTTCGGAGCGGCATTGGTGCCGTCGACTCCGATGAAGGACGACAGGGAAAGCACGGCAGGATCTTGCAGGATGCGGTCGGCAACCTGTTCCTGACGGCGGGTCATCGCGTCGAAGGAAATGGACTGTGTGGCTTCGGACACGCCCTGTATGACGCTGGTGTCCTGAAGCGGGAAGAAACCTTTCGGGATGACGATATAGAGGAGAGCGGTGACGACGATGGTGCCGACGGCGACCATGAGCGTCAGTTTCTGGTGGTCGAGTACCCGGTTCAGCCATTTGGCGTATTCGGCGATCACCCGGTCGAAGAAGTGGCCGCTGGCTTTGAAGAATTTGTTCTGGTTTTCCTCCGGGACGTGTTTCAGCAGCCGTGCGCTCATCATCGGCGTCAGGGTCAGCGAGATGACGGCGGAAATCAGGATGGAGACGGCAAGCGTGACGGCGAATTCACGGAAAAGCCGACCGATGACGTCGCCCATGAAGAGCAGCGGGATCAGCACGGCGATCAACGATACCGTCAGGGAAATGATCGTGAAACCGATCTGTTTCGAGCCTTTCAGGGCGGCTTCCATCGGGTCGTCGCCTTCCTCGATATAGCGGGCGATGTTTTCGATCATGACGATGGCGTCGTCCACGACAAAGCCGGTCGCGATCGTCAGGGCCATCAGGGTCAGGTTGTTGATCGAAAATCCGAGCATGTACATGACGCCAAAGGTGCCGACGAGCGAGAGCGGCACGGCGACTGCCGGGATGACCGTCGCCGTCATGTTCCGGAGGAAAACGAACACGACCATGACCACGAGCGCAATGGCCAGTACGAGTTCGAATTCCACGTCTTCGACCGAGGCACGGATGGTCGTTGTCCGGTCGGACAGGACGTTGACATCGACCGAAGCGGGAAGGCTGTTTTGCAGGGCAGGGAGGATATTCTTGATCCGGTCGGCAACACCGATGACGTTGGCTCCGGGCTGCCGCTGGACGGTCAGGATGACGGAAGGGGTATTGCCCGCCCATGCGGCGAGGCGTGCGTTTTCCGCGCCATCGAAAACGGTCGCCACATCGGACAGGCGCACGGGCGAACCGTCGCGGTAAGCGATGATGATACTGGCGAATTCGGAAGCGGTTTTCAACTGGTCGTTGCCGTCGATGGTCGAGGCCTGCAGGGGGCCGTCGAAGCTGCCTTTCGCCTGATTGACGTTCGCGCCGACGACGGCAGTGCGGACGTTTTCAAGCGTCAGGCCTTTGGCGGCGAGCGCTTTCGAGTTGGCGGCAATCCGCACGGCGGGGCGCTGGCCGCCGCTGATGGAGACAAGGCCGACACCGGGAACCTGTGACAGTTTTTGCGCAAGCCGCGTATCGGCAAGGTCTTCGAGTTTCGTCATCGGCAATGTCGGTGACGTGACGGCAATCGTCAGGATCGGCGTATCCGCCGGGTTGACCTTGTTATAGATCGGCGGGTTGGGCAAATCGGACGGGAGCAGGTTGGTCGCTCCGTTGATCGCCGCCTGCACTTCCTGTTCCGCCACGTCGAGCGTCAGGGAGAGGGCGAATTGCAGCGTGACGACCGAGACGCCGTTGGAACTGGAAGACGACATCTGTTCCAGACCCGGCATCTGGCCGAACTGGCGTTCCAGCGGGGCGGTGATCGTCGAGGTGACGACTTCGGGGCTGGCTCCCGGATAATAGGTGACGACCTGAATGGTCGGGTAATCGACTTCGGGAAGTGCGGCGACCGGCAGCAAACGCCATGCGACAAGACCGGAAAGCAGGATCGCGACCATGAAAAGGATGGTGGCGACCGGTCGGAGAATAAACGGGCGGGAAGGATTCATGCCGGCCTCTGGCTTTCAGCTTATTGGCGGGATGCGCCGGTTCCGTTTCCGGCCTCGCCTGTGCTGGCGGCAGGGGCTGCTGTTTTTCCGGCTTCGCCGTTTTCACCGGTTTTTGCAGGCGTTTCCTGTTTCTGTCCGGCCGCTTTTTTGTCCGTTTCGATTGCGGCGGCTTCGGCACTCCGGTCGACGATGCGGATTTTCGATTTGTCGCGCAGCTTGTCCAGTCCGTCGATCACGACGACCTGTCCCGGTTCGAGGCCATCCTCGACAATGGTGTTTTCACCTGAGGTCGCGCCGATTTTCACTTTCGTCAGCGAGACGGTTTCATCCTGATTGACGCGATAGACGTAATGGCCGGGCTTGCCCAGCTGGACGGCGACAGTCGGGATCGTGATGGCATTGGCTTGCGAACCGAGATGCAGGCGCACGTTGACGAACTGGTTCGGGAAAAGCTCATGGTTTTTGTTGTCGAATTTCGATTTCAGGCTGATGGTGCCCGTCTCGGTGCTCAGCTGGTTGTCGATGGCCAGAATCGTTCCCTCGGACAGTTTGTTTTTATTGTCCCGGTCCCATGCCTCGACCGTGAGGTTCGGGTTGGTCGCACGGGCTTTCAATACCTGCGTGAGATCGATTTCAGGGACGGCGAAAACGACGTTGATCGGCTCATCCTGTGTGATGGTGACGATACCATTGGTGTCCGTTGCATGGACGATGTTGCCGGGATCGACCTGTCTCAAACCGACACGACCGGAAATTGGAGCCGTGATGCGGCTGTAGGCAAGTTGCAGTTTCGCGTTGTCGACCGCGCCCTGATCGAGCCGGACGGTGCCTTCATACTGTTTGACGAGGGCGGCCTGCGTATCGACCTGTTGTCTGGCAATGGAATTCTGTTCGAGAAGCTGTTTGTAGCGCTGCAAGTCGATTTTCGCGTTTTGCAGGAGGGCGGAATCACGCATCAGCTGGCCTTCCGCCTGCAGCAGGGCGGCCTTGTAGGGGCGGGCGTCGAGTTCGGCGAGCAGCTGACCTTCTCTCACCAGCTGGCCCTCCCTGAAGTGTATTTTCATCAGCTGGCCGTCCACGCGGCTGCGGACGACGGCGGTATAAGTGGAATTGACGGTGCCAAGTGCATTGAGCTGAAGGGGCGCGTCACCTTGCCGGACAGTCGAAACCCCGACGGCGACCGCCGGGCCGCGTGGCGGTGTGCCCCGGTTCTTGGCGACGACCCAGACTATTCCACAGATGACGAGCAGGGTAGCGAGAACGGCGATGGCGATGAAGAGAAGGCGGCGGGATTTCTGTGTAAAACGAAGCATGTTTGCACCAGACGTGACTTTTAAGGGAAGTTGTAATGGTAAAACGGAAAGCTTTAGCGCAGTCGATGTATCTCCACTGTAAAAGGATGGCCTGTCTGCAAACACCTGACAGGTGTTTTCCAATCCGTCCATTGAACCCGATGTTTGGGAAACGTTTGTTCCAGAGCATTGTATGTCCAGTTATTTCCGGTATTCAAGCCGGATTTTTCAAACTGTTACATAGTTTTACAAATTAGCCTACCGGGAGGGGAAATGCGTTAAAAAAAGCAGACACTTATCCCGTTTTTCAAACGGAAAGAGATTCGGGTCTTCGGATATGGAAAAGCCCCGGCACAAATTGTTCCGGGGCTTTTGGCTGGCAAGGTGACGAATCAGGAAAACGGCTGTCCCATCAAATCGTTCAGGGCTTCACTCATGGACGGATGCGTGAAGATGAAGTCGCGCAGGAAGGTGTAAGGCTGCCCTGTTTTCATCGCCAGGGCCACGAGATTGATGACTTCGGACGAATCCACGCAGAAGAGGGTGGCACCAAGTATTTGTCCCGTTTTTTTGTCGATGACGGCTTTCAGCATGCCATCGGTCTGTTCCAGGGTATGGGCACGGGGGACGGATGCGGCTGGCAGACGGACAATGCCGACGTCGATACCCTGTTTCTTCGCATCGTCTTCGCCGAGTCCGATGCGGGACAGGGGCGGGTCGATGAACACGGAATAGGCGAAAGTCGAACGGTCTTCCGTGTTGCGGTGATGGTTGCCGAACAGATCGTCCCGGATGATGCGATAGTCGTCCAGTGAAATGTAGGTGAATTGCGGGCCACCCTTGACGTCTCCGACAGCCCAGACATACGGGTTGGTCGTTTTCAGGTGCGAATCGACGACGATGGCGCCGTGGGAGTCGGTTTCGATCCCGGCAGTACCGAGGTTCAGCGCCGCTGTTTCAGGCCGTCGGCCGGTCGCCAGGAGGACGGCGTCGGCCTCGATTTCGTAGCTGTATCCGCCTTCGGTGTCGTGGCAGGAGAGTTTGACGGCACCGTCGACGTCCCTGATGGATTCGGTTTTGGCGTTCATGCGGAATTCAACGCCTTTCTTTTCCAGAACGGCCTTGACGGCGGCGGCGACGTCGCGGTCTTCTTTAGGGATGAAATCGGCATGGTTGTCCAGCATGGTGACCTCTGAGCCGAATCCGGCATACATGGAAGCGAATTCGAGTCCGATGTAGCCCCCGCCAATGACAGCGAGCCGTTTCGGCAGCTCTTCCAGCTGCATGATGGTCGTGCTGGTATAGACGCGTTTGCTGTTTTTGACGCCGTCGATGGCCGGGATGATGGAACGTGCGCCGGTATTGATGAAGATATGGTCAGACGTGAGTTCCAGTGAATCGTTGTCCGCCAGTTTGACGGTTACGGCGTTGCCTGAAATGAAACTGGCTTCGCCGTTATAGACGGTGATGGCAGGGTTGTCCGCCAGATTGTGGTAATTCTTCTTGCGCAGCATACCGGTCAGCACGTTTTTCTTGTCGATGGCCCGGGCGTAATGCTGCCTTTCGGCTTCCTTGTCGCCATGCGTGAGGCATCGGGTTTCATTGGCCTGATGGACGAGGGTCTTGGTCGGAATGCAGCCGATATTGATGCAGGTACCACCGTACATTTTGTCGGAACGTTCGATCATGGCGACTTTCCAGTTCCGTTTGGCGAGATCGGCGGCCAGCGTTTTGCCGCCTTTCCCGAATCCGATAATAATGGCATCGACTTTTTCCATTTTGCTTTCCTCTTCTTTTTATTGTCCAACGCCTTGGCGCGTCATGTGACAGGAATGCCATGCTGGCATGCTTTGGCAAAGGCGGTTTTAACCTGAGTCAGCATCCAGTTTAACCCGGTATGAAATTTCCTGCAGGAAAGGTCCCGTTTCCGCTAAGAGGGTCGGGCTTCCCGCTGTCCTGCCAGGGCCGCCTGAAAATGGACAAGTCCCGCAGCATGTGTTCAATGCGCTGCGGGTTTCTTTTATTTGCGGTTTTCCAGTACGGAAGGGTCGGGTGCAACCGGCAGGTCTTCCTTGTCGAAATCATAGGTATTTTCGATGGGAGGGGTTTCGGACAGGTCGTAATACACCATTCGCCCGGCGACAAAGCGCAGGTACGCCAGTTCCTTGTAGCTGGTGTAGAGGCGTTGCAGCAGCTTGCTCTCGTTGTAGATGTCCCGGCAGGTTTCGTCGGGCACGTCGAAGTGCACTTTTCCTTCAAGGCGCACGGAAATGCCGCCTTTCCATGCGAGCGCTTCCGCGCGGTCGTTGTCCTGCAACTGGGCGTAGGTCTCCGACAGGGGGGAAACGGCGAAATACAGTGTATGGCCTTCGGTCTTCATCAGTTCGAGGACGCGGACTTTCGGGTTGTGATGTCTGTCGCAGGTGGCGAATGCCATGTCTTCCTGTTTTTCCAGAAAATGGAATGCTTTTTTCATGTGTATGCCTTTCAGTATCCGATGGTGAAACGTTCCTGATGGTGTACCGGCGCGTCGATTTCATCCATGAGGGCGCTGGCGTAATCCCCGGTGGAAATCAGGGAGAGGCCGTCGGGATTGACGATCAGGTCGTTTTCGCCAAGCCGGTAAGTGCCTGTTGCCGGTGCGGGGACGATGCTTGCAGCCGGTGAGAAATAAACCCAGTCGATATCGTGTTCGTGTTTCAGGACGTCCAGATAAAAACCGCCGAGCATGCGGATGCCGGAGGCTTCGTCATCCGGCAGGGTACCGGTATCCATGAGCATGACGCCCGGTTTGACGTAAAGTGTGCCGGCTTCCCCGACGAAGAGGATTCTTGCGATCCCCGCTTCCTTGACGCCTTCCAGTATGAACGGGTAGAGCTGGAGGACGGAATCGAAAAGGTTCGGCTGTTCGAATGCGGGATTGTGCGAAACGATGACGGCGTCGGCTTTTCTGGCCAGATCGCAAACGCGGTCGACGGAATAGACGTCGGTCCGGATGATCGTCAGGTTCGGGTTTTTGACGGGAATCCGGTCGGGAAAAGGATCCACGGCAATCACTTCGTGATTGCGTCTTAAAGCCTCTTCGATGATAGGGCGGCCGATCATTCCGCCGCCACTGAAAATGACCAGTCTCATATTGGGTTTGTCCAGTCGCATGTTTGTGCTCGCTTGCAGGTGAAAATTCCGGTTTCTTTTTGAGTCCCGTGACAGGAAATGGTTCCTGCATCATAGGTGGTTTGCCGATCTGGTCAGTTGCGATGGATTAAAGGTATGTATTGTGCAAAAAGTCTGTTCCGGATTAAAGCAGCCACGGCCATGATGGGGTAAAAACTGAATCCGGAAAGTGCATTCGGCACACAGGGTTTCAGGGCAAAAACAGTGGGTGGAAGAGGCAGATATGGATATCGTATTTTTGAAAGAAGGTCTGATTCAGGTCGTGCGCATTTTGCAATTTGTGCTGGAAACCGCTTCGGTCGTTTGTGTGCTGGCTGGCTTTGTCAAAACCGTCTATATCGGGATCCGCTCCCGACAGGGGTTTGTCATCAATTCCGAAGTCAAGCTCACTTTCGGACGCTGGCTCGCGATGGCGCTGGAGTTCCAGCTGGCCGCCGATATCCTGAATACGACGGTCGATCCGGATATTGAAGGCCTGATCAAGCTGTTCGGCATCGCCCTGATTCGGACGTTTTTGAATTACTTCCTGACGAAAGAGATCGAGATGGAGGGGAAACCGGAATCTGCCGGTAACTTGCCTCAAAATCGCCATGTCTCATAAAAAACGGCTTTGAGCAAAAGTAAGGACGGGTAGTCCTGTCCGGGTAAGGCTCATCACGTAAAGGCATCGACACAGAAATTGCCATCGCGTTTGAACCCGGATAATCACGGTCATATTTGAAATCAAGTTAGCCATCCTCCATTTTTGGTCTCTTCTTCCAGAAATATCCACAGACAATCCAAGGGTTTGCATGATAGAAAATGCAAGATTGATCCGACAACTGTCTTTTCCTTTTTCCAGTTTACGTAAAAAACGGACACCGATTCAGACAAGCGCAGCCAATTGTTCTTGTGTCAACTTCTGAGGCTTCCGTTCGATGCGAACAAGATTGTCAAGTGCAATATGATTTTGTACCGAAGTCATTTTCGTCCCTTTCGGGATGATATTGTCATATAAACAAATAAATTATCCAGATAAGAACCGATCGGGTTTATTTATTCACAGAACAATTATTTACTGCTTAAAC
>CDZQ01025380.1_pt1 | contig 11151 bp, 8 predicted proteins | sample 554831 | NCBI WGS metagenome assembly CDZQ01 (sample SAMEA3182112, study PRJEB8094) | gut metagenome | biome: human; feature: gut; material: Stool; isolation source: human stools | place: Canada | collected 2013-05-06
GAAATATGGCGTAACCGTGAGGTAGTGGCAGACGAGGATTTGACTAACCCGAATATGCAAATTTCGTTGACTGAAGCACAAAAAATCGATGCTTCTTACGAAGTGGGTGAAGAAGTAACCGATGAAGTGATTTTCGCTAAGTTCGGTCGCCGTGCTATTTTGAATCTTCGTCAGACACTGGCTTCTAAAATTCTTGAGCTTGAAAAGGACAGTATTTATAATAAATACATTGATAAAGTAGGTACTATCATCAACGCAGAAGTATACCAGATCTGGAAAAAAGAGATGTTGTTGCTTGACGATGAAGGAAACGAGTTATTGTTGCCGAAAACAGAGCAGATACCAAGCGATTTTTATCGTAAAGGAGAAACTGCCCGTGCAGTGGTGGCACGCGTGGACAACAAAAACAACAATCCGAAAATTATCCTCTCGCGTACTTCTCCGGTTTTCCTGCAGCGCTTGTTCGAGATGGAAGTGCCTGAAATAAACGATGGCCTGATTACCATCAAAAAGATTGCCCGTATTCCCGGTGAACGTGCCAAGATTGCGGTAGAATCTTATGATGACAGAATTGACCCTGTAGGAGCCTGCGTAGGTGTAAAGGGAAGTCGTATTCATGGCATCGTACGTGAACTTCGCAATGAAAACATTGATGTGATTAATTATACATCTAATATTTCATTGTTTATCCAGCGTGCTTTAAGCCCGGCTAAGATTTCTTCTATTCGTCTGAATGAAGAAGAACGTAAAGCAGAAGTATTCTTGAAACCGGAAGAAGTATCGTTGGCTATTGGTAAAGGCGGTTTGAATATTAAACTGGCCAGTATGTTGACTGAGTACACCATTGATGTGTTCCGTGAGTTGGATGAAAACGCGCAGGATGAAGATATTTATTTGGACGAGTTCAGAGATGAAATCGACGGATGGGTGATCGATGCTATCAAGGCTATTGGCATTGATACGGCTAAGTCTGTATTGAATGCACCTCGCGAAATGCTGATTGAAAAAACGGATCTTGAAGAAGAAACGGTGGACGAGGTATTACGCATTTTGAAATCGGAGTTTGAAGATAATGAATAATAGATCAATGCGATGATGTGCCGATATGCCAATAAAAAGAAAGGGCGTATAGGAATTGGCACATTGGCATATTGAACGATTATCAAATTATTCTTTCTCCATTATTCTTTAAATTAAAATATGACGATAAGGTTAAACAAAGTTACAAGAGATTTAAATGTAGGAATCGCGACGGTAGTTGAGTTCTTGCAAAAGAAGGGGTATACCGTTGAGGCAAACCCGAATACGAAAATTACCGAGGAGCAGTATGCTATGCTCGTGAAAGAGTTCAGCACAGATAAGAACCTTAGACTTGAATCGGAACGTTTCATTCAGGAACGTCAAAACAAAGATCGCAACAAGGCATCTGTTTCTATCGATGGTTATGATAAGAAGGAACCGGAGAAGACTGTTGCTGACGATGTGATTAAGACGGTCATTCCGGAAGATGTGCGTCCGAAGTTTAAACCTGTCGGAAAAATTGATTTAGATAAACTGAACCGGAAGGTTGAGAAAGCACCGGTGAAAGAAGAGCCAAAACCACAACCTGTAGCTGCTGAGGAAAAGAAAGTAGCGGAAGAGGTTAAGCCTGTTGTAAACGAAGTGAAAAAAGAAGAAGTCACTGTGACTCCTGCTACTTCGGAACCGAAACCGGTGAAAGAAGAACCGAAACCGGTGGTGGTTGAAAAGCCTGTTGAAACAGAAAAGAAAGTGGTTGAGGAAGTCAAGAAAGAAGAACCAAAAGTCGTGGTGTCTCCAGAAAAAACAGAGAAGAAAGAAGAGAAACCGGTAGCAGAAGCACCGGTTACTCCAGTAGAGAAGGAAGAGGAGGGCGTATTTAAGATCCGTCCGACTGAGTTTGTATCTAAGATTAATGTTATCGGGCAGATTGACTTGGCTGCATTAAATCAGTCGACACGTCCGAAGAAGAAATCGAAAGAGGAAAAGCGGAAAGAGCGTGAAGAGAAGGAAAAGCTTCGTCAGGATCAGAAGAAACAGATGAAGGAAGCCATCATCAAGGAAATCCGTAAAGAAGATAGTAAACAAGCTAAGGTCGTTGGTAAGGAAAACCTTGATCCTAACGGTAAGAAGAAACGTAATCGCATCAACAATAATAAAGAAAAAGTAGATGTGAACAATGTTGCTTCTAATTTTGCACACCCTACTCCAAACAGTGAGCGTACGAATAATAACCGTGGAGGAAATCAACAGGGTGGCGGCGGACAGAATAGAAACCGTAATAACAATAATAAAGACCGCTTCAAAAAGCCTGTAGTAAAGCAGGAAGTAAGCGAAGAAGATGTAGCAAAGCAGGTTAAAGAAACGTTGGCTCGTCTGACAAGCAAAGGTAAGAACAAAGGTGCCAAATATCGTAAAGAAAAACGTGACATGGCGTCCAACCGTATGCAGGAACTGGAAGATCAGGAAATGGCAGAAAGCAAGGTACTGAAACTGACAGAATTTGTGACTGCTAATGAATTGGCAAGCATGATGAACGTATCTGTAAATCAGGTTATCGGAACTTGTATGAGCATTGGTATGATGGTTTCTATCAATCAGCGTCTGGATGCAGAAACGATTAATCTTGTGGCTGAAGAATTTGGATTTAAGACTGAATATGTCAGTGCAGAAGTAGCCCAAGCCATTGTTGAAGAGGAAGATGCGCCGGAAGATCTGGAACATCGTGCTCCGATTGTTACAGTCATGGGACACGTAGACCATGGTAAAACTTCATTGCTTGACTACATTCGTAAAGCAAATGTAATTGCAGGTGAAGCCGGAGGTATCACACAGCATATTGGTGCATATCATGTTACATTGGAAGATGGACGTAAGATTACGTTCCTCGATACTCCGGGACATGAGGCATTTACTGCAATGCGTGCCCGTGGTGCAAAGGTGACCGATATCGCAATTATTATTGTAGCTGCCGATGATGATGTAATGCCCCAGACCAAAGAAGCCATTAATCATGCAGCAGCGGCAGGTGTTCCTATCGTATTTGCTATTAATAAAATAGATAAGCCTCATGCTAATCCCGAGAAAATTAAAGAGACATTGGCTCAGATGAATTATCTCGTAGAAGAGTGGGGTGGTAAATATCAGTCACAGGATATCTCGGCTAAGAAGGGTCTCGGAGTTCCTGAACTGATGGAGAAAGTACTTCTTGAAGCAGAAATGCTCGACTTAAAGGCAAATCCGAATCGTAATGCTACGGGTTCTATCATCGAATCAACTTTGGATAAGGGACGTGGATATGTTGCGACTGTATTGGTCTCTAACGGTACGCTGAAGGTGGGTGATATTGTACTTGCCGGAACAAGCTACGGCCGTGTAAAAGCCATGTTCAATGAACGTAACCAGCGTGTAGCTCAGGCAGGGCCATCGGAACCGGTATTGATTCTGGGTTTGAATGGTGCTCCTGCTGCAGGTGATACTTTCCATGTGATTGAGACTGATCAGGAAGCCCGTGAGATTGCCAATAAACGTGAACAGTTACAGCGTGAACAGGGTCTGCGTACTCAGAAACTGTTGACACTGGATGAAGTGGGACGTCGTATTGCGCTGGGTAACTTCCAGGAACTGAACGTAATTGTGAAAGGTGACGTGGATGGCTCTATCGAGGCCTTGAGTGATTCGTTAATTAAGCTGTCTACCGAACAGATCCAGGTAAATGTGATCCATAAGGCTGTAGGTCAGATTTCGGAATCGGATGTGACATTAGCAGCTGCTTCGGATGCTATTATTATTGGATTCCAGGTACGTCCATCGGCTTCTGCACGTAAGTTTGCCGAACAGGAAGGTGTGGACATACGTTTGTACTCTGTTATCTATGCCGCTATCGAAGAGGTGAAGGCTGCTATGGAAGGTATGCTTGCTCCGGAAGTGAAAGAGGTAGTAACTGCTACTATCGAAGTGCGTGAGGTATTCCACATTACTAAGGTGGGTACAGTAGCCGGTGCTGTTGTGAAAGAGGGCAAGGTGAAACGTTCGGATAAGGCTCGCCTGATCCGTGATGGTATAGTAATCTTCTCAGGTTCCATCAATGCTTTGAAGCGCTTTAAAGATGACGTGAAGGAAGTAGGTACAAACTTCGAATGTGGTATCAGTCTTGTTAACTACAACGATTTGAAGGTAGGTGATATGATTGAAACTTACGAAGAAGTAGAAGTGAAGCAAACTTTATAATTCTCACGAAACTGAAAATATACGGAGGCACAGAGTGATTACAACTCCGTGTCTCCGTTTTCGTTTTACATAGAATGACGACCATAGATATTATCATACTGATTGCTCTTGGAGCCGGTGTTATTGTCGGATTTATGAAGGGCTTTATCCGGCAGCTTGCTTCCATTCTCGGATTAATTGTGGGGCTATTGGCAGCAAAAGCTTTGTACACCTCACTGGCTGTGAAGTTATGCCCTACGGTGACCGACTCCATGACTGTGGCGCAGATACTGGCATTTGTCATTATCTGGATCGCTGTACCGCTAATCTTTACATTGGTGGCTTCAGTATTAACCAAGGCATTGGAGGCGGTTTCACTTGGCTGGCTGAATCGCATGCTTGGAGCCGGGCTCGGAGCTTTGAAATATCTTTTATTGGTGAGCTTGGTTATCTGTGTCATTCAGTTTATAGACTCCGATAGTCAGTTGATTAGCCAAACAAAGAAGGAGCAGTCCTTGTTATATTATCCTATGGAAAGCTTTGCGGGGATCTTCTTTCCCGCAGCAAAAGAGGTTACACAACAATATATATTCAAATAAAAATGATGCAACAAGAAGAACCCAATAAATATGTAAAAGAACTCACGCAGGAGAAGTACAAATACGGCTTCACTACGGAGGTACATACAGATATCATAGAGAAGGGACTCAATGAAGACGTGGTACGTTTGATCTCGTCTAAAAAGAACGAGCCGGAGTGGTTGCTGGAGTTCCGTCTGAAAGCTTATCGTCATTGGTTAACGCTGGAGATGCCTACTTGGGCACATTTGCGTATACCGGAAATTGACTATCAGGCAATCTCATATTATGCCGATCCTACGAAAAAGAAGGAGGGTCCGAAGAGTATGGATGAAGTTGATCCGGAATTGATAAAAACATTCAATAAACTCGGCATTCCACTGGAGGAGCAGATGGCATTGAGTGGTATGGCTGTGGATGCAGTGATGGACTCTGTGTCAGTGAAAACGACCTTTAAGGAAACACTGATGGAGAAAGGTATTATTTTTTGCTCATTCAGTGAAGCTGTGCGTGAACATCCCGACTTGGTGAAAAAGTATCTCGGATCTGTTGTTGGGTATAGAGACAACTTCTTCGCGGCATTAAACTCGGCTGTATTCTCAGACGGTTCTTTTGTCTATATCCCCAAGGGGGTACGTTGTCCTATGGAACTCTCTACTTATTTCCGTATCAATGCTGCCAATACCGGTCAGTTTGAACGTACATTGATTGTGGCTGATGACGATAGCTATGTTTCCTATCTGGAGGGGTGTACAGCTCCAATGAGAGATGAGAATCAATTACACGCTGCTATTGTCGAAATCATGGTACATGATCGTGCGGAAGTGAAATATAGCACCGTGCAGAATTGGTATCCGGGCGATGCCGAAGGCAAAGGTGGAGTTTATAATTTTGTGACAAAACGTGGCAATTGCAAAGGAGTAGACAGTAAACTTTCATGGACCCAGGTTGAGACAGGTTCGGCTATTACATGGAAATATCCGTCTTGTATTCTTTCCGGGGATAATTCTACTGCAGAGTTTTATTCTGTAGCTGTGACGAATAATTATCAGCAGGCAGATACAGGTACTAAAATGATTCATTTAGGTAAGAACACCCGTAGTACGATTGTCAGCAAGGGTATATCTGCCGGGAAGAGCGAGAACTCTTACCGTGGGTTGGTCCGTGTAGCCGAAAAGGCTGATAATGCCCGTAATTATAGCCAGTGTGACTCATTGCTGTTGGGTGATAAGTGTGGTGCACATACTTTTCCCTACATGGATATCCATAATGAAACGGCAGTTGTGGAGCATGAAGCGACTACCAGTAAGATTAGTGAGGATCAGATATTTTATTGTAATCAGCGTGGTATTTCTACAGAAGATGCCATTGGATTGATCGTAAACGGCTATGCTAAGGAGGTACTTAATAAACTTCCAATGGAATTTGCCGTAGAAGCTCAGAAACTACTTACGATCTCTCTTGAAGGCAGTGTAGGATAATGAAGACGAAACGTGTTGGTTGGCTATTGATACTCCTGTCCTATGTTGGTGTAGTACTGGCACAAAACCTTGACGATCAAGAAAGGAGGTGGGCGATCAGTGGCTCTTGGGGAGGAAATTGGCCGATAGTCACAAAGAATACACTTTCGGGAAAAGCTGTTTCTGCAGGACATATACATACTTTAATGTTGGAGTATTATATTCCTTATACCCGTTTCTCCCTGAAAGGAGGATATACAGGTGAAGAAATAGGTTTGAATCCAGGTATTTCTGCCTCAATGAGTAATCTGGAAATAGGAGGGCGGTATTATTTCTTACCACAACGGTTTGCAATCCAACCTTATGGGGGACTTTCTACTGGATGGAACCTCTCTCCACGAAGGCAGGAGGGGATGGGCAGTAGCAGTTATTACGATCCTTCAAGGCAAGAGTTTCGTAAAGATTACGATTATCGATACCGAATTAAAGAACCATTATTCACAGTTTCTCCAGTGGTGGGAGCTGATATATATTTTCTTTCTTGTCTTGCTCTCACCTTGGAATATAATTTCCGGATGGGCATTGCCGGAAAGATAAGTGGAGAGATAGAGAAGACCAATTCTCGTGGAACCGGATTTGTACGTAGCAATGGGATGCGGCAGACCGTAAGTGTAGGGGTAAAGGTTAACTTCCCTTTTACTATTACGCAGACGGACGGAAATTCCATATTACAATGGTTGGACGAGGTTATTTTTGGAAAAGAATAGATAATGAAATAATTGATAAGATCATGTTAGAGATAAGAGACCTGCATGCCAGCATTAACGGCAAAGAGATATTGAAAGGCATTAACCTGACGGTGAAGCCGGGCGAAGTACATGCCATTATGGGACCTAACGGTTCGGGTAAAAGTACGCTTTCGTCTGTTCTGGTAGGTAATCCTGCTTTCGAAGTGACGAAAGGAAGCATCACGTTTTATGGTAAAAATCTTTTGGAATTGAGCCCTGAAGATCGCAGTCACGAAGGTATTTTTCTTAGTTTTCAGTATCCGGTGGAGATCCCGGGCGTGAGCATGGTGAACTTTATGCGTGCTGCTGTCAATGAACAGCGTAAGTACAAAGGATTACCCGCTTTGACAGCCAGTGAGTTCTTGAAATTGATGCGTGAAAAGCGTGCAGTGGTCGAGTTGGATAATAAATTGGCCAATCGTTCGGTAAATGAAGGTTTCTCGGGTGGAGAGAAAAAACGGAATGAGATTTTTCAGATGGCTATGCTCGAACCCCGTCTCAGTATCTTAGACGAGACTGATTCCGGACTCGATATCGATGCGCTTCGTATTGTAGCCGAAGGAGTAAATAAACTGAAAACTCCCGATACCAGTTGTATTGTCATCACCCACTATCAGCGTCTGCTGGACTATATAAAGCCGGACATTGTACATGTTCTTTACAAAGGACGTATTGTAAAGACTGCCGGTCCGGAACTCGCTCTTGAGTTGGAAGAGAAGGGATATGATTGGATTAAGAAGGAATTAGGAGAATGAGTTTAATTATGAATGCAGAACAGCAATATATAGATCTCTTTTCTCAGTGTGAGGCGATGATCTGTCGTCATAGCGCTGAGGCGTTGAATGCCCCCCGGGCAACAGCTTTTGCTGATTTCGAACGTCAGGGGTTTCCTACACGGAAACAAGAGAAATACAAATATACGGATGTCAGTAAATCCTTTGAGCCGGATTATGGGTTGAACTTGAATCGGCTGCCCATTCCGGTGAACCCTTATGAAGTGTTTAAATGTGATGTTCCGAACATGAGCACTTCATTGTTTTTTGTAGTGAACGATGCATTCTACAATCAGGTGCTTCCTAAGTCCGGATTGCCTGAAGGAGTTATCTTCGGTAGTTTGAGAAATATGGCTGAACAGCATCCGGAACTTGTGAAGAAGTATTATGGTAAGTTGGCTGATACTTCGAAAGATGCGGTTACGGCTTTTAATACAGCTTTTGCACAGGATGGAGTATTGATGTATGTTCCGAAGAATGTGATCGTCGATAGACCTATTCAACTGGTCAATATACTTCGTGCGGATGTTAATTTCATGGTAAACCGCCGTGTGTTGATTATCCTTGAAGAAGGGGCTCAGGCCCGTTTGCTTATTTGCGATCATGCAATGGATAATGTAAACTTCTTGGCAACTCAAGTTATTGAAGTGTTTGCAGAAGAGAACTCCGTTTTCGATCTTTATGAATTGGAAGAGACTCATACCAGTACAGTGCGTTTCAGTAATTTGTATGTGAAACAGGGAGCAAACAGCAATGTATTGCTTAATGGAATGACACTTCATAACGGGACAACCCGTAATACGACAGAAGTTACCCTTGCCGGTGAAGGTGCCGAGATCAATCTTTGTGGTATGGCCATTGCTGATAAAAACCAACACGTGGACAATAATACCTCGATAGATCATGCCGTGCCGAATTGTACCAGCAATGAGTTGTTTAAATATGTTCTTGACGATCAGTCTGTGGGAGCTTTTGCCGGTTTGGTACTGGTACGTCCTGATGCGCAACATACCAGTTCTCAGCAGACAAACCGTAACCTCTGTGCTACTCGTGATGCCCGTATGTATACTCAGCCGCAACTGGAGATATATGCCGACGATGTAAAATGCTCTCATGGAGCTACTGTAGGTCAACTGGATGAAAACGCTCTTTTCTATATGCGTGCTCGTGGTATCGCCGAAAAGGAGGCCCGTCTGTTGCTGATGTTTGCATTTGTCAACGAGGTGATTGATACCATTCGTCTGGAGGCGTTGAAAGATCGTCTGCATTTGTTGGTTGAAAAACGTTTCCGCGGTGAACTGAATAAGTGCCAAGGATGTTCTATTTGCAAATAATCAGTGATAAAATGAATATTCATAAGATACGTGAGGACTTTCCCATACTTAGCCGTACGGTATATGGCAAGCCTTTGGTTTATTTAGATAACGGTGCGACTACTCAGAAGCCTCGCCTGGTGATTGATTCGATTGTAGACGAATATTATTCGGTCAATGCGAATGTACATCGGGGAGTTCATTTCTTGTCTCAGCAGGCGACGGAGCTGCATGAGGCTTCACGTGAGACTGTACGTCAGTTCATTAATGCCCGTAGTACTCGTGAGGTCATTTTCACTCGCGGGACAACGGAGAGCATTAATTTAATTGTCTCCAGTTTTGGTGAAGAGTTCATGCAAGAGGGTGATGAGGTGATTGTTTCAGTGATGGAACACCACAGTAATATCGTACCTTGGCAGTTGTTGGCGGCCCGTAAAGGGATTGCGATTAAAGTCATTCCGATGAATGATAAAGGTGAGCTGTTACTTGAAGAGTACGAAAATCTTTTTTCTGAACGTACTAAGATTGTCAGCGTAACCCAAGTGTCCAATGTACTGGGAACAATCAATCCGGTGAAAGAGATGATTGCCACGGCACATGCTCATGGAGTACCTGTTATGATTGACGGTGCTCAATCCATTCCTCACATGAAGGTGGATGTACAGGATTTGGATGCTGACTTCTTTGTTTTCTCAGGTCATAAAATATATGGGCCTACCGGAATAGGCGTCTTATATGGAAAGGAAGATTGGCTCGAACGTCTTCCGCCTTATCAGGGTGGAGGAGAAATGATTCAGTCTGTCTCATTTGAAAAGACTGTCTTCGGTGAATTACCATTTAAATTCGAGGCTGGAACCCCAGACTATATTGCCACTACCGGGCTTGCCAAAGCGCTGGACTATGTCACAGGTATTGGCTTAGACCCAATAGCATTACATGAACATGAGCTTACAGTTTATGCTATGCAACGGCTGAAAGAAATTCCGAATATGCGTATTTTTGGTGAGGCTGAGCATAAAAGCAGTGTAATTTCATTCTTGGTAGGCGATATACACCATTTGGATCTGGGTACCTTGCTTGATCGATTGGGCATTGCTGTCCGTACGGGACACCATTGTGCAGAACCGTTAATGCGTCGTTTAGGCATTGAAGGTACGGTTCGCGCCTCATTTGCCGTGTATAATACAAAAGAGGAAGTTGATGCTCTTGTAGCTGGTATCGAACGGGTCAGTAAGATGTTCTGAGGCATGTGTATTCTGACAGATATTGAAGTGTCGTGAAAGCTGTTGCTTTTGCGACATTTTTTATGTTTGATAGGGGCTTGCTGGAATGTGTTGAATGACTTTAGGACTCTGTCTTTAACTCTTTTGGGGAGGAGGTCTGTTTTTCCTCCGTCAACTAAGGGAAGGCGGAGCCGTACAGTATTACTTCCAACGACCGATCCGTATAAATAGATAATAAATGAAGGATTCCTGCAACCTTTTTCTTTCTTTATCGTCTAATATTAATATAAACCTCTAAATGAAACAAGAATTATGTTATTAGCAACCACTCCAATCATCGAAGGAAAACGAATAACCACTTATTATGGCATTGTGTCCGGAGAAACTATTATAGGTGCCAATGTCTTCCGTGACTTTTTTGCCAGTATTCGTGATATAGTAGGCGGACGCTCCGGTTCATACGAAGAAGTGCTTCGTGAGGCAAAAGATACTGCTTTGAAAGAAATGTCTGAACAGGCTCGCCAAATGGGCGCTAATGCTGTGATCGGAGTTGATTTGGATTACGAAACAGTTGGGGGAAGTGGCAGTATGTTGATGGTAACTGCTAGTGGGACGGCTGTGTTTTTGGAATGAAAATAATTGGTAAATTGTGATAATGGCAAGCTTTTATTCCAAGCTCGCCATTATTTATATTGCAGATTTATATATTTATCTAAGGCTGTTTTCTCTTTATTAAAGGATAAGATTAAGGTAAAACTCCTTTATGGAAAAATATAAATAATATAGGAC
>CDZQ01039849.1_pt1 | contig 11115 bp, 15 predicted proteins | sample 554831 | NCBI WGS metagenome assembly CDZQ01 (sample SAMEA3182112, study PRJEB8094) | gut metagenome | biome: human; feature: gut; material: Stool; isolation source: human stools | place: Canada | collected 2013-05-06
TTTTTCCGCTGTCTACTTTAAAGGGAGCATATCATTTCCACATACCGCTCTGAAATTTTCCAGGCCATGTTTGCGTTGGATTCGTTATTATCCGACCTGTCCTTCTCTAACATACTGGCCATGGAACAAAAGGATTTAACGGATTTAGAAGAACTGGCGCCTCTTTTTCCAATTGCCGAGATCTTATCTATGCAAGGCTATATCAGCCCGGAACAACGGCTTTTTCTTCAGGATTATATCAATTTCAAATCCCCCCGATTTAATCTGGGGCAGTTTACAAAAGCCGCCATTGGGCGGGAGGGCGTGTATCCCCAGTGGCATGCTCTGACAGGCCTGGATTCGACGTACTGTGGGCAGATTTGGCACACATTGATTGAGTTAATCTGCCGCCAGCGTGCACCCGAAGTCATGCAGCAGGCCGTGGACCTGCTTGGAAAAATCTTGTATCTTTTTTGGTTTTTTGCCTGCACGGACATGGAGCCTGCCCAGATTCGTTACAAAAAAATCATTTCCAACTTGAATATACACGCTGAACGGGACCAAAAGGATCCATATCTCCATGCGGTCATGCTGCTTCAAATCGAATTGGCGAAAAAATATGGCGGAACCGAATCAGACTTTATTCCATGTCTCGATTCCGATTCGTCTTATAACATGGATGGACGGGTAGGCTTTGATTTTTCCGTTTATCGAAAAGACGATTCTTCTTTTATCCATTTTTATGCCGTCCGCAAGCGGGACACCCCCGGGGAACCTGATTTGATCTGGGAGCTACCTGCCGGGAAAGGCGCGCCCAGTATTTTTTTCTCCGAGTAAGCGCAAATTAGCCGTACTCGCTGCGGCTTCCCTCCCATAAGGGCCGCTCAGGCTGCTATCAAGAACCCCCGCAAGTAAAAAAGCCCGGGGCTGTCCCCGGTCGTGCCGTCCGGCTGCCGCCCCAGGGGGCGGGGCCGCGGCAACGGAAACGGGTTTTGCCCCCGCGGCGGGCCATATGCGAGGAAGGGCCCCCGTCCACAGCGTGGACGGGGGCCCGTTTTTTTACTTACGCCTCTTCCATTTCAATGGAGGCGTCCTCCACATTTTTCCGGACGCTCTCAATCCCGCCCAGGCAGGACGCCTTGGCGGCGTAGCCCTCGGAGACGGCGATCACTTCCCCGTTTTTCGCCTTCAGGCGGAGGGCAAGGCCGGTGCTGGTGATCCGAATCACAAATTTGCCCATCGTAAAATCCCCTTTCGTTTCTCTTTCTGTTGGCGTCCGGTTTCGCTGTATACAAAGTGTACAACGAATTTGGCGGACCGTCAGCAGGCAGGGGAAAGTCCGGACAACGTGAGGTTCTTGTTGCTCAATGCTTATCGCCTCCCGTTTTCGCCGTCAGCAGGCAGGGGAAAGTCCGGACAACGTGAGGAGCGGCTAGGGCCGGTCCCCCGCCTGGCCGGCGGCGTTCCCCGGGGAGCAGGCGGAAGCCGCCAGCAGCAGGGATAAAAACAGGCACAGCCATTTCTTCATATCAACAGCCTCCCTGTGGTATGATCCGGCGTCGGCGCCCCAGCCCCTTCGCTGCGGCGATCCGCCCAAAGGCGGGGCTTCCGGCGGATCACCGCCAGTATACCACACAGGGAGGCTGCCGGCAACAGGGCTTCGCCCTCCGCCAGGCTAAAGCCCGGGGCCGGTGGAGAGGATCACCTCCGCCAGGGTGCTTCCCAGCAGCCGGGCGGAGAGCAGGGCCTCGTCCAGGCTGTTGCCCGCCGCGCCCACCTCCACCAGCAGCGCCCCGGGCGTCACGTGCTGGTTATAGCGGGAGTTGCGCACGGTGATGGGCCGCATAAGGGTGGGAAAATCCTCCGTCAGGGCCTGCTGCACCGCCGCCGCCAGCTTCAGGTTTTCCCGCCAGCCAGGGTGCTCCAGGCCGCCGCCGTCGGTGCCGATGACAAAGGACATCTGGGCGGCGTTCATGCCGTTGACCCCGCTGACCACCTTGTAGGGGTTCCCGTCGCCGTCATAGATGGCGTCCCGGTGGAGGTCCAGCACATAGACCAGGGAGGGGTACTGCTCCAGATAGTCCTCCACCGTCTTCAGGGACCGGCCGTAGGCCCCGCTGTACTCCGGGTAGTCGTGGAGGGTGGTGTCGTGGAGCACGGTGAGCCCCGCCTCCTCCAGAACCCCCTTCAATTCCTCCCCCACCCGCACCACGTTGCAGGCCTGGTCGGTGGTGCGGCACTCGCCGCAGGCCTCGTAGCCCTGGCCTGCGGGCATGGTGTAGGCTTCGCTGCCGTGGGTGTGGACGATGAGGATCTGGGGCCCCTCCTCCTGGGTGAGGGCGGCGGCGAAGGAGCCGTCGAAGAGGGCTTCGTCAAAGGTGTTGTCGGAGCGGTTGTTGATGTACACGTCCCCGGCTACGACGTATCCCTCCGGGGAGGTGGGGATCAGGGTCTTGGCGGGCACGCCGTTGTCGGCCAGCACCAGGGGCGCCCCGGGCTCGGCGGCCTCCTCTCCGATGGGCTGGCTGCCGTCCTGGGGACTCTGGCCGGCGGGGGCCTGGGACGGGGGCGTGTCGTCCCCCTCCTCCGTCCGCCGGAGCTCCAGCACCGCCCGCCGGCCCGCTAGCAGCACCGGGCTCTGACCAATCGCCAGATCCAGAGCGGCTGGGATGGCGGCGTCCTCCCGGCTGTCCAGCAGCTGTCCCCGGAGGATGGTGAAGGCCAGCTCCTTCTGCCGCCCCAGGGCCTCCCAGGCGGAGCGGGCGCTGGTGCTGGCGGCGGTGGCGCCCACCAGCCACAGCACCGCCGCTCCCACCGCCAGGGCCGTCAGCTGCCGCCAGCGCCGGGGCTGGGGTGCGCGTTTGATGGTCATGGTTTGTCCCCCCTTGCGTTTGCTTGTCCATCCTATGTCCCCCGGCGGCGGAATATGCATTGCCCCGGGCCGGAAAAGATGGTATCATGGAGGGGATAAGGCGCCGGGCCGGGCCGGGGCGGGAAGGACGGAATATGGGACGATTTGACGGAGCGCTGCTGCTCAGCGATTTTGACAACACCCTGCTCTACACGGAGGAGGGCCTGCGCACCGGCGCGGCTCTGCCGCCGCTGCCGGAGCGGAATCTGGCGGCCATCCGCCGCTGGATGGCGGAGGGGGGCGTGTTCGCCGTGGCCACAGGCCGGGCCATGGCGGCCTACCGGCGCTACGCCGGGATGATCCCCACCAACGCCCCCGCCATTGTGGATAACGGTGGAGGCATCTACGACTACCGGCGGGAGGCCTACGTGTACGCCACCGCCCTGCCGGAGACGACCCGGCTGCGCCTGGCCGCTGTGCGGGAGGCGTTCCCCCAGGTGTCCCTGGAACTCTACCACCCGGACGGCGGCATCCAGGTGGTGAACCCCTCCCCCTGGAACGCGCGCCACGCCCAGCTGACAGGCGTGACCTATCAGGTAGCGGCGGATCTGGAGGAGGGCACGGTGGGCACGGCGCTGAGCAAGGCCCTCTTTGTGGCGGAGCACGGGGAACTGGAGCGGGTGCGGGAATTTCTGGCCCGGCGGGGCTGGGCGGAGGACTATGAACTGATTTTTTCCAGCGGCCACCTGCTGGAGATGACCGCCCGGGGGGCGGACAAGGGGGCCATGGCCCTGCGGCTGAAGGCGCTGTGCCGCTGCGAAAAGCTCTACTGCGTGGGGGACCACATGAACGATCTGCCCATGCTGCGCCTGGCTGACGCCGCCTTTGCCCCGGCAAACGCGGTGGAGGAGGTGCTCTCCTCCGGCGTCCGGGTGGTATGCCACTGCCGGGAGGGGGCCGTGGGCGCGGTGATCGAGGCCCTGGAGGCCGGAGAACCGGAGGGGGCGCCGGGGGTGTCCCTATGAAGCGGGCGGTGGTCATCGGCTGCCCGGGAAGCGGAAAAAGCACGTTTGCCCGGGCGCTGGCCGAGGCCACGGGCCTGCCCCTGTACTATCTGGACCGGCTGTATTGGAACGCCGACCGGACCACGGTTTCCGCCGCTGTGTTCCTGGAGCGGCTGCGTCAGGCCATGGAGGGGGAGGCGTGGATTCTGGATGGAAACTACCAGTCCACCATGACGATGCGCCTGGAGGCCTGCGACACGGTCTTTTTCCTGGATTACCCCGTGGAACTCTGTCTCGCGGGCATCCGGGCCAGAAGGGGGAAGGCCCGGGCGGACCTGCCCTGGGTGGAGGAGGCCGGCCGGGAGGACCCGGACTTCGAGGCGTTTGTGCGGGGGTACCGCGATGTGAACCGGGGGGAGGTGCTGGAAATGCTGGGGCGGCTTACCCACCGGGAAATTTGGGTGTTCCGGTCCAGGGAGGAGGCCGCACAATACCTGGCGGGGCGGAAATGTCCGGGGCGGGTCCCGGAGCAGCCGCCCATAAGCGCTGAGAGGGGGCGCCGGACATAATCCTATGCCCGGCGCCCCTCTCCGTGGGACGGTCAAAAGCCCTTCAGGGGCCTACTGCCCCAGATAGCTGCTGTCAAAGCTGTAGGGCAGCAGATCCCGCAGCGTCAGTTCCAGGGTTTTCCCCTCCCGGTTCACCAGGATGACCTCCATGGTCAGTTCCGGGTTGAACTCCGCCAGCACCTGCCGGCAGACGCCGCAGGGGGCGGTGAACCGCTCCGTATCGGCGGCCACGGCGATGCGGGTGAAATTCCGGTGCCCCTCGCTGACCGCCTTGAACACGGCGGTGCGCTCGGCGCAGTTGGTGGGGGTGTAGCCGGCGTTTTCAATGTTGCACCCGGTGAACACCGTCCCGTCCTCGCACTCCAGTGCCGCTCCCACCGGGAAGTGGGAGTAGGGCACGTAGGCCATGGGCAGCATGTCCCGGGCCTTTTGGCATAGTTCCTGCTTGGTCATATGGCGTCTCCTTTCCGTCCGCTTACCAGCTTACGCCCAGATCGGGCCGCACGTCCAGGTCGATAATCTCCCGGGCGTCATAGAACTGCATGTACCGCTCCAGGCTCTTCCCGCTGCGCAGGGTGGTGCCGTCGGGGTGGAGCCGGTCACAGATGACGGCGCAGATGTCCTTCTTAATGAAGCTGAAGGACTCAATGCCCACGGAGCAGAAGATGCGGAAGCCCTGGCTCTGGAGGAACCGGAAGGCCTCCCCGGTCTGCTGCCAGTCCCCCCCGTCGGGCCGCTCCCCGTGGGGGTAGAAGAGCACGTTGGTCTCCCCCACCAGGCTCCCCACCTCGTCGAACCACTTTTGGGTGTCGCTCTGGATCTTGGCCATGTTGCCGCTGCCCAGGCGGATGTGGCCCCAGGTGTGGCTGCCGAAGGTCCAGCCCGTCCGCTTCAGTTCCGCGATGATGGGCTTCACCGCCTCCCGCTCCGCCTGGCGGCTGGCCTCCCGCTCCTCGGTCCACTCCACGTCGCCGTCGGTCTGGGTCCGGTAGCCCAGAAGCCCCTCATAGCCGGTGACGCTGAGGCAGGCCTTGGCCCCAAAGGGGGAGAAGTCCGGGTGCTCCTCCACAAATTTGTCCAGGATGGTGATGGCGTCCAGATCCCGGGAAACCACCTCGGTGCCTGCCGGGTCCAGGCCCCAGGACCAGATCCTGCCGTCCTCCCCCAGAATCAGCTTGTAGGTGAAGCCGTTTTCCAGCATGTAGGAGTAGTAGTTGGTGTCGTCGTAGGAAAAAATCAGGGGCTTTTTTCCCTCGGGCAGGTAGAGGGTGCTTCGCACCATCACCGGCGCGCCGCTCTCGTCCACGCTCTCCCGCCACACATCCGCGATATCCACCAGCACGTAGCCGTTGGCGTACACGCTGTCCAGGATCTTGCGAAACTCGTCCGCCGTCACCATGTAGTCGTCCAGTCCCTCGGACTGGGCGTCCCCGTCGAAGGCCAGTTCCGGATAGGCGATGACCGGGTGAAAAAAGAGGTGCTCCACCACGCCGTCATAGGCGACGTAGGTCACGCCGTCCCGGACGCCCCCCGCCGGGGCCTGGGTGGGGTCCAGAATCTCGTAGGGCTCCGGCTCCGGCGCCGGAGTAACCACCACCGGCTTCTCCGGCAGCGCCACGCTCTCCTGGCTGCTCTGCCCGGCGTCCCCATCCGGGGAAGGCGCCTCCGGGGGGGCGGAATTCTCCCCCGCGCCGCAGGCCGCCGCCGTCAGCAGCAGCACCAGCGCCAGCAGCAGCGCCGTCAGTTTTTTCATCAGCTGTTCCCTCCTCCGGCGGCCCGGCCGCCTGTGATTACCTGTCCAGTGTACCATGAAAAAGGTGACAATCCAACTGCTGTTTTGCCCAAAAGGGTGACAAACCGGTGACAAAATTTTCCGTCTACTCCTCCAGATAGATCTCCCGAAAGTCCCCCAGGTAGTCGCTGATGTTCTCCCGAATCATGGTTTCCCACTGCCGGGGGGGAGCGAAGGCGTCGGAGGCGGCGAAGGCCAGTTCCTTCACGTCGCAGTCCCGGTGGCCCAGCCAGAAGGCGGTTTCCCCCCGCCGGGGAAGCACCTCCACATAAAATCCATCCTCCAGTTCATAGCGGGTCAGGGTCAGATTCTCCTGTTTCATGCCGCATCCTCCTTTTTTGTACTGTCTCTATCATAGCCCGCCGGAGGGGAATCTGTCAAATGATTTGCGATACGGGGAAAACCATGGTATACTACCCTCGATAAAAAACGCTGCTGCGGGGAGGGAAATGGAATGGCGAAGGAGAGAGACGGCCATTTTGAGGAGGACGCGGTGCTGCTGCTGAACAAGGGCAAACGGGGCCTGCTGCGGATGGTGTTCGGGCGGACCATGGTTATTATCGTGCTGCTGGCGGTCCAGGTAGTGCTGCTGCTGGTGGGCTTTCTGCGCCTAGGGGAGCTGTACTACGGCTCCGCCCTGGCGGCCTCCCTGGTGGTGGCGCTGGTGGTGATCAGCCGGAAGGCGAACCCCTCCATAAAAATCACGTGGATTTTCCTCATCCTGATGGTGCCGGTGTTTGCCATCCCCTTCTACTTCTTTGTGGAGGCGGACATTGGCCACCGGCTGGCCCGCCGCCGGCTGCTGGACATCGAGAGGGAGACCGCCTGCTACGCCGTCCGGCCCGGGGAGGCCAGGGAGAAGCTGATGGCGGAGGACCCGGGGATGGGCCGCCTGGCTGCGTATCTGGAGCGGGTGGGCTCCCAGTCGGTGTATGAGAACTCCGGGGTGAAGTATCTGCCCCTGGGGGAGGACGCCTTCCGGGAGATGCTGGAGCAGCTGGAGCGGGCGGAGCAGTTTATTTTTCTGGAGTATTTTATCATTTCTGAGGGCTACATGTGGGGCCGCATCCTCAGTATTCTGGAGCGGAAGGCCCGGGAGGGCGTGGAGGTCCGGGTGCTCTATGACGGCACCTGCGCCGTGGGCAATCTGCCCTACCGCTACCCGGAGCAGCTGGAGCAGCTGGGGATCCAGTGCCACATGTTCGCCCCCCTGCGCCCGCTGGTGTCCACCCACTACAACAACCGGGACCACCGGAAGATCTTGGTGGTGGACGGCCGGGTGGCCTTCACGGGGGGCATCAACCTGGCCGACGAGTATATCAACCGCAAGGTGCTCCACGGCCACTGGAAGGACAACGCCGTCATGATTACCGGCGAGGCGGTGCGGGGCTTCACCCTCATGTTCCTGCAGATGTGGAACGTGGAGTCCCGGCAGGCGGAGGACTATGGCCGCTACCTGGCCGCCGGCGGGCCGGTGGAGGGGCGGGGCTATGTGCTGCCCTACGGCGACCGGCCCTTCGACGCGGAGAACGTGGGGGAAATGGTGTACATGGACATTCTCAACCGGGCGGTGGACTATGTGCACATTATGACTCCCTACCTGATTCTGGACAACGAGATGATTACCGCCCTCACCTTCGCCGCCAAGCGGGGGGTGGACGTGAAGCTGATTGTGCCCGCCGTGCCGGACAAGAAGTCGGTGTTTGCCCTGACCCGCAGCTACTACAGGGAGCTGATCGAGGGGGGCGTGCAGATCTTTGAGTACACCCCCGGCTTTGTCCACGCCAAGCTGTTTGTCAGCGACGACAGGACGGCGGTGGTGGGCAGCATCAACCTGGACTACCGCAGCCTCTACCTGCACTTCGAGTGCGCCGCCCTCTTCTACGGCTCCGGGGCGGTGGGGGACGTGGAGCGGGACGTGCAGGACACCCTGGCCAGGTGCCGGCGGGTGACGGTGGAGGACTGCCGGCGATATAAGCTGCGCAGCCGGCTCACCGGGTGGCTGCTGCGGCCCCTGGCCCCCCTGATGTAGGGGGCCGGATTACACCTACAGGAGGAGACCATGGACGAGAGCAGGGAACTGGAGCGGCAGACGCGGCTTGCGCGCCTGGCGGCGGCGGACGAGGCCAACGAGTACCTCTACCGCATTCTGGATATTGGGCAGTACATGCTCCAGAGCGGCGGGGAGGTGAGCCGGGTGGAGGACAGCATCCGCCGGCTGTGCCTGTCCTTCGGCGCGGAGCGGGCGGATGTGTTCACCATCACCTCCAGCATTGTGGTGACGATCTATGCCGCCGACTTTGGGGCCATTACCCAGACCCGGCGGGTGTCGGGCCAGAAGTACGACCTGCACCGGCTGGAGCTGCTTAACCAGCTCAGCCGGCGCATCTGCCAGGAGAAGCTGGGTCTGGAGGAGACGGAGCGGGCCCTGCGGGCCATCCGGGCGGTGCCCCAGTACGGCTTTCCCGTCCAGCTGGGCACCTGGGTGCTGGTGTCGGCGGCCTTCTGCCTGTTTTTTGGCGGCAGCTGGGCGGACGCCGCCGTGTCCGGGGCCATCGGCTTGGTGCTGAAGTTTGTGGACAGCCTGATCCGCCGCACGGAGGCCAACGCCTTTCTCACAGCCCTGGTGTGCTCCTGCCTGGGAGGCGCGCTGGCTGTGCTGGCGGTGCGCTCCGGCCTGGGGGATTCGGAGGACCTGATCAGCATCGGGAATATCATGCTCTTTATCCCCGGCATCGGCCTGACCAACTCCCTGCGGGACATGTTCAGCGGGGATACCATGTCCGGGCTGCTGCGGTTTATTGAGGCGATTTTGCTGGCGCTGACCATCGCCTTCGGCTTTGCCCTGGCGTCGGCCCTGGCATAGGGGCGGGCTTTGCCGGCCCCGGCGCTTTGGCCTCTGTCCCTCCGGAGGGGAGGAGCCCGCGCCCGGGGGCGAAGTGCCCAGGTGTTTAAAAAAAATGGTCCGCCCCCGCTTTGGAGCGGGGGCGGGAGACAAGGAGGCCCTATGAACCATATCATCCAGCTGGCCTGCGCGTTCGCCGGCTCCTTTGGCTTTGCCCTGCTCTTCCATGTGCGGCGGGAGAAACTGCTGCTGGCCAGCCTGGGCGGCCTGCTGGCCTGGGGGGTGTATCTGCTGATGGGCCTGGTGGTGGCCCAGGATGTGCTCCGGTTTTTCGTGGCCTCGGTGGTCGTCACCATCTACGCGGAACTGCTGGCCCGGGCGGTCAAGTGCCCCGCCACCCTCTTCCTTGTGACCGCCGCCGTGCCGATGATTCCCGGGGGCTCCCTGTACCAGACCATGCGCCTGTTCCTGGACGGGGACTTTGCCGCCTGCTCCGCCCAGGGGCTCAATACCCTGCTGCTGGCGGTGGCCATCGCGGTGGGCATGCTGTGCCCCATGTCCCTTTTCCAGCTTCTGCGCCGCTCCAGGGAGGCCCTGTCCGCCTCCCTGCGCTCCTAGGGCGCCCATTTCCGGAGACAGCCGGAGAGAGAGGAGCGTACCGATGCGGAAAATCGCCCTGCGGGGTATGGCCGGAAGGAGGCGGGACACCCTGCTGCTGGGCGGCGTGGTGACGCTGGCCATGATCCCAGTCAGCGGCGGGGACTATTTTGGCGGGGACAACAGCTACTGTCTGGGGGTCTATACCCCGGACTTGGTGGAACTGGGCCGGTTTCAGCTGAAGGAGGGCCACTGGCCCCAGGCCCGGGACGAGGTGGTGCTGGAGTACGCCCGTCTGGCCTCCGTGGGGGCGGAGATGGGGGACAAATCGCCGCCCTGATGGGATGGGAATTTTTGTACCTTGCGCTGGCGGAGGCACGGGGCTGGGACCGCCTGGCGCCCGCCGGTATCAAGACCAGCTTTTACGCGGAACTGGACGGGGCCTATGCCCGGGACACCGCCATCCGGGTGGGGGATACCCTGTCCTTGTGGACGGACACCGTCCGGGTTGACGCCGCCGCCATGCGCTATGAGACGGTGCACAGCGAGGCGGCGGTGCGGGTGGGCGCCATTGTCTGTTATTTCCCGGATACCGGCATTTTCCCCGCCGGGGGGAGCGCCAGGGGCTGCGGCTGGTGGCGGGACCGCGGCTGCTGGCCCGGCTTCTGCCCAACGCCCTGCGCTCTTACAGTGACAGCGAGGTCCGGGCCATTGCCGGCACCACCGGCGCCTTTTACACCAACGAGTACGGCCTGACGGACTTCTACCTCAACGCCCGGGCGGGGGTTGCCAGCGAGGCGGCGGATACCGCCCTGCTGGTGTTTGCCCGGAACCACAACATGGAGATCGAGGTCTACCGGGAGAGCAGCGAGAAGCTGCTGCGTGACGCTGACCTACGACACCGACTGGCAGATCCACGAGAGCGGCCGGCACCTGGCCTATGTGCCGGTGATCCTCCAGGCCCGGCGCTGCCAGGATATCTATCTCAGCTGGAGCGATGTGAAGATGACGGAGCCGGCAAAGGCGTTTCTGGCCTTCCTGAAGGCCAGGCTGGCCGAAACGGCGGAGCCGTGAGATGGCTGGCGTAAACCGCGGCGCGGAGCCTGTTAAAAAGGGGTAAAGGGCTCTGCGAGGCTTTTTTGACAAAGCGAGGCGGCTCCCAAAGGGAGGGCGCCGCGCTTTGTTTTTTCCGGGAAAACCTGAGGGACTCAGCCAAATACACGGATGCCGAAGATGCCGATCAGCGCCGCGCCCCACCACGCCCACGTTGATCTTCTTCCAGTTGGACAGCGCGATCACGGCCACAAGGCCGATGAGGGAAATCAGAGCCCAATTCATGAAAACTTTCCTCCGTATGGTTCTTTCTCTGTTTGGATGACTGAATCATCAACAGTCAGTCTGTCAAAAGCTTCGCGGGGGCGCGGCGGATTGTCCGCGGGCCGCCTCGCGGCGGATTTACTCCGCCCTGCGCAGGCGGG
>CDZQ01050722.1_pt1 | contig 11103 bp, 9 predicted proteins | sample 554831 | NCBI WGS metagenome assembly CDZQ01 (sample SAMEA3182112, study PRJEB8094) | gut metagenome | biome: human; feature: gut; material: Stool; isolation source: human stools | place: Canada | collected 2013-05-06
TGAAGCTCTCCATGATGGTAAAGCCCATGCCGCTGCGGTCCGCGCCGCCGGTGGTGTACATGGGCTGCCGGGCCTTTTCAATGTCCGGGATCCCCCGGCCCCAGTCCCGGATCACCAGCTCCAGGGTGTTCTCCTCCAGGATCCTGGCCTTCACCAGCACCTTGCCCAGGGTGTCGGGATAGGCGTGGACGATGCAGTTGGTCACCGCCTCGCTCACCACGGTCTTGATGTCCCCCAGCTCTTCCAGCGTGGGGTCCAGCTGGGCGGCGAAGCAGGCCACCGCCCCCCGGGCGAAGCCCTCGTTCACGGACTGGCTGGGGAACTCCAGACGTATGTAGTTTTTCGTGTTCATGACCTGACTCCTTCTGAAACGTTGATTTTCACCACACGGTCAATGCCGGAGGCGTCCAGGACCCGCAGGGGCTGGGTGCCGGGGTTTTCCACCCAGGCGCGGCCCCCCATCTCCTTCATGCGCCGGTACACCCGCAGTATCACCGCGATGCCGGAGGAATCCATAAAACGAAGCCCGCTCAGGTCCATGGCGCAGTCCCGGGGCAGATATTCCTCCAGGATGCGCTCCAGGCGCTGGGCCACATCCCGGGACTCATGGTGGTCAAGCTCCCCCTCAAAATACAGCACCAGCAGGCCGTTTTTAAACGATGTCAGTACCTTCATGCCCACTTCTCCTCTCTCCGGGGCTTGTCCTCGCCGGGAACCGCCCCGGCCAGTACGCAGCCGGTTTCCTGTATTGTACCGGCGGTGGGGCGGCGTATGCCGTCGAAATGGAGGGACGGCCCGCAAAAAACCATCGCAAGTTTCACCAAAAGCTGAAAATATCCCTTTTCACCGGGAAGGCGGGGTGTTAAAATGGTTCCATATATCCAATTCTGTGCAGACAAAGGAAACCGTTATGAACAATATCATCCTCATCGGCATGCCCGGCACGGGAAAGAGCACCGTGGGCGTCATCCTGGCCAAACACCTGGGCTACGACTTTCTGGACTGCGACATCCTTATCGCCCGGCGGGCGGGGCGTACCCTTCCGGAGATCCTGGAGCAGGACGGGATGGAGCGCTTTCTGGAGCTGGAGGGGCAAGTGGGGGAGAGCGTCCACTGTGAGCGCACCGTCATTGCCACCGGGGGCAGCATGGTCTTCTCTCCCCGGGCCATGGAGCACCTGAAAAAGGGGAGCATCACCGTCTGGATGGACACGGCGCTCTCAACCCTGGAAAAACGCCTGACCGCCGTCTCCCGGCACAGCCGGGGCGTGGCCGCCCCTGAGGACATGTCCATCCGGGACATCTACGCCCAGCGGGCCCCCCTTTACCGGAAATACGCCGATTTGCGCCTCCGCTGCCCCCTGGGCACGGACCGGACGGTGCGGAAGCTGGAGGAGTTCCTCTCCCGGGAGGGGGCGATCCGGCCATGACGGAAAAGCTCTATTACCAGGACGCGGGGCTTCTGACCTTTACCGCCCGCGTCCTGGACTGCCGGGAGGCTCCCGGGGGCTGGGCCGTGACCCTCAGCCGTACTGCCTTTTATCCCGAGGGCGGCGGACAGCCGGCGGACCATGGCGTTCTGGGGGAGAGCGCCGTTCTGGACGTCCAGGAGCGTGGAGACGTGATTGAGCACCTGTGCGCCGCGCCGCTTCCCATAGGGGCGGAGACAACGGGCCGGGTGGACGGCGCGCGCCGCCGGGACCTGGTGGAGCAGCACAGCGGGGAGCACATCGTCAGCGGCCTCATCTGCGCCGCGTTTTCCTGCAGCAACGTGGGCTTTCACATCGGCAAGGAGACCGTCACCATCGACTTTGACGCGGAATTCAGCATGGAACAGCTTTCGCCTTTGGAACGCCAGGCCAACGCCCTGATCCGGGAAAATGTGCCGGTGGAGATCTTCACCCCCGCGCCGGCGGAGCTGGAGAGGCTCCATTACCGGAGCAAAAAGGCCATCGACGGCCCGGTTCGCCTGGTGCGCTTTCCCGGGGCGGACCTGTGCGCCTGCTGCGGGCTCCACGTCCAGCGCACCGGGGAGTTGGGGCTGGTGAAGTTCCTCAGCTGCATCCGCAGCCGGGGCGGCGCACGCGTCGAGCTCAAGTGCGGCCGCAGGGCGGTGGAGCATGTCCTGGACGTCTGGGAACAGAACGCGGCGGTGAGCCGCCTCACCTCGGCCAAGCTTCTGGAGACGGCCCCGGCTGTGGCGCATCTCCAGGAAGAACTCCGCCAGGAGCGGGAGCGCGCCGCCCAGTGGGAGGGCGCGGCCTTTGCCGCCCGGGCAGAGCGGTACCGGGGAGCGGGGGATACTTTGCTCATCGAGCCGCCCCTCCCGCCGGACAGCGCCCGGCGCCTGGCCACGGCGGTGTCCCAGGCCGCGGGGGGGCGCTGCGCCGTATTTGCCGGCGGGGAAGGGGAAGGCTGGCGCTACGCCGTGGTTGCCCCGGACGAAGATCTGCGTCCCCTGGCCAAAGCCCTCAACGCCGCCCTCTCCGGCCGGGGCGGCGGCAGGAGCGACTGCATCCAGGGCAGCGCCGCCGCCGGGGAAGAGGAGATCCGGCGCTTCTTTGCCGGGCGGTAAATACCAAAAGAAAAGCGCCCTCTCTTTCGCGGATGTACCGCGAGGGAGAGGGCGCTTTTGGCGTGTAGGGCGGGTGTTAGGAGGGAAGACCGGGTTCCTGACGGATCTGGATCTCGTAGACGCAGTCCTGGAAATCGGTGAAATTGTCCTCGTACTCGTTGGCCAGCACCAGCCGCTTTGCCTTGGGCTCCCGGAAATAGCGGCGCAGGGGGCGGCCGTCAAAGGGCTCCGTCAGGATGCGGGCCTGGACGCAGAGGTAATCCCCTGCGGGGACGGTCAGCAGCCTGGGGTGGTCTATGGACGGGTGCTGGCGCAGATGGATGCAGTAGTGGGTGGGGAGGACTTTTCCCGCCATCAGCGCGTCGTAGTCCAGGAGATAGCCATGGCAGCGGAGAAAGTGCGCCCCGGCGAAGGCGTCGCTGTGCTGGAGCTGGGTCAGGCGCTTGCCGGCGGTACCGTAGATGCTCTCCCCGGGGAGAAAGGGCTCCGCCAGGAGATAGCGCTCCGCCTCCCGCTGGCGGCAGGGGAGGCCGTTGTAGTCGTGGGTCTCCAGATAGCCGTAATAGTCGATATACCAGTCCAGGTCCTGGATCAGGCCGTCCAGCCGGTCCCGCTCCTCCAGCAGGCTTTTCTGCCGCTGGCGGAGGAACGCCCGGAAGCGTCGGGTGTCGTTGGAAGCCAGGGCCTCCCGGATCTCCTCCAGGCTGAAGCCAAACTGCTGGAGGTACTTTACCCGGCTGATGTAACAGAACTGGTCATAGCTGTAGTAGCGGTATCCGGTCTTGTGATCCGTATAATCCGGGACCACGACGCCGCTCTTGTCATAAAAGCGCAGGGTCTGGGGCGACATGTTCAGCAGCGCCGCCACCTCGCCGATGGTGTATCTCTCCTTCATAAAAGGCCTCCTGTCCCGGATGTGTTGCGATTATGTAAAGACAGTATAAAGGAACTTTGGAAAAAAGTCTATAGTTTGATGTAAGGCTTGCCTTTCTTTGGTGTACACAATTTACAAAAAACCGGCAGACAACCTTTCAAAAGTGTAGATTTTGGAGAACTTGACTTTAAAGCATTCTCTAATGTTACCGTAAAATTAACGATGCAGAAGCTGGCCAGGCTCTGTGCAAGTGTAAGAACCAACATTAAGAGAACTAGAAGGAGCGAAAGGATGGATCTGAGAAAGAAAAAGTGGCAGGCCCCGCATGTGTTCGTGCTGATCATGATTATGATCCTTTGCGCGACAATCCTTACCTGGATTCTCCCTGCGGGTACCTATGAGCGGTATTTGGACGAGAACACCAACGCGACTTTGATCGTGGAAGATTCCTACCAACGGATTGAGCCTACGCCGGTGAACCTCTTTGAGATGCTCCAGGCTCTTCCCAACGGCCTGATGGATGCGGCAAGCATCGTCTTTCTGGTACTAATATACGGCGGCGCTTTCGGCATTATCAACACGACACAGGTGATTGAGTACGGCATTGCCAGCTCCATTGAAAAGCTGCGCCGCTTTTCCGCGCTCATCATACCGGTCATTATGCTGATTTTCTCTCTCCTGGGCGCCATGCTGGGCATTTCGGAGAGCTGCTATGCCTTTATCCCCTTGTGTATCATGCTGGCCAAAGCCATGGGCTATGACCCCCTCGTAGGCTTCGCCATGGTAATGGTCGGCAACATCGTCGGCTTCACCGCCGGGCCCATGAACATGTACACCACGGGTATTTCCCAGCAGATCGCGGAACTGCCCCTGTTCTCCGGTATGGGTGTCCGCGTTGCGATTTATGTGATCCTTTTTGTCGTTGCCGCCGGGTATATCCTGTTTTACTGCAAGCGCATCAAGAAGGACCCCACCCGCAGCCTGATGTATAATCCCGACGTGCCTCTGGAAACGGAAGAGTCCTTCGAGAGCAAATACAGCGCAGAAGGCTTTACCACCCGCAAAAAGATTACTATGGTAGTCCTGCTCATCGGTTTTGTTGGACTCATTTGCGGCATTGTGATCCTGGGCTGGTGGGAAGGCAGCGTCATCGGCGCGTACCTCCTGGGCATGGGCATCGTCGTGGCCGCGGTGGACGGCAAGACGCCCAACGACATGGCGCAGGGCTTTATGAATGGTGCCCGCGGCGTGCTGATGGGTGCGCTGATGGTGGGCTTTGCCCGGGCCATCATCCTGATCCTCACTGCCGGCAACGTGGTAGACACGATTCTTTTCTATGCCTCCATGCTCATCAGCAAAACTACTTCCGCTGTAGCGGCGGCGTTCATTTATGTGTTCACCTTCTTCTTTAACTTCCTGATTCCCTCCGGCAGCGGCAAGGCGGCTATCGTGATGCCCCTGATTACCCCGATGGCGGATATGGCAGACATCACCCGCCAGGCCGCCGTCATCGCCTACCAGTTGGGCGACGGTCCGACCAACCTCTTCTGGCCTACGGCCGCCATGGCGCCTCTGGCCATGGGCAACATCCCCTACAGCAAATGGTTCAAGTGGTATCTGCCGCTCACGTTGATTATCTTTGTCGTGTCCATTATCATCAGCGTGGTTTGCGCGCAAGTCGGCGTCGGTCCCTTCTAAACTGATTCGGAAAAGGAGTAAAGCAATGATGGCACAAGAAATCAGAGATCTGGCAAAAGAGCAGTTCCCGTCCGCCGTGGAAGCCCGCCGGTGGTTCCATGCGCACCCGGAACTGAGCAACAAGGAGTTTGAGACAACCCGGTACATCATTGCCGAGCTGGAAAAGGCCGGTATCCCCTACATCACTCCCGCACCCACCGGCGTCATCGCCGTGATCGAGGGGAAGGAAAAAGGGAAGGTGTTGGGCATCCGTGCGGACATTGACGCCCTGCCTCTTCAGGAGGAAAACGACGTTCCTTACCGCTCCCAGAACGACGGCGCAATGCACGCCTGCGGCCATGACGCCCATGCCGCGGGGCTGCTGGCCACCGCAAAAGCCCTGTGGGCGGTTCGGGACAGCTTCCGCGGCACCGTAAAATGCGTGTTCCAGCCAGCGGAGGAGTACTTCCCCAGCGGCGCGCTGGCAATGATGTCCAAGGGCGACCTGGACGACTGTGACGCGGTCATTGGAATCCATGTGTTCAGCCACATCCCAGCGGGAAAAATTTGCGTCCAGCCCGGCGGGCTGATGGCGGCCAGCGCCAGCGTGAATATCCGCGTCAAAGGCAAAGGCGGCCATGGCGGTATGCCGAGCCAGTCCGTGGACGCGATTGTGGTAGCCAGCGCCATTATCATGAACCTCCAGCCAATGGTCAGCCGGGAGCTGGATTATAATGATCCGGCGGTGGTGAGCATCGGCACCCTGGAAGCGGGCACGGCCAAGAACATTGTCGCGGAGGAGGCGTACATGACCGGTACGCTGCGGTATTTCAACAATGACCTGATCGGGAAACTGGAGGATTCCATCCGCCGCATCGCCACGCACACAGCCGCCGCGTACCGCGCCGAGGCGGAAGTGGAGATCGTGCCCGGCCTGCCCGCCGTGGTGAACGACAAGGAGCTCTCCCGCATGGCAGAGAAGGTGGCGGCGCAGCTGTTTGGGGCGGACTCCCTGGTTACCGTGGACCGGAGCGGCGGCTGCGATGATTTTGCGTACTATGAGAGTAAGGCGCCCATCCTCTATGCCTCGGTTGGCGCAAGGCATGACCCGTTCTATCCGCAGCACAATCCGCGCTTTGACATTGACGAAAAATGTATGGAACAGAGCACGGCCTTCTTTGTAGGCTTTGCGATGGAATTTCTGAATGACTGAACGGACCGGGGAAAGGACTTGTCCTTTCCCCGGAAGTTTTTCTCCGGGGAGGCTTTAATAAATTAGGAAAAACGCGGGGCCCGGGGCGGCGCATGCAGCTCGCAGCGCCGTCTTGCCGGCGGCATCGCTCCTTCATAAAAGGCCGCCTGCTCCGGATGCGCTATGGCTGGAAAAAGACAGAGTAAAGGAATTGTGAAAAAAGTCTGTAGTGCACTATAAGCCTGCCAGGAGTTTTTAAAGCGAAACCAACAAAATACTGCAAAAGAATTGTGCGAAAGTGCAAAATATCGTGGAATTGACTTTAGACGGCCCTGTAATGCTACGATGTATACAGAAAGATGCTTCGGCCGAAGACATGCTTTTTCGAAACGGGAGAGACGCTCCCGCGGGCGGTGCCGGGAAATGGCGGCGCCGGCCAAAAGGACACAACAGGGGGCACGCCGCGCATATGGCGGCTTGTGCGCTCCGGAAGATGAGGTGATATTGTGCGCGACAGCAGCAACAATCCCGAGACGTTTTCCCGGGATACCGAGTATTTGTACAAGGGAGACCGGATTGAGGGCATGAGCCTGAAGCCGGAGGTGATCCCCTGCTTCCTTACCACGGCGTTCAATATGGACAACCTGGATGATGTGAACCGGGTATATGCGGAGCACGGCTATACTTACATCCGCACCCGCAACCCCAACCGGGACGCCCTGGCGGAGGTGGTCTCCTACCTGGAGAACGGGGCCAAATCGGACATTTTCTCCTCCGGCATGGGGGCCATTACCTCCACGCTCTTGACTGTACTTCAGCCGGGAGATCAAGTGATCTGCAACCGCTATATCTACGGCGAGACTTTCAACGTCATGGACGAGATCCTGGGGAAAATGGGTATCCGGGTGGACAGCGTCTCCTTTGAGGACATGGACGAGGTGCGCGGCGCGGTGACGGACAAGACCCGCATGATCTACACCGAGGTGGTCAGCAACCCCACCATGCGCATCGCGGACATCCGCACCCTGGCGGACATCGCCCACGGCGCCGGGGCCCTCCTGGTCGTGGACAACACCTTCACCACGCCCTTTGCCATCAAGCCCCTGGACCTGGGGGCGGATGTGGTCATCAACAGCCTGACCAAGTTCCTCAACGGCCACAGCGACGCTGTGGGCGGCTCCATCACCGCCCACGACGCGGAGCTGGTGGATAAGATCCACCACATCTCCATGCTCCTGGGCACGCCGGGCGATCCCTTCAGTTCCTGGCTGATCCTCCGCGGCCTCCACACCGCGGCCCTGCGCCTGCCCCGCCAGATCGAGACCGCCGCGAAGCTGGCCCGGGCCCTGGAACAGGAGCCCTGTGTCTCCGGCGTGAACCACACCAGCCTGGAGAGCCATCCCCAGCGGGAGCTGAGCCGTAGCATGGTCCCCGGCGGCCTGGGCTGCCCGATGCTGAGCATCTACCTGCCGGAGGACGATATGGAGAAGATCAGCCAGTTTATGGACCGGCTGCACTTCGCCCGCTATGCCCCCACCCTGGGCGGCATCCGCACCTCCATGAGCCACCCGGTCACCTCGTCGCACCCCAATGTCCCGGATGATATCCGCCGCGCCATGGGCATCACCCCCGGCATGATCCGCATCTCCGTGGGTACGGAGGACGCCGATGACCTGATCCGAGACTTCCATCAGGCCCTTCAAGTGTTCTAATATGTTGCGGCAGTAAAGAGAGGAGAAAGAAAAGCATGGATGCCTTTATTGATTTTTTGTATAAGCTGGACGGCTGAGTCTGGGGCATGCCCCTGATCGCGGCGGTCATGGTCCTGGGCGCGTATTATATGTTCCGGGGCAAGTTCTTCCCCCTGATCCACTTCGGCCACGCGGTCAAGAACACGGTCCTGGACAAGTCCGACCAGGATACCAGCAGCGACTCCAGCAAGATCTCCCCCTTCCGGGCCTTCTGCCTTGCCCTGGGCGGCTGCGTGGGCATGGCCAACATCTCCGGCGTGGCCACCTCCATCGCCGTGGGCGGCCCCGGCGCCCTGTTCTGGATGTGGGTCTGGGCCTTCTTCGGCATGATGGTGAAGATGGCGGAGACCTCTCTGGGCCTTTACTACCGGCGCAAGGGCTCTGACGGCAAGTACGCCGGCTCCGCCATGGACTACATGGAGCGGGGCATCAAGGGCGAGATGGGCCTGAAGATCGGCAAGCCCCTGGCCATCCTCTTTGCCATCTCCCTGTTCCTGATGGTGCTCCAGGGCAGCGGCGCCTACACCGTGGGCGAGACCCTCAACGCCAGCTTCGGCTGGAACCTCATGCTCTGCGTGCTGGTGTATGTGCTCTTCATCGTCTACCTGATTGTCCGGGGCGAGAACACCATCGGGCGCATCGCGGAAAAGATCGTCCCCATCATGTGCGGCCTCTACCTGCTGGGCACCGTCGTGATCCTCATCATGAACATCAACGTCGTTCCCCAGGTCTTCGCGGAAATCTTCAAGGGTGCCTTCACCGGCACCGCCGCTGCCGGCGGCTTTGCCGGCGCCGCGGTGACCATGGCCATCCGCCAGGGCGTGTCCCGTTCCGTGTACTCCAACGAGGCCGGTAACGGTACCTCCCCCCTGATCCACGGCTCCGCCGACACCGTGCACCCGGTGCGCCAGGGCCTGTGGGGTACGGTGGAAGTGTTCTGCGACACCCTCATCGTGTGCACCTGCTCCGGCCTTGCCATTCTGCTCACCAGCACCTGGACCTCCGGCCTGAGCGGCGCGCCTCTGGGCGCCCTGGCCTTCACCACGGCCTTCGGCGACTTCGGCAAATACTTCCTGGGCGTGATGACCATCCTCTTCGCCTTCACCACCTCCACCACTTGGTTCATTTTCTATAAGAACATCCTCACCTATCTGCTGAAGAAGTGGCCCCGCGCGGTCAAGATCGCCCATAAGGTCTTTACCGTGGCCTTCCCCCTCATCATGCTGGGCAACGCCGGCCTGGTATACTACTCCGGGTCCAACGCCGACCTCTTCTGGACCATCGTCAGCATCTTCACCGGCTTCCCGCTGTTCATCAACGCCGTGGCGCTGCTGTTGCTGCGCAAGAAGTTCTGGACGTTGCTGGATGACTACAAAGCCCGGTACATGGGCATCGGGAAGGTGGACCCCAACTTCCATGTGTTCGTGGAGGACGATCCCGAGCTCATGGCGAAGATCGAAAAGAACCTCAACAAAGGTTAATGAAGATCGAATTCCTCTTATAGTCAGTTCCGACGTTTCGCACAAATGGCCGGTATATTTCCGAATATACCGGTCCGCACTTTGGACGAGAAGGAGGCGGACGGAACCGTGTCTGCCCGTTGGAAAACGCGCTGCCGCGCCGTCACAGACCTGGACGCCGTGGCCTGGAACATCCGGGCATTGGCGCGGGAGCTCCCGGAGCGCTGCGCTCTGATGGCGGTGGTAAAAGGGGACGGCTACGGCTTAGGCCTGCTCCCTCTGGCCCGAACCTGCTGCGCATGCGGCGTACCCTGGCTGGGCACGGCCACCTTGGAAGAGGCGGAGGCCCTCCGGCGGGACGGACTGGAACAGCCCATCCTGATCCTGGGCCCCACGCCGCCGGAACGCGCGCCGGAGCTGGTGCGTTTGGAGATTTCACAGCTGGTTCACAGCATGGACTACGCCCTGGCCCTCAGCCGCAACTTGAAAAGCGGGCAGCGCCTGCGCGTCCACCTGGCGGCGGATACGGGCATGGGCCGTTTGGGCTGGTGGCTCACTGGGGAAACGCTGGAACCGGTCTGCCGGGAGATGCTGGCCATCGCGGCGCTTCCGGGCCTGTATGTGGAGGGCGTGATGAGCCAGCTGGCCTGCGGCCGCGGCGGAGACGCGGCCTCCCTGGCCTATACGGACCGCCAGGCCCGGCTTTTTTCCGCGCTGTGCGCGGCGCTGGAGGCACATGGCCTCCGGGCGCCTTACCGTCACATCCTCAACAGCGGGGGCCTGATGCACAGGCCGGAATATGCCATGGATATGGTGCGCGTCGGCCACCTCCTGTGTGAAAGCCTGCCCGGCGCAGAGCATTTGGGCCTGCGCTCTGCGATGACGCTCTGCGCGGCCATCGTCAGCATCAAGGAACTTCCGGCGGGCGCCAGCGTGGGTTATGGCCGGGCTTTTCCCCTCCGCAGCCCCAGCCGGATTGCTGTGGTGGCCATCGGCCACAGCGACGGTTATCCCGGCGCACTCTCCGGACGCGGGCATTTCCTGCTTCATGGGCAGAGCGTGCCTGTGCTGGAGGTGTGTATGGACATGACCATGGCCGACGTCACCGGCGTGCCGGACGCGCAGGTGGGAGAGGAAGTGGTCATTGTGGGCCGGGATGGGAATCAGGAACTCACGATGGGAGACGTTTTCCGCCAGTCCGGCGGCGTCATAGACGCGCCGCTGAGCGCCTGCTTCACGCCCCGTCTGCCCCGGTATTGTTGCCGGCACGGGCAAATGATGCTGCCAGACGAAGTTCCAAAAACATTCTGATATCGTCAAGTTTCTACCGCAGGAATAGCTTTTCCTATTTACAAGAAAGCGAAAAACGTGTATCCTGCTCAGTGGGAAAGAAGCTTGCCTTCCGCCCGCTATGGGAAGGGAAGACGCTAACGCGAAAGGAGACAAGTGGATGAAAGACATGATAGAGATCCGGTGGCATGGCCGGGGAGGCCAAGGGGCGAAAACGGCGTCCCTGCTCCTGGCGGACGCCGCTTTCAACACGGGCAAGTATGTCCAGGGCTTCCCGGAGTACGG
>CDZQ01013724.1_pt1 | contig 11088 bp, 7 predicted proteins | sample 554831 | NCBI WGS metagenome assembly CDZQ01 (sample SAMEA3182112, study PRJEB8094) | gut metagenome | biome: human; feature: gut; material: Stool; isolation source: human stools | place: Canada | collected 2013-05-06
AGAACGTCACCCGACGGGTGAGGCAAAGAAAACCGTCGACAAGACAGGGAATGGAAAATGAGGCGTTAAAACGCCGCGATGTGTCGTTTGCTGTTTTTTTGGGGGATAATGAACCGTTGCCAGTGATGCCGGTTTTTTCGATGTGCCACTTTCAGGAGGCCGTATGGTTTTTGCGCAAAATCCCGTTTTGTCCGTTCTGGCTGACGATACGGTTTCGTCAGAAGGATTCGTCTGTGAACATGCCTTGTCCATTCTCATCCGTTTGCCGAACGGTAAACGCTGGCTTTTCGATACGGGAACGACGGACGTTTATCTGGAAAATGCAAAGCGGCTGGGCGAAAATCTGGATGGGCTTTCGGGCATTGTCATCTCTCACGGGCATGAGGACCATACGGGCGGACTGATGTTTTACCCGCGCCTGAAAGGAAAGCCGCCGGTTTTCGGCCATCCCTACATCTGGCACAAGTCCTATCAGGTGCGTCCCGACAAGCCGCTCCGGATTACGGGCATTCCCTATCTGTCCCGCATGTATATTTCGCCGGTGTTCGTGCCGGTGAACAATACGAGGCAGCTGGACGACGATTTGTATTTTTTCACCGACATCCCGCGTGAACCGGGCAGTTTCGCACCGACACAAGGCAATTTCTTCAATGAGGACGGGACGGGACCGGTGCCCCTGATCGATGACGGCAGCCTTGTCATGAGAACGGGAAAGGGGCTGGTCGTGATCATGGGCTGTGCACATGCAGGCTACACCAATATCCTGAAAGCGGTTCACAAAGCGTTTCCCGATGAGAAACTGCTGGCCGTGATCGGTGGGCTGCATCTGGGCAATGCGAGTGAAGCCGTGTTGAAAGAAGCAGCGGATTTTACCGATGAAATCAGGGCGACGGATTTCCGGTTTTACGGGGGGCACTGTACGGGTGAGAGGGCCATCACTTATTTCAGATCCCGTTTTGGCCAGCATGCTGTCCAGCCTCTTGGATCGGGGAAGGTGATCGCTTTTGACTGACGTCATACAATTTGGGACACAGATATGTAAACAGTTACTTCATGATCAGTTGCCTGTCAAAAAAATCCTCGATATGTAAAGTACATATACATGCTTGTATTTCATGCTCCATTCGTAATAACGGCCGTTACGAGTTGTTCACGATGGCATCGCTGACATTGCATGTACCTGTTTAGCCTGCTTTAAAAATATTGTTATGTGTATTTTTGGCTGCGCGTATCCCTCATATTCACAACCATCACTTTGTAGGAATATTGTAATATGGCAGGCAGTTTTTTTAGTCATGACATGGCGGGGCAATTCTGGAAAATAACTGGTTTTGCCAGCTATGCCATGCCATTGCATTTTTGCTTACCGAAACAGCAGTATCTTGAATAATCGCTAGCACGACAGACATTCATGGCCATCAAAAAATCAGATCTTTATTCAACTCTCTGGCAGTCCTGTGATGAACTACGAGGAGGGATGGACGCCAGCCAGTATAAAGACTATGTTCTTGTACTGCTATTCGTGAAATACATCAGCGACAAATATACCGGGCCGTATGCTCAAATCAATATCCCCAAAGGAGCCAGCTTTGCCGATATGGTGGAACTGAAAGGCAAATCGGATATTGGTGACCAGATCAATAAAAAAATTCTGGCGCCTCTGGCTCAAGCCAACGGCCTGTCGGAAATGCCCGACTTTAATGATCCGGTAAAACTGGGTGAGGGGAAGGAAAAAGTCGATCGCCTGACCAACCTGATCGCTATTTTTGAAAATCCTGCACTGGATTTTTCACAGAATCGTGCAGATGGCGATGATCTTCTGGGAGATGCCTACGAATACCTGATGCGTCACTTTGCCACGGAAAGTGGCAAAAGCAAGGGGCAATTCTACACTCCGGCTGAAGTCAGCCGTGTTATGGCACAGGTGTTGGGCATACGGAATGCAAAAACCACTAACGATACCACTGTTTACGATCCGACTTGCGGTTCCGGTTCCCTGCTGTTGAAAATTGGTGAAGAAGCCCGGCGGGGCAAAGATGTCAGAGTGAGCCTGTACGGACAGGAAAAAGACAATGCCACTGCTGCTCTGGCACGAATGAACATGATCCTGCATGATTACGCCATAGCGGAAATCAAACAGGGCAATACTCTTGCCAATCCGTTATTTACAGAGAACTCTTCTCTTAAAACCTTTGACTATGTGGTGGCCAATCCTCCATTCAGTGACAAGCGCTGGAGTACGGGAATGCAGCCGGATGAAGATCCTTATAACCGATTCAAAGATTATGGCATCCCTCCGGGAAAACAGGGTGATTATGCCTATCTGCTGCATATTCTTCGTTCTCTGAAATCAACAGGTAAAGGGGCTTGCATATTGCCACACGGTGTCCTGTTTCGCGGTAATGCCGAAGGCGCCATTCGCAGGAACCTGGTACAACGAGGGGTTATTAAAGGCATCATCGGTCTGCCCGCCAATCTGTTTTACGGCACAGGCATTCCCGCCTGCATCATCGTACTGGACAAAGAGGGGGCGACCGCCCGGAAGGGGATTTTCATGGTCGATGCCTCGAAAGGTTTTCGTAAAGATGGGCCAAAAAATCGTTTGCGTGAGCAGGATATCCACCGAATAGTGGATATTTTTACCCGTCAGGTAGACGTTCCGGGCTATGCGCGCATGGTTTCCGTATCCGAAATCAGCGATGCCCGAAATGACTATAACCTGAATTTGCCCCGCTATATCGATAGTACCGAAGTAGAAGATCTTCAGGATATCGAAGCCCATATGCAAGGCGGCATACCCGACCGGGATCTGGATGCCTTGCAAGCATACTGGGATATTATTCCTGCCGTTCGAACCAGCCTGTTTGAAGAAAACCGCCCGGGATACAGCCAGTTGCGTATTCCTGCTTCCGACATCAAACCCGCTATTTTCAATCATCCTGAATTCACGGCATTTCAGGACCAGATCAGCGGGTTGTTTGAAAAATGGAAAACGACATATACGTCCTATCTCAAGACACAGCTTGAAAACATTCAGCCCAAGGCACTTATTGACAAACTGGCCGAGTCGTTACTGGCCAGTTTCAGGGATGCACCGCTCATAGATGCCTATGACGTATACCAGCATCTGATGGATTACTGGACAGAGACGATGCAGGATGATTGTTACCTGATCGCTGCAGATGGCTGGATTCAGGCGGCGCAACCGCAACTGATTGTTGACGAGAAAAAGAAGAAATCCAAGATCGGACCTGACATGGTTGTGGGCAAGAAAAAATACACGACTGAGCTGATTCCACCCAACTTGATTGTTGAACGTTATTTCAAGGATGAGCAGACAGCCATTGATCTGATGCAATCAGAACTGGCAGCTCTGGAACAGCAACTGGAAGAAATGGCTGAAGAACATGGTGGTGAAGACAGTTTGCTCGAAGAGGCAAAAAATGAAAAAGACAAGCTGACCAAGGCATCTGTTGCATCAAGACTCAAGGAAATAAAAACGGACAAAGAGGCGATCGATGAAAGACACGTCCTGCAGGCCTGCCTTGATCTGATCGAACAGGTTGCCAGCATCGGAAGCCGGTTGAAAACCGCACAGAATTCACTAATGACCAGAGTGGCTGATCAATATGGGAAACTGGCGGAAAAAGACGTCAAGGCACTGGTAATCGATGACAAATGGATGGCAACGCTGGAGGCTGCCGTTCAGGGTGAGCTCGATCGTATATCGCAAACCCTTGCCGGTCGTATTCGTGAACTGGCAGAACGCTATGCCCGACCATTGCCGCAACTGATGGAAGAAACGGAAACCCTTTCTCTCCGTGTAGAGGCCCATTTGAAGCAAATGGGGATCAGATGGAACTGAAACCGGGATACAAACTGACGGAAGTGGGGGCCATTCCAGATGGGTGGAACTGTCTGCCTATTGAAAAAGTGATGTCTGATATATCGATGGGACCATTTGGATCAGATATTAAAGTTGAGTATTTTCAGCCTCAAGGTATTCCAGTCCTCAATGGATTCAATGTTAAAGACATTATTTTAAATGATAGGATCGTAAACTTTGTTACACCTCAGAAAGCTGCTGCTTTGAAAAAAGCAGTTGCGTATCGTGGGGATATAGTGATAACGCATCGAGGTACTATTGGTCAAGTTTCTGTTATTCCTTTTGATTCCAAATTCAAACAATATGTAATCTCACAAAGTCAATTTAGGGTAACGCTAAATCGCAATAAAGCCAATCCGCTATATGTTGTGTACTTTTTTCATACAACCAAGGGTCAGAATGCACTTCTTGAGAAAAAGGGATACACGGGTGTTCCTGCTCTTGCTCAGCCCACTACTAATTTCAGAAAACTTTATATTCCTCTTCCAATACTTTCGGAACAAACTGCCATTGCCACTGTCCTGTCCGATATGGATGCCCTGCTGGATTCTCTGGATCGTCTCATTGCCAAAAAGCGTGACATCAAACAGGCTGCCATGCAGGAACTTCTGACTGGAAAAAAACGCTTGCCCGGGTTCGACGGTGAGTGGGAGGTGAAGCGGTTGGGAGATGTTTTAACTATTTGTCATGGTAAAAACCAGCGTAATGTTGAGGTTGTCGGCGGAGCTTATCCAATACTAGCCACAGGTGGTCAGATCGGAACCACGAATTATTTTCTGTACGACAAACCATCCGTTCTTATCGGACGTAAAGGAACAATTGATCGTCCTCAATATATAGCTACGCCGTTTTGGACAGTGGATACCCTTTTTTATTCAGTAATAAAAGACAAAAACAGCGCAAAATTTCTTTATTATCGTTTTAATTTGGTTCATTGGATGCTTTACAATGAAGCTTCTGGCGTCCCTAGTCTGAATGCCCGGACAATTGAAAATATTGAGTTTGCTATCCCAAAATCTATTGAACAAACCGCCATTGCCAAAGTCCTGTCCGATATGGATGCGGAGATAGAAGCTCTTGAAGAACGCCGTACAAAAACGCAAAATATCAAGCAGGGGATGATGCAGGAACTGCTGACGGGTAAAACAAGATTGATTGCACAGGAAGGCTAGCCATGATTAAACCGATAAGCCCGGAACGAAAGACTCAAAACCGTGTGATTGACCTGTTCCGTGATGATCTGGGTTACCAGTATCTTGGAGATTGGACTGATCGTGACAATAGTAATATTGAAGACGGTTTGCTTTCTGCCTATCTCCTCTCTGCCGGTTATACCACTGTTCATGTCAGCCGCGCCCTTCATCAGCTTCGAACGGAAGCCAATAATCCCAATCGCAGCCTTTACGACAATAATAAATCGGTTTACAGCCTGCTGCGTTATGGTGTGCCCGTCAAAACGGAAGCGGGGGTTTTGACAGACACCATCTGGCTGGTTGACTGGAAAAATCCTGAAAAAAACCACTTTGCCATCGCGGAAGAGGTGACTCTGCTGGGTAATCAGGAACGAAGGCCGGACCTGGTTTTGTATGTGAACGGGATTGCGGTGGGGATAATTGAACTGAAAAACAGTTATACCTCCGTCGGGAATGGTATACGCCAGTTATTGTCCAATCAGCAAAAGGAGTTTAACGAGTGGTTTTTTTCGACCGTGCAAATTGTATTTGCCGGTAATGATTCCGAGGGCTTGCGATACGGGACGATCAAGACGGAAGAAAAGTATTTTTTGCAATGGAAAGAAGACGAGGCCGATGACAGTCAGTTCAAGCTGGATAAATATCTGTTGAAAATGTGCCGCAAGGAGCGCTTGCTGGAGTTGTTTCACGATTTCACCCTGTTTGATACCGGTGTCAGAAAACTGCCTCGTGTTCATCAGTATTTTGGGATCAGGGCTGCGCAGGATTATGTCAACGCTTACAGGAGCGGCATTATCTGGCATACGCAGGGCAGCGGAAAAAGTATTGTGATGGTGCTGTTGGCCAAGTGGATTCTGGAAAACAAACCCCATGCCCGTGTGCTGATATTGACCGACCGTACTGAACTGGACAAGCAGATCAAAAATGTGTTCATGGATAGCGGAGAGGCGATTTACCGCACCAGCAGTGGACGCGATTTGATGACGCAACTGGGTCAGAGCAAACCACGTCTGTTATGTTCGTTGATCCACAAGTTCGGCAAACGTGATGTTGAAAATTTTGATGCATTTATTGAGGAACTGAAAAAACAGCCGAGCCCTGCGACAGGGGAGTTGTTTGTTTTTGTGGATGAATGTCACCGTACCCAGAGTGGCAAGCTGCACAAGACCATGAAAGCCTTGTTGCCGGGGGCGGTGTTCATCGGTTTCACCGGAACGCCGTTGCTGAAAGCGGATAAAGCGACCACGCTGGAAGTCTTTGGCGATTATATCCATACCTACAAGTTCAATGAAGGGGTGGATGATGGTGTGGTGCTTGATCTTGTGTATGAAGCGAGGGATATCGAGCAGGCGCTGGGTTCACAGGACAAGATTGATGCCTGGTTTGAAGCGAAAACGAAAGGCCTGAATGACTGGCAAAAGGCTGCATTGCGCGAACAATGGGGAACGATGCAAAAGGTGTTGAGCTCGCGTTCCCGTATGGGACGGGTGATTAACGACATCGTGTTTGATTTCACTGTCAAGCCGCGCCTGTCCAGCCAGAGAGGGAATGCCATTCTTGTGGCTTCCAGTATTTTCGAGGCATGCAAATATTTTGAGCTGCTTCAGGAGACCAGTCTCAAGGGCAAGTGTGCCCTGGTGACGTCCTATAATCCGAATTCACAGGATGTGACACTGGAAGAAACCGGAGCCAATACGGAGACCGAAAAGCAGTTTATTTATAATACGTACACCGCGCTGCTTCAGGATATTGCGCCTGACTCCGGCAAGAGCAAAGCGGAAACGTACGAGGATCAGGTAAAAGACTTGTTCACAAAACAGCCAGCCAATATGAAATTGCTCGTTGTCGTGAACAAGTTGCTGACCGGGTTTGATGCACCAACCTGTACTTATCTCTATATTGACCATACGATGCAGGATCATGGTTTGTTTCAGGCAATTTGCCGTACCAACCGGCTGGACGGTGATGACAAATCGTTTGGTTATATTGTGGATTACAAGGATTTGTTTAAAAAACTGCAAGGAGCTATTGCGGTATATACCTCGGAAATCGACGACGATTCGACAGAGGGCAATTCCGAAATTCTGATGCAAAGCCGGCTTGAAAAAGGGCGTGAACGGCTGGATGGGGCACTGGAAGCGCTGGCCATGTTGTGTGAGCCGGTTCAACCGCCCAAAAACGAGCTGGATTATATTCACTATTTTTGTGGCAATACCGAAATTCCTGAAGAGCTGAAGACAACCGAATTGCAACGGATGACTTTGTATAAATCCGTGGCTGCTCTGGTCAGGGCATATGCCGGTATTTCAGACGATTTGCCACAGGCCGGTTATTCGCAAGCTGACATTGACGATATCAAATGCGACGTCAACAATTACGTCAAATTACGCGATCTGATCAGGCACGCCAGCGGGGAAACGATTGATCTTAAAGCTTATGAAGCGGATATGCGTCATCTGATTGATACGTATATCGAAGCTTCTGAATCGCGCATCATATCGGAGTTTGGCGAAACCGGTTTGCTCGATCTGATCGTGAAAAGCGGTATTGCCGAAGCGATCAACAGTTTGCCGCAAGGTATCAAAAACAGTCATGAGGCGATTGCCGAAACGATTGCGAATAATGTACGTCGCAAAATAATGAAAGATCATCTGAGCGATCCGGCATTTTACGACACGATGTCTGTCCTGTTAACGGAGATCCTGCATGATTTACGGGAAAAACGAATTGAGTATGAAAAGTTTCTGGCAGAAATCGCTGATCTGGCAAAACGTGTACAGACAGGAACGGCGGCAGATATGCCGTCTGATCTGAATACGGCGGGAAAACGGGCATTGTTTAACAATTTGGGGAACAACAAGACGCTGGCCCTGAAACTTGATGAAACTGTTCGAGTGGTCAAGCCTCATGGCTGGCGCGGTAATGTGATCAAGGAAAGGGCAATCAAGTCGGCTTTGTTGCCTTTGCTTGACAATAATGCCGAAGAGGTTGAACGTATTTTTTCGATCATCTCGTTGCAGGAAGAATATTGGTGAAATCCCGGGTACAAATCGCTGACATTGCTGTGGACGTTGTCCGAAAGGATATTAAAAACGTCCATCTTAGCGTACATCCGCCCTCTGGCAGGGTGACGCTTGCGGCACCCGCCCATATGAAGCTGGATACGCTTCGTCTCTTTTTGATTGCGAAAATGGGTTGGATTCGGACGCAGCAGAAAATATTGATCGGACAGGACAGGGAAACCCCACGGGAGTATTTGAACAGGGAAAGTCACTATGTATGGGGTGAGCGTTATCTGATGCAGATTGTTGAGGCTGATACCTCTCCACGGATTGAGTTGAAACACCGCCGTCTGATTTTCCAGGTACGCAATAGCAGTGACAGAAGAAAAAATCAGGAAATAATGGATGGTTGGTATCGCGGGCTGATTAAGGAGGCAGTACCTTCCCTGTTGTCCAAATGGGAAAAAAGAATCGGTGTCAGGGTTAACCGGTTTTTTGTGCGTCGCATGAAAACAAAATGGGGCAGTTGTAACCCACGAGCCAAAACGATCCGCCTGAATACCGAACTGGCCAAGAAGCCCCGTGAATGTCTGGAATATATCGTGGTGCATGAGTTGGTACATATGTTGGAACCGGCTCATAATGAACGGTTTACCGGACTGATGGATCAGCATCTGCCTAAATGGCAGTCATACAGGCAATTATTGAACAGTCTGCCCCTGCAATATGAAAGCTGGGATTATCAGGCAAACCCGCAAAGGGTATGCCAAAACTAAATTTCCGTGATGCTTTACAGGTAAAACTTGCTTCTTTTTTTATCCGGCAAGCCAGGAGCGTGTCGCTCTAACTTTTCATTTCCGTTTTTGGGTCCGGTTTTTCCGGTGTTGCCGTGCCGGTCAATTTTGCTTTCGGTTTTGCCGTGTCCCACTGCCCGCCAATGGCGGCGATTAAGGCGACACTGCTGGTGAACTGACGTTTTTTGACGTTGTACAGGGTGTTTTCGGCAGCGATGCGGGTGTTCTGGGCGATCAGGACGTTGAGGTAACTGACGACGCCGGCCCTGTACTGGTTCATGGTGATGGTCTCGGCCCGTTTTGCCGCATTCAACGCCGCGGTTTGCATGTCGGAGGCGTCACCGAGCATGGCCTGTGCCGCAAGGTTGTCCTCGACTTCCTGGAAGGCGGTCAGCACTTTCTGGCGGTAGGTGGCGACGGTTTCGTCATAGACGGCGATGGCCTGATCGGTCTGGGCGCTGCGCAAGCCTGCGTCGAAGATGGACAGGGCGATTTGCGGGCCGATCGACCAGATGCGGTTGGGCACCGTGAACAGGTCGGCGAATGAGGAATTGCGGAACCCGCCGGAGGCCGAGATGGACAGGGCCGGGAAGAAGGCGGATTTCGCCACGCCGATCAGGGCGTTGGCCTGCGCGACCTTGCGTTCGGCAGAGGCGACGTCAGGACGGCGCTGGAGCAGGGTCGAAGGCAGCCCGGCAGGAATCTGCGGCAGGTATGGATCGGCTTTCGCCATGTCGATGGTCAGGGTGGACGGGGGCTGTCCGATGGAGACGGCAATGGCGTGTTCGAGCTGGCTGCGCGCCAGTTTCATGTCGACGGTGGCGGCCTGTGCCGTTTTCAGCTGGCTTTCGGCCTGCGCCACGTCGGCGTCCGAGACGATGCCGACCGCAAACTGGTTTTGGGTCAGCCTGAGCGATTCGGCAAGCAGGGTTTCGCTTTCTTCCAGCTGTTTGACCTGCCGGTCGGTGATGACGAGTTGCAGGTAAGCGGTCGCCATCTGTGCCTGCGAGGACAGTCTGATGGCTTCGAGCTGGGCGGCGCTGGCCTGTGCTCCGGCTTCGCCCGCTTCGACGTTGCGGCGGATGCCTCCCCAGACGTCGATTTCCCATGACAGGTTGCCGACGAAGGCGTTTTGCGTACTGGCCGAGGTGCTGGTGTTCGACTGGAATCCGCGTGTCCTGGAGGCGTCAAGCGACAGGCTCGGGAAGAGGCTGGACTGTGCCTGCCGCAGCAAGGCCTGTGCCTGCCGGTACTGGGCTTCGGCCTGCGCGATGGTCAGGTTCTGTTTGTTCAGGAGAATCATCAACCGGTCGAGTTCCGGGTCTTTGAAAACGCTCCACCACGCCCCGCGCGGGTATTCGTCGGCCGGTTTGGCCGTTTTCCAGAGGCTGTCTTCCTTGTAAGTGGCCGGTACGTCCATTGGCGGTGTGACGTAGTCGGGGCCGACGGCGCAACCGGCAAGGGTGGCGGCGCACAGGGCCATAGTCAGTGCAGGCCTGATGCGGGGAATCCGGGTGTATGCGAACAGCCTGTTGATGGTCATTCTGTTCTTCGGTATGGCGTTTTTGCTTGGCAAATCGGTTTTCATAGGCGGAGTCCGGTCATACGGTTTTCGATGCATTCGGTTTTTTCAGCGCGCGGCGTCTGGCGGCGTGCTGGCGTATCTTGTCCAGATACAGATAGACGATAGGTGTCGTGTACAGGGTCAGCAATTGCGACAGGATCAGGCCGCCGACGATGGATATTCCCAGCGGGATGCGCATTTCAGCCCCGTCACCGCGACCCAGCGCCAGCGGCAATGCACCGAAGAGGGCGGCCGTTGTGGTCATCATAATCGGACGGAAACGCAAAAGGCAAGCCTGAAAGATCGCGTTTTCGGGCGACAGGCCTTCCTCACGTTCGGCGACAAGGGCGAAGTCGATCATCATGATGGCGTTTTTCTTGACGATGCCGATCAACAGCAGCACGCCGATCAGGGCGATGACGGAAAACTCGCTTCCCGCAAGGATCAGGGCAAGCAATGCCCCGACACCTGCGGACGGCAGGGTGGATAAAATGGTGATCGGATGGATGAAGCTTTCATAGAGCATGCCGAGTACGATATAGACGGCGACGAGTGCGAAGAGGATCAGCCAGGGCTGGCTGCTCATGGAATCCTGAAAGGTTTTCGCGGTTCCCTGGAAGCTGCCGACGATGGAAGAGGGCAGTCCGAT
>CDZQ01023375.1_pt1 | contig 11088 bp, 5 predicted proteins | sample 554831 | NCBI WGS metagenome assembly CDZQ01 (sample SAMEA3182112, study PRJEB8094) | gut metagenome | biome: human; feature: gut; material: Stool; isolation source: human stools | place: Canada | collected 2013-05-06
CGATAATTAAAAATAGTAATTATATTTAATAGATATAATTAGTGCAATAACAATGACCTTAATGACCTGTTTTAATTTGAAATTCATAATCAGTCCTGCTGGTTCATTTTTTCACACAAAATGGCATTGGATAGTAAAAAAGTTTGCAAAAACCCTTGACCTTCCCCCTAGGGGTAAAGGTTGACTTAGCATCATGCCCGCACTGCCCTTTTGCAAAAGGCCGTGCAATGTCGGGCTATCACGGAGCTAACAGACTGGTATCCGTAGTAAAAATATCCACGCCCCCAAGGCGTGAAAATGGCTGCCCAAGCGCAAGCAAGCGTGAACCGCTGAAGATAAAAGATACGCCGACGCCAAGATATCCTTTCTTTCTTTGCGCCGCCTGTGGAGGACGACGTGACCCAGTTTTACGGAAAAACAAAGATCTGCTACGGCCCTTACGCGCTGGAAACCCTTGAGACCTTTCCAGCCAGCCATGCCTTTGTGGTGACAGACCCCTTTATGGTCAAAAGCGGATTTGCCGATCAGGCCGTGAGCCATCTGAAACGCAAGGGCATTGGGCACACGCTCTTTTCTGGCGTGGAGCCTGACCCATCCCTTCAGGCGGTGGTTGAAGCCACGCGCCTTTTTTTGAGCAGCCAGGCAGACATGATTATCGCCCTTGGCGGCGGCTCGGCCATTGATATGGCAAAGGCCATCTCCTACTTCGGGCACAAGGCAGACAGCACCAGAAAGACAACGCTTGTCGCCATCCCCACCACCAGCGGCACAGGTTCGGAAGTGACCTCCATTGCGGTTATCACCGACAAGGTCAATTCGGTGAAAATTCCGCTGAATGACGAAATGCTCATTCCTGACGCCGCCATTCTTGATGCCCGCTTTACGCGCACCGTGCCCCCGCACGTGACCGCCGCAACCGGCATGGACGTGCTGACACATGCGGTGGAAGCCTATACTTCGCGCTACAGCAACGTGTTTACCGCCATCTACGCGGAGCAGGCCATCCGCAATGTTTTTACCTACCTCAAACGCGCCTATGACCACGGCGACGACATGACCGCGCGCGACAACATGCTCATCGGCTCCTGCATGGCCGGGCTGGCATTTACCAACAGCGGCCTTGGCGTTACCCACAGCATGGCCCACAGCCTTGGCGGCCTGTTCCACATTCCGCATGGCCTTGCCAATGCCGTGCTGCTGCCCTTTGTCATAGGCTTCAACAGCTTTGACGCTGGCGTCAAATACACAGAAATTGCGGCATTTATCGGCCTTGAAACCAACACGGTGGAGGAAGGCACGCGCAACCTGATAAACGCCGTGCGCGATCTCAACACGTCCATGAAAATCCCCGCACGGGTGCGCGAGCTTAAAGTGGATGAACAGGTCTACCGTCAAAGCCTGGATTCCATGGCCGCTAACGCGCTGGAAGACATCTGCACCAGCAGCAACCCGCGCATGCCCTCGCACGACGATATCGTCACCCTGTTCGAACAGGCTTGGTAGCCTGGCATAGTAGTACAGGGCAACGAGCTGATCTGCTTGATTTTCTGCAAACGCCCACAAAAAAAGGAGTTACCAACAGGTGACTCCTTTTTTTGCGCTTGTGCGCTGATGGCGGTGATAGCCTGTTTTCCGTCAATACAGACCAATATTGGGCCTCTGCCCTGTCTGCAAAGGTCTGCCCGCATAATTCGTGTTGAACTCTGTCGGCACTCCTGAGCCAATCAAGGGGGAATCCTGCCCCGGCCTGAACGATGTCTCGCCGCCTACAGGGCCAGATTGCGAGGGGCAGCGGTATGTCCACGGCCCGGTGGATTCGCACTGTTCCTTGACTATGGCGGCTATTTCCGCAAGCCCGGCAGTTTTTACAGAACGGTTTTCGCGCAATACCTCAAAGAGTTCAATCCACTGGTTGGCCGTCCATTCGTTGGCCCCGTGGCTGTAGAGGCCCATGATAGAACCGTGGTACTTCAGATAATCCAGATAAATGCGCAGCATTTCCTTGAGATTGGTTGTTGGCGCACCGGGCACTATATCTTTCAAAGAAATGCTTTGCAGGGCAGAGATATCCACGCGTTCTGCTGCGGATGGGAAGCGCTGCGCCATATGGCTGCGCGCAACCTGAAAACCCGTAGCCTGCATGGCCTGCCGTATGTTTGCATTGGTCTCGCTGTAGGGGCACACAAAGGCCGTGCAGGTCTTTTGCGCGGCATGATATTCACGCAAGCCCTGCTCGATCTTGCGCCGCGATTCAGACAGCATGTAGTGCATGTATGCCTTGGTATCCATGACCAGTTCCGCATTGTGCCGCGCAAAAAAAACATCCTGTTCCTGCACCGGGGCCAGCAGATAGGCGGGAATTTTCTCGTGGCTCAGGCTTACAAGCTCCGCGCGCAGGCCTTTTTCCTGCAACTGGCGCACCAGCGCCCCCATGGAAAGATAGGGCTGGGCTGCGAGGTCAATAACGCACAGTTCCTTGCCGTCCACGACCACACGCAGTTGCTCTGCCTGATCTATGGACAGGGAGGCTGATGTGCCCGCCGGATCAAACCAGCCCACACGCAATACCTTGGCAGAGGTAATGCTGGCATGCACAGCACCGTGGGAGGCCACTTCAAACCCCGCGTTCACCTCAGGAATAATCATTTGCCAGTATTGCGGCGAGAGCGCATCCGTATTCAGCGCAAGGGTTATTTTCAGCCCCAGCTTTTCCGCAGCTGTCGTGAGCGAACGCCATACCGGGGCATTAACGGTGTCGTCCACGCAGAGGTTTATCAAGGCATTGCGCCCGCCCACAAAACGGGGAGAGGCTGTGATGCAGTTGACGGCGGTAACTTCCGGCTGCTGATCGAGAGGCCTGGCCTGCCATTTCATGAAATCGCCGGGCGCTGGCGCGTACAGACAGTTTTCAAGGCGCGCTTTGGGGGCTGCGGCAGACTGCAAAAACAGGCTTGGCTCCGGGCTGAGAAAAAATACGCTGTTGATGGCAGAAATCTGCGCTCCTACCCCGGCCTGACGCATGGCGACAAAACGGCAGGAGGCAAAAAGGCAGTTCACAAAACGCACATCCTGCTCGCCCCGCAGCAGCACAGCGCCGCCAGGGTTATCGCGAAACAGGCAGTAAGCCAGGGTCACACGGCTCTTGCGCCCTGCCTGCCCATTGAGCGCCAGCATGGCTGTCGGTTCGGCCCCGCCCGAGAAGGTACACCCCTGAAACACAAAATCGCCGCCGTATACTTCAATGCCCGGCACTGGGCTTTCAGAGGTAAAATGGCAAAATTCAAACCGCCCGGCAAAACCACGCAGATTTATGGCGGCGCTGTCGCCAATACGAAATGCAATGCCGCGCCATACGGTATCAGCGCTGTCGGCAAGTACAGGCCCGGGTTTGCCAGCCGGAGCCGCGATAACAACCTGAGGTGCGTCTTCGCCTGGCGCGCTGCCCAGAATGGTAAGCCCCGCTGTGGAAACCCGAATGGATTCCCTGTATTCCCCCGGTGCAACAACGATGACATCGCCTTTGCGGGCTTTTTGCAGCGCGGCGTTGATGCTGCCAAGCGGCCTGTCTGCGCTGAGGCCGTCGCCGCTGCTGAATCCCGCGCCCACATAGAGGCTCCGCGAGGGTTGAGCCACAGCCGCAAAAACCGCACAAGAACTGGCACACAGCAGCAATACCGCCATGCACGCAAGGGTCCCAAAGGTGTGCAAACGCACCTGCATATCACTATTTTGCGGCGTCATCACTTACTTTCCTGAAATTTTAGCCAGAGATTCCGGCGTATTGCCGCCAAGCCGCCACAAACTCACATCGCCAAAACCAAGGCTGCGCCCCACATCGGCCCAATGCGCAAGGGTTTCGCCATCTGCATACCAGATTTCACAAACGCTGCCATTGGTGCCCCCTTTTGCAAGCAGGGGGCTGCCGGGCGTGTTGTCTGCCGCCTTAAAGTACAGGGCATGGCTGGCTGGGTCGCGCTTGGGCTGTATGCCCGCGCCCTGCGCCCATGCGGTGGCCTTGCGCTCGGTAAGATCCACAACGCCCCGGCCCGTCCAGGCAAAACCGCCCGCAGAAAGCGCCAAGCCCGGCTTAACAGGCCAGTGGGCGCACCATTGGGCCAACTGGCGCAAAAAGGCATCGTCAGCCTTGGCCCCCGGCCCGTTGTGCCCACCGTGCAGGTTATAGGCCATCACCACATACTGCGGGCCTGCGGGCAGATTGCCTTGCAGGTACTTTTGCTTTGGTTCCATGACCAGCCGCAGCTTTCTGCCCTGAGCAGCCAGCGTAGCGGAAAGCTCCTGCGCGAATTGCAGCAGCCGGGGCCAGTCATCCATGCTCACCCTTTCGTAATCAAGCTCCAGCCCGGTAAAGGGATAAGCCGCCAGCAGGGCCAGCAGATCGCTGCGGTGCGCGGCGCGGCTGGCATCCGTGGCCATGAGCCTGCTCACAAGGGAGGGATCTTTTTGCACAGATTTGCCGGGGGCTTCAACCACATCGTTAACGACAGAAAGAAACACGCCCTGCCCCTGGCCCAGTGATGCGACAAGCCCGCCGCGCAGGGCCTTTTTCATGTCATCGGTGAGGAAGGGCCTGCCCTGCCTGTCAAAATACGCGGCAAACATGAGCGCGTTTTTAAAGTTGCCCTGGCGCAGTTCTGCAAGCCCGTTGGGCATGTCCCAATCCGCCACCCAGGCATCCGCTGCCATGGCCGGAACCGAGCAGCACAACGCAAGCAGACCCGCATAAACGGCAGAACGCAGATATTTCATAGCAACCTCCCCGGCGCAACGGCCCGGACGGATTTGACGCATGGGCCAGACGGCCCGGCGCAGCACGCTGAATGCTTTTTAAAAAACGTATTGCAGGTTCAGCGAATATTCATCCATGTTGTAATCGGGCAATTCCATGCGCCTGTAGCCAAGGGCAAGGCTCCAGTTATCGGCAGGAACCCAGTTCAGATCAAGGCTGTAACGCAGAACCTGCTCCCAGTTTTTGTCCTTGGATATGGCTGTGCCGTATCCGGCAAAGCCGCGCACGTGCATCTGGTCAAAAAGCGCCACATCAAACGAGGCCACAGCCATATGATTGACGTATTCCTGCGGCGCGTAATAGTCGGCAGGATTCCTGTCGCTGTCGGCGGCGCTGAACAGATAGCCTATCTGGAGTTGCGGCTTGTCCCACACAATATAGCGGGGGCTGACAGTGCCGCCCACAGTGCGGTTGCCATCCGTGCGCTGGGTGCCGAAAATTTCGGCCTGAAGTACGCCCCAGTCCAGTATGCGGGCCTCGGTATTCAGACCCAGCCTGTCGGCGTACACGCCCTTTTTGACGCTTTCCGCCGTCTCGATTGACTGCCTGCTGTAGCTGAGGGTGTACGGCCCGTTGATGCGCAAGGGATCGACCGAGTACACGCCGCGCCAGGCGGCCCGGGCTTCCATAAAGGAAGAGCCGCTATCCGGCTGCACATCGCGCACCATCAGATCAAGCCAGTGCTGCTTGAAGGGGAAGTAGCGCAGCCCGATGCCCACAGCATGGCCGTGCAGCGAATTGTGATCGCTCTTCCACCACAGGTCGGAAACCGAAGCCTGGGCAGAGAGATTCTCCTGCAAAAAGGTGGAAGCCTTAAGTTCGTATTCCGCAAAACTGCGCCCGGCATTATCTGTCCAGCCGTGAGGGCTGAACGTGGCTCTGGGCCGCAAAAGCTGCTGCGCGCGATCGAGCAGTTCGTCCGTGCGCGGATTATCCGGGTCAAGCCTTTTGGCTTCGCGCGCAAGCTCGTTGGCATAGGGGGCATCTTCGTCAAACAGGGCGTTGCTGGCGCGGTAGTAGGCATTATCCGCAGGCGAAAGGCCAAGCGAAGCCGCACGGGCAAAGAGCATTTCCGCACGCGGCAGCTGACCGTGCCAGCTCGCCAGCAAGCCCTCTGTCTGCACCGCAAGACGCGTGGGATGGTTCTGCGGCATGGAGGCGATGGCCTTGGCGTCCAGCTGCGCATACACGTTGCGCACGGGCACAAACAGCGGATCAAGGCTGTTGGTGTGATAGCCGTTGGCAGTGGGCACAAAGGCCACGGCAAAGACCTCGCGGGCAGCCTCGGTATAGGCCTGCCGGATGTCCGCATCGCCGTTGAGGCTGATCTGCCCGTAATCGCCGCCGGGGTACATCCACGCCGTCACCGCAAAGCCCTGAGACTGCGCGAGCTGGCGCGCCTCGGCCATTGCCGAAGCCCAGCGGTTTTTCATTTCGTCGACAGTTTCAGGCCGTCCGTCCACCATTGCGCGCCGTGCCCAGAAGCCGCCCCTGCGGCCTGTTACATCCACAATGGTGCGGCCCGAGGTATCCGTGAGCGCCAGTTCCCAGCGGCCTGTGGCCACAAGCCTGCGCAAGAGCGCAGTATTGGGCAGGTCGTCCGGCGTGCCGGGAATAAACGACTGCCTGCTCACCAACAGTACGGCCCTGCCGCCACGTTGAGCCAGAGCGGCGTCTATGGCTTGCAATTCTTCAGGCCGCGTCTGCCCGATGACGAGCAGCAGAGGTATTTTACCCGGCGCAACAGTGGCCGCGTCAGTGGGTGCAGGAGCCAGAAACTCCGGCAGGGAAACCGGCCGATAGTTTGCGCCAAGCTGATCCAGATAAGCGGCAACATCCTGCGGGGTATAGCTTTTGCCGTCCGACTGCGAGGTAATGTTGGCAAAGCACAGGGCCATGCCCGCCCCGTTTGGCCCACGGGCCGAAAGGGACTGCACCATAGGCAGAGCACGGTCAAAACGCGACACTGCGCCGGAATGCACGGCAGACTGCAACTGATAGTGCATGTCGTAGGGATATTCCTGCGCCATATGGCGGGAGATTTTGGCCGTTTCGTTATAGTCGTGCCGTTGCAGGGAGATATCCAGCACGCTTTCCAGCGCATCGCGCTGTATGGTGTTGCGGGCAAGCAGGCCTTCGGCATGCGTCTGCGCATCATCAAGGAGCGATCTGTCGGGCTCAAGCGCAGCCTGACCGCCGGAGCGCAGCTCCGCCAGTTTTTCCCTTTCCTGCGGGGCAAGGCGTTCAGGGTCAAGCGTACCTCGGGCAATCCGTATCTGCTCACGCTTGAGCTTTTCAAGGCGGTCAGCCTGCATCCTGTATTCATCGCGCAGGGAGCTGTTGTACAGCGACTGCACATAGGCGGAATCCGGATCATCGGCCAGATAGGTCTGGGCATAGCCGCGCGCCGCCGGGTAGCGGGCTTCAGCCAGTGCGTCTTCGGCCTGACGGCGCAGGGCCGTGAGTTTTCCCGGGTCTGGCAGGCCGCTTTGCTGCAAAATGGAAGCCGCCTCGGCCCAACGGTTCTGGGCGCGCAAAGCCGCCACCAGCAGCGGGGCCACTGGCCTTGTGGTTGCCCCCTTGACCATGAGGGAACGGAAAATCGCCTCGGCCCGACCGGCATCGCCCAAGGCAAGGGCGCACTGCCCTTCATACAGCCGGGCGGTAGGCCCTGCGGCATTTTTGAATTCGCCGTAAAGCGCACGGGCGCGGGTGTAGTCTGCCACCGACATAAAAATATTGAAAACTGCGTACCGCGCGGCAAGATTGCCGGGTTCCGCGCGCAAAAAGCTGTCAAAATGGCGCATAGCCACATCCGTCTGCCCTTCAAGCATCCTGATGCGGCCAAGAATGAATTCATGCCGGGGCGAAGCATTGACCGGTGCAGCATTCAGATGCATCTCCGCAGCTGTCATATTTCCCTGCATGGCGGCGGCAAGGGCCATACCCAAGTGAGCCTCTGGCAGATCGGGACTGAGCGTAAGTGCACGCTGCCACAAGGGCACCGCAGCCTGCGCGCTGTCGCCCACGGCAAGGCTGAAACCAGCTTCGCTCAACATTTTAGCGGCCTGTAGCGCGGGTATGCCCTGAAGCTGCCTGCTGGCCAGAAGCTCGGGGATCAATGCAACATTCTGCTGATCCAGCAGCTTGCCCAGATATTCCGACAGCATGGAGAGATACAGCGACCGGCTCAACTGCAACTGCCCTGCCCCCGCATCAGCGGCGGGAATACTGACCGTGTGGCTTTCCTGCGGCGGATCAAGGGCGAGCAAGGCCCTGGCGCTGGTTTCCACTGCGCGGATGTCGCCGCCTTCAAGCGCGCCTGCGGCAAGGGCCAGCGCATACCAGGGCGCATTGGCGCCCGAGGGGGCAGCCATAGACCGCAACAGCGGGTAAGCCGCAGACCACTGCTTGTCCTTTATCAGATACAAGGCAAGGGAGAACACTGGCATTTCAGGGTACTGCAGGCGGAAAAGTTCCATGGCGTCCGCAGTTCTGCCCTGCTGCAACAGGACCGCGCACATGGAGGGGCCAGCCTTCTGCCCGTGCTGGGGGTCAAGAGCAATTGAATCGCGCCACGAAACATAGGCATCGTCTATTTTTCCGCTGTCCCACAGCTCCCAGCCGTTATTGCGCATGAGTTCGGCCTGCTGCTCCTGCGGAGCCCGCGCACCGCTGAACCCAAGGCTGGCAACAATCAGCCGGATGTCGTCCTGAGAGTGAACGGCGCTGACATCGTCCACATGCTCCACAACGGCCTGACGGGCTTTTTGCATGGCATCCCGATTTTTGCTCTGCCGGGCGAAGAGAAATTTGCCAAAGTTTACGGCAATGTTGCTGCCCCCGGCCTCAAGCCTCTGCTCAAGAGCCTTGAGTTCAGCGGTTTTCCCGGCCTGGGCAAGGCGGTAATAGAGCTGCCCCTGCAAATAGAGGTCGTGCGGGGCGATTTTTGCAGCCTTTTCAAGTATATCGCAGGCTTCCCTGATGCCGCCAGAGGCGGCGTAGGCATCTGCCGCGCGCACGGCCCAGACCTGCGGGCTGGAGGCAATGCGCCAGCCCTGCTCGTACACCGTAGCGGCCATTTTCTGCTCGTTGCGGTTCAGATAGGCTTGCGCCTTGATGGCGTTCAATGTTTCCTGACTAAAGCCCCGCGCCGCCGCCTGCCGATAAAAAACCTCGGCTTCGTCCTGCTTGCCAGCCAGTTGCAGGGCGCGGGCCGTCATGGCCTCAAACACGGCCCGAAGCGGCTCCGAGCCTTGCGGCCAGTCGTTCTGGCGGCGCAGCAGGGCTGCGGCAACAGTGCCATTGTTGGCAAGGCAGGCCTTGAGCACCGCCTGTTCCTCGTCAGTGAGCTTGCCAACGGCCCCTGCGGCGCGCAGGGCAGGCAAAAAGACCGCGTTGTTCTGATCCTGCCGTTCAGCCAGCTGTTTGAGAAGCTCCGGCGTTACCTGCACGGAGAGGCCGCTGAAAAACCTTGCCAGATCAGTGGAAAGCCCTGCGGAATCACTGGCCCGGCTGCTCTGGATATTTTCTGCCGCAAGGGCCGCAAGCCGCGCATCGTCCGGTCTGGCTTCAAGCGCCAGCGAATAGAAACGCGCGGCATCCTCGTGCCGCGACAGGCGCGAAAGCACAAGGGCCTTTTGCGTGATGAAGGGCAGAAAGCCAGGATCCAGATCCATGCCCTTGTCGATTTCGCCCAATGCTTCCGCGTACATTTCGCGGCTGATGGCATAGTTGGCGCGATTGTAATAGTAGGCTGCCGAGAGCTTTTCCGGTTCCGCGCCACTTGTCTGCTCCTGCCCCTTTGCAGAGTTGGCGCTTTTGGCAGGTTCCAGACCTCTAGGCTGATCGAGGCGCGCCCGGCTATCCCCAGCTGGAAATTCCTGCGCGCACACAGCGCTTGCGACAAAACCGCAGCACAGGGCCAACAGCAGACTGGAAGAAAGGATACTGACGCGCATCAGTTGCCCCCCGCGGCGTACAGAACGCCCTTTTCTGCGGTAGCATAAAGGAAATTGTTTCGGTTATGCCTATGGGCAAGGGGTGTCCAGAGAGACTCGGGAATTTCCGCCCGCGTAAAATCAAGCAGGTAATGATCTGCGGGCAAGGTAACGCCGGAGGCCGCAAGCGCTGCCGCCGCATCGCGCGTAAGGCGCACCACGGGCCGGTAGCCTGCGGCGGCAATGGCCTTGAGGGTAGCGGCCACATCCTTCCACGAGCTTTGGGCAAGGGGCTGCACCATGATGCCGTCCCACAGCCTGCGGCTTTGCTCCATGCTGAAGGGCGCCATCAGCAGCATGCTGTCGTTCAGAACAAGGTTGCCGGGGGAAAGAGCGGCAATGGTCATGCTGCCCTCCGCCCTTGCGCGCAGCACCTGACGCGAAACCCTTTCGGCATCTGCACTGCTGGCACTGGCCCCGGCCGCCAATGGCACCACGCATGCGGTGACCTCCTGCGCCCTGGCCGGAACCACACTGCCAGAACTGGCACTGCCCGTGGACTCAACGCGCCAGAGCGAAGGAATACGCACAATATTCAGCGAGCCGAAACGCCCTTCGTACCCCTCCACATCGCCTGTGCCAAGAGCAACCGCCCCAAGTCGCAGTGTGGGCGAAACTGGCAAAAATCCTGGGCCGAGCGCCTTTCCATCAAGCAAAACTTTAAGTCTGTTGCCCTTGAGCAAAATGTCAAAACGCCAGGGGGGCTGGGTAGACATAGTTTCGTCCGCAATGGTGTACAGTCCCTGACCGGGAACGCGCTCCTGCACCAGCAGACGCGCCCCATGCAGGGTCACGCGCAAAAAGGCGCTGGGCGTGGCATAGCGCAGGTAGACGTAGCGATCCACGTTTTCCTTTTGCGCAATGGTCATGGACAGCGAAACATTATCCCACATGTTGCTGCCGCGCAGCATGACCGGGTCAGCCTTGCCCTCCTGCGGGGTCAGCACAATATCCCGCCCCGAGGCTTCCACCCTGGTGCGAAAGGCCATCCAGCTATCGGCGGTGTCGCCCTCTGCCAGTGAAAATCGTGTGCGCTTGGCAGTTTTGAGCGAGAGCACCTCAAGAAGGTGTTGCTCCGGCCAATCCGGCTTAATTTGAACGCGAGTGAGCGCAAAACGGTCATCCACTGCTGAATTGAACGCCGCCCCTTCTCTGGAAAAGGCCATCTGAAAATACTGCTGAACCAGATCGCGGTTGGCCTCTTTGACCGCATGCGGCATGGCCGCGTTGAAGGAGTTGGCTGGCATCATCACAAAAGCCTTGGGCGGCTCGGGCATGAGC
>CDZQ01030382.1_pt1 | contig 11075 bp, 6 predicted proteins | sample 554831 | NCBI WGS metagenome assembly CDZQ01 (sample SAMEA3182112, study PRJEB8094) | gut metagenome | biome: human; feature: gut; material: Stool; isolation source: human stools | place: Canada | collected 2013-05-06
GCCATAGGTTGTCCTCTCCGCCCTGAGCCATAATTCCATGCCGACGGAGGCTCGTTGTCAAGAGATCCGTGGAATAAATGCTCACACAGATTCTCAAATTAATTAAGATAACTATGGAACATTTCTGCATAGTCAAAAGCGTATTTTTTATATCTCTGTAGCGGGACTTTACCTGTATTCGTTTTTTGAAATATCAACGTCCCGTCTGTTTGCCATGCGTTTTTTTACGTCTAACAGCCCAAAATCATCCCTTTTTACCCCTTTTTCATGCCCCGCAGCCCTTGAAAACAGGGACGTTATCTCTAAAATGCCATCTCACCCCTTACCTGGGACGTTATCTCTAAAACTAACGAAAGTTTTTGCTGTTAAGTACCTGCCATTCGAGTCGCGCCTCGTATGAGGCGCGTGAGTAGAAATCAGCGCAGCTGATAATAGCTGATGTTCCGTATAAGTCGCGCCTCGTATGAGGCGCGTGAGTAGAAATTTATGTTGAAGTATAAAAACAGTTTCTGGGAGGCAGTCGCGCCTCGTATGAGGCGCGTGAGTAGAAATTTTCAGGGTTGGCATGGTACAATATGAGTGCGAATGTCGCGCCTCGTATGAGGCGCGTGAGTAGAAATTCAAAACATAACATTTGTTTTTTTGCATTGTTATAGTCGCGCCTCGTATGAGGCGCGTGAGTAGAAATTTTTCAAAAGAACGGTACGAGCTGGAAGCCAACGTCGCGCCTCGTATGAGGCGCGTGAGTAGAAATTGCATCAGGAGGATACTGGATAGGCTCGCCGGAGTCGCGCCTCGTATGAGGCGCGTGAGTAGAAATTTCAAGATTGGTCATATGTACTCCTTTCAGTTCGTCGCGCCTCGTATGAGGCGCGTGAGTAGAAATATCCAATTTCTTTATATATGAAACACCGCGGAAGTCGCGCCTCGTATGAGGCGCGTGAGTAGAAATGAGCAGCGGTTGAAAGCATATAAGCAGCTTGAAGAGTCGCGCCTCGTATGAGGCGCGTGAGTAGAAATGAAAAGGCTATTGAAGAGGCACAGACGGATGAAGTCGCGCCTCGTATGAGGCGCGTGAGTAGAAATTGACCGTTACTGTAACTAAGGGCAACGCCGTTAGAGTCGCGCCTCGTATGAGGCGCGTGAGTAGAAATTTGAAAATCGCATGTGAACAGGTTGCGGAAATAGTCGCGCCTCGTATGAGGCGCGTGAGTAGAAATCATGGACGCAATGAACGACTGCTTTCTGGTCGATGGTCGCGCCTCGTATGAGGCGCGTGAGTAGAAATGCGAATATCGGTGAACAGCCTGTGTTGAATAAGGGTCGCGCCTCGTATGAGGCGCGTGAGTAGAAATTTTAAAAAAAGGTGTCACTGGGAACAGTTACATCAGTCGCGCCTCGTATGAGGCGCGTGAGTAGAAATATTCCAAATCAAAGCATACGCCCTAAAAGGCAAGTCGCGCCTCGTATGAGGCGCGTGAGTAGAAATTTAATATCAGCCTGCGGGTTTTTTGAAAAATGAGTCGCGCCTCGTATGAGGCGCGTGAGTAGAAATCCATCTGCCCTCTTGGTCGATGGGATGAGACATACGTCGCGCCTCGTATGAGGCGCGTGAGTAGAAATACAATTTGCAGCATTAGGAGTTTCCTATAGTGGCGTCGCGCCTCGTATGAGGCGCGTGAGTAGAAATGACAACACTTGAGCCGTCTACCAGGACCTCAAAAGTCGCGCCTCGTATGAGGCGCGTGAGTAGAAATAAAAAGGTCCGGATGTTTTGCTGCCTTTGGGTACGTCGCGCCTCGTATGAGGCGCGTGAGTAGAAATTTTTGTGCCGAATCGTTTAGTTTGGGAACATTGGGTCGCGCCTCGTATGAGGCGCGTGAGTAGAAATTAAACCACTCATTCCATATTAAAGCATAAGCTCGTCGCGCCTCGTATGAGGCGCGTGAGTAGAAATTTGGATCTGAAAAGCCAAACGTAACTGATTAAGTCGCGCCTCGTATGAGGCGCGTGAGTAGAAATCTAGCAAATAACTTATAGGGAGAGGGAAGAGCAGTCGCGCCTCGTATGAGGCGCGTGAGTAGAAATGATTTATTTTTGATTCAACAAGAAGTTGATATAGTCGCGCCTCGTATGAGGCGCGTGAGTAGAAATCGTCCGTAGCAATGGCGTATTTGAAATCATTCCTGTCGCGCCTCGTATGAGGCGCGTGAGTAGAAATTTATGAAAATAGAACCATCTGGGAAATTAGCTCTTGTCGCGCCTCGTATGAGGCGCGTGAGTAGAAATTTCTAATTCTGACACTTTGAAAGTGTTTCGTTTATGTCGCGCCTCGTATGAGGCGCGTGAGTAGAAATTTTCTTCTGTCGGTTTTGGGAATCCGATTGCTATAAGTCGCGCCTCGTATGAGGCGCGTGAGTAGAAATCATGCCCTCCCATTCTATACAAGTATTCATTGAGTCGCGCCTCGTATGAGGCGCGTGAGTAGAAATAATTAGCGTTCCAAGCGGATTTAAAAGCTGCCCGGGTCGCGCCTCGTATGAGGCGCGTGAGTAGAAATTTTCTTTGTTGGTTGGAATTTCGTGCACGTTTCTCGTCGCGCCTCGTATGAGGCGCGTGGAAGGCTTAGCATCACATTATTTTAGGATAAGACACATATTTCAGCCTTATCAACAACCGCCGGGTATTGAGAGAAATGCTACAACAAAATGTATGAAAAAGTTTAGAGAAGAATTTGAAGAATAGTCTAAAATATAATTGACCATCGAACAAATGTTCAATATAATAGAGCAAAGAAAAGAAAAATACATAAGATAAAAAGCCGAAAGGCTCTTTATACCAAAGGGCCATCGCTTGGCGGTTTGATCACTTCCCATGGAGGGAGGTGATACTATGACATACATAACGGTAAGTGATTTATTCACCTATACGCTGATGCTCATAGCAGTTATCACACTCTGTAAAAAGAGCAAATAACGAGAAACCGCCAAACAATTAAGTTTGACGGTTTCAATCTAAAAACTTTTTAGGTCGAACCGCCATGCGAAAAGCGGTGGCCCGTTTATTAACTAAAATATACCACCGTTTAGAAATTATGTCAAGAAAGTGGTGTAAAATATGAGAAAGAAGATATATATACTGGTGTTTGCCCTGATTTGTATACTCTCCCTTGCGGCCTGTGGTTCGGAGGAGAAAAAGGATGTAGCTACTGTCGATATAGATGCTGTCATAGCTGAAATTGATGAGGCAGTATCCGCAGCGGAGCTTACCGATGAAGAACTGATCCAGGTCGAAGACCTGAAGGCGGAGATGAAGGAGAAGATAGAAGCTGCTGATACTGAAGAAGAAAGACAGGATATAGTTGATGAGTATAAGGCTAAGATAGAAGAGATAACAAGCGGCAAGACGAGCAGAGAGACGGTCATAGACGCAGAAGAGGAGAGCAATGACAGCGACTCAAATTCACAGTCGAGTGATTCCGGCGATAAGTCGTTGAGCAGCAGCTCCGGCTCATCAAGTAAGCCAAGTTCTGGCTCGTCCGGATCGAGTAGTTTAGGCAGCAGCTCAAGTTCCGGCTCCAGTGGCAGTTCCGATTCAAGCAGCACAGCCGTCAAGGAAAAGGTCTGGGTCGTCGATGTCCCTGCCGTATATGAAAAGGAGCCGATATATGAAGGCGGATATGATGGTTATTGGATAAAAGACTTGGATGGAAATATTATTTTGAAAACTCAAGATCCTACCGAATTTCAGAATAAGAAACAAGAACTTCGCAACTCAGGAAACAATCAGTTTACTTCTGGCAAGGGGTTGGCAGCCGAAATCGTAGGCTACAGAGATGTCTGCGTCCAGGAGGAGCAGGGACACTGGGAATATAGATAGAATAACATAAGGTTAGAAAAGGATACCAAAGTGTTCTTTTTATAGATAAGATATTGAGACATAGGACAAGCTTCAAGTTGAATGTTTTATGGAAAAATGTAAAATTAAAAAACTCGCTTGCGCGAGTTAATCCACACCACGTGGAGCCCAGAGGGCGATTTGAAAAATTCTTTATTTGAACCTGTAGTGTAATCTCATATGGTAGTCATCTGAGATAAGTAAACTATACTACGATCAGAACAATATGTCAATAGCCGCATAAATTTTAATAAAAGAAAGGGAAAAAGATGGACAAATATTATATCGGACTGGATATAGGAACCAACTCGGTAGGCTGGGCGGTAACCGATGAAAACTACAATATCCTAAAAAGAAAAGGCAAGAGGATGTGGGGAATAAGGCTTTTTGAGGGCGCCAATACGGCTGCTGATCGGAGATCGTTCAGAGCGGGCAGAAGACGGCTGCAAAGACGTAAGCAGAGAATATACCTTTTGCAGGAACTCTTTGCCAAAGAAATGCAAAAGACAGATCCGACCTTTTTCATAAGGCTGAATGAAAGCAGGCTTCACGTTGAAGACAAATCGGTAGACAGCAAATTTCCGCTTTTCATGGATGAGGGCTATACCGACAGAGAGTTTTACGACAGATTTCCGACTATTTTCCATCTGAGAAAAGAACTGATCGAAGATACGGCGCCTTGCGATATAAGACATCTCTATCTGGCGTTGCATCATATCCTCAAAAACAGAGGACATTTCCTTATAAGCGGCGAACTTGAAAATGCCAAAAGTTTTAGCACGGTAACAGGGCAGTTTGAGGATATCATGTACGATGAATTTAATCTGGAAGTCAGCCGGGATAAATGGCGTGACTTTGAAAAAACTCTCCGCGACAAGAAGATGCCGGCCAGTTCCAAGGCAAAGACGCTGCTTTCATATTTTGACCTTGAAATTGAGGGAGAAAGTGCGGAAGATACAAAACATCGAAAAGCGGCGGCAGAAAACATATGCAAGCTGATGGTGGGCAATAAAGGCGACCTCACTAAGATCTTCGGCAAAGAATTCGACGGCCTTGAAAAATCGTCTTTCAGCTTTGGGGATTCCACCTATGATGACGCCATAAGACCGAATATACAGGACGCTTTGCCGGAAAAGAGTCATGTGATCGACGCTGTAAAGGCTTTGTACGACTGGAACATTCTCGTCGATATCCTCGATGGGGAAGAGTACATCTCTTTTTCCAAGGTAAAACAGTATGAAGTTCATCAGGAAAACTTGCGTTCACTGAGGAAATTTTTTAAGAAATATCTTTCAAAGGAAGAATACAAAAAGTTCTTTGATGATCCGGCAGACAATGCAAACTACGCAGCATATATCGGCAGTGTCAAGGCTAAAGGGAAAAAAATCGATGTCAAGAAGTGTGCGGAAGATGATTTTTATAAAGGACTAAAAAAATTGCTTGAAAATATACAGCCTGCCGATGAGGATCGCTCTCTGCATAAAATGCTGTTCGGAGAGGCAGAGAGAAAGACTCTCCTGCCGTTACAGCGCAGCAAGGACAACGGCGTTATTCCAAACCAGATACATAAAGCAGAACTGAAAAAGATTCTGGAGAACGCCGAAAAGCATTTTCCGTTCCTGAAAGCAAAAGACGAAAACGGCAAAACGGTAACAGACAAGATCATTTCAATATTTGAATTTCGCATCCCGTATTACGTCGGGCCGCTGAGCGACAGGCATAAAGGCAGCGGCGCAAACGTCTGGATCGTGCGAAAAGAAGAAGGCAGGATTTATCCGTGGAATTTTGATGATAAGGTAGACCGGGAAAAGTCCAACGAAGCATTTATCGGCAGGATGACCAACAAGTGCACTTATCTTGTCGGTGAGGACGTACTGCCTAAGAATTCCCTGCTTTACAGCAGATATATGGTGCTCAATGAACTTAACAATCTACGTATAAGAGGAAACAAGATTTCCGTAGAGCTGAAACAGCGCATATATAACGATCTTTTCTGCAAACATACTAAAGTGACGGGGAAAAGGCTCCTCGAGTACTTACAGACAGAGGACCGCGACCTGAAAAGAGAAGATCTCAGCGGCTTTGATCAGGACTTCAAAGCCAGCCTTTCGCCTTATCTTGATTTTCAGAAAAAAGTGTTCGGCGATGAAATAGCAAAAGACAGAGTCAGGGCTGTAGTAGAAGACGTTATCCGCTGGAAGACCATCTACGGCGACGACTATCAGATGACCGAACAAGTGATAAAGCACGAGTACCCTGACGTTTTAACTGAAGAACAGCTCAAAGCAGTAAGGCGGCTGCGGTATACGGGCTGGGGAAACTTTTCCGCGAAGTTTTTGAACGGCATAGAGGGCGTGAACAAAGAAACCGGCGAGGTCTATACGATAATACAGGCTCTGTGGGAAACTAACTGCAACCTGATGCAGCTTCTGAGCTCCGATTTTACCTTTGCCGAAGAAATAGCCAGGCATAATGACGAAACCCAGGGAGAGGTAAAAGAGATTTCGTACGAAGCTCTTGTAGAAGATCTGATAGTATCGCCGGCCATAAAACGCGCGATATGGCAGACGGTGCAGATAGTAGAGGAGATTCGCCACGTCATGGGCTCAGATCCCGATAAAATCTTTGTGGAAATGGCCCGTGAAAATGAGGAAAAAGATCAAAACGGCAAGGGCAAGCGAAAAGATTCGCGAAAGACCCGGCTTCTGGAACTTTACATAAACTGTGAAGCAGACGTGCGGGACTGGATTAAGGAGATCGAGGATACCGATGAAAGGCAGTTCAACAGTATCAAGCTCTACCTTTATTACACACAGATGGGCAGGTGCATGTATACGGGCGAGCAGATAGACCTCGGCCAGCTCATGTCCGGCAGCAGCATATGGGACAGAGACCATATCTATCCGCAGTCGAGGATAAAGGATGACAGTCTTGACAATCTGGTGCTGGTAAAACGCGAATTTAATGCAAAGAAAAGCAACGGAACGTTGTCGCCGGAAATTCAAAAACAACAAAGAGAACAGTGGGCTAAACTGCTTAAAATGGGGCTCATCAGCAAGAAAAAATATGACAGGTTGACGCGCACAGGCGATTTTACTGATGACGAGCTGGCAGGCTTCATAAGTAGACAACTTGTGGAAACCCGTCAGTCGTCTAAGACGGTGGTGGAACTTCTCGGAAGGCTTATGCCGGACAGCAGGATAGTACAGGTCAAAGCGGGAATAACATCGGAATTCCGAAGGCATGATCTCAATGTACTAAAGTCAAGAAGAGTAAACGACTATCACCATGCAAAGGATGCATATCTAAATATTGTAGCGGGTAATGTGTATAACGCCAAGTTTACATCAAACCCTCACACATGGCTGAAAAACAATAAAGACAGAGAATATAATGTCAGCCGCGTATTCGATTTCGATGTATACCGTGGAAAGACAAAGGTTTGGGAAGCTCCTGAGTATAACGGCAAAGCCAGAAATGAAAACGGTGAAAAGTATGGCGGTACTCTTGATCTCGTCCGGGCAACGGTCAAGAGAAACGACATCCTGTATACGGAGTATGCATATTGTGATAAAGGTGGGCTTTTCAACGCTACAATTGTAAAAAAGGGCAAGGGAGCGCCGATACAGCTGAAAGCGGGGCTTGATACGGAAAAGTACGGCGGATACAACAGCGCCAACACTTCATACTTTGCGCTCATCGAATTTGACGGCAAGAAGGGCGAAAGAGTGAGGAACGTAATGGAAGTGCCGGTTTATGTGGCCAACATGCTTGACCATGATCCAGACGCATATCTAAGGTACTGCACAGATGTCAAAGGGCTTAAAAATGTCCGTATACTGAGGCCATGTATCAAGAAGAATTCTCTGATCCTTGTTGACGGGTACCCTATGAGGATAAGGGGAAGCAATGAAAGGGACTTGACGTGGAAAAACGGGACTCAACCTGTTTTCGTTAAACAAGAAAGGCTGATAAGAAATATAGAGAAATACCTGGATAAGAATCAGGATTACGACGTGAGCGAGAGGTTTGATAAAATGACGAACGACGAGCTCATTGAACTGTACGATGACGTGGTAACAAAACTTTTGACAACGTATGCCAAGAGACCTTCAAATCAGGGAAAACTCATGAAAGAAAACCGAGAAAATTTCGCCGCATTAACGTTAAAAGAAAAAGCGATTCTTTTGAACGGCGCCCTTAATATGCTCAGGTGTGACGTTAAAACCAAGGCAGATCTCAGCGCCGTAGGCGGAAGTAAAAACGCGGGTAATATGGCGGTAAATAAGAATACGGTCAGTAAAAGCAAGTTGATTTTAGTCAACCAATCCGTAACCGGCCTTTACGAAAACAGGACAGAGCTTTGATATGAGCTGGAGAACCGTGGTTATAACGGGCTGCGCCAAGCTCGATTATAAGATGGATTATCTGGTCGTGCGAAAAAACGATCATACGAGCAGGATACACCTCAGCGAAATCGGCATGCTGATGATCGAATCAACAGCCGTTTCGCTGACGGCGGTACTGCTGTGCGAGATGACAAGGCGAAAGATCAAAGTGGTTTTCTGCGATGAGCAGCATAATCCTCACTCCGAACTGCTGCCGTATTACGGCAGCCACGACACCAGCATCAAAGTTAAAAAACAGATACAGTGGAGTGAGCATATAAAAGAAAACGTCTGGACTGAAATAGTAGGCGAAAAGATACGCAAGCAAGCCTGCCATCTTGAAGACAGAGGATATTTAGAACGGGCTGACATGTTGAGACAGTATGTCAGAGAGATGGAATTCGCCGACGCAAGCAACAGGGAAGGCCACGCCGCCAAGGTGTATTTTAATACCCTGTTCGGGCTTGATTTTACGCGAAGCCGGGAAAATTCCATCAACGCCGCTTTGAATTACGGATATGGCATACTGCTTTCATATTTTAACCGTGAAATCGTATCTAACGGGTACATAACGCAGATCGGTCTTTGCCACGATAATATGTTCAATCAGTTCAACCTCGCTTCTGATCTGATGGAGCCTTTCAGAGCCCTTGTAGACAGGAAAGTCGTAATAATGCAGCCGGAGAAATTCGAGCATGAAGAAAAAATGAGCCTCATATCGCTTATGAGCGATGAAGTGATGATTGACGGCAGACATAACTTTGTCTCCAACGCCATCAGGATATATTGCCACAGCATATTTGACGCGCTTAACGAAAACGATATATCGTTAATCAGGTTTTATCAGGATGAATTATAGATATATGAGAGTAATAGTTTTTTTCGACTTACCGACAGAAACGGCTGAAGACAAAAAGGAATACAGGGATTTCCGAAAATTCCTCATCAAAAAAGGCTTCCTGATGTTGCAGGAAAGCGTATATTGCAAACTCGCCCTCAATATGACCGTAGCGGATTCTATCGTTCAGGCTGTCAAAAGCAGCAAACCGAAAGCGGGACTCGTACAGCTTCTCGTGATAACGGAAAAACAGTTCAATAAAATGGAATTCATAGTCGGATCGGCGCAAAATACGGTGATCGACTCGGACGAAAGGCTGGTGATACTGTGAAACTCGTTTATTACGATATGAGTACAGCCTTTGGCCTGAAAGCAAACGATGTCAACTCCATTGTGATTGAATCACCGGACCGGTTTGAAAAATTCATCATAGAGCTTCATGCCTCTGTAGAAGAAAAAGAAGATTATTTCGCCCTTTACGACGATACGGATGATAAATCAGAGCTGCATAAAACAGGCGACATCATCATATCGCCATTCGATCTGTCCTTTGATAAAAGGGAAGTTCAGAAAAAACTGTACGGCGAGTTAGACGAAACAATGTTTAACGAAGGATTGCAGGAAGAATTTGCTTCCATACAGGGGAAAATACTGGAGATGCTTGACAAGATCAGAGGAGCCTCTGACTATGATCTTGAATTTGAAGATGACTTTGATTCAACAGCCTTGTTTCGTCTTTATGATATGCATATCGCAAATCCAAAGGGCAGATTTGATGAAAAACTTATCGAATACATAATAACAATGAAAAAGCTGACGGGTAAGAATTTCTTTACGGTTGCTAATTGTGAATCATTTTTGACCTCAGACTCTTATAAACATTTGGCAAAATGCGCCAAATATTATGATATTTGTATTGTTTTTTTGAGCAACAGGCAGATTGAATTGCTTAAGGACAAAAATACATATATAATAGACATGGATTTGTGTGAAATACACTGATATGCCATATGGAATATAAAGCGTGTAGTGGCGCTTTACTCGAAAATTGAGGTTTGAGAGTAGTGTAATTTCATATGGTAGTCAAACCATCGGGTGCCACTGCTGTTGGTGCATCTGGTTTGAGAGTAGTGTAATTTCATATGGTAGTCAAACCCTGACCTGTATTCTTGCGAAGACGCTTCATGTTTGAGAGTAGTGTAATTTCATATGGTAGTCAAACACCATGTTCAACGAATGAATGAGTAAAATCGTTTGAGAGTAGTGTAATTTCATATGGTAGTCAAACTCATCTCTTATCTCCCATATAACTCATCTAGTTTGAGAGTAGTGTAATTTCATATGGTAGTCAAACTTCTCACGGATGATAAGTATCCGTTGATGAGTTTGAGAGTAGTGTAATTTCATATGGTAGTCAAACTAAGACGAATTTGAAGCATAACGAGTATTCGTTTGAGAGTAGTGTAATTTCATATGGTAGTCAAACTAATTTATCGTCTATCTGGATAACGTTAGAGTTTGAGAGTAGTGTAATTTCATATGGTAGTCAAACCTAACAACATCACCAGGAGTAGCAGACGCGGTTTGAGAGTAGTGTAATTTCATATGGTAGTCAAACCCTGACCTGTATTCTTGCGAAGACGCTTCATGTTTGAGAGTAGTGTAATTTCATATGGTAGTCAAACACCATGTTCAACGAATGAATGAGTAAAATCGTTTGAGAGTAGTGTAATTTCATATGGTAGTCAAACTCATCTCTTATCTCCCATATAACTCATCTAGTTTGAGAGTAGTGTAATTTCATATGGTAGTCAAACTTCTCACGGATGATAAGTATCCGTTGATGAGTTTGAGAGTAGTGTAATTTCATATGGTAGTCAAACTAAGACGAATTTGAAGCATAACGAGTATTCGTTTGAGAGTAGTGTAATTTCATATGGTAGTCAAACTAA